>Ga0102590_1001909_pt1 | contig 27569 bp, 24 predicted proteins | sample AraplaMF_Col_mMF_FD_76859 | JGI IMG/M metagenome (GOLD analysis project Ga0102590, IMG submission 76859) | Arabidopsis root microbial communities from the University of North Carolina, USA - plate scrape MF_Col_mMF | ecosystem: Host-associated > Plants > Roots > Endosphere | place: USA... | reverse complement strand
CACAAATGCCGAATGGCACTCAACCACCGTTCATTATCCGTTTCGATGCCTCCACGCTGCCTATTGGGCAGTTGGCGCTGAGCAGTCCTACCCGCAGCAATAACGAATTACAGGATCTGGCCATGACGGTGGTACGCCCTTCGTTTTCCCGCGTGGCCGGTCTTACTTCACCGGCGGCTTTTGGTGGTAACAACCGCGCCATCGTGATACGGGTGGATCCTGCCCAGATGCGCAGCCATCACCTTACACCAGATCAGATTGTAGCCGCTGTAAAAGATAACAATCAGATCTCTCCCTCCGGTAATGTGCGCATCGGCGATGTTACTTATCTCACGCCCGCCAATACCGTGGTGCGCAATTACAAGGACTTTGAAAATATTCCGCTGCTGATGGGCAACGGTCCTTCCGTATACCTGCGCGATGTAGCGCGTGTAGAAGATGCCGCCGATATTACTACCAGCTATGCCGTTATCAATGGCAAACGCTCCGTATACCTGCCCGTGATCAAAACAGCAGACGCCTCCACCTGGACGGTAGTAAAGAACCTGAAAGCAGCCTTGCCGGATATCCAGGAGCTTTTACCGCAGGACGTAAAAGTGATCTTCGAATTTGATCAGAGTGTGTACGTAGTGAATGCGGTGAAAAGCCTGGTCAGTGAAGGTGTAATAGGCGCCGTGCTCACCGGGCTGATGGTGCTCTTGTTCCTGGGCGACCGGCGCAGTGCGCTGATCGTAATCCTGACCATTCCCGTATCCGTCATTATCGGGGTGATGGGGCTCAAACTCGCAGGCCAAACCATCAATATCATGACGCTGAGCGGCCTGGCGCTCGCCATTGGAATATTGGTGGATGAATCTACTGTTACCATTGAAAACATTCACCAGCACCTTGAAATGGGCAAGCCCAAGGCAAAAGCGATATGGGATGCCTGTAAGGAGATAGCCTTTCCCAAGCTGCTGATCCTTTTCTGTATACTCGCCGTGTTCGCGCCTTCCCTTACCATGAAGGGAGTGCCGCGTGCCATGTTCCTGCCGCTGTCGCTGGCCATCGGCTTTTCCATGATCGCTTCTTATCTGCTGTCGCAAACACTGGTGCCCGTACTATCTAACTGGATCCTGAAACCGGAAAAGTTCGCGCAGCATCACGTAAAGGCCTCCGCTGCTACCGGTAGTAGAACAGATGCGTATATAGATGAAGAGCTGCATTATGAACAGGCCCATGTAAAACAGATCTCCCGCTTTGAAAGGTTTAAGCTGCGCTTCATGAACCGCCTGGAAAAATTGATGCGATGGCGGAAACCTGCCACCATCATTTACCTGGTGGGGGTAGCTGCCATCGTAGTGTTATGTATCAGTATCATAGGCCGGGATATCCTCCCCAAACTCAATAACGGGCAGTTCCAACTGCGGTTGAAAGCCAGGGAAGGCACTCGCCTTGAACGTACCGAAACCATGCTGCTGGATGCGGTAGCTGTGCTGAAAGAAGTGGCCGGAGAGAAGAACATTGATATTACCTCTTCCTTCATCGGCACACACCCTTCTTCCTATTCTACCAGCCCTATCTACCTCTTTATGGCTGCGCCCAATGAAGCCGTGATGCAGGTGAACCTGGAAGAGGATTACAAAGTGAACATGGATGATTTCAAGGAACGGCTGCGTAAACGCATTCATCAGCGTATGCCCGATGTGAAGATGACCTTTGAACCGATTGACCTTACAGATAAAGTAATGAGCCAGGGCGCCGCTACTCCTATAGAAGTAGCGATCATGGGAAAGAACCTGGATGAAAGCAAGCCCTTTGCACAGCAGGTGATGCAGGAAATGAAGAAGATCCCCTACCTGCGGGATGTGCAAATTGTGCAGCCTCTGAACTATCCTGCTATCCGTATCAACATAGACCGGGAGAGGGCAGGACAGCTGGGTGTAAGTATTACAGACATTTCAAAATCACTGACGGCCGCTACTTCCTCCAGTCGCTTCACAGAAAAGAACATCTGGCTGGATGAGAAGAATGCCACTGCTTATTTTGTGCAGATCAGCATACCTGAAAATGAAATGAGCAGCATGAACGATATGGCCGCTATTCCAATCTCTAAAGACAGAACGCGTCCGTTGCTGGGTGATGTAGCTACACTTGAGCCGGATACCGTTGCCGGAGAGTATGATCGCGTAGGGGCAGTACGCATCATCTCAATCGGCGCCAATGTGCACAAGCAGGACCTGGGCCAGGCCAGCAACGATGTGGACGCCGCCATCAAACGGGCTGGCAAGCCGCCCAGGGGTATCAAAGTAGAAAAGCGCGGCCTTACACAACTGCTGGATGAAACACTGGACAGCCTGCAAACAGGCCTGCTGGTGGCAGCTATTGTGATATTGCTGTTGTTGGCCGCCAATTTTCAATCCTTTGGCGTAGCGCTGGTAGTGGTAAGCGCTATTCCAGCCGTGCTGGCAGGATCGCTGTTCATGCTGCTGCTGACCGGGTCTACGCTCAACCTGCAATCGTATATGGGCATGATCATGTCTGTAGGTGTATCTGTAGCCAATGCCGTATTGCTGGTAACCAATGCAGAAAAGCTGCGGATGGAAAATGGCGATGCATTAAAGTCAGCGATGGAAAGTGTGTCCATCCGTCTGCGGCCTATCCTCATGACCACCATCGCCATGGTGGTGGGCATGGTGCCCATGGCCAGCGGCCTGGGTGAAGCCGGTGATCAGACAGCGCCACTGGGCCGTGCAGTAATAGGTGGTTTGATCGCTTCTACATTTGCATCGCTGCTTATATTACCGCTGATCTTTGCCTGGGCGCGACAGAAAGCCAGCACCAAATCAGTATCACTGGATCCGGAAGATGTGAACAGTCAATTTTATTATCAATAACAGCATGAAACAAACTATTCATAAATACCTATGGCTAATGAGTCTGCCGCTGCTGATGTTGGCGGCGTCCTGCAACGGGTCTCACGCTGAAGATGAAACGAAGGAGACACAGACCGCCGTGCAGGTAAAAACACTCGTGCTGCAAAAAAGCCAGCTGGAGAACACGCTGAAGCTGCCGGGGGAGATCAAGCCTTTCCAGTTTGCAGACCTGTACGCTAAAGTGAACAGTTACGTAAAGCAGGTACAGGTAGACCTGGGCAGCCAGGTAAGCCAGGGGCAAATACTGGCCACGCTGGAAGCGCCGGAGATGAACAGTCAGCTGTTGGGCGCCCAGTCCCGTTTACATACCCGCGAAGCGGTGTTCAGGGCCAGCAAAGCTAATTATGAAAGGCTGCTGCGTACCAGCAAAGTGCCCGGTACTATCTCTCCCAATGACCTGGATATGGCCCTCTCTAAAATGAGTGCTGACAGCGCAGAACTGCTGGCGGCCCGTTCTGCTTACCAGGAAGTGCAACGCATGCTGGACTACCTGGTGATCCGTGCTCCTTTTAGTGGCGTGATCAGTCAGCGTAATGTGCATCCCGGCACCTATGTTGGTCCAGGCGCCCGTGGCGCGGAACTGCCGATGTTCCGCCTGGAACAGCAAGCCAAATTACGTTTGGCCGTAGCCGTACCGGAAGCTTATACAGACGATCTGCAGCAGACAGGAGAAGTGCGCTTTACTGTAAGATCATTGCCCGGCGATACTTTCAATGCCCGTGTAGCACGCGTGGCTGGTAGTTTGGATACCAGGTTGAGAACGGAGATGCTGGAAATGGATATCAATAACAAGGATAAGAAGCTGCTGCCCGGTATGTACGCAGAAGCACAGCTGCCCTTGCCCGGGAAGAAAGATGTGTATGTAGTGCCTAAAAGTGTGATTGTAAGTAATTCAGAAAAAGTATTCGTCATCAAGATAGTTAACAATCAATCCAAGTGGGTGCCTGTAACGCGTGGCAATGAATACAATGGAATGGTAGAAATATTCGGCGGGCTCAATGACCAGGACGTACTGGTAAAAAACGCCAGCGACGAGATCAAAGAGGGCACCCCCTTACAGACAGTGAAGGAATAGTTAAGTAGAAGAATTTAAGGATGGCAGCTTTACAAAAAAGGGAAGGCCCTGGCGCAAGCCGGGGCTTTTTTAATAGGCTACCAATCTTTTTCTACAGGTACTTGCTGACCTTTGGCCTTTTTCAGTTTATCCTGGAGTTTTTTCTCTTCCTGGTTCAGGGCCTGTAACAGGCGCTCTGCTTCTTCCTTGTCCAGTTTGCTGGGTTGAGACTGCGGCTTGTTCTGGTCCTGCTCTTCTTTGTCTTTATCCTGTTGCTGGTCCTGTTTATTCTGTTTGTCTTTGTTCTGGTCCTTATTCTGCTCCTGTTTCTTTTTCTCTTGCTTGTCCTTATTGTCTCCGCCACCGCCCTGCTGCTGTTTCTTCAGCATGGCCTGTGCATAGGCCAGGTTGTAGCGGGCTTCTTCGTCGGCAGGATTCGTTTTCAGGGCTTGTTTATAAGACTTGATGCTCTCTTCCCATTTCTTGCCCTCCATGTAGGTATTGCCAATGTTGTAATTAGCGTCGCTCTTGGTTGTTTTATCGGCGGATATTTTAGCGCTGTTGGCGTACTGTGTACGTGCAGCATCAAACTTCTTCTGACCGTACAGGGAGTTACCCAGGTTATAATGGCCTACGTCAGACTGCTGGTTCTGTTGCAGGGCCTTTTTATAATTGGCTTCCGCATCGGTGTATTGCTGTTTCTGATACAGCTCATTGCCCTTGCGGATATACTTTTTGCCGCTCTGTGCAGATGCCCCGGCTGTGAAGGCCAGTAATGCGCCAAGCGCCAGCATGCGATATGTTATATTCGATCTCTGCATGTTTATTCTTTAACGAGGGTTACCACTTCTTCTTCCTTCCTGCGTTTTACTTCCGGGATAAAGAACTCTGCCACGATCAGGATCAGGCAGGCAGCCAGGAAGTAATAAAAATAGCTATTATAGTCCGTAAAAATATTTTCTCCGAATTCTTTCTGTTCCATCCCATCGATCTTGCTGACGATGGTATTTACCACTTCCTCGGTGTTATTATCCAGGTGGGTATATACGCCTTTGCCTGCGGCGGCTACGGCTTTCAGTTCTGCTTCGTTCAGTTTGGAGATGATCACATTGCCTTCCCGGTCTTTTTTAGGAGCGCCGGTTTCCGGGTCGGGCAGGGGGGAGCCGTTGGGTGAGCCCACGCCTATGGTGCTGATCACTACACCGTCGTCAAAGGCGGCACGTGCTTTCTGCAGGGAGCCTTCGTCATGGTCTTCCCCGTCGGAGATTACCACAAGGGCTTTATGCTTGCGTTCTTTCTTGTTGAATGCGTCGTGGCTTACCTGTATAGCCTGGGAAATGGCAGTACCCTGGGTAGGGATCATGTCCGGGCTAACGGTGCTGAGGTACATCCTGGCGGCGGAGTAGTCGATGGTGAGCGGCATCTGCAGATAGGCGTTACCCGCAAATACCACCAGACCTACACGGTCGTTATCCAGCTTGTCCATCAGCTTGGTGATGAGCTGTTTAGCACGGGTAAGGCGGTCGGGTTTCACATCGCCGGCCAGCATACTTTTACTTACATCCAGGGCAATCACCACATCCACCCCTTTGCGGGTGATCTTATCCATACGGCTGCCTTTCTGCAGGTTAGCCAGGCCTACCACTCCAAGGAAGAAGGCAAAGAACAACAGAAAGAATTTCAGTACAAATAAGCGGCGGCTATAGCCCAGGAAAAGCTTTTCTACCAGAACGGGGTCGCCCAGTTTGCGGATAGAGCGGCGTTTCCACCAGGAAACGCTGATGAATGCCAGCTGCAATACCAGCAGCAATACAAGCGCCCATAAGTATTCACTATGCTGAAAACGTAACATATGGCTCAAATATAAATTTTTTGCCACGTTTTACAGAGCAGATATACTGGGTTTTAGGAAATTTTAACAGCAATTTGCGCCCCGGCAGACGGTTTAAGCCTTATTTCATGCCTTTAAAATAACCTTCCTCTTCCAGGATGCTTTTCAGGATATTCAGGCGAACGTCCTTTTTGGGGCTTTCCAGGTTCGGGTCTTCCGACTCTATATTCAGCACAAAAAAGGTGGGATGGCCGTTCTCTTCTACCCAGCCGGTTACCCAGCCGATCTTTTTGGGGCCGGCAATACCCCAGCCTGTTTTATAGCTCAGGTCGTATTTCCCGGTCTTCTCCATCAGCATGATGGCGCGTACCCATTGCATAGTGCTTTTGCGGAAGGGCAGCTGGTCAAAATAGAGCTTTTTAACAAAGCCCAGTTGTTCGTCGGGGGATATTTGGAGAGAGTTGTCCAGCCAGAAAGTATCTACCCGGCTGATCTTCATATTGCCATATTTAACGGAATCCAGCCATTTCTGCATGGTATCCTTGCCGATGCGGCGGGCTACCTCCTGGAAATAAGGTACGGCAGATAAGCGGAAAGCCTGCTGCATGCTCAGATCCTGGTTCCATTCCTTGTCTTCGCGGGTAATGCCGTCCCATTTGATCACCGTGGCGGTGTCCCTGATCACCCCGGTTTCCAGGCCTACCAGGGAGTTAAAGATCTTAAACGTGGATGCGGGCAGGAAACGTTCCTTGGCCCGGTCCAGGTTGTATACCTTAAATACGCCCTTGCTGTTGTCATACAGCATAAAGCAGCCTTCTACCTTATACTCCGTAAAGTACTTTTCCCAGCCCTTTTCCTCTGTTACATTATTGGGAGCGCAGGCATTGATCAGTATGGTTGCCAGCAGTAAGATCCAGCCGAAACGTTTCATCAGTATAGTCATTTATCGGCTGCAAAAGTAGTAAATCAGGGGATAGGTTTACGAGAAGATTGGGAGGGAGCCGCTTCCAACAGCCTTGATCCTTTGGGATAATTTATGAACATTCAATCGATTTACAATTCCAATAGAAAATCAAGTTATAGATAATCCATTCCTTAAAAGGATTGGAAATATATTGGGTGTGATATGGCTTAGATATGGGATATATGGGACATCTGACAATTCCATTACAATTTGTCATGCAATTCCAGCCGAAAAGACAAGGGGTTTCACCCCGGAAAGCAGCGGAAATGACTGCAAAGAGAAAGCCGGTCAACAGCAAAGTGCTGCCTGACCGGCTTCTGTTTTAATTGGTTGGTAAGATGTTTATGGACTATGCCAGGGTCTTTTTGATCACATTTAGTTCCGTACCTATTTTGGTAAAGGCAGCAATGGCCTTGTCCAGGTGTGCCTGCTCATGGGCGGCGCTCAGTTGTACCCTGATACGGGCCTGGCCCTTGGGCACTACCGGGAAGAAGAAACCGATCACATATACCCCTTCCTGCAGGAGTTTATCCGCAAACTGCTGCGCCAGTACGGCATCATATAACATTACAGGCACGATCGGGTGGTCGCCGGGCTTGATATCGAAGCCGGCCTCCGTCATTTTGCTACGGAAGTATTTGGTGTTATACTCCAGCTTGTCGCGCAGGGTGGTGGTTTCGCTCAGCATATTCAGTACGGCGATGGAAGCGCCTACGATGCTGGGAGCCACGGAGTTAGAGAACAGGTAGGGGCGGCTGCGCTGGCGCAGCATATCGATCACTTCCTTACGGCCGCTGGTAAAGCCGCCGGATGCACCGCCAAGGGCTTTGCCCAGGGTGCCGGTAATGATATCTATACGGCCCATTACGCCACGGTACTCATGGGTGCCGCGGCCGGTTTTACCCAGGAAGCCGGAAGAATGGCTTTCGTCGCTCATCACGATGGCATTGTATTTATCGGCCAGGTCGCAGATCTTGTCCAGCTGGGCAATGGTGCCGTCCATGCTGAAGGAACCGTCTGTAACGATGATCCGGCTGCGGGCTCCGGCTGCTTCCTGGAGCTTGGCTTCCAGGTCGACCATGTTATTATGCTCGTAACGGAAACGCTGTGCTTTACAGAGGCGCACCCCGTCAATAATGGAGGCGTGGTTGAGGGCGTCTGAAATGATGGCGTCCTGCTCATTGAACAGGGGCTCGAACACCCCTCCGTTGGCATCAAAGGCCGCAGCATAGAGGATGGTATCCTCGGTGCCCAGGAACTGGGCTATTTTCTGCTCCAGCTCACGGTGAATGTCCTGCGTGCCACAAATAAAGCGTACGCTGCTCATGCCGTAGCCGTGGGTGTCGATAGCCTCTTTGGCAGCTGCTATTACCGCCGGATGGGAGCTGAGGCCCAGGTAGTTATTGGCGCAGAAGTTCAGCACGGTTTTGCCGCCAACCTGTATCTCGGCCCCCTGGTCGGAGGTAATGATCCGTTCATTTTTATACAGGCCGGCCGTTCTGATCTCGTCCAGTTCCTGTTGCAAGCGGGTAATAAATTGCTGGTTCATAGACTTTACAATTAAGAAATAACAAAGTTATAGCATTAAATGTAGGATGATATCCTGATTTCCAGGGCCGAAGGGTCGTTTGAGCCAGATTTTTTGACCGGGTTGTAACATTTCGGGACTGCTCTCCGTCATAATACTATCATTTACCATGGGAAAAGGGGAGGATGAGCGGGATATGTAAATAGTTGGCAGTTGGCTGTGGGTGGTTGGCAACCAAAAGACTGAAAAAACTGACTGCAAACTGCGCGCTGCCCATTGCGAACTGGTTTTTGTTTTCAAGTAATTGTCGGACATTAGCACTAAAATCCCGCAGCAACCGGATGACGGAAAAGGAGTACAATAAATGCGTGGACCTGTACGCGGACAACCTCTTTCGCTTCATTGTTAAAAACCTTGAACACACTGAAGACGCGAGAGATGTGGTACAGAATGCATTTGAAATATTATGGAAGCACTGTAGTGACGTCCCTTTTGAGAAGGCGAAGTCATACCTTTTTACAGTGGCTTACCACAATATGATAGATCACGTCAGGAAAGTGAAGCGTATCACCCTGGTGGATCAGTTCAAAGAAGAGGAGAAGATCTCGGAGCAGCGGATACATAATGCGAAAAATGTATTGGAACAGGCTCTGAACCGCCTGTCGGAAGTGCAACGCTCCCTGGTATTGCTGAAAGATTATGAAGGGTACAGCTATGAGGAGATCAGCAATATAATGGGCCTGAACCCGTCCCAGGTAAAAGTTTACCTGCACCGGGCCAGGATCCATCTTAAAAACTATCTGGTTAAAATGGAAAACGTTATATAAAGTTGTCTGTAGACATCAACATATCGAATTATGAGGAGTTCCTGCTCAGCTATATTGACGGAGAGCTGAACAATGAAGAGCGGGCCGCAGTGGAGGCCTTCCTGCAACAACACCCGGAACAGGCAAAAGAACTGGAGGTGCTGAAGGCCGCTGTGCTGCAGCCCGACAAGTCTGTTACGTTTGGCAACAGGGAGGAACTGTACCATAGCACCGTGATCACTACAGAGAACTATGAGACGTTTTTCCTGAGTTATATAGACGGGGAGCTGAATGCCGCCGAACAGCAAGCGCTGGACGCCTTCCTGAAAAAACACCCGCACCTGCAACAGGAGCTGGACACCTGGCAGGCCACCCGCCTGCCTGCCAGCGAAGGGCTGCAGTTTGACAACAAGGGAATGCTGTACCGCCATGCGGACACGCTAACCCCCGAGAATTACGAAACATACCTGCTTAGTTATATTGATGGCGAGCTGAGTGCTACTGAAGCGCAAACACTGCATGCGTTCCTGCAGCAGCATCCCCAGCTACAGGCAACGCTGCAGTTGTTTGAACGTACTCGTTTACAGGCAGATCCACAGCTGCGGATGCCAGGTAAAGCAGCATTGTACAGGAACCGCGCCCGCAGGATACAACCTGCCTGGTGGTGGGGCGCCGCTGCCGCCGTGATAGCCGGCTGCCTGGTTTGGCTGTTGCCTTTACAGCGGGACGCTGTTGATACAACACCCATTGCATCCACCGCTGGTAAAACAAAGGTTACGGGCAATGCGCAGCAAATGCAAAAAACAACGCCTGTCAAGCCTTCGATCCGGGTTAACCTGGATGACCAGCCGGTGAAACAGGCGCCAACCCTGGCCCAAAATACGCCAGCCGCCAAACCTGCGAATGAACAATCAGTAAAAAATACAAGACCTGTAAAAGACAGGGCTATACAGCCCGCGGCTGCTGCCAATCAGCCGGCTGCCAATACAGGCGTGAACAATAATAACAACAGCGCAGCTGTACTGGCCCAGCTGCCACAGCCAAGGGCCACTTCAGAAGAAGTAGTGCAACAGCACCTGGAAAAAACCATACAGGCAACTACGCCGCCGGTAAAAGAAGTTGCTACTGTCAACACCGACCCGGACCCGGTACTGGCCTCTACCTTAAAACTACAACACACACCGGCGCCCGAAGCGCAGCCGGCAGCAGCGCCTGCTGTTCAGGGTGAGCTGATCATGTCCGTTACCAGCACCAGTGAAAGCAGGCTGCTGAACGGTGTAGCCAGCGTGGCTAAATTCTTTTCAAAGAAAAAACGTCAGAAATCAGAATAACAGGCAAGGTTCCTTTAATCTTTGTTGAAATATGAAGCATAAAATTTTACTCTGGATATTGATAATGATGGCAGTAAGGGAGGTGCAGGCGCAAACAGCGCAGGCGCCAACGGCGGATACCATCCAGATCAAAGGCTTGATCATTATTAAAGGCAAGGATGCAAGAGGCAAGAATACCTATAAATTCTACAACGATACCGCATACGCACGTAACAAGCTCAAAAAGAACCTCCACACCAAATGGTTTGTAATAGACGTAGGCTTCAATAACTATATTGACCGCAGTGATTATACAGGCGCCACTGTTTTATCAAGGGATGTGCGTTACGCTTATGCCCAGAATGCACTGTCTGCCTACCAGGCGGAAAAAGCTTATGACTATTCTGCTTATGGCCTGAACACTTTTGCACCACGCGGCGGCAGTGAGCCTTTAACGCCTGATGAGTTCAAACTTATCACCGGTAAGTCTATCAATGTTAATATCTGGATCATCCAGCAACGCCTTAATATTTACAAGCACAAACTCAATGTCATATATGCATTAGGGGTAGAAATGAATAACTACCGCTATGCGCGCAATATTACCTATGTACCCGGTTATCCTACCCAGATCATACGGGATACCGTGAACTTTAAGAAAAATAAATTGTTTGCTGAATACCTGAGCGTACCGCTGATGCTGAACTTCAACTCGAATCCTGCAAGGCCTGGCCGCTCTTTTGAACTGAGTATGGGTGTGATGGGAGGTTACCTGGTAAAATCCCGCACGAAACAGATCAGTGAAGAAAGAGGGAAGATCAAGCGTACGGATGACTTTAACCTGAAACAATGGCGTTTCGGGTTAACAAGTGAGCTGGCCTACGGCCCGGTAAAGCTTTACGGCAATTTTGCGTTGACGCCATTACATGATTACGGGTTAGAACAATATCCATTCTCCGTCGGTATACGATTTAATGGGTTTTAGTATATCTTTGTAACCAGATCTAATCTTTGATATGCGTACTTTTATGACCTTTCTGGCATGTACGGGATTTATTGTATGGGCTCATTCAAGGGACACAAGAATAATAGGAGTACAACCCCACCCACTACAACAGTCACCGGTTGCCAAACAGTCAATTGTTGCCAGGCAAGGGCAACAGACTATGAGGGACCAATACGTAAGAGAGCTTGTTTCAGCTGCTTCTTTGAAAGTAATTGATAACGCTCCTTCATCCTACCTTGTTACCCTGTTGCACAACAAGCGTTATTTTTCCCACAAGGCAGATTCTATGCTGCTGCGCTTCAGGCCACAACAAGTGTTACATCAGTAGCCAACATAACAGCTAGATAAATATAGCTTGTCAGACCTATGCCTGGGAATAGCCAATGTTCCCTGACAGGCCTCTTTTTTCACGGTTTTTTACCTTTCCCCCCAATTTCCCTGTTCTCCCGTATACTCTTTTCCATATATTTGGTTACTTAACTAAATTTTCAAAAACCACCGTATGACAATTCTAAAAAGAGCGATCTTCCTGCTTCTTTTGTCCTGTACCCTGCACTCAACCAGCAACGCACAGGCTAATTATCAATGGAAGGAAGGCAATTCCGGAGGCTATACATACAAATATGTAACGGACGACCCCATGCAAGCCCGTTTCTATACCCTGAAGAATGGCCTCACCGTTGTGTTAAGCGTTAACAAAAAAGAACCCCGCATCCAGACATTAATCGGGGTACGCGCTGGTAGCGATAATGATCCGGCAGACCACACCGGTCTTGCCCACTACCTGGAGCATCTGCTGTTCAAGGGTACCGATAAATTCGGCTCGCTGGACTGGAATAAGGAAAAGACTTACCTGAACGAGATTGAAGGCCTGTATGATACTTATAATCATACTTCCGGCAATGATGCCCGCAAAGCCGTTTATCACCAGATAGACAGCGTTTCCGGACTGGCGGCCAAATACGCCATTGCCAATGAATATGATAAGATGATGACCTCCATGGGCGCCCAGGGTACCAATGCGCATACCTGGGTAGAGGAAACCATCTACGAAGAAGATATTCCTTCCAATGCCGTAGATAAATATCTGACCGTGCAGGGTGAGCGCTTCCGTCAGCCTATCTTCCGCCTCTTCCATACAGAGCTGGAAGCCGTGTATGAAGAGAAGAACCGCGGCCTGGATAACGATGGCCGTAAGATGTACGAAACCATGCTGGCAGCGCTGTTCCCCACGCATAACTATGGACAGCAGTCTACCATCGGTACGGTAGAGCATCTGAAAAACCCGAACCTGAAAGCGATCCGGGATTTCTATGAAGCTTACTACGTACCTAATAATATGGCCATTGTAATGGCTGGTGATTTTGATCCGGATTATGTGATCAAAAAGATAGACCAACAGTTTGCTTACATGCAGCCTAAGCCTGTAAAGGAATACAAAGCTGCTCCAGAAGCGCCCATCACAGCGCCCGTTGTAAAAGAAGTGTTTGGCCCGGATGCAGAGAGCGTGAACATCGCGTTCCGTATGCCAGGCTCGCTGGATGTGCAGTCTTCCGTATTGCTCCAGGTGCTGGGCCAGATCCTGAATAATGGTAAAGCCGGTCTGCTGGACCTCAACATCAACAAACAACAGAAAGTGCTGAACGCTGGTGTTAGTCAGCTGCAATGGAAAGACTATACCGTTTTTGCATTGAGCGGTAAAGCCAAACAGGGCCAAACCCTGGAAGAAGTGAAAGACCTGTTGCTGGGCCAGCTGGAGATCCTGAAGAAAGGTGAGTTTGACGAATCACTGGTAAAAGCCATTGTTAACAACGCCAAGCTGTCGGAATTACAGGGCCTCGAAAGCAACGGCAACCGCGCTAACACTATCATGGACGGCTTTATCAAGCACAGAGGAGAGAACTGGCTGAGCGATGTGAAAATGGTAGACGACATGAGCAAAGTCACCAAACAGCAGATCGTTGATTTTGCCAACAAATACCTGAATAACAATTACGTACTGGTATATAAACGCAAAGGAGAAGACAAGAACATTCAGAAAGTACTGAAGCCTGCTATTACGCCGGTAGAGGTAAACCGTGAGGCACAGTCTCCCTTCCTGCAATCTATTGCCGCCATTCCCGCCACACCGGTACAACCGCAATGGCTGGACTACAACAAGGATATTCAGAAAAGCAAGGTAGGTCCGGCAGAAGTATTGTATGTACAGAACAAGGACAACGACCTGTTCCGCCTGTATTACCGTTTTGACATGGGCAGCTGGAACAATAAGAAGCTGCCGCTGGCAGCACAGTACCTGCAATTCCTGGGCACAGACAAATACACCACAGAAGAGATCAGCAAGCAGTTCTATAATATTGCCTGTAACTTCAACGTGGCCTCAGGTACGGATGTTACTACTATTACAATCTCCGGCCTGCAGGAAAATTTTGACAAAGCAGTGGAGCTGTTTGAGCACCTGCTTACACACTGTCAGCCCAATGAAGCTGCCCTGGCTTCACTTAAAGGACGCCTGCTGAAAGCCCGTACTGATAATAAACTGAGCAAGGTGGCCATTATGCGCGGCCTGGTACAGTATGGTATGTACGGTCCCAGGAATCCGTATAACAATCAACTGAGCAAAGAAGAGCTGGACGGCCTTACTTCTGCAGAGCTGACAGACATGCTGCATACGCTGCCTTCTTACAAGCATACTGTTATTTATTACGGCCCACAATCGCTGGCTGCCGCAACAGCATCTGTTAAAAAGCTGCACACACTGCCGGCTTCTTTCAAGGCTACACCGGAGGCGATAAAATTTGAGAAGAGCACACAGGCCAATAACCAGGTATTATTTGCAGACTATGACATGGTACAGGCTGAAGTGAACTGGGTAAGGAACAATGGCAATTTCAGCCCGGGTAACACTGCGGTAGTAGACCTGTTCAACAACTACTTTGGCGGCGGCATGGGATCTATCGTATTCCAGACCATCCGCGAATCCAAAGCACTCGCTTACTCTACCTACGCATTCTATGTAACGCCTGAGAAGAAAGAAGACCGTTACTCTGTGGTGGCATATGTAGGCAGCCAGGCAGATAAAATGAACGACGCTATCAACGGCATGAATGAACTGCTGAATGATATTCCGCGTTCTGACAAGCTGCTGGAAACTGCAAAGGAAAGCATGAAGCAGGATATCGAAACACAACGTATCACACAGGATGGTATCATTTTCAGTTATCTGAAGGCGCAGAAGCTGGGACTGAATACAGACTTCCGTAAAGATGTATACGCTGCTGTGAATAAACTGAACTTCGATAACGTGAAACAGTTCCATGATCAGAACCTGGCGCATAAGCCTTATACGTATTGTATACTGGGCTCTGAGAAGAACATCAGCATGGACGATCTCAAGAAATTCGGCGATGTGAAGAAGGTAAGCCTCGATGAACTCTTCGGATATTAAGACTAATAAAATACAAATTAAAAAAAAGGAGCAGCTGACCGCTGCTCCTTTTTTCTTTTGTTTTAACTTTGCGGCGTTTCGCAATAAAGCGTTAAAACCTTCGTTATCATTATACTAAAAAACCCTTGTGAGATGCCGCGTTGTAGTTGGTTTAGTTTATTACTGTTATTGTTGATACCCTTAAGCGGGTTTAATAATGAGAGTGGATTGTACACTGTTAAACTGAGGCCGGATGATATTGATGCCGACAAAGTTTTTCTGCTGGTGGACAAAAGCGACTACCGTTTGTATCTCTATGAAGATGTTAAACTGCGCAAGATCTATAAAGTGGTGTTCGGAAGCCGTGACATGGCCGATAAGATACTACAGGGCGACCGCCAGACACCCGAGGGAACTTTCCACATCCAAGCCAAACGTTATGACGGGCGCTGGAGCAGGTTTATGTTACTCGATTATCCCAACGAAGCTTCCTGGGCTAAATTCCATCAACGCCAGCAGCAGGGCCTGGTTGGTCCCAATGCAGATATTGGCGGCGGTATTGGTATTCATGGCGTAGAGTATGGCTCAGGTATACTCGATGCTTATGTAGACAGCCGCATTAACTGGACACTGGGTTGTGTAAGTATGAAGAATGCTGATGTGAACGAGCTGTATGAATTACTTAAAGTAGGAACGCCCGTGGTGATTCGCCGCTGATCATTGTTTATTGAGGAAGGCATTCACTGCTGCCGTCCATTTCTCTGTTTCATTCCTGTAAAAAGACTGGTGCCCGGAGTGCTCAAACACGACGAGCTTTTTATTTGCACTGCCAAGCTGGCGGAAAATGCTGTTGGTCTCATGTTCCATCACGCGGATATCTTGTCGCCCCCAGCAGAGCAGCACTGGCATATGAATATCTCGTCCATAGCTGGCGGGTTTATAACCCAATGCCCAGAAGCCCTGTTCTACGCCACCCCAGAAAGTAATGATCTGGGCAAAGGGAGTGCCGGGCATATGCACCGCCCACATGCGGCTTTTTACGGCATCTGTTAAGGTAGCGAAAGGCGCTTCCAGGATCACTTTATCCGGTTGCAGATGATATTGCGGCACTGCCTTTAAAATAGCAACGGCGCCCATGCTCATACCCCATAATATCACCGGTTGCTTTGCCCGCTTGTGCACATAATCATATGCCAGCTTCACCTCTTCCGCTTCCTTATAGCCCACGCTGCAGGTATGGCCATCGCTGTTGCCATGCGCCCTGAAATCGATCAGGAAAGTATTGTATCCCTGCTGATGGAAAAACATTGCCTCCGGCAGTTTCGCTCCTTTGGTGCTGCCATAGCCGTGCAGCAGTACCACGGTCCCTTTGGGCGGCTGACCGGAAGGGATCCACCAGCCTTCCAGTCTTAAACCATTGGCGGTTTTGAGATACACCGTTTCATAGCTAATCTCTGGAAATGCGCTGAGCACCGGTTTTGAGAGGTCAACGCCAAAGAGTATGGTCTGCGTTTTTTCCCAGGTGCTCATCTGCTCGGGGCGTTTGTTGCGGTGCCCCGCATCATCATAAAAATGGGTAAACTTCCAGGCATGAAAAGCCAGGATAATGTTGAAGATGATCAACAGTATAAGGAGGATGCGGAGTGCGCGTTTCAGGTATCTCATAACTAATACAAAGGTAAGGACAGCAGCTTAACGAAGCCGTATCCGCCGTATAGGAGAACTGGGTTTAAAAGTGGTACGGATGAAATAATACAGGATGATACAAGCGGCCAGCACGATGCACACCGGGAGCAGATAGACCACCCAGGATGCAAAGTTGTCCTTTCTTGCTGCGTTCTCAATTCCCTCACTGATCATCAGCAGGTATACGAAGTAAACCACTGATGTGAATAATAAGAGCGCCCATAAAGGATACCTCAGAAAGCAGGTGCCTAAGAAAAGGCCGAGAGAGAAAAACAGCAGCAGGTAGATAGGCTGCTGAAAACATCGCCAGCGCTGGGCAATATTAAGATCGAGCCGGCCTTGAATACGATGCACCTTTTCCATGATGTCATAGGTGCCGGGCGGGTAAAACCCATACCAGGAGTACCCAAGTCCGCTGAATTGGTGCCAGTCCACTTCTTCCTCGCTGATGCCGACGGCAGCCAACGTGTCCAGCCAGGTGAGGGCATGTGCTTGTTCCCGGGATATGTATTTGCCTATGGAATCTATCAGTTGTTCTCTGGGAACGGCAAGCTCATTGTGCAAAGGTTTTGCTGCCTCGTATAATGAAAAGAGCCCCAGGGTATCAAATGGTGAGCTGACGACCTTTGGTAACAGTTTGGACTGCTGGAATGATATTGCAGGTTTGACAAAGGCGGTAAGCAGAAAGGTTGCCAATGACAGTGGGAGGAGGATGAGCAAAAAGCCCGGGAATAATCTTACCGGTTGCTGGTACCAGACCCTGGCCAGGCTCCGGCCTGCGATACCGGCTGCGAAGAAAATGGCGGCATTCAGACAGACAATGGCGGCATACAACAATGTCAACGCCAGTAATTTCAGGAGCAGGGGGAAGGACAGGTGTCTCGTGAAAACATGGTGGTCGTAAAGGAAATAAGCAGTGTACACGACTATCAGCACCGCTAGCACGATTGCAAACGGGCGCACCCAGTGATGGGAAAATAAGTGCCAGGTGTTTCTGTTCATAGGCGCTGGTAAATATCATAAAAAAAGCCGTACGGTGGGTTTCCGTACGGCTTTTGTTTTATGTGTTATTTACAGCTTTCCGCGTTTGATCTCTTCTACCACTGCCGGGTCCAGGAGGGTAGAAGTATCGCCCAGGTTGTCCAGCTCGCCTTCTGCTATTTTGCGCAGGATACGGCGCATGATCTTGCCGGAGCGTGTTTTCGGCAGGCCGCTTACAAACTGTATCTTATCCGGTTTGGCAATAGGCCCGATAATGCGGGATACGGTCTGTATGATATCTTTCTTAGTAAGCTCAGCATCGTGGGTAAGCTTTTCTGTGATCACGTAGGCGTAGATACCCTGCCCCTTAATATCGTGCGGGTAGCCTACCACCGCGCTTTCTACTACGCCTGCGTGCATGTTGATGGCGTTTTCCACTTCAGCGGTACCGATACGGTGGCCGCTTACATTCAGTACATCGTCTACACGGCCGGTGATGCGGTAGAAGCCGTCTTCATCGCGGAGGCAGCCATCGCCGGTGAAGTACAGGTTCTCGTAGGTAGCGAAGTAAGTTTTGCGGCAGCGCTCATGATCGCCGTAGGTGGTGCGCAGCATACCGGGCCAGGGGAACTTGATACAGAGGTTACCGTTTACGCCGTTGCCGCTGATCTCTTTTCCGTTCTCATCCACCAGTATGGGTTGGATACCCGGCAGCGGAAGCGTGGCATACCCGGGTTTTTCTTTGGTAATACCGGCTATGGGCGTGATCATGATACCGCCTGTTTCTGTTTGCCACCAGGTATCTACGATCGGGCATTTATCTTTACCGATCTGTGTTTTGAACCAGTGCCATGCTTCTTCGTTAATCGGTTCGCCTACGCTGCCCAGTTTACGGAGAGAGCTCAGGTCTTTATGATTCACGGGGCCCAGGCCAAAGCCCATCAGGCTGCGGATGGCAGTAGGAGCGGTGTAGAGGATGTTCACCCTGAATTTATCGGTAATATCCCAGAATCTGCCCGCATCAGGCCAGGTAGGGATGCCTTCAAACATCAGCGTGGTGGCGCCTGCGCTCAGGGGCCCGTACAGGATATAACTATGACCGGTGATCCAGCCAATGTCGGCGGTACAGAAGAATACTTCGCCGGGCTGGTACTGGAAGGTATTTACAAAGGTGTAATTGGCATATACCATGTAACCGCCAACGGTGTGCACCACGCCTTTGGGCTTGCCGGTGCTGCCGGAGGTGTAGAGGATGAACAGCATATCTTCCGCATCCATTTCTTCTGCAGAGCAGGGTGGGTTGCCCTGGGTTTCTACTGCCTTGATCTCATCTTCCCACCATACGTCGCGGCCTTTCAGCATGCTCACAGGCGTGCGGGTACGGGTACATACGATCACCCGTTTTACGCTGGGGCAGGCCATCAGGGCATCGTCTATTACAGCTTTGAGGGGAATGTCTTTGTTGCCGCGGAAAGCGCCGTCGCAGGTGATCACCAGGCTGCATTGTGCATCCTGTATCCTGTCTGCAATAGATTGTGCGCTGAAGCCGCCGAATACCACAGAGTGGATGGCGCCGATACGGGCGCAGGCCAGTACGGCAATGGCCAGTTCGGGGATCATGCCCATGTAGATGCAGACACGGTCTCCTTTTTTAACGCCGTTATTCTTCAATACGTTGGCAAACTGGCATACCTTGTTATAAAGCTCGCGGTAGGTAAGGATGCGGTGGCGTTCTTCGGGGTCGTTGGGTTCCCAGATGATAGCAGGAGTATTGCCTAAAGAGCCCAGATGACGATCCAGGCAGTTTTCCGTAATATTCAGTTTTCCGCCCTGGAACCACTTAATGTTGGGGTCTTTAAAGTTCCATTCCAGCACTTTGTCCCATTTGCGGCGCCACATAAAGGTCTCGGCCACATTGGCCCAGAAACCTTCGGGATCCACCACGCTTTGGTGATAGGCTTGCTGATAGTCATCAAAATTCTTGATCTGATACGGGTAGGCCATAGCTGCTTTTTGTTTTTTGGTTACAACGGAGAGTAAATTTATTTTCTTTTCTCCATTTCTCCCAGCCGCCTCTGCACATATTTGGAAACTGCAGGATCTTCTTCTTTGCGCTCCGCCAGCAGGAGGTAGCGCCGGTAATAGCGTTTGGCCGCGGCAGGATCCCGGAGATACTGGTCGTAGATCCGGGCAATGCTATACTGCCGAAGCGGGCTGTGGAAGAGGTAGTAGGCCGTATCCAGGCATGCAGTGGCCTTTTTATAAGACCCTACATTTTCATAGTTGGCGCCCATGGCGGTGTAATAATCATCCAGGCTTTTTGATTTGGACAGGTCAATACATAATTGCAGGAGCTCATTGCTGCGGGTATAGTCTTTTAGTGCCGTACAGGCCATGGCTGCATAATACATAGTGGCCTCGCTGTTTAATTGCTGGATGGTCAGGAAGTCGTTTACGTATATGCATTCCTGGTACTGTTTGTTATAATAGCAGGCGGCGGCTACATAAGTATATGCGGTGGCAGAGATCACCTTCAGGCGGATGAGGCGCTGGCCCAGTGCAATGGCTTGGGTATAGTCTTTACGGTAAAAGGCATTTTTTATCGCGGGGATGATAACGGATGTTTGGAGGGAATCAGTTGCCAGGTAAGGCTGCAATACACTATCGGCAGCGGCATAGCGTTGCTGATCCATCCATTCTTCTGCCAGGCGGGCCACTACTTTGGCATCGGAGGGATTGAGGGCATACGCCTTTTGGAGGCAGGCAAAGCCACTGTCTTGCTTGCGGGCGGCAAAATAGGCGAAGCCTAGCTGCCTGTAGTACAAGGCCTGTTGTGGGCGCAGGCTGATCAGCTTTTGGTAGTGGGGAATGGCGCTGCCCGGGCTTTCCTGTTGCATGTAGATAGCCGCCAGGTATTGATGGGCGGATATATGCTGGCTATCCAGCTGCAGGATCTGTTGGTAGGTATGAACGGTTTCCGGCCATTTGCCCCATTGATAGTAGGCGTAACCCAGCAGGGCCAGGTGATTGGTATTGGCGGGGTTTACCCGGCTTTGCAGGTAGGAGGCCGCTTGTTCATATTGCTGGTCCTGGAACCAGTTTACAATCAGGGCTTTGTCTATACTATCCTTTTGCTGCGTATAGGCGGGAATGTAATAACAGCTGGTCAGTAACAGGAATAAGAGAACGGGTTTGAACATGGTAAAGTATCTTTCCGATAAAACTAAGTATTTAGTTTAATAAAACGAAAGATTTAGTTATAGTAATTACCATGGGATAAAAAAAGAGGGCATTGTCAGCTGACGATGCCCTCTTTTTTATTGAAGATGTGTAATGTTATTTAGGTATTCTCACTACGTATGCGTGAGAGTTTACGCCTTTGCTGGTATAGAATTCTTCGTATTTAATACTTTTATTCTTATAGCAAAGGTGGTCCCAGGTAAGCACAATAGTACCGTTGGGAAAGTTTACAGTAGCGGTGAGCGTGGTATTCTGGGTGTTACTAAAATCCCAGGTAAGAGCGCTCTGGCCGCCATTGTTATCGGTGTAAGTACCTGTTTTATCTGCCTTGAAAGTGATATATTCATTATCAAAGCTTTGTGTATTAGCGGTACCGCCCCTTTTGTAGTACACTACGGCATTACCTGTAACACCTCTTGTTTCCTGGATCTTCCAGCCGTTGGCTGTCAGGATCTGTGCGGTCACAGTGGTGTCTACCGGTTCTATTTTAACAGTATCGGTCACCTTTACAGTGTCCCGTATAGTAATAGTGTCATTGTCTTTTGAGCAGGAAACGAAGCCTACCTGCATCGTAAATAGCATAATAAATGCGGTGAAGATGGATAACCCGAAGAATTTTTTCATAGGTATTTTTCTTGTGAAACGGCCGCAAGATAATCGTTTATTTGCTGCCATACCATATATCTTTCGTGTTAGCCAGCTTTCATGGTTGCAGGTCAGGGCTGAGGCTTTTTACGGTATTTTTCACCGCGGTCCCAAAATTCGCGGAACACTTCATCCATTACGGCAACGATCTTTTCTTTTTCTGCATTGCTGAGGGCGGGCACCATTTTCCGGCTTGCTTCAGCTGGTTTATCGAAGCCGCGCATTTTACGGTAAAAGGTAGGAACGCTCCAGGAACATTCTTCGCATACTTTCTCGCGGAACCGGATAGGAAAATTGATCAGGCTGGAGTGGATATCCTGCAGCATGTTAACAGGCACTGGCGTTTGAGGTACTAACTTCTTCATGGTTTGGCTATTTGATGTCAAATAAAATACTCGGTGGTTTAATTAATAATACATCATGTTAAACGATAATTGCCTGCTTAGTATCAGCAAATATATTTATAATGATCTGAACCATAATATTTTTATCTGATTATTTTATCATTCCGCCAATATGCTGCTAATCTGCTCTCATGGCTGCTCTCCGGGAAATGTGAATTGTTTTGTGGATAATTTTCATAGCATGTTAAGCGCCTGATATATGGCAGGAGTTTGATTTAGCAAACAATGCTTTTTCGTGTTGGTGATATTTTTCGTATTGTTGCGAAATTTTAATTCGCTGATTGAAATAGGAATTATTTATATTGTAATAATGATATACTATGAAAAACTGACATAAACAATAAGTGTAAAAAATTTAGTTTACCATGCAGCACGGGTTAATCCACATGGGCCAGCGCTTAAAGCAAATCCTCAAGCAGAGAAAAATAAAGATTGTTGACTTCGCAAGAATGGCAGGCTTCACGAATCAGATAGCGCACTATCACCTCAGAAAAAGCGATATGAAAAGATCTACCCTGGAGCGTTTCTGTGCGCTTGTAGGGATCAGTGCGGAAGAGTTTTACCAGTGGAACAATATGGTAGTGGTAAAGGGCGGCAAAGGCCAGGTAACTACTGTAGCGCACCACGGACAACGTTTTACGGAGCTGATTGAGGAGAAAGGCCTGAACAAGAGCAAGCTGGCCAGACGTTTAGACATGAGCAGGAGAACGATGTACAACCTGTTCGACAAAGCACTGTTTGAGCCCGGGGAGATGGAAGTAGTAACCAAGGCGCTGGAGGTCACAGAGACCGCTTTTCTGCATCCTAATACGGTAGAGGATGTACGAGCTGCAGATTCTGATGAGCTGCTGTCGATGCGGGAAAAGTACTACCGCTTGCTGGAAGATTACAACCAGCTGCTAAAGCAGCATAATGCGCTAAAGGAGACATTGGATACTTTCAAGAAGGATATTGTACAATTACGCAAGCAAAGCCGTTCCAAAAAAGTATAAGCACTAAACCTTTACCACGCTTCCGGAAAGTTAACCACCCCTGAAATATTTATATTCTGTATACAAAAATGTAATGACCTGAATTTTTATAGCAACAACAATAAAGATATTGATCTTAACAAGATTGATACAGTACATTAATTGCTGTAAGTAACAATTTTTGTTTAGGTTTGTATAGCCCAAGGATACTTTTAATATCTGGCCGTTCATCCTGATCCAAAAATTATAATTATGTCAAGCACCCCGCAATTTCCTGAAACCTGGTTTATATCCATGGCGGTAATGGGAAGGCCAAATCTATTGACCCGCCCCCGTTATTCTGCCATCATTGCCCGTCACCTCAACGCCGGGCATGAAGAGCAGCAGATCATTATCAGGAGTCATTTACTGTTGCCAGACCAGGTAATGCTCCTGATCCAGCCTTTTAAAATGCCGCTGACGCTATGGATGCAGGATTTCATAAAGGATACAGCGGTAGACCTCTGCGAAAGCCTCAAAGCCGACCAGCAGGACGAAAGGAAGGAATGGTTTGAATGTTTTGTGAACCGCAACAATAACGGATACGACGTGCTGTGGCGCAATATAGAGTACCTGCCCGTCAGATCCAGGGAGGAGTATGAGTCCTTTGAAGCAAGGATGCTCACAGCGCCCGTAAAGGCCGGGTTTGTGAGTAACCCGGATTATTATCCCTACACCTGGTTCAATAACCGCGCAGGGGTGATGTATACACCGCCTGTTTTTGAGGAAGACCAGCAGGATTAGCTATTATAATAACAGCTGGCCTACTTCTTCCCAGGTGTTTACTCTTTTGAAGCCTTCCACGTTCACATTATGCGGAGCTGTAAACAGAAGGGGCTGCCCTTTGAATGTGCTCAGGTTCTTGATATGATCATCGATCATATAGTCTGCATTCACAATATTCTTATAGCCGCAGAAAACGATATTATGCCAGCTGATGAAGGGGAAATACTCCTCCAGCCAGGCTAGCTTTTCAGAAAGTGACTGCGGGAATTCCATTGCTGCGGAAACGATATATACTTCGTGCTTGTCCTGCAGGGCCTTGATCACTTCCTGTGCACCCTCGATAACCGGTTTGGTGCGGAAAAAGCCCGGGGTGTAAAGGAACTGGCGTACTACTCCTTCCAGCGGGAACCCGGTGGTTTCGGGCTTTCCCAACAGGGTTGCTTTCTCTACTTTAACGCCATAACGTGCTGCATACCAGTCTATATACTGCTGTGTGCTATCTGCCATTACGCCATCCATGTCGATTGCTATTGTTGCCATATCTTGCTGTTTTATGCAAAATTATGCATTTTATTTCGTCCGTCATAGTAGATTATTGCAAATAATTACATAATATTGCAGAAAATAGCAAGAAAATGCTGAAAGAAGAGCGTTTGGATTATATATTGAAGAAGCTGAAGGAAGATCAGAAGGTATTACAGACAGAATTAAGCAATGATCTGCAGGTTTCTGAGGATACGGTACGCCGCGACCTGGAAGTACTGGCGCAGAACGGTTTGCTGATCAAGGTAAGGGGTGGTGCTATTCCGCATTCTCCTCATCCCTATTCTTTTAAAGATCGTATAGGCTTACATGAGGATGATAAACGCACCATTGCGGGCAAGGCATTGTCTTTCCTGCATGACGGGCAGACCGTGATCATGGATGGTGGTACTTCTACGTATACACTGGTAAAAATGTTCCCTCCCAATCTGCGGCTTACGGTGATCACCAACAGTGTGCCTATCGCTATGCAGCTGATAGAGCATCCCACGGTGGAAGTGGTCCTGACCGGGGGCCGCGTGTTTAAAAGCTCGCAGATCACTTCCGGGCTGGATACCATCCGGATGTTTGAAAGGGTAAGGGCCGATATCTGCTTCCTGGGCATCTGCAGCCTGCATCCTGATGCAGGGGTAACGAACATTGACCTGGGCGAGTCTGAATTGAAATACGCCATGGTGCAGGCAGGCAGCCGTGTAATAGCGCTGGCCACCAGTGATAAGATGGGCACCGCGGAAGCATTTAAAGTATGTGACCTGACAGAACTGGATACTATTATTACTGATCGTTTAGAGCCGGAATTGATAGCGCCTTATCAGCAGTTGGGTATTAAAGTGATATAAAATAATAACATGTTGCAATCTTTATCGATTAATGCTATGTCTCCAAAAAGAGCAGCACGTATTGCGGTAAGCTCCTTATTCTTCTTAACAGGACTGTGTTTTGCCAGCTGGGCCTCCCGCATACCGGCCATACAGCAGGCATTGCACCTGAGCGAAGGAGGCCTGGGCAGTGTGTTGCTGGCGCTGCCTATCGGCTCGATGATCTCTATGCCAGTAGCTGGTTTCCTGGTAAGCCGCTTTGGCAGCAAGCAGGTAGTGCTGACAGCCGGCCTGTTTTACGCCATTGTGCTGCCTGTTATAGGCATGGTACAATCGCCCTGGCAGCTGTTTGCGGTGCTGGTGCTCTTTGGTTTTACAGGCAACCTGGCTAACATTGCGGTCAATACACAGGCAGTGGCGGTAGAGGCCATGTATGGAAAGGCCATTATGGCTTCTTTCCATGGACTGTGGAGCCTGGCCGGTTTTACCGGTGCAGCTATCGGTGCTTTCATGGCAGGGCAGGAGATAGTGCCTTACCAGCATTTTCTGCTGATCACCGTGATGGCGGTAACGATTGTAGCCGTGAGCGCCAAACACACGGTAGCTGAGGATGTAAATTCACAGGAGGCGCAAACCCTCCTTATCAAGCCGGATAAGTTCCTGATGATACTGGGTATTATTGCCTTCTGTTCTATGATCTGTGAAGGCACCATGTTTGACTGGAGCGGGGTGTATTTCAAGAAAGTGATCAAGGCGCCGGATGGCATGGCAGGTATAGGTTATGCTGCCTTCATGAGTACGATGGCTTCTTTCCGCTTTATAGCAGACTGGCTTACCACCCGTTTTGGCGCAAGGAAAGTATTGCAGCTTAGCGGGGTCTTAACCGCCAGCGGTTTGCTGATAGCGGTGTTGCTGCCTTATTTTGCCACGGCTATATTCGGCTTCCTCCTGGTGGGAGCAGGTGTATCTTCTGTAGTACCACTGGTATACAGCGCTGCCGGAAAGTCTAAAACACTGTCTCCCGGTATGGCGCTGGCGGCGGTATCCACCATCGGCTACCTGGGCTTCCTGGTAGGCCCGCCGCTGATCGGCTTTGTAGCGCAGGCATCCAGCTTAAGCATTTCATTCTCCATTATCGCATTAATGGGCACCTGTATCGCTGTTATGGGCAGCAGGGTGAAGTCATAACGAAACGTGTAGTTCAGCCATATAATAAAATAAGAAGTCCCGGTAAGTTGTTACCGGGACTTTCTTTATAAAATATTTTCTGCTTATTTTCTTACATATTCAGACTGCTCGTCCAGGTCATTTTCAAATACCAGCTTTGTGCTGCTCAGTTCTATTACGGGGATGATCAGCACGTCATAATTGGGCTCTCCGTCGTCATAATCATACACTATTGTCAGCTTTTTGGTAGTAGCGTTGTAAGACCATCCGCCAAGTTCTGTGTCGTTATCAGTAGAGGTAATATATTTCGGGTTGTTGCAAGGGCTGTGGTCCAACGAAATGTACATTGATTTTTCTGCGTACAGGGATTCAAACCGGCCATTATCGGTAAAGGTAACCTCATCTTTTTCCTCCTGGTTGATAAGGTAGGCAACGCTTTTACAATTGGTATAGTTTGGTGTGCAATGTACAAGCGTATCTGCGGAGCAGGCATATTGGTTGAATGAGCTATCGGCCTTGTAGGGATCCCTCCATTCGCCATTCCGCTTTTCCCTGTTCAGTCTCCAGCTGCCCAGGATCGCTTTTCCGCTCTCATCTGTTCCGGCAGCAATAACGGTCACGCAAACTTTGATCAGGTTGCTGACGCGGTTCTGGGCGTCATAGGCGGCATACTCTACACAGAAAGTTCCCGGTTTCAGATTTCCCGGCAAAATAATAACAATAGCAGAATCCGCATTGCCGCCGGTTATTTTGAACAGGCCAGCATGTGAAGCGGGCTTCTTGCGGCCATTGACAGGTTTGGAATAGTCCACCTTGAAATAGGAGTCGGCGCCGGTCACTTTTGCGTAATAACCGGAAATGTCGCCTGTTTCCACTTCGGGGGTGATTACGGCATAGCGGCCGTTGATCGCCGTCACCGACTGATTGTTGGACGATGCTGCCAGTACAGGCGCCCCGGTTCCAGCGGTCAGGGGCATGGCGCCAGGCACGTTGGTGCCATGAAATACTTTTACAACGGCAGTCAGTTCTCCCGCATTGGCCGGATCAATTTGTTTGGTAGTGTTGTCCCCCTTGTCTCCATTGTCCCGGTTGTCGTTGTCTTTTTTACAGGCATAAAGGGTTATACCGGCGGTTAACACGAACAGAAAGAGTTTCTTCATAGTTAGTAGGTTATTAAAAATAAAATTTACCGCGCAAAGGTATTCTTTTACATGACTATTTATAATAATGCTTTAGGTTTTGGAAATGTGAATAATACTGCGACATATAATAGTATGTTTTAAATCAAGGGCTTAAGGAAAACGAATTTTCTATGGCCATCCGGAAAATTTTATTTCCCCACTATACTTTGAAACGCTTAATTTTGCACGATTTTTTTTGTCCATCACTTGGCATGAAAATCAACAGGGTTTTTCATTTTCAATAGATTATATACAAATGCCAAAAGACTCATCTATCAAATCTGTTCTCATTATCGGTTCTGGTCCTATCATTATTGGTCAGGCTTG
>Ga0102590_1001906_pt1 | contig 27615 bp, 25 predicted proteins | sample AraplaMF_Col_mMF_FD_76859 | JGI IMG/M metagenome (GOLD analysis project Ga0102590, IMG submission 76859) | Arabidopsis root microbial communities from the University of North Carolina, USA - plate scrape MF_Col_mMF | ecosystem: Host-associated > Plants > Roots > Endosphere | place: USA... | reverse complement strand
TCGGCGTCATCAAGACGCCGATGCACCCGCAGGAGTACCACGAGACGCTCGCCGCGATGCATCCGGTCGGGCGGATGGGTGAGGTGGCCGACGTCGTCGACGCGGTTCTCTACCTCGAGAACGCCCCGTTCGTCACCGGCGAGATCCTCCACGTCGACGGCGGTCAGAACGCCGGCCACTGACGGTGATGCCCGGGCGCCGTCCTCAGCGCCCGGGCGCCGGCCGGTCCGCACCGCGGCGCGGCGACCGCACCCTGGTCACGGGTCGTCGGGGCCGTTCTCACGCAGTCTTCGCCACAGACGGGTGCGGTGCAGCACATAGAGGGCGATCACCCTGCACGACCCCTTCCGCGACGACCAGGGGGACGACGAAACCGGCCCGGTCGCCGAGGTACTCGGCCCGCACGGTCTCGCTCTTGCGGCCGAGCCAGGCCAGGTCCCGTGGCTCGAGCCCGAGTTGCGGGGCGAGTGGCTGTTCGCCGGGCACCGCCTCCTCGGGCAGTTCGATGTCGACGAGCAGGAAGCGTGACGCCGCGAGGAGCTCACGTGCCTCGGCCACATGGGTCCGAGTGATGGTCCCTGCGGGCATCGACACCACCGATACGATCATCGTCCCTCACCGTGATCACGGGCTGCGGCACGTTCCAGCCCGGGCAAGCCGTCAGGGCCGTGCACACGCAGCGACTCGTTCGCACCCACGGGCAGTGCCGAACGGGTTGAGGGGAGCCCCGCCGAGTGGGGTGGCAACCACGCCGGCAGGGGCGTCGTCGACCTCCCGAACGGTGTCCCACCGCGCGGTCGGCGGACTCACTTCCGGTGAACCACGCCGGTTACGCTCGGAGTGTGACCGACGACGAGCAGGGCGCGCCCGGGCTGCCGAGCGGTGACGGTCTTCCCGGCGAGGGCGGGGGAGCGGCCGACCACGCGGAGCGGGAGCACCCTGTTTTCGAGCTCGGTACGGACGGGCCGAAGGTCATCATGGCCGGGGTCGACGGCTCCGACTCCTCCTGGCGGGCGGCGTCCTATGCGGCGGGTCTCGCCCGCCGCCAGGGCGCGCTGCTGGCGCTCGTGTACGTGCAGCCGATTCCGGTCTCGTCCGCTCCCGGTGTCGTGGGGGTCATGGCGCAGGCCTCGGCCGAGGTCGCCGAGGAGATCGGTGCCCAGGCCCACCGGGACGCCGAGCGGCTGGGCGAGGTCTACCGCAATCTGCGCTGGGAGTTCCACACGTTCCGCGGCGACCCCTATTCCGGTCTTGTGCGGACCGCGGACGATCTGCGGGCCGACGCGGTGGTCGTGGGCGCCTCCGAGAAGGCGGGTCACCGGTTCATCGGTTCGCTCGCGGTCCGTCTCGTCAAGGCGGCGCGGTGGCCGGTGACGGTGGTGCCCTGACGGCCAGGCCCTCTCCTTCGGGGACGGCGGGGCCCCTTCCGGGATCGGCCCCGTTCGCCGAGGCTGATGATGTCCCGGTGCCCGGTGTGACTGAAGGTGCTGACGGTGCTCATGAGGCAGGTAGGGGCGCGTGGTGACGCACTCGTGTCCTCAGGCCATGGCCACCGTGGAATGTGGGTGCTAGAAATGTCCCATGGCGAACCGTCTCGCCCGGTTTAGACGTATATTCTTGCGTCCGCTGGCCGGCAAGAGCCCTCGAAGTGTCGCCGGGCAGATGTTCGTAATGCAGGTGGCGCTGGTGATACTCCTCGTCCTCTGCGCCGTCTTCGCGCTCGTCCTGCAGTCCCAGCGGGACACCGGCTCCGAGGCCAAGCGCCGCTCGATCGCCGTCGCCCAGACCTTCGCCCATTCCCCGGGCATCCTTCCTGCACTGCGGACGTCCGATCCGTCGGCGGTGCTCCAGCCGCTCACCGAGGCGGGACGCAAGGCGTCGGGTGTCGACTTCATCGTCGTGATGGACACCAAGGGCATCCGGTACACCCATCCCCTGCCGAGCCGGATCGGACAGCGGTTCGTGGGCAACATCGGCCCCTCCTTGGCCGGGAAGGTCTACACCGAGAGCGTGCACGGTCCCCTCGGTGACGAAGTGCAGGCCACCGTTCCCGTCAAGGACACCTCCGGCAAGGTGGTGGCCCTCGTCTCGGCCGGGCTGAAGGTCAAGAACGTGGCCAGCCAGGTGGACCGGCAGCTGCCGATCATCCTGGGCGCCGGTGCCGCCGCGCTCGTCGTGGCCACCGGAGTGACGGCCCTGGTGAGCAGGCGGCTGCGCCGTCAGACCCACAGCCTGGCGCCGGCCGAGATGACCCGCATGTACGACCACCACGACGCCGTGCTGCACTCCGTACGCGAAGGGGTGCTCATCATCGGTGAAGGCAGCCGGCTGCTGCTCGCGAACGACGAGGCCCGGCGGCTGCTGGAGCTGCCCGCGGACGCCGAGGGACACCACGTGGCGGAGTTGACCAACCTCGACCCCGAGATCGTCGCGCTGCTCATCTCCGGCCGGGAGGCCACCGACGAGGTGCACTTCGCGGGCGAGCGTCTGCTCGCGGTCAACCAGCGGCCCACGGACCGTGACGGAGGTCCCAAGGGAATCGTGGTGACACTGCGCGACTCCACCGAGCTCCAAGCGGTGTCCGGCAGGGCGGAGGTCGCACGTGAGCGGCTCAAGCTGCTGTACGACGCGGGACTGAGCATCGGCACCACCCTCGACGTGATGCGCACCGCGGACGAACTGGCGAAGGTCGCGGTACCCCGCTTCGCCGACTTCGTCACCGTCGACATCGCCGACGCGGTGCTGCAGGGCGAGGAGCCGGCCACCACGGCGACCGACCTGCGGCGCACCACGGTGCGCGGCGTCCGGAACGACCACCCGCTCTACGAGAAGGGACGTCTGATCGACTTCGTGTCGTCGACGCCCCAAGCGCGCGGCTGGGGTTCGGGGAGCTCGGAACTGGTGGCCGACCTGTCGACCGCCACGGGCTGGCATGCGCAGGACCCCAAGCGCACCAAGGCGATCATCGACTACGGCATCCACTCGCTCATCACCGCCCCGATCCGGGCCCGCGGCGTGGTGCTGGGCATGGCCAACTTCTGGCGCTCCAAACGGCACCTCCCCTTCGACGACGAGGAGTTGTCGCTGGCCGAGGAGCTGGTGGCCCGTGCGGCGGTCAGCATCGACAACGCCCGCAGGTACACCCGCGAGCACGCCCTCGCGGTGACGCTCCAGCGCAGCCTGTTGCCGCGCGCCCTGCCCGAGCAGAGCGCGCTGGAGATCGGATACCGCTATCTGCCGGCGCAGTCGGGTGTCAGCGGAGACTGGTTCGACGTGATTCCGCTCCCCGGGAGCCGGGTGGCGCTGGCCGTCGGCGACGTGGTCGGCCACGGCCTGCACGCCGCGGCGACGATGGGACGGCTGCGGACGGCGGTGCACAACTTCTCCACGCTCGATCTGCCGCCCGACGAACTGCTGGGCCACATGGACGATCTGGTGGGCCGCATCGACCAGGACGAGACGAGCGCGGAGGCCGCGGGGGTGGTGGGCGCGACCTGTCTGTACGCGATCTACGACCCGGTGACGCGCTACTGCAGCATGGCGCGCGCGGGACATGTGAGCCCGGCGCTTGTCCTTCCCGGCGGAAGTGTGACGTTTCCCGACCTGCCGGCCGGGCCGCCGCTCGGCCTGGGTGGCATGCCGTTCCAGAAGGCCGAACTGGAGCTCCCGGAAGGCAGCCAGCTCGTCCTGTACACCGACGGCCTCATCGAGGACCGCAGACGCGATCTGGACGTGGGCATGGAAATGCTGCGCAATGCGCTGGCCGGCCATCCCGACCGGTCACCTGAGGACAGCTGCCAGGCCGTGCTGGACGAACTGCTCACGGGGCGGCGCAAGGACGACGTCGCCCTGCTGATCGCCCGTACCCGCGCGCTGCCGTCCGACCGGGTCGCCGACTGGGACGTGCCGTTCGACCCGGCCGCCGTGTCCGGCATGCGCGTGGCCCTGTCCGACAAGCTCGAGGAGTGGGGCCTGTCCGAACTCGGCTTCGGTATGGAACTCGTCCTGAGCGAACTCATCACGAACGCCATCCGCTACGGCTCCGAGCCGATCCATGTACGGCTGATCCGCGACCGCACACTGATCTGCGAGGTGGCCGACGGCAGCAGCACCTCCCCGCATCTGCGCTATGCCGCGACGACCGACGAGGGAGGGCGTGGCCTGTTCCTGGTCTCGCAGATGGTCGAGCGCTGGGGCACGCGCTACACCCCTCAGGGCAAGGTGATCTGGGCCGAGCAGGCCCTCCCGGAGACCGGCGAGGACCTCGGCCTCACCTGGTTCGACGTGGACTCGGCCTTCTCGGACTGAGAGGCCGGGCCGACGGCCCCTGTGCGCGGGGAACGGGATGCCCGGTCTCAGTCGAGGTCCATGCCGAGCGCGGCGTCCGGACGGCAGAAGGGGCACGCCTGGACCATCGGATCCGTCAGCGCCGCCCGAGCCTCCTGGGCGCCGATCGGGTGCTTGGCTCCGCCGCTCGTGCAGTCGGCGGTGTGAATGCGGGCGGGCTCGGGGCCCACCGCCCTCTTCTGCCGCTCGACCGTGAAGCCCGCCGCCCCCTTTGTGCTGTCCGTCGCCGCGGGCGCGCTCGAGCGGCGCTGTGCGCGCGGCTGCGGTCGCGCGGACCGTTGTTCCTGCGTACGGGCGAGCGCCTCGCGTACGGCGGACTGCTGAAGCCGCAGGTAGACGCCGACCGTCTCGTTCTCGGCCACCCGCTCGTCCAGGTAGGCCAGGATGGCGCGGAGCCGGCCCGGATCCGGTGGCAGCTCGGTCATGGAGCTCGTCCGTCCCGCTCAGAACCGTGCTCCGCGCTCCCGCTCCACTGCGGCCCGCCCGGGTTCGCGCGGCGCCGTCCACGCGGCGGGCGTCCGTTTCCGCTCCTGCCGGTGGGCGTGACGGAACGCCGCTGTCGACGGTCGATACAGGCGCCTCCGCGCTCCCGTCCGGCCGGGCTGTTCGGCGAGCCGCCGGTACGTCGCGCTCCACTCCTGCCGGGCCTGGGCGAGGTCGTGGGGATGTCTGTGCCGCATGGTCGGATTCAATCATGTGTTCGATTTTTTGGTCGACCCCGGGCACCGGGAGCCGGCGCGCCGGAGCCGACGGCTCCGAAGGGCCGGGCCCGCCCGTCCGGCCGGCGTGGTCGGTCGGACGAACGGGCGGGCCCGTCGCCGTTCAGCTCCAGGTCATGTTGATCTCGCCGCCGAAAGTGGCATACCCGGCGCGCGCGAAGGCCCGCGCCATCGGGACGTTGGCCCTGTCCGTGGACGCCCGGATGCGGGGCACGTCCTGCCCGGCGAGGACCCTTGTGCCCTCGGCGAGCACGTCGTCGACGTAGCCGTTGCCGCGCTGCTCGGGCAGGACGGCGATATAGGCGATGATCGGGTTGTAGCCGTTGTGCGCCGGGATCACGAACCCGACCGGCTCGCCGTCGGGCAGGGTGGCGATGCGCCACCAGTCCCGAGGGGTCCGATAGCGGGCCAGCTCTTCCTCGTACTGCTTCACCGCCGCCTCGCGCGGTGAAGCCCGGGTCAGTTCGTCGCGGCTGTGGGCGTCCAGCGTCCCCTCGAGCACCCGGGTCATCAGGGCCAGCAGCTCATCGGTGTCCAAGGGCGGCCTGAACCGGAGGCGCCCACGGTCGGCGGGAGCCGGGTTCCGGGGCTGCCATTCGAGGCGGAGGCGCTCGACGAACAGCCGGGCACCCGTGCGCTCCAGGACGGCCATACGGTCCTGGACGGGGCGCCTGGTCGCGGTGCTGTCCCGCCACCGGGGAGGGACCATGCGGCTGTACTCCGGACGCGGGGATCCCTCGGGGACGGTCGCGGCCGTCGCGGTCTCCAGGAGCCGTACGCCGACGTCCACCCGATCCGGCTCCGGAAGGCCGTCGTCGATGTCGAGAAGGTCCAGGATCAGCGGTGAGCCGACTCCCGGGCGGCTCCACCACGCGGTCCGCGCGAGCAGCCGGTCGCCCTGCAGCGCGATCCACATCCACTCCGGGCGCCGGCGGCCCTGGACGAGGTCGTCCGCGAGTTCGTCGTTGAGGAGGTAGGGCAGTTCGTTGAAAAGGTCGAGTTCTTCCCGCCCGGTGATCGGGCGGATGGTCATGTCGTTCTGTCGCACGGTCGAGGCACTCTCGGTGAAGGCGCCCGTCGCTCCGGGGTCAGACGGTGTGAATCCCGCCCCGGGAGGAGACAAGCGCGGTGATCATGGGGAACATCGGCCCACCCCTCCTCTCATGGATCGTGGTCCTCGGCCCTGGCGGCCGGGATCCAGCAGCAAGTTGTATCCAGCCGCGGTGCCGTCCGCAATCACTTTTCGACCGCCCTCGGCACGGCACGGGACCGCGACCGCGCCCGTGACACGGGCAAGCGCCTCGCCCGCCGTGCCGTGCGCCGTGGACGGGGTGCCCTCGGCCACCGTCCGTCCGGCGTCCGGGGCCCTCGACCGGACCATCTGGCGCACCGTCTCCTCCACCGGTCGCCGTACCGGCCGATCCCATGGCAGTCACCTGCAGAAGCTGTGACGATGGCTTACAGGCCTACAGACGCGACGGCGGGCTGGGAGATGACATGCCGATCAGCCGGGTGGGACTCGTTGTGCACGGAGGCCGCCGGGAGGCGGTGTCCGGAGCACAGACCGTACGGGCGTGGTGCGCACGGCACGGCATCGGCTGCGTCGACATCGACGTGTGGCAGGGCGAGGGGAGCCGGCACACGCCCCGCGAGGAGGTGCAGGCCGCCGGCAGCCCCGATCTCATCGTGACGCTCGGCGGGGACGGCACGTTCCTGCGCGGAGCGCGCATCGCCGCCCAGAAGGACATCCGGGTGCTGGGCGTGGACTTGGGCAAGGTCGGTTTTCTGACCGAGACCCCGGTGGCGGACGTGGAGCGTGCGCTGGACGCCGTGAACGCGGGCGAGTCCGAGTGCGAGGAACGCATGACGCTGACGATGCGGGCGTCCAGACTGCTCGAGGTGCCCAGCCCCGAGGAGGCGGTGCTCTGCTACGGCAGGGGCCCGGCGCTGCCCGCCCCGCAGCCGGCGACCGATCCGGACGAGGAGGACGATCCGTGGGGGATCGCGCTGGACGTCACCGCGCTGAACGACATCGTCGTGGAGAAGCTGGCGCGGGACCACCAGGTGAGTGTGGGCGTCTACTTCGCGGGCCGGCTGCTGGCCTCGTACTCGGCCGACGGTGTCATCCTGGCGACCCCGACCGGTTCGACGGCCTACAGTTTCGCCGCGGGCGGGCCGGTGCTCTCCCCGCGGATGCGCGCGGTGATCTTCACTCCGGTCGCCCCGCACATGGCCTTCAACCGTACGGTGATCGCCAACGCCGACGAGCCGGTCGCCCTGCGCGTCCTGCCCCACTCGGGGCGTGCCGCGGTCAGTGTCGACGGGCAGCCGCGCGCCATCCTCGAGCCCGGCGACTGGATCGGCGTGATCGCCTCCCCGCGTCCCCTGCGCCTGGTCAGGCTGACCCCGACCAACTTCTACGGTCGGCTGCGGGAGCGGATGAGGCTCACGGACGCCCCCGCGACGGCCGCGGACGGTGAGGCGGCGCCGATGTTCCGGCCCTCCAGCCCGGTGCCCGACGACCTGCGTCACCTCCAGCTGCCGCCACCACCGTGAGACCGCCGGGGCGGCGGGGAATGTCCGCGGGGTCCGACCGGTTGTAGCGCCCGTGGTGGTGAAGGGAACAGTGTCCCCGGGCCTCACCCTCCGCCCATGAGGACGATCGTTCGGCTGAAGCCTCATGGAGCCTTTCGCCGAGAGGCGACCGCCCTTCACGACCACGGGTTCGGCCACTCCGCCTCCCTGCCGGTTTCCCGGCCGGGGGCGGGTGTCGGGCACCATGCACCGGATGGGTGCGGACGCCGGACGATCGGCCGGAACCCCGGGAATGCGGCGACGGAACCCGTTGTTGCAAGAAGCGACTGACATGAGCGGGTCAAATCCGCGGAGTGTCGGCGGAAGGAGGACCTCATGGCACGCAGCACACAGCGGCCCGTCGTCAAGCTGAAGTCGACGGCAGGGACCGGCGTCACCTATGTGACGCGCAAGAACCGTCTGAACGACCCCGACCGGCTCGTCCTGCGCAAGTACGACCCGGTGGCGGGAGAGCACGTTCTCTTCCGCGAGGAACGCTGAGCCACGCCTCCGCCCTGCGGCGGAGGCCATGAGGAGGGACATCCCATGAGGACCGGTATCCACCCCGACTCCCGCCCGGTCGTCTTCCGGGACCGCGCCGCGGGTTTCGCGTTTCTGACCCGTTCGACCGCGCACTCCACGCGCACGGTCGAGTGGGAGGACGGCAACACCTACCCGGTGATCGACGTCGAGATCTCGTCGGCCAGCCACCCGTTCTACACGGGCACCTCGCGGGTCGTGGACACCGCCGGCCGCGTCGAGCGCTTCGAGCGGCGCTACGGCCGGGCGGCACAGGTCCGCGGCTGACCGCGGTCCGGCATCCGGCCAAGAGAACCAGGAAGAGAGGACAGTCATGAAGGTGCGCAACTCTCTGCGCTCGCTGAAGTCGAAGCCGGGGGCCCAGGTGGTGCGCCGCCGGGGTGTGACCTTCGTGGTCAACAAGAAGAACCCCCGCTTCAAGGCCCGTCAGGGCTGACGCCGCCGTGCGGCGGTGACCGCCACCGCGCGCGACCGGCTTCCGCCGTGCACACGGCACGGCCACCTCGCTGTTCGGCCCCGGCCGGTGTCACCACCGGCCGGGGCCGTCGACGTGGAACAGCAGGGACGGCGACGGCGTTACCGTGTCGGCATCAGACGAATGATCAAGGCGGATCATCATGCACGGCGAGTACAAAGTGCCCGGTGGCAAGCTGGTCGTGGTCGATCTCGACGACCACGGGGGCGTCCTGTGCAACGTCCGGGTCGCGGGTGACTTCTTCCTCGAACCCGACGAGGCGCTGCTCGCCGTCAACCAGGCACTCGAAGGGGTCCCCGTCGACACGGAGGCGGCCGCGCTCGCCCTGCGGATCGAACACGGCCTTCCCGAGGGGACCGTCATGTACGGACTGACCGCGGAGGGCGTCGCCGTGGCGGTCCGCCGGGCCCTGGCACAGGCGACGGACTGGACCGACTACGACTGGCAGCTCGTCCACGAGCGGCCCCAGTCGCCCGCCCTGCACATGGCGCTCGACGAGGTCCTGACGGAGGAGGTCGCCGCGGGGCGCCGGCCACCGACTCTCCGCGTCTGGGAGTGGGGCGGACCGGCCGTCGTGATCGGCAGTTTCCAGTCGTTGAGGAACGAGGTCGACGCGGAAGCCGCCGAGCGCCACGGGATCACCGTGGTACGGCGCATCTCGGGTGGCGGGGCCATGTTCGTGGAGCCGGGCAACACCATCACGTACTCCCTCTCCGTGCCCGCCTCCCTCGTGTCCGGGCTGTCGTTCGCCGATTCCTACGCCTATCTCGACGACTGGGTGCTGGGCGCCCTGGACGACATGGGCATCAAGGCGTGGTACCAGCCCCTGAACGACATCACCAGCGAGGCGGGGAAGATCGCGGGAGCCGCCCAGAAGCGCGTGATCGGTCCGGACGGCGGGCCTGGCGCGGTTCTCCACCACGTGACCATGTCGTACGACATCGACGCCGACAAGATGCTGGAGGTGCTCCGCATCGGCCGGGAGAAGCTGTCCGACAAGGGCATCCGCAGCGCCAGGAAGCGCGTCGACCCGCTGCGACGGCAGACGGGTCTGTCGCGCGAGACCGTCATCGAACGCATGATCCGGTCCTTCGACGCGCGCTACGGCCTCTCGAGCGGCGGGGTGACCCCCGACGAACTGAAGCGGGCCGAGGAACTCGCCGCGGCGAAGTTCTCCTCCCCAAAGTGGACCGCCCGGGTCCCGTGAACGCGCACAGCGGGGTCACCTCCCGGCAGGAGGTGACCCCGCTCAGGGGTGCCGCTCGTCAGCGCTTGAAGACGTCCTTGGTCTTCTCCTTGGCCTGACGTGCGCTGCCCTTCGCCTTCTCGGCCCGGCCTTCGGCGGTCATCTTCTCGTTGCCCACCGCGCGGCCGACCGTCTCCTTGGTCTTGCCCTTGGCCTCTTCCATTTTCGCCTTGGCCTTCTGTTCACCAGCCACCGTTGCTCACTCCAGTCGCATTCGACTCCGGTGTCATGACGTCGGGTGATCCGACGAGCCGCGAGTAAACATCGACGCCGCGACGGGCGCCGTGGCCGGCTCAGCGGTAGCGGGCGGCCACCTCGGCGAATCGGTCGAGATTCCCCAGCGTGTCCGGCTCCGGCGCCGTCGGCAGATAGAAGAGCAGACGCTCGACCCCGAGGGCGATGTAGCCCTCGATCTGCCCCGGGTCCGCGGGAACCCCGTACACCATCACCGGCACGTCCCGCCCCGCGACGGAACGCAGTCGTTCGATCCTGGGGCCGAGCTCGTCGGGCGACGCGCTGTTGGCCAGCCATGCGTCACCCAACTGCGCCACCCGTGGGAAGGCGCCCTCGCCGCCACCGACGTAGATCGGCGGATGCGGGCGCTGCACGGGCTTCGGCCAGGAGAAGACCGGATCGAAGTCCACGAACTCGCCGTGGAACTCCGCCTTCTCCTTGGTCCACAGTTCCACGATGGCGCGCAGCCGCTCGTCGGTGAGGCGACCGCGGGTCGAGGGATCGGCACCGTGGTTGCTCATCTCCTCACGGTTCCATCCGATGCCGACACCGAAGGCGGCACGGCCGTTCGAGATCAGATCGAGCGAGGCCACCTCCTTCGCGGTGGTGATCGGGTCGCGCTGCGGGATCAGGGCGATGCCGGTGCCCAGCAGCAGCCGCTCGGTGACGGCGCCGACCGCGCTCAGGGCGACGAAGGGGTCGAGTGTGCGGTAGTACCGTTCCGGCAGCTCACCGTCACCGGGATACGGCGACCGGCGGTCCACCGGGATGTGCGAGTGCTCGGCGATGAACAACGAGTCGAATGCTCGTTCCTCCAGGGCCCTGCCGAGTGGGGCCGGGCGGATGCCCTGGTCGGTGATGAAGGTCGCGATGCCGAATTTCACGGGGACTCCGTCGAGGATCGGTCGAACCGGGGAACGGACGGTGTGACGAGCTTGCGGAGGTCCTGGGCCGGGGACCCGCGTCCGGCCGTCACCGTGCCAGGACCTCACAGACCGCGGGGTCGTCGAGCACGGACGTGCACCATGCGAAGTGGTCGTCGCCACCGCCCGGCGCGAAGGCGTCGCACGTGGCCATCGCATAGGCCGCGCGGTAGAGCAGCAGGTCGTCGGTCTCGTAGCCGAACTCGTCGGCGAACCGCTCGGTGAGCCGCCGGGTGATCTCCGCCGCGTGTTCCACGGACGTCGGAAAGATCGCCGCGGCGACGGCGGCGTCGAACCGTGGGTCCCCGCCCGTGGACAGGAAGCCGTAGTCGACGAGCGCGACGGGCCTGAGGTCGTCGTCGACCAGGACGGTCTCGGGGAAGACATCGCCGTGCACGACCGCCTCGGGCGTCGTCGCGGGCAGGGACCGCAGCCTCTCCATGAGACGGGCACGCTTGCCCGCGAAGTCGGTGACCCGTGCGGAGAGCGGGGCGGAGCAGCGGCCGACCCGCCGGTCGATGAGATCGGCGAGTGCGGTCCCGAAGGCGGTGTGTCCCTCCCACAGCGGGCGTTCCTCGTCCAGCACGGGCAGCCGCTTCACCTCGTCGACGTCATGGGCGTCCGCGAGCCCGCGCAGCACCCGCACCAGGCAGTCGACCGCTTCGGGCAGCACCTCGGGGTCGTCGGTACGGACCTTGACCGCGAGGGGCTCGCCGGTGGGCTCCCGCTCGACGGTGACCGGCACGCCCGCGATGTCCTGGACGGCGAGGATCCGTGGTGCCTCGAAGGGCAGATGCCCGGCGGAGTCGGCGTAGAAGCGCTGCATGCGCAGCAGTTCCGATCCATGGCGGTGCTCCCACACCCTGGCCACCCTGCCCTGGCCGACCAGGTAGACGGCGCCCTCCACCGCGCCCTCGACGGGCCGCGCGTCGGGATAACCGGCGTCGACAAGGTGCTGAAGCCGCTCGGCCGTGGGATCTCTCCCCGTGTCGGACATCTCGCGCCTCCTTCTTCGCGCTTCGGTCCGCGTGGTCCGAGGAGCGGGAGATCGACGGGGACCTTGCCGTCGTCGAACCGTCGACGAGCCGGCCCTCGGCACTCCCGCCCTCGCCGGGCCCGGTGCAGTTGCGTGGGACCGGCCGGGTTGGTGTCGTGACCGCCGGCGGTCGCACCGACCGCGAGCCCCGGGGCTCCCACGACAGCGGCCACGGCGACACGCCGCACGACTGCCCCCCACGGGAGTGGCTCACCGGGCGACTCACCGAGTGCGACCGCACCGCGCCTCTGTCGAACATACGGACGTGGTGGGATGCGCCGCGACCTCGGTTGACCCAGGCGGGTGAGTCGGCTCCCTCAGCTCCAGAGGGGGTAGGTCATCGTCTGCCGGAACCCGTCCGGTCTGCCGTCCGTGTAGACGAGGCTCATCCGGGTGAACTGCTGCATCTTCGGGTTCTTCGCCCAGGGCTTGGGGTCGTCCAGGCGCACGGTGACCGTGTACGAGTGGAACGTGCCCGCCGCGCAGTAGGGATCGCAGTCGTTCACCAGGTTCGTGCCCGTGGCCTGCGCGGAGTCCGCACCCCAGTGGGACCAGCGCAGCGAGGCAAGGCGGCTGTTGCCGTCTCCGCAGGCCAGCATGAAGTCGCCGGGGTGTACCTGCGGCTTCCACAGGCAGTCGACGAGCACCGGCGGGGCGGGCTGTTGCTGCACGGCGTGTGCTGCCGGTGGTGCCGCCGCCGGGAAGGCGGAAGCGGGCCCCATGGCCGCCGCGAGCGATGCGACGGCACAGAGTGTGACCGCCGTGCTGACTGTGTATCTCCGCATATGTGCTCCCGGCCGCCTGTCTTCGGACTCCTGCGCCCGTACCTGCTCGGTTCTGTGATGACGCTACGACCGTGCCGCAGGATGCACCACTTGTACGGAGCAACACCGCGGCCGCGCCTGCGAACCGCCTGCCTGGCCGTCACCGAGGGCGAGCAGTCCGGCGTGATGCCGGTGGCGTTCCCGATGCGGCGCGCCGTCGGTCCGGCCGCGTGAGCGGGGCCGGCCTGCCCGCCGGACGGCCGTGTCACGGCGTGGATTCGTCCGGTTCCCGCGTGACAGGCTGGAGAGAAGCCCTGTAGAGGGAGGATGGTATGGACTGGCGCGTATTCGGTCAGCAGATGGCGTCGATGGCGCGCGATCTGCTGGCGCAGGACTCGGTCGATGCCACGCTGGCCAGGATCACCGGGTCGGCGACGGAACTGGTGGAGGGCTGCGACGAGGCCGGCATCCTCATCGTCCAGGGCAGCCGCGCGGAGTCCCTGGCGCCCACCGGCCGGGTCGTGGTCGAGAGCGACATGCTCCAGGAGCGCCTCGGTGAGGGCCCCTGTTTCGACGCCGCCCGCAGTTCCGAGGGGGAGCGCGTCTTCCGGATCGCCGACTTCACCGCCGCGCAGCCGCGCTGGCCCTCCTACGGTCCCGAGGCCCGCAAGCTCGGCCTGGGCAGCATGATGGGGTTCCTGCTGTTCACGGAGGACGAGGACCTCGGCGCGCTGAACCTCTACTCCTTCCACCCCGGCGCCTTCACCGAGGCCAGTGAGACCGCCGGCTGGCTCCTCGCCTCCCACGCCGCGGTCGCCTTCTCCAGCGCCCGCACCCACGCCCAACTGCAGAACGCCCTCACCACCCGCCACACCATCGGTGAGGCCATGGGCATCCTGATGGGCAGCCATGACCTCGCGGAGGACCAGGCCTTCGACGTTCTGCGCCGCTACTCGCAGGAACACAACATCAAACTCCGCGAGGTCGCCCGCCGGATCTGCGAACGGGGCACCGTCGTCTGACACAGGGGCCCGCCCCCGCCGGCGGGAGGCGGGCGTGGCCCGGGGCCGGGGTCAGCCGATGTTCCCCATGCGGTCCCGCCCCGGTGGCACCGACCTCGTCCAGGCGGCCGGTGCCATCGACCTGGGGGTGTTTGCAGGTTCGGCCCTGCTGTCGGTGCGCGGGCTGTCCGGCCACAGCTGAGCACGTCGGCCCGCGACCGCATGGTCCATCGTGTGGCCCTGGAGCTGCCGGCTGCTTCCGGCGGTCGCGTCGACCATGGCCTGGGCGACCTGTTCGAGGCTGTTCTCCAGCGTCTGCAGCAGTTGCTCGTCCTGGTGGCGAAGCGCGCCCAGCAGGTCCATGGCCCGTTCGTCGTCGGCGAGAGCGGCGATGCTCTCACCGACCCGGCAGGCCGCCAACGCCTGGGCGGTCGCGGCGTACTCGCCCTCGATGTTCTTCAACAGGCGGCGCTCGGCGGCCGGTTGACCGCCGTACAGCAGGCCGTCGACGATCATCGCGCCGGCCTCCATGGGGATGCGGGCCGCACGGAAGGCGCCCGTCACGAGCGTGCGGACGATCGCGGTCGTGTCGGAGAGCAGGTGGCGGGGCCGGATGGCACGTACATGCTCGTCGATGCGCGTCATGTATTCGTGGGCGTCGGCGAGGTGGTGTTCCATGGCCCGGCGGTGCGGTCCGACTGGGGTCACGGCCATGTCCGCCCTGAACCTGTCGATGACCGCTGCGTGGGCGTCCCGGGCATCCTGCAGCGCCGGGATCAGCGCGTGCGTCGTCAATGTCATTGCCGTACTTCCTTGTGTGGCGTTCTGGAACGGCGTGAGTGGGGAGGCGCCCGCGGCGCGGACAGCGAGTATGGGCGGGCCCCGCCACCAGCGTGTGCGAACGGGCCGAAGATCGCCCGGCGGCCGCCGGCCCCCGTACGGAGCCGAGAGGGGCTCCGACCGGCGCGATCCTCGTCGGGCGGTGCGTGCGATCGCGCCCTGCCCCGCTGATCCGTCCGGGTGGCGGCAGCGGGCAGCGTGCCGCACGGGTGGCGAAGGGCCGCGTCCGGGTCGCGCACGGGGAGGCGCACGGCGCCCCTCGCTGCTTGACTTGGAGTGCACGCGAAGCCCTAGCGTTCATGCCGTGGAACTCCGGGATGCCGATTTACGGGATCCGCCGCCCGACGGCCCGGCAAGGCGTTCACGAGGTCGTGCAGCCGCGCATGGGAAGCGGCCCGCCTCGTCCCTGGGCCATCAAGGCGGTGCCCGGCGAGTTCCGGCGCAGCGGCGGGCCCGCGGCCCGTCCAGCGGCAGGACGACATCGCAAGAAAGGCTGGGACGACATGGAGCAGCGCAGGCTTCGGGACCTGGAGGTTTCCGCCATCGGGCTCGGCTGCATGGGAATGTCCGCCTTCTACGGCTCCGCCGATCAGGAGGAGGGCGTCAAGACCATCCAGCGCGCCCTCGAGCTGGGTGTCGACTTCATCGACACCGCCCAGATCTACGGTCCGCTGACGAACGAGTTGCTGATCGGACGTGCGATCAAGGGACACCGTGACGAGTACGTCATCGCCACGAAGTTCAACTACCGCATGGACGACGCCGTTCCGGGCGACATGAGCACGGTGGGGCGGCAGGACGGTTCCGCCGAGCATGTGCGCAGCTCGATCCACGGCTCGCTCAAGCGGCTCGGGACCGACCACATCGACCTCTACTACCAGCACCGCGTCGATCCGAACGTGCCGATCGAGGAGACCGTCGGTGCGATGGCCGAACTCGTCGCGGAGGGCAAGGTCCGCCATATCGGGCTGAGCGAGGCGAGCGCGGAGACGATCCGCCGAGCGAACGCCGTCCACCCCATCGCCGCGGTACAGACCGAGTACTCGATGTGGTCACGCGACCCGGAGGCCGCCGTGCTTCCCACGTGCCGTGAGCTCGGCATCGGGTTCGTGCCGTACTCGCCGCTGGGGCGCGGCTTCCTCGCGGGCCGGTTCACCTCTCCCGACGAACTGGACGAAGGGGACTTCCGCCGCAGCGGTCCGCGGTTCACGGGCGAGAACCTGCAGGCGAACCTGAGGCTCGCGCAGAAGGTGAAGGAGATCGCCGCGGAGAAGGGCGTCACACCCGCGCAGCTCGCGATCGCCTGGGTACTGGCGCAGGGCGACGACCTCGTCCCCATCCCGGGCACCAAGCGCCGCACCTACCTGGAACAGAACGCGGGCGCGGTGGACGTCGAGCTGACGAAGGACGAACTCGAGCGCATCGAAGCCGAGTTGCCCGAGCCGGCCGGGGAGCGCTACGACGAGGCGGGGATGAGGGCGCTGAACCGTTAGCAGGTCCGGACGACGTTCGGCCGACGGCGAACCCCCGGTCCGGCGGGTGAACCCGTCGCATAGCCTGCGGACATGACGGATCACCGCCGGGTCGACCTGACCGGGATCCGGCTGGCCTACCGGGTGTGGGGCCCGCCGGATGCCCCGCCGCTCGTCCTGCTGCACGCACTGGGCGAGGGCGCCGCCGACTGGGACAGGGTGGCGCCCGTGCTCGCCCGGAGCCGACGGGTGTACGCCCTCGACCTCCGCGGTCACGGACTGAGCGACCGCCCCGGAGACTACGCGCTCGAACTCATGCAGAGCGATGTACTGCGTTTCCTCGACAGCCTGGGACTCGACCGGGTGGACCTGATCGGCCATTCGCTGGGCGGTGTCATCGCCTATTTGTTCGCCGCGGACCGTCCACAGCGAGTGGCCGGTCTTGTCCTCGAGGACGTTCCGGCACCCCGTGACCGCGAGCCGAGCACCCCTGCCAGGCCGGAGGGCGAGCTCTCCTTCGACTGGGAGGTGGTCCCGGCGGTCAGGAGGCAGCTCGACAGGCCCGACCCCGCGTGGTCGGCTCGGCTCGGTCGGATCACCGCCGACACCCTGGTCGTGGCCGGCGGCCCGAGCAGCCACATGCCCCAGGACGCGGTCGCCGAACTGGCCCGGCTCATCCCGGGCGGGCGTATGGTCACCATTCCGGTCGGACACCTGGTCCACCGCTTCGCCCCGGAGGCGTTCACCGAGGCCGTCGCGGACTTCCTGCGGCTCTGAGGCACATCCCGGAGCATCCCGGCTCCGAGGACGGCCCGGAGCCGCTCGCCCGTCGTACGCCGGTCCCCGCACATGACGGCGAAGTACCCCCGCGCCGCCGTGACGTGCTCCGACGTGTGAAGGGGCGGTCGGGCGGCACCGCGGACGGTGAGGCGGGCCACCGTGCGCACTTCGCGCCATGCGCACTTCGCGCCATGCGCACTTCGCGCCATGCGCACTTCGCGCCATGCGCACTTCGCGCCGTGCGTGCGATGGGCCACTTCCGGCGCCGCCGAGCCGTGCTCCGGCTGCGTTGTCAGTGGTCCCCACTAGGTTCAGTCGTGTCCCGCCGAGCCGGTGGGGAATCCCCCCTTGCCGCAAAGGAGATGGTGCGTTGTCGGGCTGGGAGAAGTCGAGCACGGCGCGGGTGATACCACCCGCGATGCCGCGCAAGCTCGCGAAAGTCCCGTTCGTCGAACTGGCCGACGGACGTCTGCAGGGCGTGGTGTCCAGCGGATCCGACATCGAGCGGGTCTATGTGTCCTCGGTCGCGGCCGGCACCTACGCGTTCGCCTGCAGCACCAACAACAACCGTCCCTGCGGCGGCGCGCGCGGCTCGTTCTGCAACCACATCCGGGCTCTGATCAACGAGGCGGTGCTGCAGTACGGCGTCGAGGGCGTCGCCCGCTATCTGCGGGTCGAGACCGAGGCGAGCGCGGAGAGCCTTGCCGCCGCCATGGCGGGCACGCATCCCTCGTCGGCCGGCAACCAGGCCGCGGCCCCCGTCTTCAGCCGATTCCTGCGCCATCTGTCCTACCTCGAACTCGCCCCCACCACGACGCCGTTGCCCGAGATGCAGTGGTTCCCGCCGACCAGGGCGGGCGTGGCGGACGTACTCCGGCACCCGCTCGGTTCGGCCGAAGTGCAGAGCACCGGCCTGCTCGCCGAGCCCATCGCCGGCCTCGACGAGGCGATGGCCGCCGTGGACGCCTTCGACCGGACCCTCGTCGGCGGTCTGCTGCGCCCCCGGCCCGCCCAGGCCGCCGATCTGGCCGAGTTCGCCGATGCCCTTGCGGGCACACCGCTGGCGTCCGGCGTCGCCGAGGCCGCGGAGAAGGCGGCCGCCGGAGCCGCCGGCGAGGACCACTGCATCGCTCTCGCCGCTGCCCGCACCGCGCTGCTCGGCTCGGTCCATGACGCCCTCATGGACCGCGTCGAGGAGTGGACCGGCCGAAGCCGCGGCGAAGGGGCGGCCCCGGCCCTCGCGCAGCGGCCGGCGGCGAACGCGCTCGCCGCCGCCCGCTCCTGGCTGTCGGATCTGGCGCGCGCCGGCTGGCGTGGCATCGACCACGAGCTGGTGTCCGGGGTGGCACCAGTCGTCTCCGCGATGCTTCCGGACCCGTCCCTGCGCCGCCTGGCCACCCTCCTCGACGGGTTCGCCGCCGAACTCGCCGCCTGCTGCCCGGGAGCGACCCTGGAGCGGGTTCCCGAGCGTCGCTGGGCCGATCTGTGGTCCCGTGCGATCCTCCTGACGCTGCCCGGTGCCGCCGACGTGCCCGTGACCGGCACGGCCACCGGCCGCCTCCTGCCCCTCGGCGTCGACCTGCACGAACACCCGACCGCCGCACGGGCTCAGGTCCACGCCGTGTTCGAGCCCGCTGACGGCACGGCGCCGCGACTGGTGCGCGCAGGTGTCTCGGTGCCGAAGCCGGACACCGTCGTGGGGGCCGGCGTGTGGCAGCTGATGCGGCCCCATATGGCGCTGCTGTCGGCCGTCGGCGAAGGCCGTTCGATGGACATCACCGATATGCCGATCACCGGCGAGGGCGACCTGGTCTGGCACGACGAACACGCACGTCCCGGTGAGCCCGCCGAGGTCTTCGCGACCGCCCGCGTCGCTCTTCCCGCCGCGCACGCCTCGGTGACCGCGCCGCTGGATCGGCATCCCTCCGCCGTCGCGGTACCGGTGTTCCTGGAGGGCTACACCGTACGGAACGAGGACGCCATGGAACTCACCGCGGCCGGATGCGCCCTCGCCGTCGACACGGACCGCATCCCCGCGGCCGGCCCGCTCACGGCCGACGCCGTCGCGTCGTCGAGCGCGTGCATCGGACTGCTCCGCTGGGAGGCGGGGATGTTCGTCCTGCAGCCGCTCGCCGTCGAGACCACCGTGCGCAAGAAGGCCGTCGCGATCCAGGCGGGCGCCTGGGCCGGAGGCACGACGGACAAGGCGGGCCTCAGGGCGGAGAAGGCCGCCACCGACGCCGCAGCGGTGCTGCGCGAGCGAGCCGGAAGGCTGCTGCGGAAATGACCGACGCGACCACGGGCCAGAGCCACCGGGCGGACCTCCACGACAACCGGCGCCAAGTGCTGTACTGGCGACTGCTGTCCCGCCTCTTCGACAACGAGGAACAGACGACACTTGAGTCGGCGAGTGTCGCCGTCGTCGAGGACATCGGTCTGCCACCGGCGCTCCTGGACCCCCAGGCGTCCGTCGACTCGATCGTGCAGCGTCACCCGGAGCTCGCCGCCGAGTTCGAAGGGCTCATGGTGCCCGAGCCGCAGTCCGGGGCCGACGGCGAAGCGCGCGATCGCGCGGCCGAGGTGCGGCGCGCGGCACTGGTGTCCAAGGTGCTGCTCAATGTCTTCGCCGCCGGGTCCGGTACGGTCAGCGCCGCACAGCTGTCGCGTTGGCAGTCCGACGCAGGCTGGCTGGAGCGCGCGCTCGGCTGCAAGCCCGGCGAGCTGCGCGGTGGGCGTCCCGGAGGAGGCCCGGGCCGGGGCGTTGGCCCGACGGGCACGGGTGGCGGCGGGGCGACCCCCGACCTCAGCCGGCTGATCCCGGCGATCGGCCCCGAACTGGGCGCCATCGAGGCCGATCTCGTGCGGCGGATGCACCTGCGCGAGGTGCTCGCGGATCCTCGGCTCGCCGCGCAGCTTACGCCCAGCATGTCGCTGATCGAGCAGTTGCTGCGGGACAAGAACAACCTGTCGGGCGTGGCACTGGCCAACGCCAGGGCGCTCATCCGCCGTTACGTCGACGATGTGGCCGACGTGCTGCGCACGCAGGTGGAGAAGGCCACGGTCGGCGCCGTGGACCGCTCGGTGCCGCCCAAGCGGGTGTTCCGCAACCTGGACCTCGACCGGACCATCTGGAAGAACCTCACCAACTGGAGTCCGGAGGAGGAGCGGCTGTACGTCGACCGCCTCTTCTACCGGCACACCGCCCGCAGGACCACGCCCCAGCGGCTGATCGTGGTGGTGGACCAGTCGGGCTCGATGGTCGACTCGATGGTCAACTGCACCATCCTGGCGTCGATTTTCGCCGGGTTGCCCAAGGTGGACGTCCATCTCATCGCCTACGACACCCGCGCGATCGACCTCACCCCCTGGGTGAACGACCCGTTCGAGGCTCTGCTGCGTACCAATCTCGGCGGCGGGAACGACGGCCCGGTCGCCATGGCCATGGCCCGCTCGAAGATCGCCGAGCCGCGGAACACCGTGATGGTGTGGATCTCGGACTTCTACGAATTCGACCGCTCGCAGCCGCTGTTCGAGGGCATCGAGGCGGTGCACCGCTCCGGGGTGAAGTTCATCCCCGTCGGCTCGGTGACCAGCTCCGGCCGCCAGGAGGTCAACCCCTGGTTCCGGGAGCGCTTCAAGGCTCTCGGCACACCCGTGATCTCCGGACACATACGCAAGCTCGTCGACGAACTCAAGACGTTCCTCGCCTGAGCGCCCCACGCGTCCCAAAGACCCACGAAAGGCCCCTCATGTCCGACCTGCTGCGCGCCCCCGCCGAGACCAAGTACGCCGAGGAACTCGACTGGCTGGAGTCGATCGACGACAGCCCCAAGCCCTTCTCCTGGCGGCTGTCGCCCAAGATGGTCCGCCTGTTCATCCTGGGCTCCGAGCCATCCGACGGCCTGGACCGCGAGATCTCACAGAAGTGGTTCGGCGATCGCAGCTTCGTCGAGCGCTCCATCGTCACCCTCGCCTCCGACCGCGGACTGCTGCTCATCGGCGACCCCGGCACCGGCAAGAGCTGGCTCGCCGAGCTGCTCTCCGCCGCGATCTCCCGCAACTCCACGCTCGTCGTGCAGGGCACGGCCGGCACCACCGAGGACCACATCAAGTACTCCTGGAACGTGTCCATGGTCATCGCCAAGGGCCAGTCGCGGGAGTCGATGATCCCCTCACCGATCATGACCGCCATGGAGACCGGCGCGATCGGCCGCTTCGAGGAACTCACCCGCTCCACCAGCGACGTCCAGGACGCCCTGATCTCCATCCTCTCGGAGAAGTACATCTCCGTCCCCGAACTCGACGGCGACAGTGACAACATCGTCTTCGCCAAGCCGGGCTTCTCCGTCATCGCCACCGCCAACAGCCGCGACCGGGGCGTCAACGACCTGTCCTCCGCGCTCAAGCGCCGCTTCAACTTCGTACGGATCCCGGTGGTGACGAACAAGAAGAGCGAGGCGGAGATCGTCCGCTTCCGCACCGAGGAACTCCTGCGCCGCCATCGGATCGAGCTGGACGTGCCGCCGACGCTGCTCGACGTGCTGCTGCAGAGCTTCGCCGACCTGCGTGCCTCGGCGGCCGCGGCCGGCAGCGACGACGAGAAGCTGGAGTCCGCCCTGTCCACCGCCGAGCAGATCGGCGTCCTGGAGGACTCCATCCTGCACAGCAACTTCTTCGGCGAGCGTGCCCTGACCGCCCGCACACTCGCGTCCTCGCTCGTCGGCTCGCTGGCCCGGCGCGAGCCGGAGGACCTGGCCATCCTGAACAAGTACCTGCACGGCGTCGTCGAGCCGCGCAGCAAGGACGAGGGCGGCGCCTGGCCGGAGTTCCTGGAGGGTGGTCGCGACGCGATCGCCACCCTGTCATGAGCGGCACGAACGAGGGCACCTTCGAAGCGCTGCGCACGCAGCTGCGCGGGGCCGCCTCGACCTTCGCCGACGGGCCCGACGCCCTGGAGGGCATCCTCCTCGGCATGGTCGACGACGTCGACCGCGCCGTGCGCGAGCCGCTGGAGGTCTTCCCCGTCTGCCATCACTCGCCCGCCTCGGCGGTCGCCATGGCGCGCCGCCTGCGTGAGAAGCAGCCGAAGGTCGTGTATCTGGAGCTGTGCGAGGACATGGCTCCGCTCCTGACCGAACTGCGCAACTGCAGGCTCCCGGTCGCGGTCCAGGCGTACGCGACCGAGGTCGACGGTTTTCCCGCCGACTGGGCACCGCTGTCGGTGGTCGCTCCGATCACCGAGGCCTCGGCGGAGTACCAGGCGATCGCCTACGCGCTGGACACCCCTGGCGTGGAGCTCGTCCTGGTCGACCGCTCCTCGGACCACGTCTTCCAGTGGGACGCCCGCGCCGAACAGCCCGCCGCGCCGGACGACCCGGAGGCACCACCCGCCGAGGAGGAGGCCGCGCTGCACGGCGACGCGGTCGGCGTGGAGATCGGCGACCTGCGGCCGCGCTTCGCGGAACTCGAGGAGCATCTGCTGCGCCACGGTCGGGTGCGCCACTGGTCGGAGTGGTGGCACCAGTACGTGGAGCTGCCGCTCGGCGACGCCGATCACGACACATACCGCCAGGTCATGTTCCTCATCGGCAGCCTCTTCCGGCGCCTCGCCCCCGGTGATCCGCACCGGGTGCGGGTGGACGAGGACCGGGAGCGCCACATGTGGACCCGGATGCGCGAGCACCTGGCCGTCACGGGCACCGACCCGGCGGACTGCCTCTACGTCTGCGGTGCCTTCCACGCCGCCAGCGACGTCGAGGAGTTCGGCGTGCACGGCGCCGACACCTTCGAGATCGGTCCCCGCAGCGGCACCAAGTGGCTGCACGGCCTCATCCCGTCCAGCCATACGGCGATCGAGGCGCAGTTCGGCCTCGCCTCCGGCTCGGTGTCGATCGCCGCGGCGCTCTGGACGAAGAACCTCAAGCGGACGCGCGTGAAGCCGTACCGCCTGACGGGCCAGGCGGGCACGAAGAAGACGGCGCCCGCCAGGACCGCGCCCGGCAAGACCCCGCAACCCGTACCGCAGGCACCGACGGCCGATCAGCTGACCGGTTTCCTCCGGCGCCCGCCCGTACTCGACCAGCTGGACGAAGCCGAACTGCTCGGCTGGTCCGTGGACATCGTGCGCGCCGCCCGGCGCAACGGCTATCTCGCCTCCACCGCCGACGCCATCGCGGTGTTCCAGACGTCGATCCTGCTCGCCGGGATGCGTGACCGGGCCAGGCCCACGCCGTACGACTTCCAGGACGCAGCGGTCACCTGCATCGAGAAGGACGCCGTGCCCGGCAGGCGTGATGTGCGCCGCCTCGTGGAGATCATGATGGGCGGCGACCGGATCGGCCAGGTCGGGTACGACGCCCTGCCGCCACTCGCCCGCGACGTGCACGACCGGCTCGCACCGCTGAACCTGAAGCTGCAACAGCGCGGTGTGCAGCGCGCGTTGCTGGACATAGCCGGCCGGCCCGAGCTCGAGGCGTGCTCCGACGTGCTGTGGATGCTGCGGTACCTGATGCCGCAGGGCGCGGCGAGGCCCATCATGGGTGAGCGACGGCTCGGCGAGCGGCCGATCCAGGAGTCATGGGACCTCGCCCTCGGCACCCACCAACGGGCCCTGATCGAACTCGGCTACGAGGGTGTCGGTATCGAGCAGGTCCTTGAACAACGCCTTCGGCGCACGGCGTACAGTCCGCAGGCGACGGCGGCGGTCGTGCTGGAGGCCGTGGAGGACGCCACGCTGTACCTGCGCAGCCGCCGCCTCGCCGACGAACTGGGTACGCACGCCTTGGCCGTTCTGGCGAGCGAACGCAGCGTCGACGGCGCTCCTGAGGTGCTCCGCCGGGTACGGCGGCTGCTCGCCCATTACCGCACCAGCGAGCCGGTGCTGCCGTCCTGGATCGAGTCCTTCGTCAAGGCCGGCTATGCGCACTACTGCACGCTGCTCCCCACCGCGTTCGCCGACGAGGAAGCGACCGTGCGCCAGGTGGGGGCGATGCTCGGCTTCCTGTTCAGCATGGAGGGCCTAGCCCTGTCGCTGGGCTGCGACCGGACGCAGCTGGAGCTCGCGGTCATGCAGTCGCATCCGCAGGAGCCGTCGAAGGTGGCGCTGTTGTGGGCGGCGCAGGTGCAGCTCGGGCGCCTGTCCCGGGAGGATCTGCGGGCCCGCTGCGACGAACTGCTGGGCAACCCCCTGGCGCTGCCCGCCTATCCGCGCTACCTGAGCGGATTCGTGCACGCGCTGGAGCCCGTGCCGGCCCTTGCCGACTTCGTCGTGGAAGCGGTGTCGAACGCCTTCGGGCGGTTGCCGGACCCGGTGCTGCTGCCCTGGCTGCCGACCCTCGTCACCACGCTGCGATCGGGCGGGGCCGATCTGGCCCCGTTGCTGATCCGCGAGGCGGGACGGATCTTCCCGGGCCGACTCGCCGCGCTGGACGAGTGGGTGCCGCCGTGGCGGGAGCCGAAGGACGCACCGCGCGCGGATCGGGCCGTGCGCGCCGGTGGACGCCGTGGCGCCGTACTGCCGGCCGCCCACCCGGCGACGTGCGACGCGGTGGCGACGCTGCTGGGCTGGGACGGTGCCTGGCAGCCGGAGATCGCCGGAGCGGAGGGGGCGACGCTGCTCGCCCGCCATCCGCAGACGGCGGCGGCACTGGAGGTGCTCATGGCCACCGCATGACTCCTCCCCGGACGGGTGATGTCACAGCGGAAGTCCCGCGGCCCTGATGTCCTCGGTGTCGTACGACGGTGGGCATCAGGGGGACGTGCTGGGCGACGGGCTCGTGACGGCGCCGCGTTCGGTGTCCTTCTTCCAGGGGCCGACGCCCAGCCTCCCCGTCGTGCCCAGGTCGAGCTCCGGGGTCACCGTCACCGGGGAGGCTCCCGTCTTCGCCCGGACTCTCACATAGGGGGCATCGACCGGATCACCGGCCTCGACCGTGTTGCGCCAGACCAGTACGGAGTAGGCCTGCTCGCCGGGCTTCAGGAGCACCGTCCCGGGCGGGCCGTCCGCACCCGTGCCCGTGGCGATGGCGCTGCCGCCGTGCAGGATCTTCACGCCCGTGACCGGGCGGTGGCCCTCGTCGAGCAGTTGGACCTGCGGATAACCGTGGAGTCGCGTCGTGCGCGAGCCGCAGTTGACCAGCCGGACACCCACCACGCGTAGCCCCATGGCCGCATCGCCGTCATCGGCGTACACATGCGCGCCCGAAGCGGGGCAGGGACCTCCCGTGGACGGCGCCTCGTCGGCGGGAACGCTTCGCACCTTCAGGATCCGCACCCGCGTCGTGTCCGTGTCCGAGACCGGACCGTCCAGGTCGAAGGTGCGCCGCACGGTTCGTCCGGGCGTCACGGACGGAACCGTCTGAGTGCTGTTCACCAGTGCGCCCCGGGACGCCGAGAGCAAGGTGAACGTGATCGTGAAGGTGGACGGCACCTTCTCGTGATTGGTCACCTCGAACTCGGTGCAGACGGTGGGGCCGGTGCCCGCTCCGAGGATCCTGACCCCGTCGACATCCGTACCTGAACCGCTTCCCGACGAGGGCTCCGTCCCGCAGGAGGAGTGCGCGGGCCTGGGCACACTGCCGGATGTGGCGGACTGTGTTCCGCACGCCGTCAGGAGCAGGAGACCGGCGAGGGCGAGGGGGACGCGGCGCATGGGCCGAGTCGATCAGGAACAACGGATGCCGTGCTGTGACGGAGGCCACCCCTCCGGTCACAGGGGTGTCACAAGAGCGCTGCCTGCTCACGCCTGACGGGCCGTGAAGAGGCTCTCCAGCACCTTCGCCACCCCGTCCTCCTCGTTCGATGCGGTGTGCCGTGGCACCGCGGCGCGTACCGCCGGGTGGGCGTTGGCCATGGCGTAGCCAGTACCTGCCCAGGTGAGGATCGCCAGATCATTGGGCATGTCACCGAAGGCCACCACGTCCTGCGCCGTGAGCCCACGGGACGCACACAGCGAGGAGAGGGTGTCCGCCTTGGTGACCCCCGGGGCGCTGATCTCGAGCAGGCCCCGGCCTCCGGAGTGGGTGAAGTGGGCGTGCCCGGCGGCATGGCGTTCGGCGACGGCGAGGAGGAAGTCCGCGTCGTGGTCGGCGGAGTGGGCGAGGAGCTTGACGATGGGGGAGGGAAGCGTCCACAGATCGGCGAGGGTCCCCACGGCGAACGCGGCGTCACGGTCACCGGTGTGCCGCAACCGGTAGGAGGGTTCGAAGTGGACCTTGAGATCCGCTTCCACCGCGAAGCCGATCCCCGGAACGGTTCGCGCCAGCGCGGTGGCGACGACGCGGGCGGCGGACACGGCGAGCGGGCGGGAACGGACGACGGTGCGGGTGCCGAGGTCGTAGACGAGGGCGCCGTTGCTGCAGATCGCCGTGCCGCCCAGCCCCGTCGCCGCCGCGAGCGCGTCCACATAGCGCGGCGGTCGCGCGGTGACGACGACGATCTCGCAGCCGGATTCGACCGCGCTGCGCAGGGCGCGCAGCGTGCGTGGGGAGACGGAGCCGTCTCGACGCAGCAGAGTGCCGTCGAGGTCCGTTGCGATCACCTTGGGTACACGTGCGGCCACCGGCGCATGCTACTGAACTCGAACTCGTGATTTCGGGCCGGCGAGGTGGGTGTCGTCCGGCGCCGATCGGGCAGTCCTGCCGCTGCCGGCCACTGTGTACGGATCGACAGGGCGGCCGGGTGGCCTTGAGCCCGGTCGGAAAACGAGACGCGCTCCCGCCTCCGGGGATGTTCAGCCTGATCTTGCAAGGATCCCCGGGTTTTCGGACTCGGGAGGAATTGCATCCTGAGCCGGACGGCGCGGAGCGCCGCCGTATCGCTTCGGAATGTTCCCACGACGGTGCCGCGCTCAGTCCGGGCGCTTCTGGTTCTCGATGTAGTCCTTGACCACGGCCAGCGGTGCACCTCCGCATGAGCCAGGGAAGTGGGACGGGGACCAGAAGTGTTCGCTCCATAGGTACTTGTTGATGTGGGTGGGGGAGTCCTGGCGCAGGCGGCGGGCGGAGACGCCCTTGAGGCTGCTGACGATCCGGGACAGTGCGACCCAGGGAGGATAGTGCACAAGCAGGTGTATCTGGTCGGTCTCACGTTGAACTTCCGCAGCTCCGCGCCGAAGTCGGTGCAGACCTTTCGCATGACCTCCTCGCAGCTGGGGAGGATGGTGCTGTTGAAGACCTTCCGTCGGCATTTCGCAGTGGAGACCAAGTGTGTATGGAGGGTGCAGACGACGCTTCTTCCCTCGGGGTTTGGTTCCCAGCGCGGTGACACAGGTCAACGCTACGATCGTGCCCGTGAAGATCGTGACTCAGGTGAAGCTGATGCCGGATGCCGTGCAGACTCCGGCACTTGAGCGCACCCTGCCCGCGATCAACGAGGCCGCGAACTGGGTCTCCGCCGTGTCCTTCGAGCATTTCAAGCTCAAGGGCAGCGTTCGTGAGCTGCGGAAACGGTGTTACGGCGAACTGAAGGGCCGTGGGCTGGGGGCACAGGCCGCGCAGCACATCATCAAGCGTGTGGCCGACGCTTACATGACGCTGCGGTCCAACATCAAGGCGGGGAACCTCGGTCCCGAGCACTCCAAGCGCCGGCACAAGGCGCAGTCCAAGCCGATCGTTTTCCGCCCGCACGCCTCGCACACCTTTGACGACCGGTGTTTGAGCTGGAAC
>Ga0102590_1001905_pt1 | contig 27625 bp, 25 predicted proteins | sample AraplaMF_Col_mMF_FD_76859 | JGI IMG/M metagenome (GOLD analysis project Ga0102590, IMG submission 76859) | Arabidopsis root microbial communities from the University of North Carolina, USA - plate scrape MF_Col_mMF | ecosystem: Host-associated > Plants > Roots > Endosphere | place: USA... | reverse complement strand
TCACAAATACAGGATCATCAAAGCTGATAGGATATGTTTTAAAGTTGTCGGGAACGGAAAGCCCGGCAGTACTTCTGCAGCTCCTTACAAGTTCCGTCAAACCATTTTCATTGATATCAATAACAATTACTTTTCCGGGATTATATCTCAGCAATGCTTTTATAAATGAGGATCCTATAGTACCGGCTCCGCCTATCACCAATGCAGACTTACCTTTTATCTTTGCAAAAAGTTCCTTTTCGGAATCCTTGAGATCTTCTGCAAACAGGCTGTTTGTGCGCTTTGTAACGTGTTGGGAAATAAAGGCATCCAGATCAAAGTTGGGTAGCATAGTTTATTTATTTTTAGCTTTTGTCAGATATTTAATTGTTATTAGTAATCCTTCCTTTGCCGTCAAAGGTAACTCCTCTCCCATAGCTGCCCTGATCTTTTTATTACTAACGATATAGCTGTCTGTTAGCTTATCCAGCTTTTCCTGGTCCAGAGGCAGCTTCAGGCGATCAAATACTTTCACCAGAAACCTTATCATTTTAGCATTGGGCTTATAGACCTTATTCCGTTTCCCTAATGTTTTATTGATCTCTGTGACAATTTCAACCGTCGAAACAGGATCAGTGTCGGCTATATTATAAACACCAGTTGCTATACTTCCATGTATCAGCCGGTCTGTGATAAAACAAAAGTTATCAATACTTAAGTAAGATCTTCTGTTATCGAAAGCCCCGAGAGGATATGGGATACCCTTGGAGATGAGCGCGAACAACAGGTTCAGATTCCCTTTGCAGCCGGGCCCGTGTACCATGGCCGGCCGTAAAATATACAGTTTTTTACCGGCGGGCAATTCCCTGGACAACAGATATCTTTCTGCCATTAGTTTGGACTTCCCGTAAGGTGTTTGGGGACCGGGCTCCTCCTCCTCAGTAAGAACACCGTTCACCTTATCCGCAACCGCTTTAACTGAGCTCAAAAAAATAAATCGTGATGCTTTAGATGTGATAAATCTGTCAAATACCTGTTTTGTAAGCTCATAGTTCACATCATAATATTCTTTTTCATCGGTTACCCTCTTCAGGTCGTGTGCTTTGCCTGCCATGTGAATTACAGCATCATAATTGTCAAAGTCGGTGTCAAAGCTGGTAAAGACCTTCCTCAGGCCCGGGTATACCTCCAGATCAGGGTTCCGGGAAAAGCCGTCTACCTGGTAATAAGGGTAATTTCCTGCTATATACTGCAGCAGGTTGTTGCCGATAAAGCCTGTAAACCCCGTTATAAATATCTGCATTTATTTACCCGTTAAATTGCGATAATGTTCGTTTATTAATCTCTCTGCGGCTGCTGTCAAAAAACCATCCCCACTTATTGAAATAATATATGGCCGACTTTAGATATACACCCAGGGTTTTAAAATTCCTGAATGACTTTCTTGTATGGTCATGATACACAAATGCCTTAGGATAAAAGATAGCCTTATACCTGGTCAGGACCCTTCTTGTAATATCGATGTCTTCAGTATACATAAATATCTTTTCATCAAACAATCCTACCTGGCCAAGTGCTTCTGTTCTGAACACCATAAAGCACCCCGAAAGGAACGGCGCCATCATTACCTGATCATAATTTGTGTGTCTTAATTCAAACCTTTCGCTGATTTTCCTGAATGGCCCAAATGGAAGGAAACGCCTTACGAAGAAATCAAAAGGCGTTGGCAATAATTTGGCTACATATTGAATAGAACCGTCAGCATTCAATATCTTAGGCATTAATACACCTATGGCCTCATCTTTTCGCATATATTCCAGTATATTTCCCAGAATATGATCATCAAAGTAAATATCGGGATTAAGTACCAGGTGAAATGACGACTCAGGTATACTTTTTCTGATGGCCACATTGTGCCCGGCGCCAAAACCAACATTGTTATTGTTATAGATATACTCCACACGCGGATCATTTATAATATCCTTTAGTTCGTCCGTCGGAGAATTATCTATTAAATACAGCTTTAACCGAAGCTTACTATCTAAATAACTTTGGATTGTTTTACTAAGCAGTTCTCTTTCATTTTTATATAAAACTATTGACGCCGTTATATCAAAGGTCATAATTCTGGTAAAGTTTGTAGAAATTTATTCGTTTTTAAGGATGAAATTGTCTGAATCCTGCCACCCTGCCTTTTAAAGCAAGCCATCTTTTCCTCGCTAACATGCGATCTCCTTTAAAAAATTCTTTGGCAGCAGAGAGCAGTTGGTAGCTACATGAAAGCAGGTATATAATAAGAAATTGCACGAGCATATTCTTACGGAAAGTCGCCCCATACCCCAAAGCATAATAATAGGTCTTTTCTTCCGACATTACATTCACATTCAGCTCAGGATGCCAGACATCGATGTCCGGAGTGTAATAGATCTTATAGCCACTCCTCAACGCCTGCATAATATAATCCAGCTCCTCTCCCACACCATACTTGGATCCCGTTCCAAATCTTTCATCAAACATCAGGGTGTTCACACGTGTAAAACAGGTGATGGCTGAGTACCTGAGATGAAAATTGAATTTGTCCAGTTTCTTGGTTTCAGTGGGCCAGTGCCTCATAACATTCCGCTTCCTCTCCCGGTCATAAACCCTTCCGTAGATTACGCTGGCATCGGGCAGCTCTTTGAACATTTCCAGGGCCTTTTCAACCGTGTCTTCATAAAATGTACAATCATCATCAGGGAACGTGATAATATCAGCTGTGGCAGCCTTTAGCCCTAAATTTTTGTTATAGGCAACCCCTTTGACCGTACTTTTAATATGCTTGATCTTTAGGCTGTCATTATACTCTTTTATAACATCCGTCAAATTGATTTTCTCGTTCTGATCAACAACTATTACCTCAATCTGTTCTGGCGGCACTGTTTGCCGGGAAATGCTAAAAAGTAATTTTCTTACCTCCTCATATCTGCCATACGTTGGAATTACCAAGCTAATCAGGAACATGTTTACTGTCTTTACTATTTTTAAAACATTTAAGTATGGGCTATTTGCAATCCTCCATACGAGCGATCTTCTCCCAGTGCCTGCACTTCTCCCTTCAGAGAAAAAAAGTAGCCGAGTAAAAGCTGGCCGGGTAAAGAAAATATTGCTCCGTAATGGATAGCGCCGATAATGAATATCAAAAAGGGCACCCAGTTATAGCGATTAAATTTGATTAATAGTATAAATACCAACAGCCCTATACCTAACAAGCCTGTACAATAGTACATATCATTCCAGGCAAAATCACTCCATATGATCAACTCGGAAGGTTCGTGAAATTGTTGGCCGATCAGCACACCATTAGCTGCATGATGCAATGCATATCGGACATCTTCCATCTGGCCAGTTTTAAAATCATATAGAAATTCTAAATACATGGAAGATATTTTTTCTAACCCTTCTGTTGCGCCGATGTCTGAAACGAAAATAAGAAAATACAGCAGCAGCACAAAAGACACCGAAATAACCGATCTTATAACATTCTTAAAAGGTCGCAGCAGAAAAAGGTAATATAAAAAGAACAGCATGTACCCAACCCCTGATCCAAGCAGAATGATTGCCCCCGAAGCTGCCAGTTTGGTAAGCTTGTTCAGCTTTATCCCCATCGCCTTAATATAGAACATCAATACTATAATGATCGTAGAGGTAATACTTGCATTAGTACCAATACTATAGGGCCGCTGGTAAAAACCCAGTATCCTGGTTTCGTACTTCGCCCCGTTTTCTGTAACGGCGGGATAGTTGGGCAGAATCTCAGGAGAAATAATCGTATTTACTAAAAAAGCCTCTGCTATTACACAAGCACTTATAAGCAACAGTAGTTTGCCAAAATTTAATTTGATATTAACACTGTTAAAAAACAAATAGAAAATATAAAAACCGAAGTAATATCTTAATAAGATCACCGTTGCTTGTAGCTGCGATTGCATCAACTTCATGCAAAACCAGGTGATAACTGCCGACAAAATAAAAATGTCGATCCATTTAAACCTTAGCTTCCCTAGATTGAACGAAACATACAAAAGGGCAAAAATATAGGCAGGAATACCGGTACCTAAGTATGGCAAAAAAAATAACAGCGTAACAATATATTCCAGCTTAAAAGTGATATGTTTACCAGCTAATTGCTTCAATTTGCTTAATTTTGTTTCGATCCCCTACGATTTCTTGAATCTACAAAAGTATTAATAATTACATTTAAATTAGTTCGTTATGGTTACCCGGCAAAATCATTACATATTTGATTTATATACAACGTGTAGATCATTAGGAATTAGGCGAATTTCATTATTTACACTGTTCTTCGCGGCTGCTATATATATATTCGCCGGCCAGTTACACTCTTCGGGAATCTTCCCGGCCACTATCAGGCAATCTGCCCCCTATCAAATTGTGATCAGCCCGAATGCCGCTCCGGAAGAGAAAGAAGCAGCAGGCATTATGCAGCGATACCTGGACAGCATTACCGGTGAAAAACCGCCGATAGTAATGGATAACGCCCCTCAAAAAAATAACGAAATAATAATAGGTAATAACAGGCATTTAGACAAGATCGATAACACAATAAAAAATACCCGCCTCAATGAAGATGGCTTTGTGATCAAAAGCAATGGCGCTGCTGTAATTTTATGGAGCAAAAAGCCGAAAGCTTGTGTCTATGCGGCTTACCATTTCCTGGAAAATTACCTGGGTTGCAGAAAATACAGCAGGTACGTAACAGTTATCCCCAAAAAAAGTCGCATTACCGTGACAGCTTTCACTGACGTTGAAAACCCGGTTATCACCTACAGGGAAATTTACTATAATGAAATGTATGATAAGGAATACAGGGACTGGCATAAACTTGATTTTTTTGATGTCGGCGCTCAATCACAATGGGGCTTATGGGGCCACACCATGCACCAGCTCGTTCCAGTCGATCCGTATTTTAAAACAAATCCCGAGTTTTTTGCACTGCGGAACAACAAAAGAATAGACAACGGGCAACTGTGCTTATCCAACCAGGCTCTGGCAGATACAGTTATCATGAAGCTCAAACGTTTGATGGCCACTAAACCAAATGCGGTCTATTGGTCTATCAGCCCCAATGACAATAACAACTATTGCCAGTGTGAAAATTGCCGTAAGATAGACCAACAGGAAGGCAATCCAACCGGCGCAGCGCTTACCTTCATCAACAAGATAGCAGCGGCATTTCCAGATAAAAAATTTGTAATGCTGGCCTATAAGTATACATTCTACCCGCCTAAAAATCTTAAACCACTGCCTAATGTTATCATAGAAATATGCCCAATTGACCTGCTCAGAAACCTGCCTGTTACATCGAATGCCAATGCAACCGCCGGTGATGTGCAAAGAGCCGTGAATGAATGGCGCCAAAAAACAGATAACCTGATGGTGTGGGACTATATTACCAATTATGGAAATTTTCTTTGCCCTTACCCGAACTTCCATATTCTGCAACCAAACATCCAGTATTTTGTTGACAATGGTGTAAAGATGTTTTTTATGGAGGGCACCAATGTACCCGTGGCTGAGTTTTCCGAGGTTAAATCTTATTTACTGGCAAAATTGCTATGGAACCCGAAATTGAACTATGACGCACTCTTAACTGATTTTACGAACGGGTATTACGGTAACGGAGGAAAATACATTAAAACCCTTATTAACAGCATGACCGAAAACCTGCTGAGCTCAAAAACACGGCTCCTGATCGGGGATAACCCAGTTGTTCATATGCGGGGATACCTGGAGCCGGACAGACTCAATAACTATTATACTTTGCTAGCCCAGGCTGAAAATGCAGTTAAGGGGTCGCCTGATATAGTTAAACGTATCGGCAGGATCAAGTTGTATCTTGATTATGCAGTGCTGGAAGAGGCGAAGAAAAACAAGCAGTCCAACATATCCGCCCGCGCTGTGAATTTTGCCAGCAGCACACAGGATGTTAATCAACTACTCAATAACTTCGTGTCCAGTTGTAAACAATATGGCGTTACCAAGTTAAAGGAGGCGGGCGTAACGCCGGATGAATACAAGAAATCATTCTAAAAGCTTACCCGAGCTCATTTCCCTAGCCACCAATACTGCTTCCCTGCACAAACCGAAGTATATTGGCAGATACTTCTTTTTTGTAGGGAAGCAACAGCGTAACGGTAGCCGTAGAAGTGCTCTTCATATCTATCACCTGGCTACCAAAGACAGCAGCCTGATAGCGGCTTTAGTTTTAATAGACAATACCGGTGATTTCATTGCCGTAATAAAATGACGGCGGGCAAAATCTTTCTTTTTCATCCGTTCGAAGATCAGCCCTTTCTTGTAACTCCAGTTAATAATAGCCTCAGCGATCTGTGGGGACTCAAGGAATTCCTTGTGGCTGGAGAATATCCTGTCAATGCGGTTTATCTGCCTCATATCGTTGGATGTTATATTATCATCATGCTGATCATAGCCCCCCAGCGAATAAGGAATATGTTTAAACTTCTCCGTTATTCTGGCACATTTCAGCCAAAGATCATAGTCCTCCACCGCTATCAACTCCCGGTCTTCTGAAAATCCCCCGGCAGCCTCTACTACCGATTTTCTTACACAAACCCCCGAGTTAGCGATGCAATTGTCGTTGATAAACAGATCATAGAACACCGGCGCTGTCAATTCCCTGCCCTTTACCTGTTTGCGAGAACTCTTCCCTTTTCTGTAGAGGTCAAAGTCATGATAGATGAAATCATATCCCTGCTTGCAAAATGGTAAGATATCTGTAAGCTTTTCAGGATACCACCAATCATCCGAATCCAGGAAACAGAGCCACTCAGCCTGTGCATGCTTGATTCCGATGTTGCGGGGATGAGCAGGGCCACCCCAGTTTTCGTTATAAATGTATTTCAAATCAAGTGATCTCCTGTATTTCTCCACTATCTCCGCAGTATCATCCTTGGAGCCATCATCACAAACAATCACCTCAAAATGCCTGTATTGTTGCTTCTCTAAGGAAGCAAGACACCTATCCAACAGCGGTGCTCTATTGAAGGTTGGAATTATAACAGAAAATAAAATCTGATCTTTTTGTTTCATATTTTCAATCTTCCCGTTCCACAAGTCAAGACCTATGCAATCTTTCTTTTACCGGTAGATAAATGTTCTTTAATATGGAGCATACTGCCCATCATTAGATAATACAAGCTGAATTTGTCAATTTTGACAGTCTTTCGCAGCGTTTGCATAAAACTGGATAACCAGGTTTTTTTGCTCTCCAGAAAATACCAGAACCATACTGCGCCAGCGCCTACTTTCATTCCCGATCTCTCCGACGATTTCAGATCATATTTTGCAATATGCTCATAAAATATCGTGTAGATCTCTATGATCTGGGTAGTAATTTTTATCTTACTCCTGATTGTTGTAGGATGCTGCCTGAAATTATTCAACGGCTCTGCAACATAATAAAAATCCGTTCTTTCAGACAATTCAAGCCAGAATGCCCAATCCGCCGCGACAAGATACTTCTCTGAAAGCCCTCCACAATCGGTATAGAGGCTCCTTTTTATGAGTGCAGCACTTAAATTCGGGATCACACACGCAAACGAAAGGAAACGCCTCATTTCATTGCCTGTAATAACCGTGTCAGTTTTGCATCTCTCCCTGAATTTCTTCTCCCGTCCTATAAAATCATCTGACAAAACTATACCCGACGCATCCACCAGCTTACTTCTTGAATACACCACGCCTATATTCTCATGCCCTTCAAAAGCTTTTACCAGCTTCTGGATCTGTAGCGGATCAGCATAATCGTCACACTGGGCGAACATCAGGTAAGTACCTGTCGCAAATTTAGCCCCATAATTGCTGGCTTTAACATAACTGCCAGTGTTCTGCTTCAACAAATGCAACTGCACATTGGGATAGTGGCCGTACCGTTTAAGAATTTCCTGGCTCCCGTCTGTAGAACAGTCATCAACAATTATCAGTTCAATATCCTTATAGCTTTGATTAACCAGGCTGTCAAGGGCCTGTGCCAGGTACCTGCTATGATTATAACTGGTAAAAACTACACTCACAAGTGTTCCCATAAGCTCTGTTTAGCGGTTATTTAACAATCCTTTATTCCTGAGCTCGTTGAGTGATCGTGCATAATCATCGGTATTTTCCGGTATGTCCTGCTGGTCAAGCACCCAATCCAGAAAACGATGGAGACCGTCAACAAATTTCCATTTTGGAATAAACCCGAGCGTACGCTCCAGTAATTTCAGATCTGCAAAGTTATGCCGGATATCCCCTTCCCTGAAAGTACCTGAAATATGTATTTCCGCGTTGCTTTTAAGATAAGCAACAATTTCCTTTGCTACATCGATCACGGCAACTGGCTCACCACTTCCCACATTCAATATGTGTTGTCCGCTGACATCCTTTGCGAGGCACCTTACCGTTGCCTCCACCACGTCATCAATATAAACGAAGTCCCTGCTTTCCTTGCCATCTTCAAATATATTGATCTGTTCATTCTTCAGGGCCAGCCTGGAGAATATCGACAAAATGCCCGTATAAGGATTTTTCAGTGACTGCCCCGGTCCGTACACATTCTGATAACGAAGGGCAAATCCATTAATGCCCTTCAGTCTCGCAGCCATTATCACCATTTGCTCCTGCACCTGCTTAGTAATCCCGTAGTAGGAGGAAGGATGGATCTTTGACGTCTCATCTGTAGCGCAAAGCTCCAGGTCATATTGACCGCTGACGGGACACACTACTTCAAACCCCTGCCTGACCGTATTATAGGTCCTTGCCTCTGGATAAACCACTCCATACCTTGGAGAGAGGTACTTACCTTCCCCGTAAATAGACCTCGATGATGCCACTATCAGCGTTTTCAGTGAATTCGGATTATTCACCACATAATCGCATAAATAAGCAGTGGCGCCGATATTTACCTCGGTATAATGGGCAATGTTATACATGGATTGGCCGGTGCCTGTTTCTGCAGCAAGATGGATCACCGCGTCCTTACCATCCAACACGGCATACAACAGCCCTTTATCTGTAACATCTCCTTCAACCAGGAAGGCCTTATCCCGGATGTCAGCCGGCAGTTCCTTCTTCCCACCGTGGATCTGCGGATTAAAATTATCAAGAATTGTGACTTCATACCCCAGTCCAAGCAGCTTTCTCGCCACATTTGAACCTATAAACCCCGCACCACCTGTAATTAGTACTTTATTCATATATACATTTACTTAACTGCAATCCATTGATTTGTTGTGTGATCAAATCTCTTAATAACTCTTGCCGGACTTCCAACCGCCACACAATAATCCGGGATATCTCTGGTAACCACAGCATTGGCTCCAACAACAGCGTTCCTCCCTATGCTGGCTCCTATTATACAAACATTTTCCCCTATCCATGCGCCGCTGCCGATCCTCACGGGGGCCTTAAATATCACCTTCTGCCGGATCACCGGCGTATTAATATCCTCAAATTCATGCACATTGTCGGAGATGTACACATGATTTGCCATTAATACGTTCTTCTCAATATGGACGCTCCCTACGGCTGTAATGTGGCAAAAATCACCTATTGCAGAGCCCTCCTCTATCACAATCGCAGGGTCGGTATCCCCTATCTTCAGTGCTAAAAGCCATCCCAGCCTCTGCACAATAGCATTTTTGTGAATAGAAATATACTTCTTACCCTGCACTCTTACAGAAAAAAACACCACTGATTTCATGTGAAGGTACTTGTACCGCCAGCCATTTACCAAAAAATATAATATTCCTATGATCCTGTTATACATAGTGTTTATATATGGGTGCCGGTCAAAAAGCTCTCCGGTGTAATAAAGTATTTGTGGTGGTGTTGCAACCACTCATCCGGCTGCTCCCACCATGCTGATGAAAGCAGTTGCTTACACGTTTCCTCCGAAAATCTGTATTTTATGACCTTCGCAGGAACTCCGCCTACTATACTATACGGTTCAACATCCCTTATAACAACCGCACCGGCAGCTATGATAGCCCCTGTGCCGATCGTTACTCCGTCCAGCACCACTGCATTCTGTCCTATCCAGACGTCATGCCCTATAGAGATGGGCTTACTGGAAATAAACTGATCCTCTTCACTGAAGGTGCGGACCAGGGGAGTATGCTTCAGGTAAAAAGCAGGATGAGTGCTTACTCCCTGTACATGGTGCTGGCCCAATCCTATACTCACTCCGGAAGCAATGGAACAGAAACTGCCGATCTGTGCATTGAAGATACATGTATCCTTTTGTATATAACTGTGGGCCCCGATATCGGCTTTATGCATCACCACATTCGGAAAAATCACGTTATACCGGTTCAGCTTTGTTTCTGCCAGGTTGCTGGTATAATGGATTCTGCAGGAAGGATTTAAGGCCTGCAGCTTACTGACCCTTGCCAGCTGTTTCACTTTTTCGCCCCAGGAACGGAGTATATTTTTAAAAAATAAAAACACCCACATAGCTATGCCTGGTTTAAGAGCTTATAAATAAAATCCACGTTCCTCTCTGCGTTATTCCCATCCATAGGCCCGATGTATTTTTCAAGCACCTTTTTGTTTGTGAATTGCTGAAAGGATACATCTCCTTCCAGGAAAAGCAATATTTTCTCTTTTAGCTCATGCTTATTGTTAGCAGTCACCAGTTCGGATCTGCTGTCAAAAGGCTTGTTTATAACCTGTCTGTCATTTTTATAGTACAGGGAAGGTATGCCGAGACTGGAGGCCTCAAAAAGGGTCTGTGAATAGAATGATATATATAGGTCGGCCTTTGAAATAAGCGTTGCAAATGGCATATCCTGTATTATGGTAATGTTGCTGCCGGGAAAGTATTCCTTGATAAAGCGCTCGTATTGATCAGTGTAACCATTAGCACGTACCTTTATAATAATTTCAAATGACCGTCCCTCTTCAGCGAATGTATTAAAGCAATCGAGTAGATCAAACAAGAACTCAAACTCATATGCCAGGTAAGAGTTAAGATCTATAGGGCTATATCCCGCAGCACCGATAATGACTGTCGGTCTTTCCCTGTTAATGGTTTTCAGTGGCTGTTTGGCATAATAATCCATTCTTGGATCGCCTAGGCAAACAATGTTCTCTTTGTTAAAGAAGTAGTCTTCCTTAATGGCATCTCCATAGGCGTTCACAATATCTACATCCCTTCCGTCGAAGACGAAGTTATGTGTCAACAAGCCGTTTATGATCATATAAACAGGAACACCTTCTTTCTTACAATAGTTCATGATCAACCTGTTTTCCATCCACAGGTCTGTTACAGGCACCATTAATTTAAGGTCTTTATTCCGCAGGTACTTCCTGATATCTATAAGGCGGGAATAAGAACGCTGGAGTAGCTGAGGAAGCTTGGGCTCAAGCAACCGGTATAAAAAAGCGCTGATATCATACTCTTCTACAAGCCATTTTGCTTTTCTTTGCTTTTCGAATTTGGTCAGTGCGCTGGTAACAAGCCGGGGATCTGCAGATGCGCCTCGCGCACTGATACGTCTTTCGGCCAGTAGTCCTTTAAGACTGGTATAGTTTACCAACAACAGTCTGATCCTTCCGTCCCGCTTCAGTAATTCTATTATCTTCTTTGTTGGATAGTAACTTTGAATGAAAATCATCGGCTTTTTGCCGCGACTAAAAAAGTCAACCAGAATCAAAGCATAGTCTATGATGCGCAGTAAAAGGGCCTTTAGCTTCTCCTTCCCGGATTTACGTTCAATTCGCGACTGCATCCATTTAACTATAGGAAAAAAATAGACCGTCCTCCTGTCCTGCGCACCAGCTGGCGGGTTTTGAAAATCAACATCGTATTTCAGCTCCTTTAGCCACTGAATAACGTGCACATCAGTCACTGCGCATATTATCTTCCGGTAAGAAAATTTCCGAAGCGCTAATATGCTAAGGAAAAAGTGAACGTTGTATGTAACATCATTCAGTATGTTCAACAGAAAGGCATTTCCTACCTCCATTCCCTCAAATTCAAAAATGTCTTTCCCTTTTTCATCTCTGTACCAACCATTCAGGAACTTGTGCATCTCATAATTCTTCCCCTCCAGGAAGGAGCTATCCAGCAAATGATCCAGGTATTGCACCGCACATCCGTTCTGCTCCATTTCTTTTTTCAGGCCAAAATCAATAGACAGCACAAGATCTGTGCTGTTATCATACATGCTCTTGCAAGACTCCCAATGGTTTCTATCTTCTACAATAAAGATATAGCGATACTCCAAATGCTCTAATCTGAGATTCGCATTCATTACACCTGCGTATTTGTTAAGAATCTGAATTTAATCTTTCCAAGTATCATCATCACATACTCCCTGAAAACGGGTGAGCTCAGAAAATAAAGAACGAGCCCTATAAAACATATCGCACCATTTATCAGGATATAGTATAACAGGTTTATTTTATTATGCCCTACCGGAATAAAACCTTTTACTGCGAGTGAGGTGATCACGATCACACAGACCGGCAGTACGGCCGGAAGAAAAATCTTCTTCGCAAAGGATGCTACTTTCTCGTTTAATACCTTGCAGCAAATAACTACGTATATAATTGCGGAGATCATAAATGATATGAACTTGAACAATGCAAATGAAAACAGGCCGCCGGCAGAATAAGTAGCTGCAACCCCTATCCAGAATACAACCGGTAACAGCGCACTGGTAATATAGATGAGTTTCACCCTTTCGTAAGCCATGATCAGGATCCCTGCCGGAGAAGTAATGAAGTTGAACACAAAACAAAGCACCAGGAACTGCATAACTGGCACAGACAACACATATTCCTGTCCCACCCAGTTCAGAACGAGCTGCTTTGCCGTAAAGAAAATACACAGTACCGGGAATACTGTAACAGGCAAGGTTACAATCAGCACGTTGCCAAATACCTTCTTTAATCCCTCTTCATTATCAAGACCTATATAGTGATTGAACCGGGCAGTAAAGGGAGAGAAAATAATACCGAACAGCGACCGGAGATAAGTGGTAATGGTTAGGCCTATTGCATATATAGCAACCGCTTCTGAACCAGACAGCTTTCCAATTACAAAGGGATCCAGCTGGTAATAGAGTATCCAGCAAACTGTTAATAATATAGAGCTGAAGGCCAGTTTCTTTGTTTTCTTGAAGAACGGCCGGGAATATCTGAATGACCGGAACAGTAACGCAACATCATACCCCTGCCTCTTCTTCACAAGCCAGACTCCTACAGCCATTGCAGCCAAATTGCACAGCTGTGTAAAAAGGAAATATTCAACCAGTAAATAATGTTTATATCCGAAAAAATAAAAAGCAGCCCCTATTTTAAAAATATTGGAAATAATAAGCAAGCGCTGGAAATGGTAATCTTCCAGCCTCACAGAAAAGATCAATTGCAATATGCGTTGAAAAACAAATGTAGGCGCAAAGATGGCCAGTATTACAAGCAGGTATCTTGCCACCTTGATCTCCTCCGGTTTATGGAGCTCTTTCAGCAATAGCTGCGGAGCCGCTGAAAAGCCCAGCATTATCAGCATGAACAGTCCTACAAATATTGCAAATACAAAGCCTACAAAACCTATAATACGTATCTCTTCCGTACGCTTGCCCTGAACAAACGACTCGCTTGCATACTTTAGCCCTGCACTGATAAAACCGAAATCGGCATAAGACAAAAAAATGTTCAGAGAAATAACAATCGTATAAACGCCAAATAAAGATTGGTTTGAAGAAAGGTATGGAGTTACAACGAACAGCGTACCAAAGTTCAGCATTATTGAAACAAACTGCCAGAAATATATTTTGATATACTTACCTATCATACCTGCCCGTTTTGCGAGCCGCTCCCGCCGTTTATTGTTTTAATTATCCTGGCAGGCACTCCGCCAGCCACCACGTTATCCGGCAGTGATTTGGTAACAACTGCCCCCGAACCTACTACTGTATGTTCTCCGATAGTAACACCCGGCAATAACACAACATTCGCTCCTATCCAACACCCCTTTTTAAGAACCACGGGCTCTGAAACACTATACCCCTGTTCAATTATAAGCAGATCGGGATTTTCATATGCATGATTTCCGACATATATATGGATCCCGCTTCCTAACAAAACATCATCTTCAATAATGATACTTGTTTTAAGATTTGCCGATGCCCCATGGATATGTGTGCCCGGCCTAATAACCACCCGTTCGCCTATCGATATTTTCGAACAGCCTATTGCATACGCGCCGGGCCTGAATTCTGCAGTGGCGGCAAAATGCTGAAACTTTTTCCGACACAGCTTAAGCATTAATGACTTAAAATGCAAACGCCAATGCGTAAGCGGCATATCCGGTCCTATCCTGTCACTGGTACGCCAAAACTTTATACGTTCGAAAAGCTCTTTAATAAACATGAACAACAAATTTAAATAGCAGTCCAGCCTCCGTCCACTACCAGGTTATGACCTGTAATATAAGATGACTCGTCGGCAATAAGATAATGAACGGCATTGGTGATATCAGCTGGCTTACCCATTCTGCGTAAAGGCACTTTGCGGGTATAATTATCAACAAATGTTTGCGGCTGATTGTCGAAAATGCCACCGGGCGATATCGCATTTACGCGTATATTAAACGGCCCGTAGTAGGCCGCCAAATAGCGGGTGAGGTTAATTAAACCACCTTTAATAGCTGCGTACGCAGCAGGCATAGTCATTGCAGTTCCCTCGTAAACGCCAAAGTCAGGACCAACCATTCCGTAGATAGAAGCCATGTTAATGAGCGAACCTGCCTCATGTTGCTTCATATATCCGAGCACCACCTGGCTGCAGAGAAAATAGCCGTTCATATGCATATCGACATTTTTTCTCCAGGACTCAAACGCTATATCCTCTACTTTATTCCCCCAATCGGCCGTACGGGGATAAGCATTATTTACCCAGGCGTCTATCCTGCCATACTTCTTTGCAATTTGTTCAATTGCAGTTTTAACAGTTTCTTCCTGTGTTACATCCAGAAAATAATCCTCTTCGGTCTTTTCATCAAATCTGACATCCGCACCGATAACAATTGCCCCCTCGTCTTTTAGGGCCGCACACATTGCTTTTCCCAATAAACCGTTACTACCTGTAATAACAACAATTTTATCTTTAACGGAAAACATCATTAATTATATTTTCTGAATACTGGTTTAATTATGGGCGACTTCAAATATTTGTCGTATCCGTCTTCCAGGGCTAACTTGTAGACCGACAATGCATTTTGAGCAGCCTCCAGCGTCATATTAAGTTCAGCGTCTTTATGCGCGTAAGAAATGGCAATATATGGCATAAGAACACCACTTTTGATCATTTCCTGTGCGAACAAGGTCCTGAAAGGCAGTGAAGCCGCCTTATCCTGGTCCCTGGTCACGTAATTGGGTGAACAAGGAAAGCCTTCTACAGCAAAAAAAGATTCAATACCAAGGCCTTTTGCGATCTCATTAAGCCCGCTCACCAATTGCCGACCATAGCTCCAGAAATGTTCAATCACATTATCGCGCTGTAAGATCTCCGTAGTTTTTATAAAAGCGCCCAATGCGCTCATTTCAGCACCGTGCGTAGTGGATGTCAGGAAGACCCTTTCTTTTCCTTCTTCCAGGATACCACCAATGCTCATGATCTCTCTCTTACCCCCCAGCGCAGCCACGGCAAAACCGTTAGCCATAGCCTTACCGAAAGTACACAGATCCGGCTCTACTCCAAAATACGCCTGTGCGCCTTTCAAATGCCATCTGAAACCTGTGATCATTTCATCAATGATGAATACCGCACTATTGACCTGGCAAAGCTGTTTCACTTTATGCAGGAACCCATCCGCCGGCGCAACGTTGGTGGCTGCCTCCATCATTACGGCAGCTATCTGACCAGGGTATTTTTCGAACAAACTTTGCAGCGATGCCACATCATTATAGTGAAACTTCAATGTGAGGTTGCTTATTTCCTCCGGCACTCCTCTCTGCATTACCGTAGAGCCAATGAACCAGTCATCAAACGAAAAAAACGGGTGCTCTGCCGGAACTGCAATATATTTTCTACCTGTATAGGCCCTGGCGAGTTTCACTGCGGCAGATGTAACGGTAGAGCCATGTTTGGCAAATTTGACCATTTCTACGGACGGTATAAGATCCGTCAGCAGCTCCGCCGCCTTTAGTTCAGTCAATGAAGCGCGCGTAAGGTTATTTCCCTTTAATATTTCATGGTAACAGGCATCTGCAATCTCCTTATTCCCATAGCCTATGTTCACCGATCTCAATCCCATACCGTAGTCCAGATATTTATTGCCTGCGGGATCATATACGTAAGCCCCTTCTCCCCTTTCTAAAATAACAGGAGCATTGGAAGGGAACTGGTCATCACCGCGTGAATAAGTATGTGCCCCCCCCGGTATGACATTATGCAGACGTTCTTTATACTGATTGTTCATTACTAAATATCTTATCTTGTTTAACTACATTTTTTTCGCAAAGAAATTCTGCCCATAGCCAGTCGCGCTCACTATCGATCTCAAGTTCACATTGGAAAGGCAACAGGAAACCCATTGTCTTTGCGGTGTAAAAGGAACGTAACTTTTCAAAAGATGAAGTACGGGCAATATAAAAGCCTCCCGAAGGAGTGATCTGCTTTTTAAAGTTCTGACGGCCGAGCTTTTGAATGTTAGCTATATTTTCGCTGATCTTATCCAAAAACGGGTTATCGTCCTGTATGAACAACGGATGCGGAGTACTTTCCCTTACCGCTACAATCGCTTCGGCTTCAGTAGAAGCATCCAGCAACGCTACAGCCTGATCAAGGTATTCCGGGTAAACGAATGGCGACGTCGGCTCAAGTAACCCTATGTAATCAAAGGTAAGGCTTATGCTACGCGCATATTCCAGTGCATGACATACCACATCCGCCGAAGTGGCGATATCTGTCGCCAACTCCGCAGGCCTTATAAAGGGAATTTGAGCACCGTACTTATTGGCAATAGCTGCATACTCCTGGCTATCGGTAGAACACCAGATATGTTCATTATACCTGCTTGCAGCGGCCGACTTTATCCTGTAAGCCAGTAACGGCCAACCTGCCAATTCGCGTATATTCTTACCTGGAAGACCTTTGGAACCGGACCGTGCTGCAATTAGCCACAATATCTTAGCGTGATCAGCCATATTTATCTTATAACGTAATGTGTTTTATGTCTTTCTGCGCCTTTTCAAGATCCTCGTGCCTGCCTATGTCGAGCCAGTAACCCAGTATAGGGTAATGCGTCACTTTTGCCTTCCTGTCTATCAGCATCTGCATAAAATCTGTTGCATCGAAATACGCTCCTTTTATCAGATGCGCGAGTAGGGATTTTTTGAACAGGTAAATTCCTCCGTTAGAGTAATAATTATACGTTGGTTTCTCCGAAAGGGAAATAATATCGCCATTTTCCACTTCAAGTACCGCGTACGGCACCTTTACCTGATAACTGAGGCTTGCTACCATAAGATCAGCGCCTGACTCTATGAACGACTTATAAAAGTCCGCAAAATCAATATTTGTGAGTATGTCCGAGTTCATGAGCAAAATATGCTCAGTCCTGAATTCCTCTACCAGGCTCAATGCTCCGAATGTGCCCAATGGCTGTTCCTCTTCTACATACTGGATGTTTATATTCTTTGCCCCGCCGTCTCCAAGATATGCTTTGATCTGATGCCCCAGGTACCTGATCGGAATTATTATCCGCTCTATGCCGAAATAAACAAGACGGTCTATATTATGCTCTATGATTGGTTTTTCTCCTACTTTCAACAGCGGTTTAGGGCAATTCTCTGTCAAAGGCATCAACCGTTCGCCCCGGCCCCCGGCCATCATTACTACATCCAGTGGCAGTAATGCCCCTTTGGTCCTGAGGTTCAACACATCTACGATAGTGTGGCCTTCATCAACGATCGGTATGATCCTCAGGTTCCGTTTACGATAACTATCCAACTCATAGAAAGACGTAGTGTCTTTTTTTATGTAAATGGGATTAGCCTGGATAAACTGGGAGATAGTAGAGTCAAAGGTCAATCCCCTGAGGAATCCTCTGCGAATATCGCCGTCCGTCAGTGAGCCTATGAGATGCCCCATGTTATCCGTAACAAACAAGATAGCGTCAGCAGCTAATGCATTCAATTTGGAGAGTGCGTCTTTAACGCTCTCTCCTTCATGAATAAGATGTTTTCGAAAATCCATTTAATGCTTATCAATAAGTTTACTAATAAGGAAAATGCTCACAACTGGCCTGCTGTTTCAAGATCGTAGAACTGCTTTTTCAACAGCCCTTTGAAGTCAGTCTTCTTCAACGCCGCTATGATCTTTTCCGAAGCATTGCCGGTTCCATATGGATTCTCCATATCCGCTATGCTGCTCCGGAAAGATGCGCTGAAGGCAAGTTGTATAGCCTGTCTTATGCTCTCTTCATCAGGGAGGCAATCAATTATACTCCAGGCTTTGATCCTTCCGCGCTGACGGTCTCCTACATTGACAGTAGGCTTCCCAAAGGAGGGAACCTCTATAAGGCCGCTTGAAGAATTGCCAACTATTACGTCTACATGCTTCAGGGCGGAAAGGTATCTTAACTGGCCGAGAGAAGTAAAGCCAACCGCCATTTGCGGATTCTTTGCCACAAACTCATCTATCATGAAATTGATGATCCTGCCATCCGTGTCGGCATTTGCTTTTGTAAAAATGATCCTGACATCATCCATTTCCTCCAATACCTTTAACAGCTGGCTGAACTGTGTTTCGGCAGAATTGAACTCAAGCGTTACGGGATGGAAGGTAACAAGTACATTTTTTGCGCCCAGCTTAAACGCGATACTCTCTTCAAATGCTTCCCTATTCAGCAGCGGCAGCCTGTTAATATTTTCAATTCCCAGCGCCCCCACATTGAACACAGTACGAGGGTGCTCTCCTAATTGGATCACTCTTCTCCTAAAGGCTTCCGTGGCGGTAAAATGCAAATGGGCCATTTTAGTGACCGAGTGCCTGATTGGTTCATCTATTGAACCTTCCGTTGCTTCCCCTCCATGGCAGTGCGCAATCGGAATACGGCTCACCATTGCTGCTGCAGCCGCTGCAAAGATTTCAAACCGATCGCCAAGCAAAAGCACAAGATCGGGTTGCAATTCAGAGAACGCCTCTACAAAGCCAATCATTCCCAGCCCCATACTTTTACCAATACCCGTAGGGGTGTCTGATGACAACAGTATTTCTACCTTCTTATCTATCGAGATCCCATCGTTCTCGATCTGACGGTAGGTAAGCCCGAATTCTGGTGATAAGTGCATCCCTGTCACGAGCAGCTGGAGCTTAAAAGCCGGGTCTTCCATCAGGCTTTTAATTGTCCAGTATAACAACCCATACTCGGCTCTGGTACCCGTTATCACACAAACCTTCCTCATAACACGATCATTTCATCTTCCTGAAAATCTTTGCTGGCACTACGGCCGATGACCGTATCCCATTCCATTGGGCTGATACCGGTACCCGGCCGCTTTACAGTAAGATTTTCTTCTGTGAACACCTCTCCCTTCAATATCGGTCTGCTAGCTACTATACTTTTTCTGACAATCCGGATATTATTACTTTCAGAAAGAGAGGGCTCCTTTATATCACTGCCAATGGCTTTTTCGATATTTCTTATGGAGCGGACCATATTAAAAAGCTCTTCCGGCTCAAGTGAAGCTCTGTGATCGGGTCCTTCCATGTACCGATCAAGTGTAAAATGCTTTTCAATTACCGTCGCACCCAATGCCACAGCCGCAATAGGTACTTCAATTCCCAAAGTATGATCTGAGTAGCCGATATTCACTCCCATTTCTTCTTTGATAGTAAGCATAGCGCGCAGGTTCACGTCTTCCATGGGAGTAGGATACTCTGTATTGCAATGGAGTATCGTAATATTCTCCCGGGGAGTACCTGCTTTCACTAGTATCTCGAGCGCAGCTTTTATTTCAGCCATATAGGCCATTCCCGTAGACATTATCAGGTGAGGAAAAGTTGCTGACATCTTCCTCAGATACGGAACGTTGGTAATTTCACCAGAAGGTATTTTACCCAGCCTGACACCAAGCCGGTGTAAAAGATCTATACTGTCTAGATCGAAGGCTGTAGACAGGAATTGTATACCCTTTTCATTGCAGTAAGCGATCAGCTGCAGGTGGGCTGCTTCATCCAGCTCCAGCTTACGGAGCATATCCAGCTGCGATTCTGCATTACCGGTTGTTGCCTCCTGATATGATGCTTTAGCGGCCGACTTGCTGGCGATCTTATCTGCTTTGAACGTCTGGAACTTTACATAGTCAACCCCGGCATTAACCGCAGCATCTACAAGTTTCCTGGCATTCTCCAAACTGCCATTATGGTTTACGCCCGCTTCTGCTATAATAATAGTGTGTTTCATTATCATTCAGATATTTTCCGACATGGGTTGCCAACGTATACTCCAGGAACCGACAGTGACCTGTTTACCACCGCTCCTGCGCCGACTACAATATTATCTCCTACCGCTACCCCGTTAAGCAATACACTGGCGCTGCCTATAAAAGCCCCCTTGCCTACTTTACATTCTCCGTTCAATATGGCTCCGGTTGATATATGTGTATGATCTCCCACGTAGCAATCATGCTCAATAAGCGCATTGGTATTAATAATGCAGTTTGCGCCGATACTTGCCTCGGCGTTGATCTTTGCTCCATGCATAACAACCGACCCGGCTCCTATACTGCTATGTTTCGATACCACTGCGTTTGCAGAGATAACAGTTGCCAAATCCCTGCCTGTATGCCTGATTTTTTCATACAGCTGGCTCCGCAAACCGGATGATTTTATCTGGCCAACTGTTATAAGAAAAATATATTCACCGGCAGAAAACATGTCTAATGCTGCATCTGTATCTATTATCCTATACCCAAGGACATTATTCCCTATCTTTTCTTTCACATCCAGTATCCCGTGTATCTCAAATGCATTTGCTGACAATATTACGTCAATGCAGGATTTGCAATGACCTCCGCCGCCTATCAGTATGAGCTTCCTTTTCTCCACGGTAAAGTTATTTAAATCTTACACTACTGGGCAAATTTACCACTCTTTCCTCCAACCAATTAGCGTTCTCCAAAGCGTCTGTCTGGCATGCGGCATACATTGGTAATTTATTCATAAGCTTCCAGATAGGCCTTGTCATTATTTTCTGGCTGTTACTTTCCTGCAGAAACTGCTGTTGTTCTGCATGCCCTGGAAAGATCACCGCATTCAGCCAGTAATTGGATCTCGTATACTCACTTTCTCTTACAACAGCAACTTCAGATCCTTCAAAGAAGGACGCATACATATCTGCCAGGTCACGTTTGTTCTCTATAAACGTATCCAGCTGTTCAAGCTGTGCGCAGGCTAATGCTGCATTCAAATTGGGCATGCGGTAATTGTATGCCACTTCATCATGAACAAACTCCCAGGGATGAGGCAGCTTGGCCGTTGTAGATAAATGTTTGGCTATCTTAGCTATTGCATCATCATTTGTAACAATTGCACCTCCGCCGCCGCAGGTAACCGTTTTGTTTCCATTGAAGCTGAAGGTCCCAACTGTACCAAAAGTGCCGGTATGCTTTGTTTTATAATAGCTTCCAAGAGATTCTGCAGCGTCTTCAACCACGGCTATATTATAAGCATTGCATATCTCGACTATTTCTTCTATTCTTGCAGCCAGACCAAAAGTATGCATAGGTACACAAGCCACTATACGTCGCTTCGTACTTTTATTAATACAAATACCTTCATTGTTGATTGTCGCATACTCATCCAGAAAAGCCTTGAGCTTGTAAGGTGAAAGCCCCATGGTATCTTTATCAACATCAACAAATACCGGTATGGCGCCCGCATGCCGGATGGCGTTGGCAGTAGCAACAAATGTTAAGGGTTGTGTTATCACCTCGTCCTCATGTTGAACGCCAGCCACCATTAGCGCCAGGTGGAGGGCCACCGTCCCATTCGTTGTAGCAATGACATGAGCCGCACCTGTGATCTCACTCATCATTTTTTCAAACTTTGTTACATAGGGCCCTACTGAGGAGACATAAGTGGAATCTATTACATCCAGCAAATATTTCTTTTCGTTGCCCGCAAAATATGGCTCATGTAAAGCGATAAATCCCTCGGGCTGATTAAATACCTTTCTTACAAAAGCAATGATACTATCTGAGTGCATAAATTACCCGCGTTAAAATTAGAATTGGTTTGACATAAGCTCTCTGTACAGTTTCTTCATGACGAGAATCGCTACAATAAAAAATCCGCCAAGGAAACCGCCCAATATTATTCCCTTTAGTTTTCCAAACCGCAGTTTCTCCAATGGCAGTATGGGCGTATCGACTACCTGCACAATGGGCGTCTCCTGAGCCATTGTCATTTTACTCAATTCCAAATTCTTGATAACTTCTGCATACATAGTCTGCAATACCAGTTTATCTCTGGCCTGCACCTCAGTTCCTACAGTAGCAATTTGTTTTGCGGGATTCTGATTCAGATCCTGTGAAGCAGCTACAGAATATGTTTTGCGATTTAGCAGCTGCACAAGAGAATCTGCCGCCACCTGTAGCTTATCTACGTTTACTTTGGAACGTGATATCCTGGTATTCACATAAAAATCTGTAGCCTCTTTTACCAAGCGCTCTGTAAATGCTTTAGAAAACATTTCATCTCGGGAAGTGCACTTTACCGATATAAAACTAAGTTTCTTATCAGGCTTTGATATATTAAGGTTTTGTTTTGCGATAGCTGCCTGGATATTGTTCAGTATACTGTCCTGTTGCAGCGTAAACTTTGAACGGTCAAGCCCTAACGGGAAATGCAGGCCTTTCAGCGCCGGTTTTTCCGCCCATGCTTTATCGAGTTCATTAAATCTTATATACAGGTCTGCCAGCGACATTTTTTCTGACAATCCGTGTGCCGGAGAAAGCAACGTTTTTTCAATCATCAACCTGGACTTTAAAAATTCGAGAATGTTATCCCCTTCAAAGACACCACCTCCGTTGCCCCCGCCCAGATTGATACCAAACTGGCTTGCGAGCCCTGCGTATGCTGCTAAGGGGCTTGATTTGCTGTCTTCCATCACAAATGTCAATTCTCCCACATAACTTGGCTTCTTCAGCAGGGAATACGTAACCCCTAAGCCGGCGCCCAGCAATCCACACACTAAGATGATCAGCCATTTCCTCAATAAATGCTGCCATATATCCTGCACTCTCAATATCATATCCCGCAGCGATATACTATCTTCCTGTTGCGTTGTATGTTGTACTTGTTCCGACATTATATAGACTTATGCTTCTTAATAATTATAACCTGGCATCTACATGATCCCGGTTCCACACGGCCTTTGTATCAAAAACTACAGCATTCTGCCCGCCTTTCAATTCATTAATGTTCATTTGCCTGAATTCATCGTGCGCCACGGTTAAAATGATGGCATCATACTTTTGATCGAGCTCTTTTTTCAACTGCAACCCGTACTCCTCCAATACGATCCCTGGTATGGCATGAGGATCATATACATCCACTTTCAATCCAAATTCTACCAGCTCCCTATAAATATCAATAACCTTGGAATTCCTTATGTCAGGGCAATTTTCCTTGAAGGTGATCCCCAGTATCAATGCTCGTGCGCCCTCTATTTTGTGGCCTTTTTTTATCAGCAATTTAATTACCTTATTGGCCACAAAAGCACCCATATTATCATTCACTTTACGGCCGGAAAGGATCACTTCCGGACGATAACCCAGCGCTTCCGCCTTGTGAGCGAGGTAGTAAGGGTCTACTCCAATACAATGTCCTCCCACCAGGCCAGGCCGGTACTTTAGGAAATTCCATTTTGTAGCCGCCGCCTCTATCACGTCCATCGTATCGATTCCCATCCTGTCAAATATCAACGCCAGTTCATTCACAAAGCTGATATTCAGATCACGCTGGGCATTCTCTATAGCTTTAGACGCTTCGGCTACCTTTATACTGGGCGCCTTATGTGTTCCGGCAGTAATGATGCTGCTATACAGGTTGTCTACGCGGATAGCAACCTCCGGTGTGGACCCCGAAGTGACTTTTTTGATCTTTGTAAGGGTATTCACCTTATCTCCCGGGTTGATCCGTTCCGGAGAATAGCCGCAGAAAAAATCAACATTATATTTTAACCCAGACTCGCGCTGCAAAACAGGTACACAATCTTCTTCTGTACAACCCGGATACACCGTGGATTCATAGATCACCAGGTCTCCTCTTTTCAATACACGCCCCAACATTGCCGAAGCCAGCAGCAAAGGTTGCAGATCAGGTGCTTTGAACTGGTTGAGCGGAGTAGGCACTGTAACAATGTACGTTGTATACGCCGATAGAGAGGATGGGGCATCAGAAAACCATAATCCCGTTCCACCGCCTTCCTCCCTTTTTTGAATTACGGCAAGCAATGCTTCCATATCTGCCTCGTGCGTATAATCCCTTCCCGCTTTCAGTTCGCTGATCCGATGCTGATGGATATCAAAGCCCAACACATCATACTTCTTACCAAGCTCAATAGCCAGGGGCAATCCAACATATCCTAAACCAATGACGGCTATTTTATATGGCTCGGGTTTCATCTGACGGCTATTTGATCCTGTCCATTAATGTCACAACAATCAATGCTATAGATGCCAAACCGCTTGCCAATCCTATAGCTTCCTGCCCACTCAGGCCTTTACGGTCTCTTTTGGTAGGCACATATATCTCCGCTCCCGGCTTAACTTTTGGATAACTATTAAAGAAAAGAACCTTACGGGTATTCTTTACTTCCCCATTAGCATAAACTATATAGCTCCTTCTTTTCAGCGCCTGTGTAGTAAACCCACCGGCGCCACGGATATAGTCCCTGAAACCAATATTCCTTTCAAAACGCACTTTCTTCGGGAAGTAAATTTCACCGAAAACCTGCACCGTTTGTAACTTTTTGGGAACTTTGAGGATATCGCCTTCTTCCAGCAGCAGGTCGTACTTGGAGCCCGGATTTTTTAGTACCAGATCAAGGTTAATGCCTAGCAATTGTTCTTTGCGTTCCATAGCGCTTTTTAACCGCGCAATGTCTGAGCTGTCCTGCATTTTATTATAGAACACCTCCAGCTTATTAGTGAGATAAGCACTATCAGATTCATTTACAAAAGTTTTGCGCAGCAGCACTGCCCCTTCCGGATAAGCTTCAGGCCGCAGGCCCCCTGCACGGTGTATTACATCAGAAATACGTTCTTGTTTGGAGTTGATGGCATACTGGCCCGGATATAACACCTCTCCGCCTACCTGCATATTGGCCTGCTCCATGTAGGCAGGCGCTTTGCGCACCACCACCTCATCAAAAGGCTGCAGGCCAAATGCCGCTACGCCCGGATTACTACCCAGATCTGCATTGATATCAAACTGTTGGATAATAGCCATACGGGTATCTGAAGAATCCGCGCCATTGCGTATACGCCTGGATATTTCCACATGTTTCAGGGAAGCAGCATCTTTCAGGCCTCCGGCTATCAGTATAAGATCCTCCAGCTGCATACTGTCTGCATATACATACTGGCCGGGCTGATTGATCTCTCCATGTATCTCCACCTGATACAATTCGCGAAGTCCCATCTTCGAGTACACTATCACGCTGTCTTCCCGCTCCAGGGGCAGGTTCTGGCGGCCGGCTACCACGTCGGCCACATTAAAGCTGATCATGGACGGGGTATAATCTTCCTGCAAACGGCGGATCACGCCGCGGGTAAGGGCGGCATCCTCTTTTACGCCGTCAGCCTTGCGGATCAGATCACCCACGGTCATTCCCTTCTCCAGGGCGTAATCACCCGGGTGGAACACCGCTCCGGAAATAGTGATCCTGTTAGTAAAGCGTGTCAGTATAGAGTCTACAAAGAACTGATCTCCTGATTTTAGCTGAAAACTGCCTATCTGCGCAGCGGGAACGTTAACTACCTCACGCTGGCGGTTATTGATCCTGTTAGCACGGATGATCTCACGATAAGCCCTATCTGTGTAGCCACCGGCATAATCCAATATCTGCTGCAGGCTTTCATTCTCTTTTGCCTCGAAGATAGCAGGACGTTTCACTTCACCCAGCAGCTCAACACGGGTTTTGTAAGGATTAACCTTAATGATGTCCTGGTCCTGCAAAACAATATTGTTGGTCAGGTCACCGCGGGAGATAAAGTCGTAGAGATCGAATGTAGCAACTGCCTGCCCATTGCGGATCACCTGTATATTACGGAAAGAACCATTTTCACCGGGGCCGCCAGACACGTACAGTGCGTTGGCTACCGTAGCAAGGCTGGGTAGGCTGTAGGTACCGGGACGCTCTATCTCACCGATCAGCAGTACGCGTATGCTGCGTATACTCCCCAAAGATACCTGTACAAAAGTGTTGCCTGTCTTAATGCCGCCATAAATGCTTGAAAGCTGTTTGGTTATACGAACACGGGCCTCTTCCATCGTGAGGCCATTCACATACACAGGGCCAAGATAAGGGATGCGGATATAACCGTCAGGAGTAACTTTAAGCTGATGCTGTACTTCAGAATATCCATATACATCTATCAGCAGCTCATCATTCGTTGCAATACGGTAGTTAGGCGGGGTGGGCATGCGCAGGTTTGGCTCAAACGTAAGATTCTTGTTGCCGAACAACTCCGTACCAAATATCTTCCTGCGGCGGAGCTCCCTATCATAGTCTTCTTTACTTTTGACGCGGCGGAGCTTCTCATCCCAATCGTCAGTGCTGTCATTGATCTGGCGGTCCGACTCCCGGGTATTTCCGCCACTTCCACTTGTATCCTTGCCCGCACTATCCTCCAGTTCCTTATCCAGGCCCATGGATTGTATACGCATTTTCAGCTTTGTAACTTCCGTATCCGGAATCCCGTTCTGTGCTGCATATTCATCCACCTGGTCTAAAGTGACCTTATTCTTCTTCATCTCGCTCACCAACTGGCGTATCTGGTCATCAGACAGTTGATCCACCTTTATCTGCTTCAATTGATCCCTGGACATCGTTGGCACCTGAGCATGAATAACTCCTAGGAACCCAACCATTAAACACAGCTGTAACAGTAATATTCTCCTGAGCATGAATTCAAAAATGACTTTCTCGATTAATTAACAAAACCTCCATCAACTTATTTCACCCTGCGGGGCATGGGCAAATCAGGTGCAAATCTATTAAAAATAACATATTTGCATTAGCAGAATGAAAATCAGCAAAATAATAGTTTCCCATTATATATCAGCAGGCTATTTTAGGATTTCCCACAATTTTTGTTTAAATTAGCTATAAGTAAAATCAGTCAAAGATGTCTTCCCCCGAATTTGCTGACCTGTTGCTGCATCAGTCTGACTTCCTGAAGCCATTTGCAATAGTGCTTACCAGAGATTCGGAAACCGCTCGAGACCTCTACCAGGAAACCATGTACCGCGCCCTTGTGCACCAGGAAAAATACATGGAGGGTACCAATATCCGTGCCTGGCTCTTCACCATCATGCGGAATCTTTTCATTAATCACTACCGCCG
>Ga0102590_1001904_pt1 | contig 27637 bp, 25 predicted proteins | sample AraplaMF_Col_mMF_FD_76859 | JGI IMG/M metagenome (GOLD analysis project Ga0102590, IMG submission 76859) | Arabidopsis root microbial communities from the University of North Carolina, USA - plate scrape MF_Col_mMF | ecosystem: Host-associated > Plants > Roots > Endosphere | place: USA... | reverse complement strand
AGTTCTTCAGCTCCCGCTGGCCTTGCATCCATGGACTTGAACGAGCCCCTCAGGCCGGCGCGATCGCGCCCAACTCCTCGTCGCAAGCGGAGATGAACATATCCGCATGGTCCGTGCCGAAACACAGAGGCGGGCGAATCTTCAGCGTGCTGCCGAATGGTCCGGCGGCGCCGATCAGGAAGCCGCGCTGGCGCAGTCGGTTGATCAGCGTGATCGCGAGCTCCGGCGCCGGTTCCATGCTATCGCGATCAATGACGAGCTCGAGGCCGATGAACAGGCCGGCGCCGCGAACATCCCCGATCTGGATGCGACGATTGCCGATCTCAAGCAATCCGTCCATCAGATGACGTCCAACCTCGCGCGCATTCTGCAACAGGCCCTCATCCTTGATCACGTCGAGCACGGCAAGCCCTGCCGCAGCGGCCACCGGATTGCCGCCGAACGTGTTGAAGTACTTCACGTCCGCGGCAAAGCGATCAAGCAGCGGCGCGCGCAGAGCGACGCCTCCCATCGGAAAGCCATTGCCCATGGGCTTGCCCATGGTCACGATGTCGGGGACGACACCATGGCGCGCGAAGCCCCACATAGCTGCACCGGTACGCCCGAAACCGGGCTGCACCTCGTCGGCGATGAACACCCCCTGGTGTTCGTGGACGAGCTCGATGGTCGGCGCCAGAAAGCCGGCGGGTTCGGCGTAGACACCATCGCTCGAAAAGATCGTGTCCACCAGCAGCCCTGCAAAGCCGACACCGCTTCGCTCGAGATCGGCAATCGCCGCCGCAACATCGTCGGCGAAACGTCTGCCGGGATCGCCGACAGGATTGCGGAACATCTCTGGCGCCGGTACCGCCCGTACATGGGACGGCAATAGCTGGCCGGGACGTGAGGACGGCGATACGTCGGTCACGGCTGCGGTGTTCCCGTGATACGCCGTCTCCGTAACGATGAAGCCGGCCCGGCCGGTTGCGACCTTCGCGATCCGCAGCGCGAGATCGTTGGCCTCGCTCCCAGTGCACGTCAGCACCAGATGACCGATCTCGGATGGAAATGTCGCCAGCAAGCGCTCCGCATAGGCGTCGACCACGTCGTTGAGATAGCGCGTGTGGGTGTTGAGCATGCCGACCTGGCGGCGAATGGCCTCGACGATTCGAGGGTGCGAATGCCCGACCGACGGGACGTTGTTGTAGAGATCGAGATATCGGCGCCCCTCGACGTCGAACATGTAGACGCCTTCGGCGCGTTCCATCCGGATCGGCTCCTGGTAGAACAGGACCGAAGCCTTGCCGAACGATCGCAGTCGTCGTTGCACCTGCTCCCCGAGTTCGGCGCCGATCGCCGACGCACGGCTCTGGTCGAAGGCGTTCAACGCCAGAATTTCTCGTTCCTGCTTCACCGCAAGCCTCCTCTGACCGCGCCTTGCGCAAGTCAAAGCGACCGCTGCAGCGATCGTGCCGCAGCCATTCGACGGTCAACTTGGAGAAATGTGCGAATTCCCACAATGTCGAGCTGCACGGAGGCAAGAAACATCGGAGTCTCAGACATCCAACCTCGCGTCTCTAGAAATATACAATCAATATCAATGCAATACTGGCAAGCGAGTCATGACCTGCAGAGATAGTGTGCATGTGGCTGCCCAAAATTTGAGGGACTTGCCACATAATTAGTGTATCTTTCCAAGCCGCCGCGAGAAAGACTTCCCTGTCCCGACGGCCGAGGCAGATGAGGACACCTCAATGACGAGCGAGCCGCTACAGACCAGTGACGCCTCCGCGGCCGACAAACGGCCGCGAAAGAGCGATGGCGATCGCCTCTCGAAGCTGGCGCGACACAAGCACATCGTCGCGCAGCTCACCGCCGCCCCTACTCTGCGCGCCTCAGAGATTGCGGCGGTGCTTGGCGTCTCCGGCGAAACCATACGTCGAGACCTCGTGGAGCTTCAGGAACAGAAGCTCATCAACCGAACCTATGGCGGCGCTTCGCGCCCGTTTGCGCTCGAGCCAGCGCTCACCGATCGCAAGGCGCTCATGATCGCCGAACGCGAAGCGATCGCCGCCGTGATCGCCGACCTCGTTCTGCCGAACGAAGTGCTGATGCTGGCCGCCGGCGCCACGACGTTTCATGTCGCCAGACGACTGGCTTCGCGCGCGCGCGACATCACGGTGATCACGCACGACTATGCGATTGCGGGCGCGCTCGCGGTCAATCCATCGATCCGGGTGCTGTGCTGCCCGGGCCGCTATCACCCGGCCGAAGGCTATGTGTTCGGCACCCAGACGATCGCCAACATCAACAGCTACGAGGCCAACCGCGCCATCGTGAGTGCGACAGGCATCAGCGCCCGGGGCGCCAACGATGCAGATGACGAGGCCGGCGCGATCTACGGCGCGATGGTCAAGCGCGCCGCGGAAGCGATCCTTGTCGCCGATCACAGCAAGTTCGACCAACGCGCCCTGACCGTGTTTGCGCAATGGACCGATATCGACCGTCTGGTTACCGACCGGCAACCGGAAGGATCTCTGGCAACGGCACTCCGCGAAGCCGGAACGGAGTTGATAGTTGCCCAACCCTGAGAAAGACCAAGCCATGGCAAGCCTCACATCTCTTGCGTCTCGCGAGGAGTTCCTTGATGGTGACGGTGACGAAGGTCCTGCACCGCATCAGCGAACCAGGATTGGACGCCTGGATCTCGAACTCGTCGAGCCGCATCAAGCCTTCACCCGCAGCTGGAAACGCACCTCCAGCATCCTCGATGCGTCCTATGTGCTGGTATTTCCCCTGACCGGATGCGTGGCATTCAGCCAGGACGGCCGCGTCGCCATTGCCCGGGCCGGCGAATATGTCCTGCTCAGCGAACTCGCCTCCTACGAATTGTCATCCGACAAGAGCGCGCGCTTTCTGGTGCTGCGGATCCCGGCCGCGGAGTTGCGCGGACGCCTTGTCTCGATCGAGGATCACGTCAGCCGGCGCTTCAAGCCGAACGAACAGATGACCCGCCTTCTGGCCGGAATGATCGGAAGCGTGGCCGAGTTGTTCATCGAGTTTCCGGCGCCGAATCCGCAGGCGCTCGCGACCGAAGTTATCAGCTTCGTGGCACTCACGATCGGCTCGGAGGACCGGGGCGCCGCCACGGACGTCCGCAATGCGCGCTATCATCTGCGCCGCAGGATCGTCGATTTCATTGAAAGCCATCTCGGCGACCAGTCGCTGTCCCCGAAGAAGATCGCGGCCAGCAGCCGCATCTCGCTGAGCTATCTCTACAGCCTGTTCACGGACAACGAGACCACGGTCAGCCAGTTCGTGCAGACCAAGCGGCTGCAGCGCGCCTACGAAATCCTGGTTGCCGATCCCAGGGGCCACCGTACCGTGTCGGAGGTCGCCTACGAAGTGGGATTCAAGAACGTGTCGCACTTCTCGCGCTGCTTCAGCCGTCATTTCAAGGTGGCCCCGCGTGACGTTCGCCAAGCCCCGGAAGCCGGATCACAGCCGGGCGCAAATACCCGTACCGCCGAACCGAACGGATCGTCCTCGCCGCGAATAGCCTCGTCGCGAAGGGCTTTCGGGTCCCCGTATTGGGACGTCAACAAGCAAGAGCTTCGCGAGACGGTCTAGAGCCGACATTCCCAAGGCCAGCCGTTGCGCCGCTCATGCGCGACGTGCTTTCCCATGGAGCCATGCATTGGACGATATTCAAGACCAGATTTCCGCGAACGAGCTCGCGTCGTTCTTCCATGAACTCGCCGACGTGGCCGGCCGGATCGCGCGGACCCACTTTCGCTCCAGCGTCGATTTCGAACGCAAGCAGGATCTGACGCCGGTGACGATCGCCGATCGCGCGATCGAAGTGGAATTGCGGCGCCTAATCGGCGCGCGCTTCCCCGATCACGGCATTCTCGGCGAGGAGATGGGATCGACCCCGGGCGATCGCTACACCTGGTATCTCGATCCGATCGACGGAACGAAAAGCTTCATTTCCGGAATGCCGCTGTTCGGCACACTTGTCGCGCTTGCCGACGAGCGCAAGGGCGCGGTCGTCGCCGGCATGATCGACATGCCGGCACTGTCAGAACGATGGTACGGCACGTCGCGCGGTGCGACGTTCAACGGCAAGCCGGCCAAGGTGAGCCGCACGGCGAGGTTGGAAGACGCACAGATCTATACATCCTCGCCGGACTTCTTTACGCCGCAGGACTGGGCCCGCTACGACATACTGAGCAAGAAGGCCATGTTCCGGCGATTTGGCGGCGACTGCTATCAATATGGGCTGCTGGCGTCCGGCCATTGCGATCTCGTCGTCGAGACGTCGCTCAAGTCGTTCGACTTCATGGCGTTGGTCCCCGTGGTCGAGGGCGCCGGCGGAATCATCCGCGACTGGGATGGGCAGCCGCTTACGCCGGACTCCGACGGACGCGTGATCGCCGCAGCGAACGACAGCCTGCTCCAACAAGCCCTGGCGGTTCTGAAGCAATAGTCGGTACCGGCGGCCAACGCCGCCTCACACCAGGCGCAACCAGCTGTCCCAGCGGGGGTCATACATCACGTCGTGGGCGCGCATGTACTTCCAGACGCCGTACTTCTGGTAGTCGAAATCCCAGCTGTTGAGCTTGCGGTTGACCACCGCCCATGAGGCCCACTTCATGTCCGCGAGCGCACGGTTGAGAATGACGCGCGCGATCATCTGCGGACGAACCTCGCCCAGATATTGCTCGATGAGCGATTCCGTCAGCTTCTCGTCGAAGAACATCTCGGCAAACAGCACGCCGAGCTCGTAGCTGCGCTCGTTGTTGGAGGCAAATTCGTAGTCGATCAGCTTCATTGGCCTCGGCGCGCCGGCCTCCGCCGAAATGAGGAAATTCCCCGGCATCGGATCGTTGAAGCACGGCACGAGGTCGAGCCCCGACGCCAGGAAGGCCGACTTCGCCTGATTGTAGCGGTGCATCAGCCAAGGCATGTCCTGCGGGAAATGCGCCCCCAGCTCCTTGCCCTGCTCGATGTGTTCCTCGATCATGTCGAAGATCGTCTTGGTCTGGCCGAGCTTTGGGCCGCCATGCAGACGGCGATAGAGATCGAGAACGTCGGACTGGATGGCGGCATCGCCGAAATCCGCATTCGTGCAGGCGCGATAGCCCTCCAGAAATTCGCTGATCTCCAGCCCGTCCGCCGCGTCGAAGAAGATCACCTCCGGCCCGACACCCATGGCATGGGCATTGCGCGCGGCCTCGTTGGCGGTGACGCGATCGATGAACATTTCCGAGCCCTCGCCCGGCACCTTGACGAAATAGCGGCGCCCGTCGCCGGAGATCTCGACAAGCCAGTTCTGGTTCGACAGGCCGCCGACCAGCGGCGCATAGGTGCCCTGCTTGCCGCGCCATTGCGGAACGCGGGCGATTGCGGCTTCGAGGTTGCGTTCGTGAACTGTGGTCGCCTCGCCAACTTGTCTGCGAACAGTCATGCGATCCTCCGAAGCATCTCGCCAAAGCGGGGCTCCCGAACCACCATGCGGCAGCGCACGAAGCGCCAACTGGCGAATTTGTAGAACTCCAGCGTATTGCGTGCCGATTTGGCGGCAAGCAGCGCGCCGATCAATCCCCAGCGCAGATCGTCAGCCACGCCATAAATCCGAGCACGGTTGAATGCCCCCTCCTCGAACGTCCCGGTGCTGCGGGTGAAGACGTCGCGCGCCTCGGGCTCCTGTGCACAGGCCTCGACGAGGAAGCTGCCGATATCCTCCAGCGGGTCGGCCGTCGTCGCGCGATCCCAGTCGATCAGACGAACCTCGCCTGCATCACTGATCAGGACATTCGAGACATTGCCATCACCGTGGATCGGCACCGCCGCGATATCAAGCGACCGGAACGCGTCGGCCGCAAACCGCAACTCCTTGACCAGCCATTCGGCGTCCGACGGCAACTGGGCTTTCGCGGCCGCCGCAGCAGCATAGAAATGCTCGATCTCGTCAAAGACGGTCTTGCGGCGGGGCAGCGGTGGTCCGGATTGAAACAGGCGCATCGCCGCAATGACGGCGTCGACGATGTCGGGCTCGAGCATCCGCTCCAATGTGCCGACCCGCCAGCCCTGGTTGAGATCCTCCATCGCCAGCAGGCCTGCATCCGAATCGGCCATGAGCACCTTTGGGCCGATGCCGAGATCGGATGCACGCTGCGCCGCCTCGAAGGCGCACGCCAAGTCGATATAGAGCTCCGCATCGCGATCCATGGCCTTGATGAAGATGCTGTCACCACCGCCTTTCCGGGTGGCGCGCCAGGGAAAGCCGTCGACGCCTCGCCAGCTCGGCGAAGCCAGGATCGGGATCGCGGGTTCGATCACGATGTCTCCGGACTCCCATCCAGGGAGCCCGGCAATGAAATTCCGGATGGTGGCCAGTTCCGTTCCAGATTGACTCATGGTGACTTCTGATCTCTTGCGCTTGCCGTCTGGCCGACCTTCATGTCCGCCGAATTTGGTCAACCAGATTTTGATCAGGCAGATTTTGATCAAGACAGATGCAAAAGGGATGCCTCGCGCTCCACCAAATCATGCCGTTGAGGCCTCGGCTCTACCCCAACGCAGGCTATGTTCGCTATCCGGGACAATGATCCGTGACGCGACCCATTGAGGCCACCATGTCTGCTGCAGAACTGATCGGGATGAGTCTTGGCGAACTGACGGAGGCGTACGCCTCGCGCGCGCTATCGCCGGTGGACGTGCTGCGGGCCACTCTCAGCCATTCCGAGAACGTCAATGGCGCGATCAACGCCCTGTTCAGCTTCCGTCCCGAGCAGGCCATGGCCAGCGCGCGGCAATCGGAGGCGCGATGGAAGGCGGGAGCTGCGCTGGGTCCGCTCGATGGCGTTCCGATGACCGTCAAGGACAGCGTCGCCATGGCCGGCTGGCCCTATTTTCACGGTATCGGCGCCAACCGCGCCCTGCCACCCTCAAACTACGATTCACCACCGGCCATCGCATTGCGCGAGGCCGGCGCGGTGATCTTTGCAAAAACCACCATGCCGGATTGCGGCCTTATGGCGGCAGGCATCAGCTCGCTGCACGGCATCACTCGCAACCCCTGGGGGCTTGCCTGGAATACGGGCGGATCGTCGGCCGGCGCCGGCGCGTCGGTCGCGGCGGGGGCCGGATATGTCTCCGTCGGTACCGACATCGCAGGCTCCGTCCGTCTTCCGGCAGCACATTGCGGCCTCGCCGGACTAAAGCCTACCCACGGACGCGTCCCCCATCTGCCGGCCGACACCATGCGCATGGCCGGCCCGATGGGCCGCAGCGTCGACGATATCGCCCGCCTGCTGACCGTGCTGACGCGGCAGGACGAGCGCGACACCTGGAGCCTCCCCGCCGACGGCGTGCGCTATCACGAGCGCCTCGGGCGCGATGTGAAGGGATTGAAGATCGGCGTCCTCACCGACATGGGCTTTGGCATGAAGCCCGAGGCGATCGTGCGCGAGACCGTCGAGGCGGCCGGACAGTTGCTGGCCGGCGCTGGCGCCAGCGTCGAACCGTTCGTCTCGCCGCTCGATCATGACGCCTACGAGGCCATCGACCTGTTCCTGCAGGTCCGCGGCTATCTCGAATACATCTCCCTGCCCCCACACGGCGACACGCCAGGCGATATCAATCCCTACGTTCGCGCGTGGTCGCTGGGCGGAGCGAAGCACTCAGGCATCGACCTCTACCGCGCCTTGGGCCGGATCGCCAAGATGAAGGCGGTACTGCTCGCGGCCTTCGAAGGCGGGGACTATGTCATCTCGCCGGTCATGCCGGTCGTGAACTTTCCGGCGGAGGAGCCTGGCGTCTCCCGCGAGATGCCGCTCGAGCACACGCTGTTCACGGCCATGTTCAACCAGACCTGCCAGCCCGCCTCCACGGTCAACATGGCGTTCGATTCCCGCCATCTGCCGATCGGCGTCCAGGTCATCGGTCATCGCTTCGACGATCTCGGCGTGCTGCAGGTGACCAAGGCGCTGGAGGACATGCGGACCGTCAAGATGGACTGGCCGTTCGAGCCGCGGCCCTGAGGCCTCCAGGGCCGGACAAAAAAAAACGTCGAAAACAACCCCATGCACAGTAGAGAGCCGCAAGCGCGCCTTGCGGATTTTACGAAATGCGTTTGACACGTCGGGCAAAACACTGGCATGGTGTCATCGTCACACTTTGCGATTTGTTTTTTGGAATGTCCCCCCTGCTCCTTGCCGGCGTCGTGCCCTACCGCGCGGGCGGTTTAGTCCTATGATCCCAAGCTGACTTACGCTGCTCGAGGCTATGAGCCGTAGCTCTCACGAGGGATAGCCCGACGAAGCGTCACTGTCGAAGCGCCCAGGCAGATGATGCGGTCCAAGCCTGTGCACAGTGTTAGCCGAGATGAGTTAAGCCGGCAGCGACAGGTCGGCCGTTGTAGCATCGCCGTGCGAACTTCGCCCGCTCGCAGCGCATCGCGGCATGAGGCAGGCGCTGAGGAAGGCCAGACTCACCCGGATGGGCTGACCGCCGGCGCGGTCGATCCGTCACGATAGCCGTCGCGGCTGCGCACTTGTCGAACCTTCCGACAGCGTCAGCATCGCCGCGAATTAGCTGATGCAGGTCCCTTTTCGCGCCCTGCTCAGTTCTCGTCCTGCCACCTGCGCAGATCTGTCTGGTCATGATAGGCCATACGGTCCGGCGTGGTGATGAATTCCATCGTCGTGCCCCATGGCATGCGGCAGTAGCAGACCTTGTTTCCAGGACCTTTCTCGGTTGCGTAGGGAATAGCGCGCGGCGCAGTGAGGGGTGTGCCTCCCGCCTTCTCGAAGCGCTCGACCGATGCGTCGATGTCGTCGGTGTAGAGAGCGAAGTGCGTGATGCCGAAGTCGCTCGCCCGGATCGGCTTGGCTTGCTCGGGACCGTGCATTTCGAAGAGCTCGATATCGGGTCCGGTTCCGATCTTGACCATCGCCTGCGCACGCACGACCGTTCCGGGAAAAGCGCCGACGGCCCGCTCGAATTCGGCTCCCTGCCGGGGCGGATCCTGCGGTCCGAAGGACTGGTAGATGACCTGACCGCCGAAAGCTTCCACCAGGAACGCTTTTGCCGCTTCGATGTCGGGCACCGTGATGCCGATATGATTGACGCCGCGAATGACGGGTGCGGTCATGACAGTCTCCTTCGTTTTATTCGATCCGCCCGGCCCGACACGGCGCGGGCGCTGAGTTTCAATTGGCCTTGAGGAAATCGATCAGGGCGGCTGCGACTTCATCCGGCCGCTCGTCCGCGACATAGTGGCTGCACCGCGCGATCGAGCCGCCCCTCACATCGGTGGCGAACTCCTTGAGCATCGGCACCATCTGCGCACCGAACCGCTGGTCTCCGCCGAGGCCAAGCACAGGTATCGCGAGCGGCTGCTTCTTGTATTCCAGCGCGGCCGCATGGTCAGCGGCGAAGGCGCGGTACCATTCCATGCCGCCGCGCGTGCGGCCAGGAAGCGCCATCGCCTTGGCGTAGATCTCGATGTCCGCCGGATTGAAGCTGCTGTGATCGTAAAACCGCTCTGCCATGAAGGCCGACACATAGTCATATTCACGGCCATAAAGCAGGCGCTCGGGCAGGTCCCGGCTCATATGGAAGCCGAAATGCCAGAGCCTTGCGGCCGTCGCCTCCCATCCAGTCCAGCCGGGAAGCGGAACGTCGAGGACGGCCAGGTGGGTAACAGCCTTCCGATGGATGGCGGCCTGCGGCAAGGCGACCATTCCGCCGATGTCATGTCCGCACACGGCGTAGCGTTCGTGCCCAAGGGCAACCATCACTTCATGCGCGTCGCGCGCCATCGTCGCCTTGTCATAGCCGTCGAGCGGACAGTCCGAAAAGCCCGCGCCGCGCAGATCCATGGCCACCACGCTGAAATCATCGGCCAGCAGCGGCATCACCTTGTGCCATTCCCACCATGTTTCCGGCCAGCCGTGAAGCAGAAGGATCGGCGGGCCTGAGCCTCCCGTGACGGCGTTGATCTTGATGCCATTCACCGGCACCAGCTGCTGGGTAAACCCCTTCAAAGTTGCGATCATGATCGCTTTCCAGTCAGATGTTGACGTTCACAGAGCTCGTGGCCAGCGCTCAGGGCAGGTCGAAATCGGTGGCGATCGTGATGTCGCGCCAGGCGTCGATATCGCTGCGGAAGGCAGCCAGCTTTCGCTCGGCGATCGCGTGCGCGATCGGGCCGAGCGGCAGATGAAGCGGGGCGTCATCGGCATCGACTGCCTGCAGGATCACCGCAATCGCCTTGTCGGGATCGCCCGCCTGATTGCCGTTGTTGGTTTCGCGATAGTGCTTGCGCGAGCTCGCGGCGTATTCCGGCATCCCGTTGGCCGCCATCGTGATCGAACGGCCAAGGAAATCGGTGCGAAACGGCCCGGGTTCAACGATCAGCACGCGAATGCCGAACGGCTCCAGCTCGCTGGCGAGCGCTTCGGAAATCCCCTCCACGGCAAACTTGGCAGCGTTGTAATAACCTCCGCCGCCGCCGCCCGCGATGCCCGCGCCGGACGACATGTTGACGATCGTTCCGCCCGAACGTCGCAGGACCGGCAAGGAGGCTCTGGTGGTTTCGATCAGACCGAAGACGTTCACCTCGAACATCGGCCGATATTCCTCGGGCGTGCCTTCCTCGATCGCGCCGAACAGTCCGTAGCCGGCATTGTTCACGAGCACGTCAAAACCGCCAAAGGTCTCGACCGCCTTTGCGACCGCTGCCGAGGCCGCTGCCGCATCGGTCACGTCGAGTGGCAAAGTGATCATGCGACCGCCGAAGGGCTCGGCCATGTCCTCGATCGTCTTGACATTGCGGGCCGTCGCGATGACCCGATCGCCGCGGTGTGCTGCAGCGAGCGCGAGCCGCTGGCCGAAGCCGCTTGAGCAGCCTGTGATGAGCCAAGTTTTCATGACTTCTTCTCCGAGTTGTTTTCAGACGACGCCACGCTGTCGCCCGCCGCAAACCGTCATATCGGCCACGATCGACCAGTTTTTCTCTCCGAGAGGGAATCCACGGAAGGACGCCCCCCAGACGATGTCGGAAAACTAGGTGCTTAGATTTGTTCTTTAACTGACATAATTGTACTCTCAGCGTTCAGTTTTGTTCGGGTGATCGCGATGGAATGGAGTGACGTCAGAATCTTCCTTGCTATTGCGCGATCCGGCACGCTCGGAGGCGCCGCGCGTTCTCTCCAGACAAGCCATCCGACCGTCAGCAGGCGCCTTCGCGCACTTGAGCAGGCGATCGGTCACACGCTCTTCCAGCGCACAGCGGACGGTCTTGTTCTGACCGAAGAGGGCCACGGGGTCATCGCGCTGGCCGAGCAAATGGAAGAAGGCGCGCTGGCCATCGAGCGCCGGCTAGCGGGGCAGGAACAGAATCTCAAAGGCAGTCTGCGCATTTCGTCAGCGGACTGGTTTGGGGCCTATGTCCTCCCTCCTATCCTGGCGGATTTCTCGAAAGCCTACCCCAATGTCGATGTCGAGATCCTGACCGGCACACGCCGGGTCAACCTTGCCCAACGGGAGGCCGACGTCGCTTTTCGTATCGTGCCGTTCGACACTGCCGATGTGGTTCAGCGGCGACTCTTCAGGCTCGAATACGGCGTCTACCTCGCCGAGGAGGCGGCTGATCCCAAATATGGCGATGGCACCGGTTTCCGGCTGATCACCCATGACACATCCACGGGCCGTTTCCCTGACATCGCGTGGCTCATCGAGAGTTTCCCCAACGCGAGACCGGTCCTGCGATCGAACAACCGCAACGTCCAGGGGCGCATGTGCAGGCAAGGCGTCGGCATCGCCGTCCTGCCCCGGGTGGTCGGCAATCAGATCCCGGGTATCCGCAGACTGGAACTGCCGACGCCGCCGCCAGCGCGAGACATCTGGATGGGATACCACCGGGACCTACGGCGTCTTGAGCGTCTTCGCGCATTCATCTCGACGGTATCGGACCATCTCGTGAACGCGACCGCATAGCACGAAAAGAAGAAGTTTATGAGTTCTCGGCCCGTCTCTAGGCTGCAGCCTGCGCCTGGTCGCCATCGAGAAGATGGCAGGCAGCGAAACGGCCGGGCGAATGCTCGACCAGCGCTGGCGTCTCCACCCGGCAACGGCCGAATGCCTTCGGGCAGCGCGACGCAAAGCTGCAGCCGGCCGGGATGTCGATCGGGCTGGGCGGCTCGCCCTCCAGCAGGAAGTCGGAGGGATCAAACGGCTTCTGCTCCAGCGTCGGGGCGGCCGACAACAACGCCTTGGTGTAGGGATGCTGCGGATCGAAGAACAGATGGTGGTTGTCGGCAATCTCGACCATCTCGCCGAGATACATCACCGCGATCCGGGTGCAGACCTTCCGCACCATGGCGAGATCGTGCGAGATGAAGACGTAGGTGAGGTCGTTCTTTTCCTGCAATTTGGAGAACAGCTCGATCAGCCTGCCCTGCTCGCGCTGGTCCAGCGCCGACAGGGTCTCGTCGAGGATCAGGAGCTTGGGATCGAGAATCAAGGCTCGTGCGATCGAAATGCGCTGGCGCTCGCCGGTCGACAGCGCGTTCGGCAACTGATCGTACAGTTCGGCAGCAAGACCGACTTCGGCCATCGCCGCGATCACCCGCTTCCGCAAATCGGCACGCGGGATCCGGCCCCGGATCAGGAGACTTTCCTCGATCATGCGGCCGACCGTGGTGCGCGGCGGCAGGGCATTGTAGGGATCCTGCAGGAGAAGCTGGAACTCGTTGCGCTTGCGGATCAGGTCGCGCGATGACAGTGCGCCGAGCGAGGTGCCGTTCAGCACGATGCTGCCGCTGTCGGGCGTCTCCAGCCAGGCCAGCAGGCGGGTCAGGGTCGACTTGCCGCAGCCGGATTCGCCGACGATGCCGAAATTCTCGCGCGGCATGATGTCGAGCGTCACGCCGCGCACGGCTTGCACGCTGCTGTAGGTGTTGAATGTGCCGCGTTTGCGGGCACGATAGGTGCGATGGACATTCTCCACCTTCATCAACGGGATCTCGCCTTGAGCCTGACGGCGGGCCAGCGGCCCCTCCGCCGTTTCCCACATCCGCGGCACGCTCGCGATGGCCTTGCGCGTGTAGTCGGATTGCGGCGCAGCCAGCAGTTCGGCGAAGGCCTGTTGCTCGACGAACCGCCCCTGGTACAGCACGGCCGTCCGATCGCCGAACTGCCCGAGTGTCGGCAAGGAGGAGGACAGATAGATCGTCGCCATCTTGTGCCGCGTGCAGAGGTCATGGAGCAGGGCCACGATCTGCGCGGCAATGGTGACGTCCAGCGGCTGGGTCACGTTGTCGGCGATGAGCACGGCAGGTTCGGCGCAAATGGCGTCCACGATCATCGCGCGCTGCATCATGCCGCCGGAGAATTTCGACGGGTAGTCCCAGTAACGCTCCTTCGGCGACGGGATGCGGACCTCGCCGAGCAGCTGCATGACCCGGTCACGGCACTCGCGCCCGTTCCATTCAGGCCTGACGCTGTGCAGCTTCTCCGCGATCTGGACGCCGACCGGCACGGTCGGATCCAGCGAACTCTGCGGCTTGGAGCCGATATAGGCGATGTCACGCCCGATCCGGACTTCGCGCGCTCCGGCGCCGAGGATGTCGTGTCCTGCGAAGGCGACCCGACCGGCACGATATTCCAGGCTCTCCGGCAACCAGTTCGCCAGCGCGCGGCTCAGCACCGTCTTGCCCGCGCCGCTCTCGCCGTAGATGCCGAAAATCTCGGACGTGCTGAGGCGGAAGCTGATGTGATCGAGAATGGGAGCCGCGCCCGGCGTCGTGGCGCCAACCGTCAGATCGTCGATTTCGAGGATGAGGGAGAGATCCATCTCAGAGACCTCCATAGATGCGGTTGCGCGCCTTTTCCAGCGCCGACCCCATGAGGTTGATCGAGGTGAGCGCGACGGCGAGGAAGATTCCCGGGATGGTCCCGATCCACCAGGCATTGAGCAGGTATTTGCGGGAATCGGCGATAATGCTGCCAAAGCTTGGGGTCGGCGGCTGAATGCCGAGCCCAAGGAAGCCCAGGATTGCTTCGAAGATCATCATGCGGGCGACATCGAGCACCGCGACGAACGCGATCGGCGGCAGGATGTTGGGCGCCGTGAACAGCAGCAGGATACGCCAGTCCCCGGCCCCAAGCACGCGCAAGCCGCGCACATATTCCTTGCCGCGTTCGGCGACCGCGGCACTGCGGGCCACGCGCGCGTAGAGCGGCCAGCCGGACAGCGCCAGCACGATGATGATGGTCGGGACTGTCGGCCGCGACACGCCGAGAATGGTGATCGCCAGGATGATCATCGGAATCGAGAGCTGGGCGTCGGTGATCCGCATGATGATGGTGTCCCACCACTTGCCCTTGAAGCCAGCGAACAGGCCGAGGCCACAGCCGATGACGAAGATCAGGACCACAGTGACGACGCCGACCAGCAGCGAGTAGCGCAGCCCGATCAGGCTGCGCATCAGGATGTCGCGGCCGAGCTGATCCGTACCCAGCAAATGATCCCAGGTCCATTTGTCGCCCAGATAGACTGGCGCCAGGAACTTGTCCTTTACCACCATCTTGGTGGCGCTGACCGAGGACACTTCAGGATAGATCGCGGACGCAAGCAGCAGCGCGATGAAGACGAAGAAGCCGATCTTGAAGCTCCACATGCCCCAGGCTGCAGCCAGGATCCGCCGATTGACCGACCGGATACGGGCCAATCGAGGTTCAAGCTCCGCAGCGATGACCGTGGTGGCCGTCATGGTCAGATCTCCACGCGAGGATCGATGAGATAAGCGACCAGATCCACGATGATATTGATGAAGACAAACACCGCGCTGGTCGTGATGGCGATACCCTGGATGACCGGGAAATCACGCCCGACAACGGAGACGACGGTCAGATTGCCGAGGCCCGGATAATCGAAGATGTATTCGATCACCAGCACGCCGCCGATCAGGGTCGAAAGCTGGATGCCGAGCAAATTGACCAGCGGCACCGCGGCATTGCGTAGCGCGTGAGAATAGACGATGCGGCGCCGCGACAAGCCGCGAACCCGGGCTTCGTCGATGAACGGCGCCTGCATCACCTCGCCGAGTGACGTCGTCAGGGTCCGGATGATGAAGGGCGCGATCTCCACCGCCAGCACCAGGGCCGGCAGAATGACATAGGAGAAGCCCTGGTAGCCGAGCGCCGGAAGCAGCTTCAGCTTGATCGATAGAAACAGGATCAGAACGATCGCGAGCCAGAAATTCGGGATCGACACGAACAGCGACTGCGTGCCGAACGCCAGGGCGTTCTGCCATCCATGCTGATGCAGGCCGCCGGCTATTCCGACCGGAAACGAGATCAGCAGCGCGAACAACAAGGCCATGCCGCCCAATTGCAGCGTGAATGGCAAGCGTTCGAGAATGAGGTCGGTCACCAGCGCCATGTCCGACTTGGTCGGATCGACATATTGGCCGCCGGCCGCAATCATGCCGCTACGCGGCCGAAGATAGGATTGCCCGAGATCGCCCTGGATCAGGCCGCGCATGTAGCGACCGTATTGAACGATGATGGGATCGCGCAGCCCCATCTTGGTCGCCACCTTCTCGACCACATCGGGCGGCGCCATGCCGCCGACGATCAAACGAACAGGATCGCCCGGCACCACGCGCAACAGCGTAAAGATGATCAACGAGGTGATGACGACGATCAGGAGGCCCTGCGCAATCCGCTTGACCAGGAATTCCAGGATCAACATCGGGAAGAGCTACCCTTGCATTCGTCGGAAGTTCCGGCAGGCCGGGTCGTCCGACCTGCACCCGACCCGAGAAACCGATAGGTCGGACAGGTCCGACCTATCGGAGCAATCATCATGCCAGTGTGGCTTTGGTCATGTCCTGCATGCCGTTCGGATAGATGTAGAGGCCGTCGAGCTTCTTGCTGTAGGCGTGGATGAAGACCGACGTGAACAGCGCGAGTGCCGGTGCCTTCCTGGCGATGGTCGGCAGCGTCTCGGTCTGGAGGATCTTCTTGCGTTCTTCGATGGAGGTCGCGTTGCGCTCCTTGTCGAGCACCGCGTCAATGTCCTTGTCGACGATTCCGGTGATGCGCTTGGACGAGGAATGGAAGTGGGTGCGCAGCACCAGATCCGGCTCGGGCGAACCCGTGCACCAGCCGCAGTCGATCATGTTGCCTTCGCCGCCGCCGGGCTTGTCATAAAGCAGATTGCCCCAAGCCGCGACCTCGAGCGTCTGGAGATTGACCTTGAAACCCTGCTCCTGAAGCATGCCGGTGATCAGCTCGGCATATTCCTTGGTCTTCGGATAGAACCCGACAGACGTGTAATAGGTGAGCTCGGGAAGGCCCTGGCCCTTCGGGAAGCCAGCTTCCGCCAACAGCTTCTGGGCCTTTGCCGGATCGAATTCCGGATATTCGGCAACCTCCGTATAGCCGAACTTCACCGGCGAGATGTGCGCCTTGGAATAGGTTCCGGAGACGCCGAGAATCTCAAGGATCTGCTTGCGGTCGATCGAATGGCACGCAGCGAGACGAACGCGGGGATCGTCGAACGGCTTCTTGGAGCAGCGGAAGAATAGATACTTGTTCTCGACCGACACTGCCTTGTGGATGTTGAAGCGCGCATCCTTGGAAATAGTCTCGACCTGCTCCTGCTCCAGCCGCTCGATGATGTCCGCCGAGCCATTCAGCAACGACAGCGTCCGGGTCGTGGTGTCGCCGACGAAATGATATTCGACACCGGGAATCTTCGGCGCGCCGAGGAAGAAGTCGGCGTTGGCGGCGAGAACGGTGGTGTCGCCCTTCTGCTCGACGTATTTGTACGGCCCGGTGCCGTTCATGCGAGCCGACAGCTGCGCCTTGTTGGCAATGTCCTTGGCGGACATGATCGGCAGGAACGAGGAGAGATAATAGTAGAGCGCCGCCGGATAGCCGTGCGCCTTGGTGTTGATGCGGCAGGTGAAATCGTCGACGATGTCGACGGTGACGAGGCCCGGATACCACTGCGCCGGCCGGTCGGGCAGACAGCCATATTCATAGGTCGCCTTGACGTCGGCTGCCGTAAAAGGCGTGCCGTCATGAAACTTGACGCCCTTCCGCAGCTTCACTTCCATCGTGGAGCCATCGATGGGCGTCATCGACTCAGCCAGCTCGAAGATCAGCTCATCCGGCTTGTCCGGCTTCATCGGCGCCCGCGTCAGATAGCCGAACACGAACCCTTCGACGATGAGCTGACCAAGATTGGTGTGCGTGGTCGGATCCCAATTGCCGCTCAACGCTTCCGCACCGAGAAATCGCAACGCCTTGCCTTCGGCGGCAAAGGCCGAGTTCATCAGAAAATCGGGATTGACCCGTCCGAAGCCCAACGCTGCGGCACCGGCAAGCCCACCTAACATCACGTCTCTACGGTTGATCATGTCCTATCCCTCGATGATTTTGGCAACGCTGAAACTGCTGCCGAGGGCGCGGGGCACTCAGCCGTTTCGATCGTCTCGCGCAACTTGCCGTAACTTGCAAAGCGTAGACCAAAGGCCGCGCTTGCCCGATTCCTGTTGCTCCACGATTCCGTTGCTGACACTCCCGGGTGCGACCATTACGCACGGCGTCTCCCGATCACCTGGAGCCTACCGCCCAACTCCGAGGCAGAAGCGCCTCTCCACTGTGCAGGACAGGAATGATGGACGCTCGGAACAGCGGTTCGGAGACGGCAAACCTATAATTCCCGCGTTTGAAATGAGCGGAATCCAGGCCTTGAAAATGCAAGCCTTGAAAACACAGGAGTTCCCGCCCATTCGCGGCATCATCTCGGACCTCGACGGCGTCGCCTATCGAGGCGACACCGCGATCCCGAGTTCGGTCAGAGCGTTTCGCACCTGGCATGAGCAGGGCATGAAGTATGCGTTCGTCACCAACAATTCGACGAAATCTGCCGCGCAGTTTGCAGCAAAGCTGACTGGCATCGGCATTCCGGCAGAGCCGGGGCAGGTCTTCAACACCATCTCGGCGGCAATCGCCCTGCTCGCAAGGCGCTGGCCGCTAGGCACTCCGGTCTACGCGATCGGCGAACAGCCGTTGCTCGCGGCCATCGAGGCGGCCGGCTACGATCTGACCGCCGAGGATCCGGAGGTCGTGGTGCTCGGCTTCGATTCGATGCTCGACTACTCCAAGCTGCGAACCGCGATCCGCGCCGCCCTGGCGGGAGCGACGATCATTGCGACCAATCCCGATGTCCTCACGCCCGTGCACGATGGATATGACCCTTGCGTCGGCGTGCTGACCGCAGCGGTAGTCGCTGCCGTACCAAGCGTGACGCCAATCGTCGTCGGCAAGCCACATCCGTTCCTGATCGAGCAGGCGCTCGAATATCTCGGCACGACAAAGCACGAAACGATCATGATCGGCGACCAGCTCGCCACCGACATCGCGGCCGGCAACGCCGCGGGCCTGCGCTCCATCCTGCTCGCCAGCGACGTGCCGTTCAATTCAGTGACAGATGCTATCCCCCATCGGGTCATATCGACCCTTCTCGATCTCCTCAACGCGGCTCCCGGGTCGGCCGTCCCACTTTCATGATGCCCCCTTAGGTTCGGTTCCGTCGGGCCGACATGCGCACGTCCAGAGTCGCGCGCGCAAGATCTTCATATGAACGCGCCCTGCCCCGAGCATCGCTTGGCAATGCGTTGAAATTTCGAGCCGTCTACACGCTCACTGCGCTGAAACTCAACACCATCAGAATTTCCGATATCGGCGAACGATGTTTCGAGTTTTTATCAGCGTCTCCCGCAACGCCTGTGATGGGCGGCGAGTAAGAAGGCGTTGAGATGACTTCCAGTGCGGGACAGGTCGAGGTGCTGAGCTATCGCGTCGTCCAGGGCGTCGGCCGCGCGCTGAACCCGCGTGCGATCCTTGGCCAGATCCAGGGCGGCGTCGTGCAGGGATTGGGCTATGCCCTGCATGAGCGACCAGAGGTGCTCTAGGCCACCTCAATCAGGCCGGGCGCTTTCACGCCGGCTGCGGCGATCCGCACCTGCACGTCCCTGGGTTTAGCCAGATATGGCGCCGACGTCACCAGGACATCGGCGCCGGCCCGCGCATAGGCTGCGGCATTGCCGGCGTTGACGCCGCCGGCGGCGGCGATGATGGGCCGGGTACTTCGATAGGCCATTGCTGCGATCCGCTGCACCAGCGCGGCGATGTCGTCAGGCGTGAATTTCTCGGCCTGGATCACGTCGAAGCCGGCGACCGCCGCGGCCAACGCGCCTTCCTGGGTCGTCACCTCGACGACGATTTTCTTCTCCGGCGCCGAGACGCGCAAGCGCTCGACTACCTGGAACAAGGGCACGTCACCGAGAAAGGCCCGATGCTCTGGAAAGACCAGCACCGTTTCCGAAAGCCCCAGGCGATGCATGACCGCGCCGCCCGCCTTCACCGCGGCCGCGGCGAAGCGCTTGGTGCCGGGGATGTTCTTGCGCGTGCAGGCGACCGCGATACGCGGTGAAGCGGCGCGGGCCGCATCGACGATGGCGCGGGTCTCGGTCGCCACGCCCGACCAGATCTCGATCAGGGTCTGCGCCACCTTACAGCTTCGCAGCAACGCCGCGGCCGGACCGCGGGCTTCAAGGATCGGCGCACCCTGCCCGAGCGCGGCGCCCGATGAGGCCAACAACTCCACGCTGCCGCCGGCGAGCTCGATGATGGCGGCCGCATCCTCGGCGAGCGCCAGCACCATAGGGGCTCGCGCCGAAAACCGCATGACACCGGAGATGGCGCCGATCCTCAACGCTTCGGTGGTGAGATCGCCATAGGGGACGTCGTCCTCCAGCAGGCGTTCCAGCTCGGCGCGCGATGCAACGGTGACCATGTGACGCTCCAATCTCCGCAACCATGTCCACTTGCGGACGTGTTTTGTCGGGAAGCCGACAAGGATTCTCCGCCTCTGCGCCGTCGCCGGCGAAAAGCACGTGATTTCGCCGCTGTTCTAGCAAAGCCCGCACCAGATTTGCGCGGGCGCGCCCGGCACGCCGATTGCTGAGATGATCCTGGCCGGCCTGACCGCGGCAATTCGGTTGCGCTCTGTGCGTTCAACGGACAAGGAGTTCTCGATGAAGTTTATCCGCTCGCTCGCCATCGGCATCGGCCTGATCTTCATCGCTCCCGGTGCGGCAAAGGCGGCCCAGACCAACGTGGCAGTCGCCGCCAACTTCACTGAAGCTGCCAAGGAGATCGCGGCCGCCTTCAGGCAGAAGACCGGGCACGAGGCCGTGCTGAGCTTCGGCGCCAGCGGGCAGTTCTATACCCAGATCACGCAAGGCGCGCCGTTCCAGGTGTTCCTGTCGGCCGACGATTCGCGGCCGAAAAAACTCGTCGAGGACGGCCTGGCGGTGCCAGGTAGCCGCTTTACCTATGCGATCGGCAAGCTGGTGCTCTGGAGCAAGTCACCCGGTGTCGTAAACGGCGAGGAGACGCTGAAGGCCGCCTCCTTCGCAAAACTGTCGATCTGCAATCCCGCGGCTGCGCCCTATGGCGCGGCGGCGGTCGAGGCGATGAAGGCGCTGAAACTCTATGAGGCGCTGCAGCCGAAGCTGGTCGAGGGCGCGACCATCACGCAGGCCTACCAGTTCGTCGAAACCGGCAATGCCGAAGTCGGCTTCGTCGCGCTGTCGCAACTCACGGGCAGTGACGCCGGCTCGCGCTGGGTCGTTCCGCAGGACCTCTATAACCCGATCCGCCAGGACGCCGTGCTGCTCAAGAGCGGTGCCGGCAACGACGCGGCGAGCGCCTTCATCGGCTTCCTGCACGGACCGGAAGCACGCGCCATCATCGAGAAATACGGCTACGTGCTGGACGGACAAAGCTGATCTCATGGACGTCTGGTCGGCGGAGATCTCACAAGCCGTCACCCTCACCCTCGCGCTCGCCGCGGTGACGACCGCGACACTGCTCGTCATCGGTACGCCCCTCGCCTGGTGGCTGGCGCGCAGCAGGGGATGGTGGACCGAGATCGTCGCAAGCGTCGTCGCGCTGCCGCTGGTGCTGCCGCCGACGGTGCTCGGCTTCTACCTGCTGGTGCTGCTCGGCCCCGACGGGCCGGGCGGCCGCATCGCAAGCCTGTGGGGCGGACGCACGCTCGCCTTCACCTTCGAGGGCCTCGTCATCGGCTCGGTGGTCTATTCCATGCCCTTCGTGGTGCAGCCGATCCGCAACGCCTTCACCGCGATGGGCGAGCGGCCTCTCGAGGTCGCGGCAACCTTGCGCGCCTCGCCCTGGCACGCGTTCTGGACGATCGCAGTACCGCTGGCGCGGTCCGGTCTCCTCACCGGCGCCGTACTCGGCTTCGCCCACACCGTCGGCGAATTCGGCCTGGTGCTGATGATCGGCGGCAACATTCCCGGGCGCACCAAGGTCCTGTCGGTTGCGATCTTCGACTATGTCGAGGCCTCGCGCTGGCGGGAAGCAAGCCTGCTCGCCGGCGGTATGGTGATCTTCGCCTTCGCGGTGATCCTGACGATGACGCTGATCGACAGGCGCAGCGCGAGGGCTGCCTCATGAGGGCCGTCGGGCCCGGCCGGATCAACGCCGCGTTTCGCGGCCGGCTGGGACGCTTCGCGCTCGATGCGGGCCTGAGCGTACCCGGCACCGGAGTCACCGCGATCTTCGGCCCGTCCGGCTGCGGCAAGACGACGATCGCACGCTGCATTGCCGGGCTGCAGCGCCTGTCCGACGGCTTCTGCGCGATCGACGGCGAGGTCTGGCAGGACGGCGAGACGTTTCGGCCGGCGCATCGCCGTCCGGTCGGCTACGTGTTCCAGGAGCCGAGCCTTTTTCCGCATTTGTCGGTCCGGCGCAATCTGCTCTACGGGGCGCCGAAAACTCCCGATGCGCCGATCGACTTCGACGAGGTGGTGGAGCTGCTCGGCATCACCGCGCTGCTCGACCGCTCACCGCATCGGCTTTCCGGCGGCGAGCGCCAGCGGGTCGCGATCGGCCGCGCGCTGCTGTCGCAACCGAAATTGCTGCTGATGGACGAGCCACTGGCCGCGCTCGACCGCGCCACCAAGGACGAGATCCTGCCGTTTCTCGAGCGCCTGCATGACCGGCTGTCGCTGCCCGTCCTCTATATCAGTCACGACATGGCCGAAATCGAGCGCTTTGCCGACCATCTGGTTCTGATGGAGCGCGGTCGCGTCGTCGCCACCGGACCGCTCCATATCCTGCAAAGCGATCCTGCGCTGCCACTGGCCCACAGCCGCGACGCGGCGGTCAGCATCGACGGCGTCGTGGAGACTTATGACGAGCGTTACGGCCTGCTCACGCTCGCCGTCAGCGGCGGCCTGCTGCAGGTGCCGTCACATCGCATCGCTGTCGGCGCGCGGCAACGGCTTCGCATCGCGGCCAGCGACGTCAGCATCGTCCGGACGCGACCTACGGAGCTCTCGATCCTCAACATCCTGCCGGCACGCGTGGTCGCGCAATCGCCGCTGGGCGCGGGCGAGGTCACGATGGTGATCCGGCTTGGCCCCGACGGATCGGGCGCGTCGATCCTTTCGCGCATCAGCCGCCGCTCACGGGATTTGCTTGGATTATCGGACGGCATCGACGTCTATGCCCAGGTCAAAGGCGTCTCGCTGGTCCGGGCGTCTGATCGCACGATCGGTAATATGGCGCCGCCTGCGCCAGACCGGCTCGACCATTGCTCAACTCAGGATACAGGCGTACCAAGCGAAACAAGGACCACAGCCATGCCTATTGATTTCGCCGAGATCGACCCGAACCGCGTTGCCGCCATTCTCTACCGGCCGCAAGACGACCTTGACGCCTTGCTCGCCGACTTCGCGCAAGACCTGGTGCGGACGGGTGAGCGCATCGGCGGTATCGTCCAGCGCAACATCAAGGACGGAGGCGGCTGCCAGGTCGGCATGCAGGCCATCGACCTCATGACCGGCCGCGAGATCTCGATCTGCCAGCCGCTCGGCAGCGGTGCCATGGCGTGCAGACTGGATGCCGCCGGTCTTGCCGACGCCTCCGTCGCGGTCGCAGCCGCGATCGCGCAGGATGTCGACCTGATCGTGATCAACAAGTTCTCCAAGCAGGAGGCCGCCGGACAGGGGCTGCGCGACGAGCTCGCCGACGCCATCGCCGCCGGTATTCCCGTGCTGACCGCCGTGCCCGAAAAATGTCTGGAGGCCTGGATCAGCTTTACCGGCGGGATCGGCACCACGTTGCTCTGCGAGCGTCAGGTCATCGAAGCATGGTGGCAGGACATATCCTCGCGCATGAAACGCATACGCGAGGATCATGACGCGGTGTCAACTACCGACCGCGCGACTATTTGCCGATCATTACATCCGACGACTTGATTACGGCCGAGACGGTGTCGCCCACTTTCAGGGCGAGATCGTCGACCGCTTCGTTGGTAATCGCCGAAAACACCACCAGCCCCGGCGCCAGCTCGACCTTCACATGCGCCGTCGTCGTACCTTTGGTTACGGCAACGACGCGGCCCGGCAGAATGTTGCGTGCACTGAGTTTCATTTTTGCAATCCTTGCTTTCTGCGACGACGTGAATTCGCGTCGCGCGATGTTTTGCATGCAAGAACGTCGACTCCGCAATCCGAGATTCTGATCGTTACATTTCCGACCTTGGCCAAACATCACGAATGGCATATCGCTTGCTTGCAGCTTCATGCTGCGATCGAATCTCAAAAGGTTAAAAACTATGCTCGGAATTGGAAGTCAGTTGCCATCGTTCGAAGTCGTCGGCGTGAAGCCCGGATTTGAAGTTCAGGAAGAAAAGGGCGAGAGCGCCTTCGAGACACTGACTGAAAAAAGCTTTCCCGGTAAATGGAAGATTGTCTTCTTCTATCCGAAGGATTTTACTTTCGTCTGCCCGACCGAGATCGCCGAATTCGCTCGGCTCGCGAAGGATTTCGAGGATCGCGATGCCGTCGTGCTCGGCGGATCGACCGACAACGAGTTCTGCAAGCTGGCCTGGCGGCGCGATCACAAGGATCTACGCAAGCTGCCGATCTGGCAGTTCGCCGACACCAGGGGCTCGCTGGTCGACGGTCTCGGCGTCCGTTCGCCGGATGGCGTCGCCTATCGCTACACGTTCGTCGTCGATCCCGACAATACCATCCAGCATGTCTACGCCACCAACCTCAATGTCGGCCGTAGTCCCAAGGATACGCTGCGCGTGCTCGATGCGCTGCAGACCGACGAACTCTGCCCCTGCAACCGCGAGGTCGGCGGCGAGACGCTGAAGGTCGCCTGACAACAGCCATGTCGATTGATCAACTGAAGGACATGGTCCCGGACTTCGCCAAGGACGTGAGACTCAACCTCTCGTCCATGGTGGCCGACGAGAGCCTGGGCGAGCAGACGAAGTATGGCCTGTTCCTCGCAGCCGCGGTTGCGAGCCGCAACCCGGCCGTGATCGCGGCGTTCACACGGCTTGCGTCGGACAGGTTGACGCCGGCAGCCATCGCGGCGGCGAAAGCCGCGGCGTCCGTGATGGCCATGAACAACATCTACTACCGGTTCGTCCACCTTGCCTCGAACAAGGAATACGGAACCATGCCGGCGCGGCTACGCATGAACGTGATCGGAAACCCTGGCGTCGACAAAGCCGATTTCGAGCTTTGGTCGCTCGCCGTGTCCGCCATCAACGGCTGCGGCGCCTGCATCGATGCGCACGAGAAGGTCTTGCAGGAGGCCGGCGTCGCGGCCGGTACGATCCAGACCGCTGTGCGCTTTGCGGCGATCATCCAGTCGGTCGCGGTCGCCATCGAGGCCGGCGGAGCTGCCGTCCTGGCGGCCGCGGAATAGGCCATGCGACAAGCGGACGCCGCCGGACTCACCGGCGGCGTCCGGATATTCAGCCGAACTTGAACAGCACGCCGTAGCCGCCGCGCGGATAGCTCCACTCGATGTCGCCGCTTTCCTCGCAGATCACCCGGCAGGTGCCGCATTCGACGCAGCCATCGACGGTGACCTCGACCTGTCCCTTGTCGTTGAGCTCATAGCAGCGCGCCGGGCAGGCCTTGAGCATGGTGAGCAGCTGCGGCGACGGTGTCGTGTGCGGCCGCACCTTGATGTGGGCGCGGCCGGCATCGACCAGATAGCGGTTGTAGAACAGCTTGTCCTCGACGCGCACGGATGGTTCGATCGACATGATTTGGGTCTCCATCGTTTGTCGCTATGTCAGCTCTCTCAGCGCCAGGCGCGGGCCAGGCGGAAGGCGTCGCCGAACAAACCGGTCCAGGATCGCGCCTTGATGAAGGATCTCAGCGTCACTTTTTCCTTCTCGATCTTGGGCGTACCGTCGACGCGCAGGAAGTTCTGCATCGCCTTGGAGACGAGTTCCGGATAGGTCAGGAAGAAGTTCTGCGACTGGGTATGCATCAGCGCCGGCATATCCTTGTACTTCTTCAGGTCCTTCATGACGAAGGACTCGTCCAGCATCTTCTTGTAGAGCGCCAGATTGTCCGCCGTCATCGGATCGCGCCGCGATTTGATCTGGAAGATCGCTTCGGCCGCAATCCGGCCGGAGGTCATCGCAAGGTTCGAACCCTCGCGATGAATGGCATTGTTGAGCTGTGCGGCGTCGCCGACCACGACCCAGCCCTCGCCATAAAGCTGCGGGATCGCATTGAAGCCGCCCTCCGGGATCAGGTGGGCGGAATATTCCTTGACCTCCGACCCTTCGATCAACGGCGCCACCGAAGGGTGCCGCTTGAAGCGATCGAGCAGGCCGTAAGGCGTCTCGCCGGTGCGCTGGAAGTCAGCGACCAGGCAGCCGATGCCGAGCGAGATGCACTCCTGGTTGGCATAGATGAAGCCCATGCCGGTCATGCCCCGCGAGATGGTGCCGGCGGCCTCGATTACGACGCCTTCGTCGCCGCGGAGGTTGAAGCGCGCCTCGATGGTCTCGCGCGGCAGAAAGTGCATCTCCTTCACCGCGAGCGCCACCTTGTCCGGCTTCGGCCGGTCGCGCAGGCCGGCGCGCGTTCCGAGCAGGCCGTTGACGCCCTCCGCCAGCACGACCACGTCGGCATGGATCTCGCCGTCGGCGCGATCGGTGCGGACGCCGATGACCTTGCCATAGGCGTCCTGCGCAAGCTCGGTCACTGTGGTCTCGCACAACACCGTCGCGCCGGCTTCGCGGACCCTCGAGGAGAACCATTTGTCGAACTGGGCACGGATGATGGTGTAGCGGTTCGGCTTCTCCTCGTTGAAGTCGTCCGAGCGATAGTGCAATCCGGTGTGCGAGCGGTCGTCCATCATCCAGAAGCGCTGCTCGACCAGATGCCGTTCGAGCGGCGCATCCTCGCGGAAATCCGGGATCAGCTTCTCCAGCATGTCCGCGTAGAGGATGGCGCCCTGCACGTTCTTGGAGCCCGAATATTCTCCGCGCTCGAGCTGCAGCACTTTCAGGCCGCGCTGGGCCAGCGTGAGCGTCGCCGCATTGCCGGCCATGCCGGCCCCGACGACGATGGCGTCGAATTTCTCCTCGATCATGGCGGTCCCCTCCCTAACTTGCGATGCGGTCGCGCGAATGCGGCGACAGCCGCGCGCGGAACGCGGCGGTCAACGCCGGCAACAGCCTGATGGCGTCGGTGACGATGCCCACATGGGCGAATTCGAAGATCGGCGCGTTCTTGTCGGTGTTGATCGCGACGATGAGGTCGGCGCCCTCGACGCCGACGCGATGCTGGATCGCGCCGGAGATGCCGGCGGCAATATAGAGCTTGGGCCGGATGGTCTTGCCGGTCTGGCCGATCTGCCGGTCGGAGGTGACCCAGCCCTTCTGCACCAGCGGCCGCGAGCAGCCATATTCGGCGCCGAGCACGGTCGCGAGCTGGCGCACCAACTGGAAATTCTCCGGCGACCCGAGCCCGAGGCCGCCGGCGACGACCACGTCGGCGTAAGCGAGATTGGACTTGGCGGAATCGCGATCAGGCAGAAACGACAGCACCTTGGTGACAATGTCGTCCTCGACGAGGCCGAGCGGATGGTTGACGATGCGGCCGGTGTCGCGAACCACGCGCTCCGGCATTGACATCACGCGTGGACGAACGGTCGCCATCTGGGGCCGGTAGTTCAGCGTATAGATCGTGCAGAGCAGCGAGCCGCCGAAGGTCGGCCGCGTTGCGGCCAGCGAGCCGTCCGCATCGACGTCGAGCTCGGTGCAATCGGCGGTGAGGCCGGTGAGTAGCGTGGTCGCCACCGAGCCCGCCAGGTCGCGGCCGAGGGTGGTGGCACCGAGCAGCAGGATCTCCGGCTTGTAGGTGTTGACGACGTCGGTCAGCGCCTTGGTGTAGGATTCGTTGCGATAGTCGGCCAGCAGATTGTCGGCGACCATATAGACGAGGTCGGCACCGTAACAGAAGGATTCGGCGGCAGCGTGTTGCGTCGCCTCGCCATCGGGACCGATCACGACAGCGGCGAGATCGACCTTGAGCTTGTCGGCAAGCTTGCGACCGGCCCCCATCAACTCCCAGGAGACCGGATGCACGACGCCGCGCTCCTGCTCGATGAAGACCCAGACATGCTTATAGGCCTTGAAATGCTCGGGCAGCTCCTTCTTGGTGGAAGCGCGGCCACCGGCGGCCTGAGCGGGAGTTTTCGGTGC
>Ga0102590_1001901_pt1 | contig 27645 bp, 20 predicted proteins | sample AraplaMF_Col_mMF_FD_76859 | JGI IMG/M metagenome (GOLD analysis project Ga0102590, IMG submission 76859) | Arabidopsis root microbial communities from the University of North Carolina, USA - plate scrape MF_Col_mMF | ecosystem: Host-associated > Plants > Roots > Endosphere | place: USA... | reverse complement strand
TCAGGGATCACTCCCGCCTGATCGACTTTACCATCGCCAGTATGTGGAGCGATGAACGTAAATGGCAGGTATTGGGCCTGGCATTTTCTACTTTATTCATGCTATTATTGTTTGGTATGCTTACCAGCATCATACGCCTGCAGTGGTTGCAATGGGTGGGGCCGTTCATAATGGTGGCGTTGGTGCTTACGGGAACTTTGTACTTCACCTTCAATACGCTGGAATATTTTCACTACTATCAAAAGGTAAAATCCGGCAATCAGACTACCGTTCAGGTGCTGAGCACCGATTATAGTGCCCGTTCCAGGAGAAGTGACGGATGGTATACATATAGGGCTACGGTGCAGTTTAATAACGGCCAAAGGATAATCCCTATTGAAGCTGCAGATTATAAAAGACTGCAGCCCCGGGACCCTTTGGTGGTTATTTATAACAGGGAAGAGGATGATATGATGCCATTAGATTATGGCCCGGAATATTCGAATTTAATAGTAACCATCTTTATGTGGTTCTTTACCATCTTCCTTGCCCGGCAATATCTCTTTAAGCGAATTCGCAAATCCAGGGAATAAAGCTATTTTTTAAAGACGGTCCTTTATCGCTTTCAAATACTGTTTGTTATTTGACTTTGTAATACTTACTTCCATGCACCGGTTAAATTCAGCAAATGTTCTAATAGCATCAACAAGCTTGTCAATCGCTGCTTCGTCTAATTTCACCGGTTCAAAGTGAAGATTGTGGATAATTAACACCCGCTGTTTACGGTCGGCCTTTGAATCCATCCTGGCAACAAAAGTATCCCCTATCAATACGGGCAGTGAAAAGTATCCATACTTCCGCTTTGCCTCGGGAACAAAACATTCTATCTGGTAGTCGAAATCAAAAAAATCTCTTAGGCGATGCCTGAAGACATTTAGTACATCGAAGGGTGAAAGAATAAATGCATCGCCAGACAGCTGGATCTTTTTGTTTTTATAAACCGGCAGCATGAAGAGGGGGGCCGTTTTAAGCCCTTCTATAGTTACACTGCAAACTTCGCCCTCATCTACCAGCTTCACCAGTTCTTTCTTTACCAGATTATCTTTTACGAAACGGGTGCGCCAGGCCAGCTCTTTTGCGTAGGCGATACCCAGGGCATTCAACTCACGGCGGATAACATGCCTGGCATATTCCTCCGGTGTTGGCATGGTGGTATCAATATCACCTGGTACTAAGTTTTTAGGCAGATCATATACTTTCAGGAATTCTTTTGTGCGTGTAGTCATCAGTCTTCCATCCTGGTACAAGCGCTCCAACGCCACCTTAGATGGCCGCCAGTCCCACCAGCCCGCACTTGGGGCCTGACGATCATTTTCAAAATCTTTTACCATTAAGGGCCCTTCACGGCCCACCCTGTCCAGCACCTTGTTCATGAGATTAGTCTCTGCCGATGTAAGCGGTTTTCTGCTTGCAGTAAAGCCTTGCTTCACCGGCAGTGAAAAGCGAAAGTTGTGCATGGGCTGAAATCCTGAATCGGCGGTAAGGAATTCAAAGATCCTTCCATCCTCCTGCAATTCTTCCAGCCATTCCAGTTTATAGTCAGGCACACGTGATGCGAGCGCATGATGATGGGCACGCTCAACAACATAGTTGGTATCGATCTGAACGTAGCCGAGATGCGCTATCACTTTAAATACCGCCTCACGGCCCTTTCCAAACTGCGCCCGCCTGGATAGGCCCGCTGCATGAAGGATGATTTTCCTGGCTTGTGGTATGGTGAGGGTAACTTGTTGCATATGTATCAAAATACGGAAATATTCCATTCACCTTAAAGCTTCCTTAAAATTACCCGAATTTGCCCCGCAGGCTTGCAGGTTGCCGACTTTGTTATTAATTTTACGGCTCCTGTTACGATATGTAATAAGGGGATTTGCTAGCTTTCCACTGAAGGGGAAAGCTTTTATTTTTTTGAGCGGAATGAAATCCATATACCTATTTTATAAACTTCATTGTATTTTTGAAGCTGAATGATGAGGGTAGTAATTAAACTTTTGCTGTCATGTTGTGTGTTCCTCCTGGGAGGGTACGCCCTCACCTGTCACAATGTCATCGGCTATACGCCGAAGAAAGTGTTTGACAGAAGTCCGCACATCCATTATTCCTGCCTGCGATATGACAAGGCCGAGATCAGCACAGCGCCTTCACCTAAGACCAAGAAGGGGAGAGAAAAGATCAAAGCGATCGAGATAGAGGAGGAAGATGAGGAGTCCGCGCTTTTCAAGAAGTCCTTAGAGACCGGTAACACCCTCATTGCCTTTCTGAACGCTTACGAACCTACATCTGTATACCAATATATTGAAGGCGCCCTGCCTTTTTGCGAGCATTTTTCGTATTTCTCTTCTTATAAGTTCATCATCCACCTAGTCATCAGGATTTGATTTTGCATGTCTCAGGCAAATAATATCCGCCTGATCTCTCCACCAACACTTTTCACCCTTCTTCCTGCATAGCGCTGCGCGCTACAGCGGCTCCCTATGTCATGCTCCCGCAGGAAAGAATTATCCGGAATCCGAACCAAGAACACATAATATATTATGAAAAGAATTCTCATGCTCGCTGGCTCGTGGGCTTTGTTGTGCCATACCGGCTGCAAACAAAAAGAGGAAGAAAAAGAAGCTTCCACTAAATTTCTCGTTACCAGCGCAATGAAAATGGACACTGCCTACACGAAAGAGTACGTGTGCCAGATCCGCTCTATCCGCAACATTGAAGTAAGAGCGCAGGAAAAAGGCTATCTGCAGGGCATTTATGTTGATGAAGGCCAGTTTGTGAAGGCCGGACAACTGATGTTCAAGATCATGCCCACCATTTACGAGGCCGAAGCAAACAAAGCAGAGGCGGAAGCCAAAACCGCTGAAATAGAATTACAGAACACCAAAGCCCTTGCAGACCGCAATGTGGTATCGAAAAATGAACTGGCAATGGCCAATGCCAAGTTCGAAAAGGCAAAGGCGGAACTGGCGCTGGCTAAAGCCCACCTGGCCTTTACAGAAATAAGGGCGCCTTTTGACGGTATCATTGACCACCTTCATCTGAAATTGGGAAGCCTGGTAGGAGATGGCGACCTGCTCACCACTCTTTCAGACAACAGCCACATGTGGGTGTATTTTAACGTTTCAGAGCCGGAATACCTGAACTACGAAGCCACTGTTAAAAAAGATGGCAAGCCAAAGGTGAATCTTTTAATGGCCAACAAGGAAATATTCAAACAGCCCGGTGTAGTGGAGACCATTGAAGGCGAGTTCGATAATGAAACCGGCAACATCGCATTCAGGGCAACATTCCCGAACCCGGAGAAGCTGTTGAGGCACGGAGAAACAGGCAGCATCCTGATGAATGCACAGCTGAAGAATGCGATCGTGATCCCCCAGAAAGCCACTATGGAGATCATGGACAAGAAGTATGTATATGTAGTGAATAAAGATAACGTCGTGAAGCTGAGGCCCATTACCATTGATGTGGAGATGCCGGACATCTACGTGGTCAAGAGCGGTTTGAACGAAGATGAGAAGATCCTCCTGGAGGGCCTGCGTAAAGTAAAAGATAATGATAAGATCGCATTTGACTATGAGGAGCCCAGGTCGGTCATCGCTCATTTAAAGGTGGAAACCGAATAATATCAAGACTAAAAAGAAAAGAACATGTTTAATATATTCATGAAGCGGCCGGTCTTTGCGATAGTGATATCAGTTGTCATTGTCTTCATGGGCATACTGGCTATTAATACCCTTCCCACATCGCAGTTCCCTTCTATTGCGCCGCCGAGGGTAATAGTAAGTGTGGCCTATCCGGGGGCCAGCGCTGATGTACTGGTGCAATCTGTGCTCATTCCAATGGAAAGGGCCGTAAACGGCGTGCCGGGTATGAAGTACATGACTTCAGACGCGACCAGCGCCGGTGAAGCTAATATCCAGGTAGTATTTGACCTGGGTACCGATCCTAATCAGGCTGTAGTAAACGTTAAAAACCGTATAGAACAGGTAACCAACAGGCTGCCTGTACTGGTGCAACGCGAAGGTATTGTAGTGAACATCCTGCAGCCAAACATGCTGATGTATGTGAACGTTTACAGTAAAGATCCTCAGGCCAATGAGAAGTTCCTTTACAACTATTCCAATGTAAACATATTGAATGAGCTGAAAAGGGTGAAGGGCATTGGTACCGCCCAGATCCTGGGTAGCCGCCAATACGCGATGCGTGTATGGTTAAAACCTGACCGGATGCGGGCATACAATGTATCAACAGATGAAGTGATGGAAGCGCTGGGCAGCCAGAGCATCATAGGCTCCCCCGGCAGGTTGGGAAGGGCTGACGGTAAAGAATCACAGTCGCTGGAGTATGTTTTGACGTACCAGGGAAGGTATAATCAACCACAACAGTATAAAGATGTTATTATCCGCGCTAATGCGAACGGTGAGCTCCTGCGTCTCAAAGACATTGCGGATGTTGAGCTGGGAAGTGAATTTTACGATATCTATTGTAACCTGAATAAGCACCCTTCAGCAGCGATCATGCTGAAACAAACCTATGGCAGTAATGCCAGCCAGGTAATTAAGGAAGTGAAGGATAAACTGGAAGAGCTCAAGGCTTCTTTTCCCCCGGGAATGGAATACGAGATCAGCTATGACGTTTCTGCCTTTTTGAATGCCTCCATTGAGAAAGTACTGCATACACTGGGAGAGGCGTTTGTACTGGTAGCAATAGTGGTGTTCCTGTTTTTGGGCGACTGGCGCTCCACCCTTATTCCCACACTGGCCGTTCCTGTATCCCTGGTAGGCTCCTTTTTCTTCATGCAGCTTTTCGGGCTTACCATCAATCTTATCACATTGTTTGCGCTTGTGCTGGCGATCGGTATAGTGGTGGACAATGCTATTGTGGTGATCGAGGCCGTGCATGCCAAAATGGAAGAAAAGCATTTGTCGCCCTACCAGGCTACAAAGCAGGTGTTACATGAGATTGCCGGTGCGATCGTGGCCATCACCTTTGTAATGACAGCGGTATTTATCCCGGTGGCATTTATGTCAGGCCCGGTGGGTATATTTTACCGGCAGTTTTCCATTACCATGGCTACTGCCATCGTATTGTCCGGTGTGGTGGCCCTCACGCTTACACCCGTGCTTTGCGCTATCATATTGAAGAATAATCATGGAAAGCCACGGAAGAAATCACCGGTAGATAAATTCATCGATGCCTTTAACAGGGCCTTTGAGAAGCTGACAGGAAGATATACCCGGCTGCTGGAGATCATCGTGAACCGGAGATTGGTCACCTTCGTCCTGTTGCTGGCTTTTTGCTTCGGGATCTTCGGTATCAGCAAGACCCTGCCCTCCGGCTTTATTCCGAATGAAGACCAGGGCATGATCTACGCCATCGTGCAAACGCCTCCGGGATCTACGCTGGAAAGAACCAATGATATCGCCAAGAGAGTGCAGGACATTGCCTTGCGTGTGGACGGTGTTCAATCTGTTTCAGCATTGGCGGGCTATGAGGTGTTGACGGAAGGACGCGGATCTAACGCAGGCACCTGTCTTATAAACCTGAAGGACTGGTCGGCACGTAAACATTCAGTGACCGAAATTATCCGTGAGCTGGAAGAAAAATGTCACGATGTTCCCGGCGCTACCATAGAATTCTTTGGTCCGCCGGCAGTGCCAGGATACGGCGCCGCGGGTGGTTTTGCTTTACGTCTCCTTGATAAAACGAATAACGATGATTACCGGGAGCTCGAAAAAGTGAATGACGATTTCATGGAGGCATTGAGCAAACGTAAGGAGCTGACAGGCTTATTTACCTTCTTCAGCGCCAATTACCCCCAGTATGAGCTGGTGATAGACAACCAGGCTGCCATGCAGAAAGGCGTTTCAATTGGTAAAGCAATGGACAACCTTTCCATTTTGATAGGAAGTACCTACGAGCTCGGCTTTATCAGGTTCGGCACCTTCTCCAAGGTATTCGTACAAGCGGCTCCTGAATACAGGGCGCTGCCTGACGACCTGATGAAGTTGTACGTGAAGAACAACCGCGATGAGATGGTGCCTTATTCAGCTTTCATGTCCATCAAAAAGACGCATGGCCTGAATGAGATCACCAGGTATAACATGTACACCTCATCGGCCATCAGGGGTGAACCTGCGGCTGGTTATAGTAGTGGTGAGGCGATCAAAGCAATTGAAGAAGTAGCTGCCAAAACATTGCCGCGTGGGTATGGCATAGACTGGGAAGGCCTTTCAAAAGATGAAGTAGGCCGCGGAAATGAAGCGCTCTATATCTTCCTGGTGGTGCTGGCATTTGTTTACCTGATCCTTGCTGCGCAATATGAAAGTTTCCTGCTGCCGCTGGCGGTGATCCTTTCCCTTCCTGCGGGCGTTTTTGGCGCATTCATGCTGGTGAAGATCATGGGCCTGTCAAACGATATCTATGCCCAGGTGGGATTGGTTATGCTGGTTGGTTTGCTGGGTAAGAACGCCGTACTGATCGTGGAATTTGCTGTGCAGAAACACCGCTCCGGCGCCACGGTGCTCGAGGCTGCTATTGAAGGCGCCAAAACGCGTTTCCGCCCGATATTAATGACTTCCCTTGCGTTTATCGCAGGCTTGGTGCCGCTGGTCTTTGCTACAGGGCCGGGCGCTATTGGTAACCGTACGATCGGTGCTGCCTCTGCAGGCGGTATGTTGATCGGAACCATTTTCGGGGTGATCATCATTCCGGGCTTGTATTACCTGTTCGGCGTCATCGCAGCAAAACGGAAGCTCATTAGAGATGAAGACGAAAATCCGTTAACTGAAGAAATTGATCACAATGTTTAGAAGAAGTATCTATAAATACATGGGGCTCGCCTGCATCCCCTTTATCTATGCGGCGTGTAGCGTGCCTGCGCTGGTAGAAAAAACAGAGAACAAAGCGGTGCCTGCGAGTTATAATAACTCGCAGGACAGCACCAATACGGCAAGCGTGCAATGGAAAGAGTACTTTACGGATCCTTACCTGGCAGCGCTGATCGATACGGCTTTAAAGAATAACCAGGAGCTGAACATCACGTTACAGGAAATAGAGATCGCGAGGAATGAAGTAAGAGCGAGAAAAGGAGAGTACCTGCCTTTTGTTGGTGTAAAAGGATCTGCCGGTCTTGAAAAAGTAGGCAGGTATACCAGCCAGGGCGCAGGCGATGCTACTACCGAGATCAAACCGGGAAAAGAGATGCCGGATCCCTTGCCGGACTTCCTGGTAGGAGTGTATGCTAACTGGGAAGTGGATATCTGGAATAAGCTGCACAATGCCAAGAAAGCGGCCGTTACCCGGTACCTGTCTACTGTTGAAGGAAGGAATTTCCTGGTGACGAACCTGATCGCTGAGATCGCCAATTCTTATTACGAACTGCTGGCCCTCGACAACCAGCTGGATATCGTAAAGCAGAACATCGAGATCCAGAGTGATGCCCTGGAAATAGTGAAGCAGCAGAAAGAAGCTGCGCGGACCACCGAACTGGCGGTAAAGAAGTTTGAAGCGGAAGTGCTCAATACAAAGAGCCTTCAGTTTAGCATTCAGCAGCAGATCACAGAAACGGAGAATAAGATCAACTTCCTGACGGGCAGGTATCCGCAACCCATTCAAAGGAATGCGCAGGCTTTCAGCAGCGCGGTGCCAGCATCTGTTCATGCTGGTATTCCTTCCCAGTTATTAGCTAACCGTCCTGATATTAAACAGGCCGAGCTGGATCTGGCGGCAGCCCGCCTGGATATTAAGGTGGCCAAGGCGCAATTCTATCCATCTCTGGGTATTTCCGCCTCTTTTGGCTACAATGCATTTAATCCGTCCTATCTGTTGAGAACGCCGGAATCTATGCTGTATTCCATAGCGGGAGATCTGGTGGCGCCATTGGTCAATAAGAATGCGATCAAAGCCACCTATTACAACGCTAACGCTAAGCAGATCCAGGCCGTGTATAATTATGAGCGTACTATCCTGAACGCTTATATTGAGGTGGCCAATCAATTGTCAAAGATCAATAACCTGCAAAGCAGCTACGATCTGAAAACAAAAGAAGTGGATGCATTGGTGCTGTCTATCACTATTTCAAACGACCTTTTCAAATCAGCAAGAGCTGACTACATGGAAGTACTGCTGACCCAACGTGATGCGCTGGAGTCAAAGTTTGAACTGATCGAAACTAAAAAAGCGCAGATGAATGCTGTGGTGAACATCTACCAGGCACTGGGAGGCGGATGGAAATAAGTTTTTTGGTCCTATAGATCTGATATAGATGTATCTTATAGCCGGTTTTTTGCCGGCTATAATTTTCTAATTTTGGAAACGATGGAACCGAAAGCAATCTTAAAAGCGCATATCGCCAAAACCGCCTCATTAAGCGATGAGGAGTTTGAGTATTTCTTCTCCCATTTCCAGCCACATTCCTTCAAAAAGGGCCAGGTGCTGATCAGGGAAGGAGATAAGGTAGATTGTGAATACTTTGTGCTTTCGGGTTGTCTTAAATCATTCTACATTAATGACGAGGTTAAAATGCACATCCTGCAGTTTGCCATGGCTACCTGGTGGACTTCTGACTTTAATGCACTTTATACGCAAACCAGGGCCACTATTAATGTAGACTGTATTACCGATGCAGATGTGCTTAGCCTGAGTAATGCCGATCGTGAAAAGCTTTGCAGTGAGATACACCAGGTAGAGCATTTTTTTCGCTGGCGTACCAACAGAGGCTATGTAGCTTCACAAAAAAGGTTGTTGTCTTTGATGAACAATGACGCTAAAACCCGCTATGAAGAATTGATGACGCTTTATCCCCAATTGTATGAACTGGTGCCCAAACACCTGATTGCCTCCTACCTGGGCGTTTCAAGGGAGACATTAAGCCGTTTGTATAACGCCCACAGCAAAAAGTGATCTACGTCACGTAATCACTCCCCCATTCTGTCCGTCCTTTGTGTCGTAATTATAAACAATAAAAACACAAAGGATATGAAAAAGCAACAATTTAACATCGTAGTTTCCCAGAGCAATATTGACTGGGTTGGCCGGAAAGTAACCGGTGCACATGATGGCACTATTGCCATTAAACAAGGTACGCTTACGCTGGATGAAGGTAAACTGGCCGCCGGCAGCTTCGTGATCGATACCACGTCCATTAAGATCCTGGACGTAACAGACCCTGCTACCAACGCCCAGTTTGCAGGCCACCTGGCTTCTGATGACTTCTTCGCCATTGATCGGTACCCCGAAGCCACATTTGAGATCAGCAGGGTCAATGACAACCACGTTGAAGGTAACCTGACTATCAAAGGGATTACCCAAGCCGTTAGTTTTGATGCCAACGTGAGCGTTGCGGGTGATACTCTTAACGCCTCCGGTAAGATCGTAATAGACCGTACCAAATATGGTATCAAATTCCGCTCAGGCAATTTCTTCAAAGACCTGGGAGACACGCTTATCTACAATGACTTTGATCTGAATGTAACCATCACCGCCAAGGCAGCCGTTGAGCCGTCTCTGGCATAAAACCTAATACTATGCCATATGTAAAAATTGAAGTGACCCGCGAAGGCGTCACCCGCGAACAGAAACAACAACTGATAAAAGGTGTGACAGATGTGATCACCAATGTGCTGAATAAAGATCCTCATCTCACCCATGTTGTCATACAGGAAATAGCGCTGGATGACTGGGGATATGCAGGCGAACAGACATCTGTTTTACGCGAAAAAGGAATCACTGCCGATAAAAAATAAAATATTGATATATGAAAAAGCAAACTATCATAGTAACCGGCGCCTCCTCCGGGATTGGTAAAGGGGTAGCAAAATACTTCCTGGAAAAGGGAGATAATGTGGTGATCAATTCCACCACACCGGAAAAACTGGAGCAAACATACCGCGAGCTGGGCGCTGGCCCAAACCTGGCCATGGTGGCAGGCGATGTGAGTGATAAACATACCGGCGAGCAGCTGGTGGCCACCGCCGTTGAAAAGTTCGGTTCTGCAGACGTACTGGTGAACAATGCAGGTATATTTGAGACCAAACCTTTCCTGGAAGTGGATGAAACCTACCTGGACCGCTTTCTTGATACCAACCTGAAGGGTACTTATTTTACCACCCAGGCGGTTATTCCGCAAATGCTGAAACAGCATGATGGTGTGGTGATCAATATAGGTACTCCGCTGGTAAGCCATTCCCTGGGTGGGGTGCCTGCTACGGCGCCCATCTCCAGCAAGGGGGCTATCCATTCATTAACCCTGCAGCTGGCCGCCGAGTTCGGTAAACAGAACATCCGCGTGAATACGATTGCTTCGGGAACGATCCGTACCCCCATGCATGGTGATGAAGTAGATAAGCTGGCTGGCCTTCAGCTGGTGAACCGGGTAGGGGAGATAGAAGATATTGTACAGATGGTGTATACGGTTGCGAAGAGTAACTTTATAACGGGTGCGATCATCAATGTAGATGGAGGCTCGGGCGCAGGACATAATCTTAATTAAAATAATCAGGGCTGACCCCAAAGCGGATGGATACTCATACTATTTTAACAGTCTTCTCTATGTGCTTTATATGTGTTCTCTATGTGTTCTCCTTGCACTCGGTATGTGTCGCGCGTTTTTGTTAAAATAGTATCATTATTGAAGTTTTTTGGTCAGCCTCCTAAAACCTTAAAAAATGGAAACGCAACAAACAGATTCCTTAGCAATTTCAAAGGCATTGGAGGACTATTACTTCAAGGGTATCTATGAAGGCGACCTTCATGCGCTGGACAATATCTATCAGCCAGGTATCCTGCTTTTTGGTGATGTAAAGGGTGTGCCTTATGCTAAAACCCTTGATCAATACCTGGATGGCGTAGCGAACCGCCAATCCCCAAAAGACTCAGGCAAGCCTTTTAAAGGTGAAATTTTGGATATCAGGGTAGTGAATTCTATTGGGGTAGCCGAGGTAAAGGTGAGGATGTATGATTTCCTCTACCATGAGTTCCTGTCTTTCCACAAGATAGATGGTCAGTGGCGCATCGTTAACAAAATGATCACTGACACGAACATATAAACTTTGCAATCATGTGGTATAATACAAGAGCAACGGCATTATTAGGCATCGATTATCCCATCCTGCAGGGCCCTTTCGGAGGCAATCTCTCCTCAGTTGAACTGGTTTCCACGGTATCCAATGCCGGTGGGCTGGGTGGCTACGGCGCGTATACCTTAAGCCCGCAGGAAATTTACGAAGTGGATCAACAGATCAAAGCCGCCACTGCTAAGCCCTATAATCTCAACCTGTGGGTATCTGATACCGATGCGCCGGATGGCATAGTGAGCGATGAGCAGTATGAGCTGGCCCGGAAAACCTTTCAGCCTTATTTTGACGAGCTGGGCATACCCGCGCCTGAAAAACCTGCTCCTTTTAAGTCCAGGTTCGAGGATCAGCTGCAGGTGGTACTTGATATCAAGCCTAAGGTTTTCAGCTTTATGTTTGGGCTGCTGTCTGACGATGTGATGGACCGGCTGCGTAAGCTTGGGATCAAAACCATCGGTGCAGCTACTACGCTGGACGAGGCCATTGCCCTGGAAGGAACAGGGGTGGACCTGATCATTGCCTCCGGTTTTGAAGCGGGTGGTCACCGGCCTTCTTTCCTGGCGTCTGCAGAGGCATCTATCACGGGCACTTTTGTGCTGTTACAGCTGATCAGGGAAAAAGTAAAGACCCCGGTCATTGCGGCGGGAGGCATTGCAAACGGCAGAGGGATAACGGCCGCCTTAACATTAGGCGCAGATGCCGCTCAGGTGGGTACCGCCTTCCTGGCTACGGATGAATCAAACGCGCTACCCATCCACAGGCAGATGTTGTTCTCTGATGCTGCCAAATACACGACCTTGTCCAGGGCATTTACCGGCCGGTTGGGACGTGGCCTCACGAGTAGAATAGCCCGGGACCTGGTGGCGAAAGAAAAACAGATCCTGCCCTTCCCTTTACAAACCACCTTCATGTCTTCCCTTAGAAAAGCTGCGCTGGAACAGGAGAAATGGGATATGATCCTCTTCTGGGGCGGACAGATTGCACCGGTGCTCAAGCACCGCAGCGCTAAGCAGCTGATGCAATCTTTGATCGAAGAAACAAGTGCTGCTTTCAACCATTTGCAGCTTAAGCAGGTTTAGTTTCCCGCTTTTATCTGCTCCACAGCTTTTTTTGCATGCTCTCCGGCAAGGCTGTTAGGATCCAGGCTGATGGCCCTGTTGTAATATTCCAGCGCTTTGTCCGTTTGCTTTGCTTTCTGATAAGCCTCCGCCAGGCTATCCCATGTATTGGCTGAAGCAGGATAAAGCCGGGTATTTAATTGGAACACCCAGATGGCAGATTCCAGTTGATTAGAATTGATCAGGTGATAACCAGCCTGGTTGAACTGGCTTTCCAGATCCAGGTAGCGATATTTCGGGTCTTTTACTATCTTTTGGGCGTCTGCTTCCAGCTGGTCCATTTTGCCGGCTATGAATAAGTCCCGCAAATGTGTCATAGGATCTATAATAGCCTCCTTGTCCGAGAAATTAAGGCAGGCATCCAGCACAGGGTCTTTATTGGTCTTGTAATCATTAAAGCTCATGTCTACTGCCAGCTGTGGCGCTAGCCAGGGGGCGTTTGCCCAGGGATCTTTATCCTGCCACCAGGCAAATGACAGGTAAACGGGTGTCTTTGTCTTAGGCAGCTCTACCCGGTGGTTGTCGCCATAAAAGTTGAGGTTTTCACCGGTAGGCTCTCCCACAAATAAAGCGTTGGTGTAATTACTAAGCTCATTCACCAGGTTCTGGCAGGCAGAAAAAGTTCGCCGGCCAATGATCACGAATAATTTTCCTGGTTGATTGATCTTTTTAGTTTCTATAATGCCGGTGATGATAGGCTTATTCTTAGTATTGTTACCACCGCCGTTGAGACGCACATCCAGCACCAGGCGTTCCACATCATTTTTATCTATGAATTCAAACAACCGCTTATAGAAAAGAGGGATTGCTTCCTGCGGATCATCCTGTATCTGGCTATGCCGCACATATACTGTTTTAGTAGCAGGCAGGTATTCAAAATAATAGATCTTATCCAGGTTCTTGAGATAATAGGGTGTAGTACTGGTATCACGCACCGTTAACCAATCTTTTTTACCTGATATAAAGCCGTAGTCCCGTGGCGGTGCGAATGTGTCCAGGGTGGCCACTGTTTGTTCAAATGATTTGCCATCTTTCTCAAAAGTATAGGTAACAGTTTTTTTCAGGGCTTTGGTTACGCGCTGGGCATGTAAGGCCTCAGGATTACCCAGGTAATCAAGTCCGTATGCTTTGAAGAACTGGTCGTTCTCGGCAGGTACCAGGGGCTTAACGGCTTCCAGGGCCTGCATTACCGGAACGCCTTCCACCTTGACCAATTTGGCGCCTAATATGGATGCATAGTTCTTACTCACACCTTCTACGTAAACACCGTCACTGAACCAGTAGAAATTAATGGGAGCGGAATGATACCTGGAGGGAGACTCCCGCCAGCGAAGGGCAGTATGTCCGTATTTCAACAAGGCGACTATACGTACCAGTCCTGCAACGCGTTCATGTTCCTGCATGGCAGGCATCGCATCGTAAAGCTTATCCGCTTCTGCATCAAATTGCGCTACGGTTATTTTATGGAACAGGAATGGGTAATCTTTGTGAATGGTTTGTTGCAGAAAGCGAAGATCGGATTGCCAGTCGGCAACGGTGGGTTTTGTTTGTGCCTGTGCAAGGGCAAACAAAAGCACGAATGGTAAGAACAGATAATTTTTCATGAACGTATCTTGTGGCGGAGTAATTGGTGAGTTGACCTATACAAAATACGAAATTACGATAAAATAACATGGCCTGAGGAGCGGATCCCCAGGCCATGACAGATACAATTAGAACGGCTGCTTAACCAATTGGTATGGTATGTTGTGCAGCTTCCTTACCCGGAATAAGCGGCAGGCTTACCTGCAGTACGCCATCCACATACCTGGCAGCAATGTTAGCTGCGTCAATGGATTCATTCAGGGTAAAGGTCCTTACGAAACCTCCGCGGCTATACTCCCTCCTGACCCATTCGGGACGGGGAAAACCTTCGGGCGGAACGTAAGACACGACCAGCTCATTACCCTTTACTTCCACATTAAAATTCTCCCGGATGCGGCCCGGGGCAAACACCAGCATTTCGTAACTGTTGTCTGTTCTGTAAATGTTTACAGCGGCTCTTTCCATTGAGCGGATAAACAGGTGCCGGTCCCTGTTTCCGTAGTTGCCTTTTGCGGCGCATGACTGATTGTAGTTCATGGTCTACTCTTTTTAAGTGAATAATAGTAGTACTATAGAGGTAGACGAATGAACCGGGGAAATATTTTAAGCATCATGATCACCGGGTAAGGCGGTGTATTAGAATTGCAGCCCGCTGAATTAGAAGCATTCCGTATAGGCCAGGGGAATCTCCACCCTGGTGCCGGTAGCCTGCCCGTTTTCGTTTTCCAGATCGGTGATCCTGATGGGGGCAGACAGGCCGTTCTCTTTGTTGAATAATTCGATCCGCTTGATGGTGATCTCCATGCCATGCGATCTGCGATGGGAACCTGATTTTTCTTTTATCCGGCGGGCTGCCGCCCTTCCGATGCCATTGTCTTCAATGATGCAGTGGAGACAAGCGGCATTTTTAATGATCTCCACTTTCAGTTTGCCTTCCTGTTTTTGGGGAAGCAGACCATGCAGAATGGCGTTTTCCACAAAGGGCTGAATGATGAGGGGAGGCACTTCTGCAATGTCAGGATCTGTGCCGTTTACCTGGATGTCAAATTTAAAACGGTGCTCAAAACGTATCTGTTCCAGTTGAATGTAGAGCATGGCTACTTCCAGTTCATCCCCCAATGTTATTTTCTTTTGCCGGGAATGGTCAAGTATCAGCCGGATCAGTTTCGAGAATTTGCTGATGTACTGGGTGGATTGGGCGATGTTGTTACTATTGACGAAGGAATTGATCGTATTGAGCGAGTTGAAAATAAAATGGGGGTTCATTTGGGTACGAAGTGCACTGTTCTCCAGTTCATTCAGTTTTATTTCATAGTCGCTCCTTAAGCGGGCTTCTTTACTCACACGCCAGATCCGGCGCCTGTAAAGCAGGTACACCATCAACAGGAGCAATGATACCGTCAGTGACCTGAACCACCAGGTGGCCCAGAATGCTTTGTGGATGGTTATTTTGACCGGGTGCTGTGCGGGATACCAGTCCTTCCCGTTAATAGACGCTTCGGCGATGAATACGTAGTTGCCAGGTTTCAGATTGGTGTATCGGGCTATTCTCTGTTGCCCGGCGTAAACATAGCCGGAATCAAAAGTGCTCAATTTATACCGGTACTGTACGGATGGGCCTAACTGAAAATCTACGGCCAGGTAGGCAATAGATAAATTATTCTGATAGTATTCCAGCTTGTAAGCGCTTTCCTGAAGTGTGCTGATAGTGGTATCTCTTGATACCAGTGAGGTAATGAATACAGGTAAAGGGCTTGCTTTACTGTTTATCTCCCGGGGGTAGAAATGGTTAAAGCCGGCTGCGCTGCCGGCAAATATTTCTCCGTCAGGTGTCATGTGAAAATTGCACAACCCATGATTGCTTTGTTCAAGGCCGTCCCGGGCATCGAAAGTTTCCAGCAGCCCGCTTAGCGGATCATAACGGGACAGCCCTATATTTCCCAGTATCCACATCTTGCCTGTCTGATCACAGAGCAGGTCCATGATATTGTCGCTGGGAAGACCAGCCTCGCTGTTAATGACCTTTTGTACCATTAGTGTAAGGGGGGATATGATGAACAGACCGGAGGGTCCTCCGGCATATACCATACCCGTACTGTCGCTGGCGAGTGCCCTGACGGCATGATCTGTATCCCTGACCGGTAGCTTGACCGCCAGCAGGCTGTCTTTTTCTCTGTTGTAGTAGTACAGACCGTCTGCCTGACCCAGCCACCAGTTATCGTGGCTGTCTGCCATGGCGTAATACGTGGCCTTGTCTGCAATGCCCTTCAGGCTGCGATGGTTAAAGAATGTCTGTATCTTTTGGGTCAGCGGATCAAAGTAGGCAAATCCGCCGAGGGTGCAGATAATGAAGTTGCCATGTTTGTCTGTAACGATGGTATGTATATCATTATTGGGAAGCGTGTGGGCGGCATCCTGCGCATTTCGCCTGTATTGTTTGAAAGTTCCATCCGCCTGTAGTAATCCCATCCCGCCGCCAAAGGTACCTGCCCATATCCTGTTGGCTTTGTCTGCGACGATGCTGCGGATCGTCTTGTATTTTCGCTGACCGCCTTCAGGATCATAATAAGGATAATAGGTACTGAGGCCAGTTCGTGTGTCAAGGTGGGCAAGATGACTGTTAGTGCCGATCCAAAGGTTTTTATTACTGTCTTGCCAGAACGTATTGAAACCGCCGTCATACTTTTGGCCGGCGCTGTTGATGAGATACTTTTTAAGCCGGAATTGGGTGTTGGATAAAGGGGCATATGAAATACCCCGGGAATGCACAAACAATGTACCGCTGCGGGTAACAAAGAGACTTCTGCAATAGGTGGAGCTGACAGATGATGGATCTCCGGGATCGTGTGTGCGGTGATATGCTTTTCTTTTGTTCAGGTCAATAATATATACGCCGTAGTAGCGGCAGGCGACTGCAAATTTGTTAGCGCCGATTGCCCGGATGGTGCCTGCATACCCGCCTATCGGTTTGCCATCGTCCACCGGCCAGTCATTGATATATGTTGTAGCGCCTGAGCGGATGTTAATCAAAGCGAGCGTATCCTTCGAGAAGCTTCCCGCCAGTATGGTGCTATCATTTACCCTGGCGGCTGCCCAACATTTTCCATAGGCAAATTCTTTTAAGGGCCGCTGTTGCGGGATATTTACCAGTACCAGCTTATCTCTGAACCCGATCAGCCATTCGTCGTTCCGGAAGTGCTCAAAGGCCAGCGGTGTTCCGTACTGCTGCAACAGCGGTGACAGCCCCGTGAGTTTTGTTAACTGCATTTGAGGGCTCAGCTGGTATAGGTGGTCTGAAAGGAGGAGGAGTTGCCCGTTCGCGCTGTTGCCAAAAAACAGTATACCGGCCCTGCTTGCAATGCCCTGCCTGAAATTGAGAAAGCGGCTGTCATTTTCCCTTTTATACTGAATGCCCGCCGGCGTATAGATCCAGATAGTCCCCCTGGAATCGCAGTGTATGTTGATGATATTATTGCTGGTCAGGCCGGAAGTGCCGGGCACACTGTAGCTGCTTAGCTGGTAGCCGTCGAACACATTGATCCCTTCGTCGCTTGCTATCCATACACGCCCCTGCCGGTCCTCTGTAAGTACCAGCCGGAGATCGCTTAATAAGCCTCCGGCAGTAGTCAGGTGCCTGAAGGAAAGCTCCTGTGCGGATAGCCGTAGCCCGGATGCCAGGATGAAGCTCAGTATGGAATATAGGCGTAACAATTGTTTTAATAAAAGTAAAGGATACCTGACTTTTAAACAAAAACCAGGGGCTTTATCCGTTAACTCAAATGGCCCATTCGTTAAGTCAAAGAGCCGGGCGATGGTAAATGTGTGATCTTAGATCAAAGCCTATGCATGCGGAGGTTTCTTAACATCATCAGCGGTTTGTTGCTTGGCCCGGGGATGGCGATAGCGGCAGCTCAGTTGCCTGGCTGGGAAACTGACCCCTGGAAGCAGGTAAGGCAGCAAAAACAGGGTGTTATTACTGTGTTGTGGGATGAAATAGAGCCTTTTATCTATCGGGACAAAGACGGAGCGCTGGTAGGCATTGAGTATGAGCTGATGGAAGGGTTCCGGGGCTTTATGGAACGGCAGTATGGTGTGCAGTTAAAGATCAACTGGGTGAACGCGAACGGATTTGAGAACATTTACCCCCGCATCAGGGGCTCAAATGCCAGTGGTCTATTCGCCCTGTCTTACTATTCAATTACTGCCGAAAGGAAAAAAGAGGTGAAATTCTCACCACCTTACATGCCAGACCTGAATGTACTGGTAACCAACAGCAGTGTACCGGCTTTTGAATCAGGCCCGCAGCTGGTAGACAAGCTGAGAAAAATGAATGGCTATACGATGGGGGGAACTACCATGGAGCAGGATCTGTTGCTGTTAAAAGAACGATATTTCCCTATGCTGCCGGTAGATCATGCTCCTGTTAATGACTATGAAGTACTGAAGCATATTGCTGCAGATCCGGTGGGCATTGGCTATGTGCCGGTTTCCATCTATGTTGTGGCATTGCAGCGCGGTATTAAAGTGAAGCGGCAACGCCTGTTCGATATCAGGAGGGAAGGCTTTGCAGCGATATATCCTAAGAAAAGCGATTGGGATGAGCCAATAAACCGGTATTTTAACAGCGCTGAAGCGAGAACGAGGGTTTCTGCGCTTATCAGAAAATATCTTGGTGAAGAGGTAGCCGGTATTATTCTCAATGTTTCGGCAAAGGATACTTTGGGCACGGGCAAGGGTGATATAGAGCTGCTAACGAAAGAACGGGAGATCGTAACGCAGCGCCTGATAGATACGGCACTGGTAGTAGAGCGGCAACGGGTACTGCAACGATTGTTACTGGCTGCGGCTATTGTAGTGTTAATGCTTGCAGGCTTGTTTTATAGCCGTTTTCGTACCCGTAAGAAGCTGGTACAGCAGCTGGCTCAGCGAAACCAGCTGATCGTTAAGCAGAATGAGCAGATAGAGCAAATGAACCAGCTGCTTAAGTTGAAAGTGTTGCAGGGGCGGATGAACCCTCATTTTCTTTTCAATTCACTTAACTCTATACAGTACTTTATAACAGCAGATAATAAGAAAGCATCCATTCAATATATCAATAAATTTTCGACTTTTTTGAGGAAGATCATTCATTATGGGGATGAGCTTTCTATCAGTTCACGGGATGAGGCCAGCCTGCTGGAGGAATATTTATGGCTGGAGCAAACCAGGTTTCCGGGCAGGTTTGATTATGTTATCACATTGCCAGAGCATGCACAGCAGGCCCCCATCCTTCCTTTGATAGTACATAGCCTCGTAGAAGATGCCATATATAAAGGCGTGCTAAATATAAAAGATAACAGGATAGGAAAAATAACCATTGATTTTAATTTGCAGGAAGATGGATTGTGGATAGAAGTGGCTGACAATGGCATCAGCCGCGAAAGTGCAGACCAGCTGGAGAAAAGAAAAGGAATAAGGCCCGGAGAAGAAAGTGTGCTGTCCAGGCGTATACGCTTATTTAACCGCCAGGGTAACAGGAAGATCAATCTTCAGCATACCATAGGTAAGGGCCTGAACGAAGAAGTGTTTAACCGGGTCAGCTTGTACGTTCCACAACCATTATTTGACGGTCCGTTTTCGTAACTTACTTGCACCAGGAAAATCAACTAAATGACCTATAAAGCATTGATCGTAGAAGATGAAGTGCTCAGCAGGGACTTCCTCAAAAACCTGCTGGCAGAATTTTGTCCCCATATAGACGTGATCGGCACGGCCGGTACTGTAGAAGAAGCCGTAGCGTTCATCAACACGCACCTGCCCGATATTGTTTTTATGGATATTGAGATGCAGTCAGGCACAGGCTTCGATGTTTTGTTGAAGGTGGCCCGGCGTAATTTCCGCGTTATATTCACTACAGCATACGATCACTATGCGATAAAAGCGATCAGGTTCAGTGCCGTTGATTATCTGTTAAAGCCGATCAGTCTTGAAGAGTTACAGCAGGCAGTGGCCACCGCCATAGAAAGCCTTCGGCAAAAAGATGCGGACAACAAGCTGGAATTGTTAATGAAAAATCTGCAACGCCCGGAAGGGGAGGATTTTTCCATCAGTTTGTCTACTTCCGAGGGGATTGAATTTATACAGTTGAGTAATATTACCCGTCTTGAAGCTAATGGCCCTTACACTACCTTCTTCATAAAAGATAACCGCAAGATCATGGTCAGCAGACATCTGAAGGAATATGAAATGCTGCTTGCCGGTCATGGTTTTTTCCGCATACACAATTCGCATATCATTAATTTGAAAGAGGTGAAGAAAATGATCAAGACCGATGGCGGTTATGTGATCATGAGTGATGAAGCGATGATCGCCATCTCCCCTAAGAAGAAAGAAGAATTCATGCAATTGATGTCACGAAGGCTGGTATAATACATGTGACTTACGGAACTGGCGTATATTTAACTTTCACCTCGGCAGGATATTTTTTATCTACGATCCGTTTGCCAATAGCTATAAACGGCTCTTCCACCCATCTGTACAACACGTAGCTAAGCAATAAATTGATCGTGAGGAAAGCAACAAACGCGATCAGTACAATGACCGGTTTGCCTGCCGGTAATTTGGTGGCGTAGAAAAGTATGATCTGCAGCGTGAAACTATGTATAAGATATAAGGAGTATGATAAGTTGGCGCCCATGGTACCGGCCTTGCCTCCCAGTAGCTGTTTAAAGAAGATCAGAATGCGGTAGGCCCAGCCTGGCATGTTGTCTTTCAGCTCTTCGCTGAACATAAAGACCAGGATAGCGGCCAATATGCCGATGGTGAAAATATCCACCTTCAGGCAGATGCAGATAAATGAGCAGAAGAATAAATGAAAATAACCGGCTTTATTGATCAGCACTTTGGCCATGATCATACCTGTTACAAAATAGATGAGCTGGTAGGTAACCAGTGTTGGCAGTCCCAGGTCAACAATGCGGGCTTTCCTTACAAGGGAAGCATCTCCAAAAAGCTTATAGGATAATATATATAAAGCGCCTGCGATTAATACAATGAAGGGCAGCTTTAAAAAATTGCTTCGCTTACTGTAGAAGAACAGCAGGTATAACAAAGGAAAGATAACATAGAATTGCACCTCAGGAGAAAGGCTCCATGCAGGTCCCAGTATGCTGGCGTTGATCACAGGAAAAAAGCCGTGCAGAAAAGTGAGGTGTAAAAACAGATCTTTAAAACCAGGGCTCAGTGCGGGATCATAAGTCCACTTGAAGTGAGGCGTTTCGCCGGTAAAGAAGGTAACATTGGCATGAGCGAAATCCCTGGTAACAGGTAACAGGAAGAACGCCACCATGATGGCAATGAAATAAATGGGATACAACCTGAAGAAACGTCTCAGCCAGAATTTGATGAATGTTTCTCTTTTCTCCGGCAGCTCTTTCCTTTCACGCAGGGTATAGTGGAAGGTCATCAGGAAGCCGGTGATGATCATAAATCCGCTAACGGCGGAAGAGTTATGATGAAGCACTTTACCTAATATGGGAAGGGGAAAGACTTTGTCTGCTCCTATATAATAATAAAAGTGGCCCACTGCTACCCACAGGGCTAATAGTATTCTTAATCCATTAAGGAAAGCGGTGTCAAATGTTGGCCGGTTTACTGCATTAGGTTTTTCCATTACTCCTGTACAAGGTTATTCAATTATTAAAGTTGGCGCATTCTTACGGTTTTTGCTATTCCTAGAATAAGTAGATCAGTATTCCTAAAACAAGTAAGTGTGATGACGGCGCTATAATGCCGTTGTCTAATGATATTTTAGCCTCACCTGTTTACATATCTGAGAAAAAAGCAATGTCGTAAAGTATGGTTTAACGGTCTGGTTTTTGCAAAGTGTGTGCCATTTGCTGGATGCTGAACCTGTTTCAAACTTTTCGCGGAATCATGTATTTTTACAAAAACCAATCTAATTAAAAAACCTGCAAGCCTTGAAGCACGATACTAAATTCTTGGATGGAATAAGACTTTGCCTGGCACTATGGGTAGCACTAGGGCATTTTTATAAATATATCGGCGGCGCTTCTTTTGCACAGCTCCCTTTCTTCATGAGGCCTTTTATGGATGCCACTCCCGCAGTAGATGGCTTTATGGTCATCACCGGCTTCCTGATGATGTATCACTATACTTTAAGAGAAGATAAAGAGCCACCCACTGCAGGGGCAACAATCAATAAATTTTATCTCAGGAGGTTTTTTCGCCTGTTCCCGCTTTATTCATTGGCGATACTGGCTTCCTACCTGCTGTTCAGTGTTAACACCGGGTTCCTGTATGATAGCTATCAGCATCTTTCAGGGCATACTCCCCGTTTCGATACTACATATGATCCAACCAAGTATCCTGATTTCTGGGATGTTTTCCTGCACCTTACTTTCCTGCATGGGTTTGTACCTGGCCGGAATGTGAGCTTGTTAGGGCCAGCCTGGAGCTTGTCGCTGGAGATGCAGTTCTATATTATCTTCCCGTTCCTGTTCCTCTTCTTTACAAAGAACCCGAAATTAAGAGTGCCGCTGACGATCCTTGCCTCAGTGTTTTTGTATGTAGTGGCAGATAAGTTATTCGGCAACTGGGCGCAGCCTGGCAGGCTGGTTGATTTTGGAGCGCCTTCCCTGATCATTCATAAGTTCCTTTATTTTATAGTGGGTATGTTGCTGTCGCAGGTATTGCTGAAAAGGTTAAGCCCTTATTATCTCCTGTTTATACTTGTTATCAGCTTCCGGTTTATACCGCTTATTTCTTTTGCGGTGACATTGCTGATCACCATTTTCATGTTCACTCATGAGTTAAAGGAAAGGGTGCCTGCCTGGATGTATAATGCCATTGAAGCCTGTAAAAAAATATTCTCCGGGAAAGTGGGCAAGTTCGGAGCAGATATTTCTTACTCCCTGTACCTGCTCCATATGCTTTTGCTGCCGACAATATTACATTATACCATTGCATTGGGATTTAATAAGGTTACCACGGTGATCATCGCGTTGATCCTTTTTGTTACGATCAATTTTGTGCTGGGGTATGTTCTTTATAAAACATTGGAGAAACCATTTATACTGATGGGCAAACGGCTGCTGGATAAAAAATATCCGCCGGAGCTGGTGCCGTCTATCAAGGCCTCAAGGCTGGCAGAGTAATAACTTTAGATATAACAAAAAAACCGGCTGTATAAGCCGGTTTTTTTGTTTACGTTACTTATGCATTAATGCTTAGCCCACCACAGTGGTGTCAGCACTGCATCTGCACCACCAAGCAGCTGTACCGCCTGTTGATATCCTGCAGGGTTGCTGTTGGCAAGGCTGCTGGGATATTTGATGCGTTGTGGGAAGAAGCTGATATTGCTGCTCATGTAGTTGCTGCTGTTCAAAGCCGGGAGGTTAGGCAGCGGCCTTTCAATAGCAGGATTCTCATAGAACGGCAAACCCAGCCTGCGCTGATCGTTCCATGCTTCCAGCGGTAACCAGGGCACCTGAGCTATGAATTTTTGTGTAATGATCTTGGTCAGCAGATCGTTCTTTACGCTACCGCCTTTATATAATGTATTGGACGGATAAACGATGTTAGCTGTGCCAGGCGTGTTGTTATACGCATCTTTATACTTCATGGTATGTGCAGCAGGCGGTTCTGCAATGTGGGCCCAGGATACAGATGTACCTGCCCTGTTATAGCTCTGGGAGGCAAGATAAGCGCCCAGGTATTGGGTAACCCCCCAGTATTCAAAGCTGCTTTGTATACCCGCCTCATAAGCTGCCTGTGCGGACATTGGAGAAGCCCAGCCCCTTACGCTGGCTTCTGCCAGGAGGAAGTAGGTTTCCCAGGGTGCAAAGAAAACACGTTGGTTGGTGCTTTTCCTGAACTGTTGGCCCAACCTGGGGTTGGTACCGATGTAGCTGTACAGGAAGTTTTTGGCGCCTTTGTCGCCCCAGTCGCCGGTAGTGGCTGCGTTCCAGGTGAAAGTGGCGTCTACATCTCCAAATCCGTCCATGCTACGCTTAACGGTCCTGGCATCATTGGTATAACTTGGGTAGAAAGAGAAATTCGGGTTGTTGAATTGACCGGGTATGATGAATGCTTTATAGGCACGTGGATCAATGGAATCCGGCAAACCATCAAACCAGTATCCAGCTACGGGGTCGTTGGTCATGGTCGTAATATGGTTACCAAATTTCAGACCCAGCCAGTCAGCCGGCTTGATATAAGGGCGAAGTGAATCCGGCAGCTGATCTGCAGAGCGAATCCCACCTAAACCGATATACAGGTTATTGAGGGTGGCAGACAGTAATTGTGAGTTCCACTCACGGCTCATTACACCTGACAAATCACTCCATCCGTCTTTCTCCTGTACTTTAAATGTATGGTCTGTTTCAGTGATGAGCAGATTAGTAGCAGCGGCTGCTTCAAATTCTGACTTAGCTTTAGCCGGGTCTACTTCAGATAAACGCATGGCCAGGCGTAAGCGCAGGGAGTTGCCATAACGTTTCCATTTGTTATAGTCGTATCCAAAAGCCGGGTCATAATCCTTCAGCGTGCTTGGGTTTACTACGTTTACGTCCAATGTGGCTACTGCTTCTGTCAGCTCCTTCAGCGCGTAATAGTATACGTCCTTTACACTCGCAAACGCAGGGTTTACTGCCTGGAAGCCATCGATTGGCAGCGGGCCGAAGTTATCGGAGGCTTCGCTCATCAGGTAGGCGCGCCAGATACGGGCTACCTGTATGAGATTATTGTTATGAGGTTGTGCAGTGCCGTTGGCCGCCTTTTTCTGAGCCAGCTCCACTGCGAGGTTCACACTGTTCAGCCAGCCGGATACCTGGTTATAGTATGCGGTTGTCCAGCCATCATCATATCCGCCGCTGGATAAGCCGCCCTGCCTGTGCTGGCGCCCGGCGGTTTTCCAGTATAATACAAATGAGCGTTCGGCTACATCAGGGTTCATTTGTGCGCCTATAATAGAGCCGTTAATGGCATATTCTACTTCTGCCTGGCTCTCACTTGCAGACTTTGGATCTGTGCCAAGCTCGTCAAATTTTGAGCATGATTGTGCAAGAATGGCTCCTGCGAACAATAAACATGCGCTTTTTATGATACTTTTCATACGATTCTTTTTTCAGCAATTAGAAAGTAACGTTTAGGTTAAACAGGAAGGTGCGGAAAGTAGGCGCGCTTCCATTTTCAAAGCCAACCGCATTAGTATTGGTGGCAAACACAGATTCCGGATCGATACCTTTAGCATGGCTGGAGATCATCCATACATTATTGCAGGAGAAACCGATGCTGGCACGCTGGATGGGAGTGCGGGCCAGTAATTTAGCTGGCAGTGAATAGCCTAACTGCACGTTTCTCAGGCGAACGTTAGATGCATCATATAAGTTAGCTTCTACAATACCCACGTTGTTGCGGCCGATAGCGTTTACCCAATACAGCTGAGGTGTTACGGCAGTGGTGTTTGGGCTGTAGGTCTTTGAATTAGCGTCGTATTTCACGCCGTCTACTACAAATTCACTGCGTTGTCCGTTTACAACAGTACCTTCCCATGTACCGCTTCTCTGCATGGAGTTAATCGTACCGGAGAATATCTGTCCGCCAAAACGAGCATCAACCTGGAAGCCCAGGGAAATACCTTTATAATTGAAAGTATTGGTTACGCCCAGCAGGCCGGTGGCCTGTTGGTTGCCCAACCTTACCTTATTACTGGTGGATGTTGGCAAACCGTTGTCATCCACGATGATCTTTCCAAAGTAGGGACTGTTTGCATCTTCCACCCTTTGGTAGGCAGTACCCCATATTTCACCATACTTTTCACCGGCAGATCCATAGATCTGTACATCGTCAAAACCACCAAGAGGATATAAGGTTATCCCGTCGGTGAGTTTTTTAACGGTGTTCTTGTTGGAAGAATAGTTTACGGTCACATCCCAGATAAGGCTGCCTGGCTGATCGAGCACGCGGCCGTTCAGCATGAGCTCATAGCCTTTGTTCTCAATGTCACCAGCATTGATCTTCCTGGCGGTATAGCCGCTGAGCGGGTCCATCGGCAGATCTATCAGCTGGTTAGTGGCATTGGATTTATACCAGGTTGCATCCAGGCCTACACGGTTATTAAAGAACCTGATCTCAGCACCCACTTCAGTAGACTTGATCAGCTCATTTTTCACATTTGCATCGTACAACACATTCTTTCTTTTAATGACTGTGTTGCCGTTAGGATCTTTAGAAACCTCGAAGGTGTTGTACAATTGATAAGGATCCATATCATTACCCGCCTGTGCATAAGAAGCACGTACCTTGCCGTAGCTGATCCAAGCCGGGACCTGGCCACCTAAGCGGTCTATCATATCGGTTACGATCACTGAAGTGCTCACGGAAGGATAGAAGAACGAGCGGTTGGCAGGTGCCAGGGCAGATGACCAGTCGTTACGGAATGTCGCATCAACAAACCAATAAGCATCCCAGTTCAGGCCAACAGTACCATATACTGAATTGATCCTCTTTTCGGAATATTTTTCTGTGATGGTAGGATTGTTTTTACTATTGTTGATCGCAAAGAGGTTGGGTATCTGCAATTCTCCGGCGTTGGCTTCCAGTCGGCTGTTCTTTTGCCGCATCAGGTTGCCGCCTACAGATGCAGATCCACCTAATTTGCCGAACACGTTATCTTTGCGCGCATTGATCAATGCACTGTAGTTTGTTTCGTTAAAAGTTTGTTTGCCGCTGCTGTAGCTGCCATTGGCAGGTGAGGGGCTGCCGGCATAAAGCTTAGCTTCATAGTTGGTGGTATAGATATCAGCACCAGCCCTTACCTCAGCGTTCAGCCAGGAGGTGAAGTCATATTTCAATGATCCGCTCATAATGAAACGGTCCCTTGCATCTTCATTCAGATCGTACTTTTGGCTCCAGTAAGGATTTACTTTCTGGCTGGAACCATACCACAGCATCTTTCCGTTATCCCGGGTGGCCGCGCTGAAGTCGCGGATATTCAGGTTTACAGGAAGCATGTACAGGGTATTGAAGACGTTGCCGTTGTTGTTACCTGTATTCGGGCGATTCTTTGCCCTTGAATTAACATACTGGATCTTGGTATCTGTAGTCCAGCGATCACCCTTGCCAAAGCGAGATACCGCACGGGCTGTCAGGTTGGTACGATCCAATTTGCTGCCGGGAATGATACCTTTATCAGTCAGATGCGTAATTGAAGAGTAGATAGAGGTTCCGTTACTTACCTGTTGTTGAAAAGAGACTGTATTTTTGAAATTCAGTCCTTTATTCAAGTACGCATCCGTGTTATCATATGCCTGCAGTTGTACTTGCTTGCCAGACCAATCGGTTACAGTCTGCCCGCTGATCTGAGGGCCCCATGAATTTTCTGAATCGGCTCCAAATGTGCCTTCAGTACCTTGTGCAAAGGACCGCTGTTTTTTAGGAGTTGTAAAAAGCTCTGAATAACCTATCTGGGAAGAGTAAGTGATGCCCAGACCGTTTTGTTTTTTACCGCTCTTGGTTGTAATCAGTATTACACCATTACCACCACGGGTGCCATACAACGCTGCTGCGCTGGGGCCTTTCAATACAGACATGCTCTCAATATCATCGGGGTTGATGTCTTGCAGACCGTTACCCATATCCCTGGAAGGATTCCAGTAGTCGTTGTTGGTGGCGCCGGTAGTGTTATCAACGGGCACACCGTCTACCACGATCAGCGGTTGGTTACTGCCGGTAAGAGAGTTGAAACCACGTAATACGATCTTGGAAGAACCTGCCGGACCATTGCTGGAGCGTACCACCTGCAAACCGGCTACTTTACCGGTAAGCGCATTGGT
>Ga0102590_1001899_pt1 | contig 27725 bp, 24 predicted proteins | sample AraplaMF_Col_mMF_FD_76859 | JGI IMG/M metagenome (GOLD analysis project Ga0102590, IMG submission 76859) | Arabidopsis root microbial communities from the University of North Carolina, USA - plate scrape MF_Col_mMF | ecosystem: Host-associated > Plants > Roots > Endosphere | place: USA... | reverse complement strand
CCGATGCGCGCCGCGCCGATGTGCGTTTTGCCTCCGAAAGCCTCGCCTTCGCGCATGTGCCGCAGCAGAGGACGCTGCAACGTCATCTCGACGTGCCCGCCGTCCACAGCCCGCTATGGAAGGCTCGCGTGCCCCGCGACCGCAGCGCATCGTGGGATTTCGAGGATGTTCGCGACTTCTACCTGCAGCTTCTCTACGGTTTCGATCCAGCTGAGCTGCGCCGCGAAGATCCCGAACGCTATCTCGATCTCTCCCGCGCCGTCACCGGCGAAGTGATCGAGGAGACTTTTGCCGAATGGCGGCGCAAGGGCTCCGCCTGCAACGGCGCGCTCGTCTGGACGCTGCAGGACCTGCTGCCCGGCCCGGGCTGGGGGGTGATCGATTCCACCGGAGAGCCGAAGCCGGTCTGGTATGCGATGCGCCGTGCATTCCGGCCGGTTCAGGTGGTCTTCACCGACGAGGGAACGAACGGTCTCGACGTGCATGTCGTCAACGAGACGGATGCCGCGCTCGACGTCGAGCTCGAGGTTGTCTGCCTGCGCGGCGGAAAACAGCAGGTCGTCAGCGGCAGCAGAGCCTTCAAGCTGGCGGCAAGAGACACGGAGCGCCTTGCCTGCACCGCGCTGTTCGGCGCTTTCTTCGATACGACCTATGCCTTCCGTTTCGGGCCGCCGGCGCATGATGCAAGTGTGGCGCGCCTGCGCTCGCTGGCAGACGGCGCCATTCTCGCCGAGAGCTTCCACTTCCCGTGCGGACGGGGGAAGGCGCTCCATGACGCAGGGATCGAAGCATCATTCAGCAGAGACGGCGACGACTGGTTCGTCGATCTCAGGACCGACCGGCTGGCGCAATCGGTGCATATCGACGTCGAAGGCTATCGGGCCGACGACGACTGGTTCCACCTTGCCCCCGGCGCGATGCGGCGCGTGAAGCTCCACACGCTGTCCGGCGCGGAAAGCGATATTCCGCCTGTGGGCGAGATCAAAAGTCTAGGCAGTTTGCATCGCGTCGCAATCGAGGGCTGATGCCCCTGCGAAGGATGATGCCGATCCATTGGGAAAGACCGTGATTTGAGAACGATATACCGCCTTCTGCGCGGCCATGTCCTGCAGCGGCTGATCCCGCGGTCGCGCCTTGCTTTCAATCCGCGCAGGCCGGTGGAAATCGGGCCGGTTCCTTTGGGACCGGCCTTTTACACCGCGCCCCGGCGTACAGAGAGCGCCCGACCCGACCGCATCTCCTTCATGTGGAACACGGAAACCCCGATGGGAACTGGTGATTTCGTCAGTATCACGTTGTGATGATTGTTAACCGAGGGAAAAGTTAGGTGCGGAAATCCTCTGCAAACGGAACCAAGGGACAGACCGATTGGAATGCCATCAACTGGCGGCAGGTCAATTGACGCGTTCGCAATCTGAGACAGCGTTCAGTTGCAGCCAAGGCCCGTCACGCGGGGGTATAGCCATACGTGACAGGTAGCAGGTTACACGCTCGACCGTCACATCGGTCTTGACGGTAGCTATTTGTGACAAGGTACCCTTGAGCTTAAAGCTTGAGGTGACAAATGACAAAAATTGGCTATGCCCGCGTCAGCACAATCGACCAGGACTTTGATATTCAAGAAAAGCGGCTAAAGGCCGAGGGCTGCATAATCGTGCAGGCCGAGGGCTGCATAATCGTGCGTGCCGAAAAGGTATCTGGCGCGAGCCGCGACGGTCGAACGGAACTGACCACGATAATCGAGTTTCTCCGCGAAGGGGACGAGCTTGTCGTGACGCGCCTTGATCGCCTCGGCCGCGATACCCGCGACGTCCTGAATATTGTTTATGAGTGCGAACAGCGCGGCGCATTCGTTACCGTCCTCGACCCCCATGTCTCGACACGAGGCGAACTAGGGCATGTAATATTGACGGTGCTCGGCATGGTCGCGCAAATGGAGCGACGATTTACCGTCGCAGCTTGCAGTGGTTTGAAACCTACCCCTGACGGTCGGTTTCGAGGGACCTACCCTCATCTTCCGTGCAACTCGGCTCCCACATTGCTGTGGATGCCTCGCGCCACACCCTCGTCCAGATGCCAGATAACTTTCCGCGACGGCTTCTTTCTAGGCAGCTGCATGACGTAGGCTGCCCCGAATTTGCGGCCCATCGCCGTATCGTTTCGTAAGAACCGACGATACCGCGCTCCAGCAACATTTCCTCGACCAGCCGCAGGCTCAACGGGAACCGGAAATACAGCCAGACCGCACGGGCGATAATCTGCGGTGGAAAGCCGTGGTTCTTGTAGCTGATGGTCGATGAGTCATCTCAACCGAATTATCCGCCACCCGTTAAGTTGCCGACAACGTGACATCGCCCGTTTAGGCATAGACCGGTAATTCACCGAATTCTCGAAAGAAGACGGCATCCGAGGCTCTGTCTTCATCGATAAGATATCCAAATACGGTTGATTGTCATAGGAAAGCGTGGATAGTCACCGGGATGGAAAGCCGAAAATGAATCTCAACGATGACGACGAACACCTGATAGAAACGCTTTTCCGCAACGGCACGATTACCGTCGTGGGGGTGGTGCTTTCATTTTCCCTAGGCTTCCTTACGCAGTGGGCCAGCAATCCAATACCGTGGAGACTTGCCGACCTGCCGACGTTGGTCGTCATAATTATAGGCATCGTCTTTCAGCTGCGCTCCCTCGCTTTACTTTTGCAAACGTCATCACTGAAAAAAGTCGTCTACGACAAGGCAAGCCGGCTATTTCTGAATGGCGTGATCATCACTGGGTCTGGCGTTTTTCTGGCGATCCTCATTGACACGTTCCAGTTGGTGATGGAGCGTTAACCGACACTTGGATTGAGGGGTTCCGCCGGTAAATACCGCCGAAAATGTTAAGGCGACACTACCCGGCTAGAGCAGGTCCTGCGATTGATGAATCGATTGTGAGGTGACGTGGCGCGGCGAAGCTGATTCAACATCCACAGCGAAGAGGTGGATGAGGGCACGAGCACTGAGCGATGATCCGATGATCTTCGGTTACGCGTATTGAAAGCGTCTGCGGCGGGCAGACAAGCGCCTTGTTCCGACCTTGATCAAACAACGGGACATCGCCGGTCAGTCTAATGCATGTTGCCCAAAACTGTGCAGCGGTTTTGGGAGGACGACTTGCATAAAGCAAAGACCTCTAACAGCGTCGCATACGACGCAATTAGACATCAATGCTGGCGGGGGGAAAGTCCGGCCGCCGCGCGATCAGTGCTCTTCATATTGGGTGAAGGAGGGATCGGCGAGATCGGCGAAGCGGGTAAATTCTGCCTGGAAGGCGAGCTTCACCGTTCCCGTCGGCCCGTGGCGCTGCTTGGCAATGATGACGTCGGCCGTGCCCTTCACCTTGTCGAACAGCGCTTCCCACTCCGGATATTTCGGATCGTGGATGTCGCGCGGCTCCGAATTTTTGACGTAATATTCCTCGCGGAACACGAAGAGCACGACGTCGGCGTCCTGCTCGATCGAGCCGGATTCGCGAAGGTCGGACAGCTGCGGCCGCTTGTCGTCGCGGCTTTCGACCTGACGCGAGAGCTGCGACAGTGCGATGATGGGAACGTTGAGCTCCTTGCCGAGCGCCTTGAGGCCGGTGGTGATCTGGGTGATTTCCTGCACGCGGTTGTCGCTGGACTTGCCCGAGCCGGTCATCAGCTGAATGTAGTCGACCACAAGCACGTCGAGGCCGCGCTGGCGCTTGAGGCGGCGCGCGCGGGCCGAAAGCTGGGCGATCGAGATGCCGCCGGTCTGGTCGATATAGAGCGGCACCTTCTGCATCATCCTCGAGCAGGCGACGAGCTTTTCGAAATCGGCATCGTTGATGTCGCCGCGGCGGATCTTCGAGGAGGAGACTTCGGTCTGCTCGGAGATGATACGGGTGGCGAGCTGCTCGGACGACATTTCGAGCGAATAGAAGCCGACGACGCCGCCGTTCTTTGCCTTCATGCTGCCGTCCGACTGGACTTCGCCTTCGTAGGAGGCGGCGATATTGTAGGCGATGTTGGTGGCAAGCGAAGTCTTGCCCATGCCGGGGCGTCCGGCAAGGACGATCAAGTCCGACCGCTGCAAGCCGCCCATCTTGGAATCCAGCGAATGGATGCCGGTGGAAATGCCGGAAAGTCCGCCGTCACGTTCCTTGGCGACGGCCGCCATGTCGATCGCCAGCGCGACCGCATCGTTGAAGGCCTGGAAACCGCCGTCGTAGCGGCCGTTTTCCGCCAGTTCGAAGAGGCGGCGTTCGGTATCCTCGATCTGCGACTGCGGCGGCATGTCGAGCGGCGCGTCATAGGCGATGTTGACGACATCCTCGCCGATGGTGATCAGCGCCCGGCGCAGCGCCAGGTCGTAGATCGCCCGACCGTAATCCTCGGCATTGATGACGGTGACGGCATTGCTGACCAGGCTCGCCAGATATTGCGAAACCGTCATGTCGCCGACTTTCTCGTCGGCTTTCAGGAAGGTCTTGATCGTCACCGGATTGGCGATCTTGCCCATGCGGATGATATCGCCGGCAACCTCGAAGATCTTCCGATGCAGCGGTTCATAGAGATGGATCGGCTTCAGGAAGTCCGACACCCGGTAATAGGCATCGTTGTTCATCAGGATCGCACCCAGAAGCGCTTGCTCGGCTTCGATATTGTTGGGTGCTTCGCGATAATGCTGCTCCGACGGGGCAACAGCTGCAATCTTTCGAGCGGCGTCGTTCATCATCATCCGTTCTGTCGGCGTTGTCACGTTGTTTATTGGCCGCGTGGGAAGCCGTGAGTGCACGGCCTGCCTGAAAAGCGCAGGCTCGGCCTCACGTGGCCACATTCAAACACGTGACAACGCCCTTCGTAGTGCTCATGCCATTCGTGCTTTGACCCATGCTACGCAACTGCGGGCGTCGAAATTGTCGTTCGCTGGATCAAGGCGCAAGCCACATAGCTTGACGTCCGGTGTGAGCTGAAGTGAGAAGCGCGCGAGCACCCTCGCCTCGCCAGCAAAGCCGCTGGCAGGTTGAAGGTCTATTATTTTCATGGGTATCCCCAATCTATCGTGTCTTCCGCTTCGCTTGCAGCGAAAGCGGCCATGTCTTTTCGTTTTTGACGATCTTCGATTCTGATCATCCCTTCAATGACGAGCAGGCCGGCGGCGCCATCTAGAGTGAAACCCACTGCGCACAATTGGCTGATTGCGTCTTCGATGATCTCGCGGGTCTTGGCTGATTTGTACTGGCCGACGCTCATGCTGCTGTCTCCTCTTGTTTGGCCATCCCCTTGACTAGTAGCGACGAGCGACGCGCCGCGACCGTGCCGCCGAGCAGGATCGCAGCCTGTTTAATTTCGGCGATATGCATGGGCTGCTCGCTCCTTCGAGTCGGTTTCCACGAGACAAGGAGATCGGACCCCCTGACCATGCGCGGATTCTCAAAATGTGGCACAAGTACTTCCTGACGGCGTTATATCAATATAAGGGTTGTAAACCGTCAGTGGCATATATGAGCCACAATAAGGCTAGTCAACAGCCAATGAGCTACCGCGCCAACAAACTTACCGGTGTTGTCACGTTAAGTTTCTCTGGCTGGAAAGGTCAGCGGCTCGTGGATATTCAGGCGCGGCGCGGCGCGGCGACGGGACGGAATCGAAAAGCAATTGCGGGTCGCTGAGTGCATGGAGACGAACCGTTGCAACGTGCCTAGTGATCGGTGGCCTTGCGCAGGTCGTCAGAAGCAGCCTCGCCGCCGATAAGAATGACGTAAAAAATTTCAAGTAACGAGGCCATAGCTTCTCCTTCACACGTTAGGTGACTACCTGTCAGCAGCCAGATGCCTGGCTCCGAGCACCCGCCGTGCCAGGCCGATTGTGCGGTGTGTAACGTGCGGGTTTCGGGCGGGTGGACTTCGACAGTTTGTCGGGTTCGCGCCACGGGTGGCTGCATGCGCTTGGCAGGGGTGCAACACTGCTTGCGAGATTTTTAACCGCAAAAGATTTCGCTAAAGCACCGCGCCGCTTTGCATCGCCGGCATTTGCATCAAGTGCGGCTCATTCGGCCAAGAAGTGCTTGCGCATTGGCGCTTCTATTCCGCGGCCTCTTCCGGAACATCACTACAGATGTGCGACATTGTCGTCAACTTTGTCGGCTTCGTGACACGCTTTAGGACTCTTCGTCCGGGTATTTTATCCCCCTAAGTGTTTGCAGCAGCAGGCACTTTCGTTCTGCCCCATCAATCAGCTCAATTGGCACGACGCTTGAAAATTGTTCTGGTGAAAACCAGTCGCGGCATCACCTCGGTCGGTTCGAATACGGAAAGGAAGAAATAATGACTGCTCTGCGTGGGAACTGGGTGTTTGGAAAGGCGGACTACGCCACATGGGGGCCATACCTCGGACAAGTTTACTCCCGGTTTAAGAAAACATCACCTGTACTCCCGGGCCCTAAAAAGGTGTTCAGCCTCGGTGCAAAGAAGGTTAGCGCGCAACGGTCGCCATAAGCTCATGGGCTGCGAGGCACATGTTGCGACCGACCGAGCGCAGCAGACACCCTTTGTCGCAAATCTGACAAAGCTGTCGCGCTGGGACCCCTGGCGAAAGCGGATTAATCCGAAATCCCTAGGTTAATCAGCGCGCCATCGGCCTGGCACGACGAGTGCTAGGACAACCGAGACAGCAAGAAAGGAAGACATCAATGAAGCCCCGTCTTGAAGATATCCTCCAATCCCTTTTGGATTCAGCCATGCACCGGGATCTTGATCCCGACGTTCGTGAAAGCAACACGCCGATGGCATCCCTTTTTGACAATACCGTAAAGCGCCTCATTGAAGCAGCCGAGTACGTGGATCTTGATCCTGGTGTTCTCGAAAAGCTTAAACTCGCACTCGAGATGACGCAGGCGCGCCTGTCGATCCGCATGGACGACGGCTCGATCAAGTCTTTTCTGGCGTGGCGCTGTCGCCATGACGATAGCCGCGGCCCGACGAAGGGCGGCATCCGCTTCCATCCGGATGTGAACGCCGATGAAGTGACGGCGCTTGCACTAATGATGACCTCGAAGTGTGCCGTGATGAACCTGCCTTTTGGCGGCGCCAAAGGGGGCGTGAAGGTGGAGCCTCGCAGCCTCTCCAACACGGAACTTGAACGTCTCGCACGCGCCTACATCCGGGCTTTCGCACATATCATTGGCCCAACCCGAGACGTCCCAGCGCCTGATGTCGGCACCAATGAAACGACAATGGCGTGGATGATGGACGAATACAGCACCATTGTCGGCAAGAAGACGCCAGAGGTGATTACCGGCAAGCCCGTCGCCCTTGGCGGCTCGCTCGGGCGCGACGATGCGACAGCCCGCGGGGCCTATTACATCACGCGATACAAAGCCGACGCTCTCGGTTTGAAGCATGGAGCACGGGTGGCGATCCAGGGATTTGGCAATGCTGGCCAACACATGGCGCAGCTGTTGGCCGACGATGGAAACTTGATCGTGTCGGTCTCGGACTCCAAAGGTGCGGTCCATGCCCCGGCTGGTCTCGACGTCAGCGAACTGCGTGCCGCCAAGCGCCACGGCGAAAGCGTCACCAGCGTGGCAGGTTCAGCTGGTGTGTCGGAAATTTCTGGCGACGAGCTCCTTGCGAGCGATTGCGACGTCCTCGTCTTGGCAGCCGTGGAAAATACGGTCCACAAGGGCAACGCGGGAAGCATAAAGGCCCCGCTTATTATCGAACTCGCCAACGGCCCGATCACTCCGGAGGCCGACGAGATCCTCGAGGCCAAGAACGTCTTAATCCTTCCCGATATCCTCGCGAACGCTGGTGGCGTTACGGTCTCGTTCTACGAATGGGTCCAGAACCGCCAGGGCCAATCCTGGACTCTCGACGAGGTTCATACGCGGCTGAAGACAACAATGGAAAAGCAAACCGACGCCGTTTGCGCATATGCGCGAGACAAGAAGATCACCCTGCGCAAGGCCGCCTACGTTCTTGCACTCGCGAGGATTGCCGCAGCTATGGAAGCGCTTCTTAAGGACTGAGGTGAGACCGCCGGCACTGCGCCTCCAGCGCCATCCGGCACAACGCATAAGGACGGCAGCCCGTGTGGCTGCTGTCAATTAAAGGACGGCCCAACCGCTGAAGGAAACGTCATGAAGACGATGGGAAAATCAACTGAGAGCAACCGCCTGGAGCAATCAATATTTGGCTGGTTCGAGCAGCGTCTCAATCCCTTTCCGAGCGAAGAGCCCGTCGCCCCTCCTAAAGGTCTTTTTGCCTTCTGCTGGCACTACAGCAAAACGGCTGCGCCTTGGCTCGGCTTGATAGCCGTGCTGACGGCGCTGATCGCGATCGGCGAGGTGGCCCTCTTCCAGTTCCTCGGCGACATCGTCGGCTGGCTGACCAACGCCGACCGTGCCACATTCCTGGAGAGAGAAGGCCACAAGCTTTTCTGGATGGCGGCGCTGGTGCTGGTCGGCCTGCCGCTGACGGCCGGGCTCGAGTCTTTCATCATGCATCAGGTGATGCTCGGCAATTATCAGATGAGCGCACGCTGGCAGATGCACCGCTTCCTGCTGCGCCACAGCATGTCGTTCTTCGTCAACGAGGCGGCCGGGTGCGTCGGGACCAAAGTGATGCAGACCTCGATCGCGGTACGCGAAACGGTGATCAGGATCCTCGATGTCTTCGTCTATGTCATCATCTACTTCCTGACGATGATCGTCATGGTTGCGGCAGCCGACTGGCGGCTGATGATCCCGATCCTTGTCTGGCTCGCGGTCTATATCGGTATCGTTGCCTATTTCGTGCCGCGGCTTCGCAAGATTGCTGCGGCGCAGGCGGATGCGCGCTCAATGATGACGGGACGTGTGGTCGACTGCTATACGAATATCGAGACGATCAAGCTGTTTTCGCATGCGGGCCGCGAGGAGGTCTACGCCAGGGAAAGCATGGGCGAGTTCCTGCAGATCGTGCACAAGCAGTTGCGCAAGGTGGCGCTCTTCCACATCTGCGTCTACCTGAACAACTGCGTGGCGCTCTTCGTCATCTCGGGCCAGTCGATCTGGTTCTGGCTGAGCGGAGCAATCTCGGTCGGCACCATTGCCATCGCAATCGGTCTTGCCATGCGCTTCAACTTCATGTCGCAATGGATCATGCGGGAAGTCACGGCGCTGTTCGAGAATATTGGCACGGTCTATGACGGCATGGAGATGATGAGCAACCAACACGAAATCGTCGACAAGCCGGGCGCACCCACTTTGATGGCAAAGAAGGGTGCGATCCACTATGACCGCATCCGCTTCCACTACGGCAAGAGCGAGAGCATCATCGATGACGTTTCGCTCGACATCAGGGCCGGCGAGAAGATCGGTCTGGTCGGCCGCTCCGGCACCGGCAAGACGACGCTGATGAGGCTGTTGCTGCGTTACTATGATCCCGAGGCCGGCCGCATCACCATCGACGGGCAGGATATCGCCGGCGTTTCGCAGGAAAGCCTACGCTCACAGATCGGCGTGGTCACGCAGGACACTTCGCTGCTGGATCGCTCGATCCGTGACAACATCGCTTATGGTCGTCCCGAAGCAACGGACGACGAGGTGATCGAGGCCGCCAAACGTGCCAATGCCTGGGAGTTCATCGAAGGCCTGGTCGACATGCAGGGCCGCGCGGGACTCGACGCCCAGGTCGGCGAACGCGGCGCCACGCTCTCCGGCGGCCAGCGGCAGCGCATCGCGATCGCCCGTGTCTTCCTGAAGGACGCGCCGATCCTGGTGCTCGACGAGGCAACCTCGGCACTCGATTCGGAAGTCGAGGCGGCGATCCAGAAAAACCTCTTCGCCTTGATGGAGGGCAAGACGGTGATCGCGACCGCCCACCGGCTGTCGACGCTGACGGAGATGGATCGGCTGATCGTGCTCGACAAGGGCCGGATCATCGAAGCCGGCTCGCACAGCGAGCTGATCGCAGGAGGCGGCATCTATGCCGATCTTTGGAACCTCCAGTCCGGCGGCACCCTCTCCAATCACCCCGAGGAAGCGGAAGTGGCAGCGGAATAGGAAGAAATGAGGCCCTCCCCACGGAAGCGGGGAGAGCCTCTCGAATTCTTGCCGGACGGTGCTGACGACCGGCGGTGGTTACCTCATTTCATAAGCTGTCGCTTGATCGATCACGCCGTGATGCTCGATGAGTGCTCCTTCTGGCCGATCCAAGTGACAATTGCCTCGGCGACGATCGCGTCGCGCGGCAGGAAGGGCAGGCAACTCAGCGTCAATTTCAGTAGCCTCTTAGGTCGTCGCATTCCCGATGCCCGAACTGCTTGCGTGCAGCGACCACATCGGGATTCAAAATGTCTACCTCCCGGCGAAAGCTCCGGCCATTACGGCGACTGGGGTACCGGGTCGACGTCTGGCACCATGTTCCGGGAGATGTCGCACAGCTTGATCGAATGGCACTCCGATGAATAGGCGCTTTTAGATCGTCTCATGACTGACAGAAATCGGATGCAGCTCCAGGCGCGTCTGGCCGGCAATCTGCTGCGGCGACGAGCCATGCAGGATGCGCTTGATCACTGATTGGCGCAGCTGCGCGAACCAATCAAGTTTGCCCAGCTTGGCACGCCGTTTTCCCGCCATGTCATTGCCATCGTGCACTAGATGTTTGATCCCGGATTTTGATGGTGCAATCTTCTCACAGGCTTGGAGGGATTCGCTGTGGGACAAATTCTGCATGGGAGCGCCACGACGACAGAGGCGATCCGTCGAGCAATACAAAATAGTCAAGCGAGCTTGAGGGTTCTTGCGAAGCGGTATGGGATCAATCAGAAGACGGTCGCCAAATGGAGGAAACGAACGTCGACGACCGATTTGGTGACCGGAAGAACTGAGGTCGACAGTTCTGTCGATCGAGGAGGAAGCGGTGATCGTTGCTTTCCGGCGTTATACGCTGCTGCCCCTCGACGACTGACTCTACGCGCTGCAACCGACCATTCCGCATCTGACACGCTCGTCACTGCATCGTTGTCTGCAGCGCCATGGCATTTCCAAGCTTGTCGATGTCGAAGGCGACAAACCCGTCCGCAAGAAGTTCAAAGCCTATCCGCTCGGCTACCTCCACATCGACATTGCCGAAGTCCGCACCGAGCAAGGCAAGCTCCATATGTTCGTCGCCATCGACCGAACATCGAAGTTCGCCTACGTCGAACTGCGCGAGAAGGCTCCAACGGCCGTCTCCAGAGAGTTTCTGCTCCGTCTGATCACAGCCGTTCCGTACAAAATCCACACTGTTCTCACCGACAATGGCATCCAGTTCACCACGCCCGGTGCGGGCGGCTCAGCTGTTCCGCTTATCAAGGAAGCGATCGAAAATGGCGAGATATTCCGGGCTCATGCTTTCGAATATACCTGCGCCAAGAACGATATCGAACACCGGACCACCAAGCCGAAACATCCCTGGACCAATGGCCAGGTCGAGCGAATGAACCGGACGATCAAGGATGCAACCGTCAAACGCTGTTACTACGAGAGCCATGATCAGCTTCGTCAGCACCTGGCTGACTTCGTCGCCGCCTACAATTTCGGCCGTCGCCTCAAGACCCTCAAAGGTCTCACGCCCTACGAATTCATTTGCAAACAATGGACAAAAGAGCCCGAACGATTCAGACTCGATCCAACCCATCAAATGCCGGGACTAAACATCTAGTAACCCACGAGGTCCGGCATCTCACGACCCTCGAAGGTATTGCGACGCTCACGGAAATGGTTGAGCATGTCGGTGCAGCTTCTCTGCACGTCAATGCGAACAGGGGAATAGCACGATTGCGACTACAACAGCGCTTCTCTTATAGCCCTCACCGCCGCCAGCGCTGTCCGCGTCCGCGTTGTGCTGACAAATTCCGGCCAACTCGACAGGACAACCGCCGCGAAATCCGATACAGGGTCGATGTAGATCAGTTGCCCGAAGACCCCGCGGGCCATATAGACGCCGCGTGAGGTATCCTCGATCCAGAACTGGTTGTGATATGCGCCGGCCGGCAGAACCTCTTGATAGACGCCGGCGAAGAGTCTTGGATCAGCACCGAAGCGTGTCCCGGCAATCCACTCGGTCGGCACGATACGCCGCCCGTCGGTCTCGCCGCCGCGAAGATGCAGCAGGGCGAAACGGGCATAGTCGCGAAGAGTCGCATTGAATCCGCCGTCACCTAGAGCATAGCCGGCAGCGTCCACGGTGAAATAGGCATCTTCCTCCGCCCCCATCGGCGCCCACAATTCACGGCTTACGAGTTCTGCAAGCGGGGTAGCGGCGGCGCGCTCTAGAACGAAGGATAATACATCCGTCTCGATCGAGCGATAGCGGAAGGAGGTACCGTGCGGGCACTCCAGATCCTTTAAAGACAGGACTAGGTCCCAGATATTCGTGTGCCAGTTCGGGTTCTGACCATTCTTCCAGCCGCTGGCGACATCCAGCTGCGCCATGTGGGAGTCGGGCGCAGTGTAAGTCTCGTCGAAGACCACGCCGCTGGTCATGTCGAGTACGTGCTGGACGGTAGCGCCGCGGTAGGCCGTCGCCTCGAGCTCCGGCAGATAATCCGTCAGGGACGCGGCCGGGTCGACCACTCCGCGGCCGATTAGGATGCCCGCAACGGTGCCGACGACAGACTTGGCAACCGATTGCGACAGGTGCTGGGTATGCGAGGTCATGCCGTTCAAGTAGCGCTCGGCGACGATCTTGCCGCCATGGAGAACCAGAAAGCCATCGGCATAGCTCGTCTCGAGAAAACTGCCAATGGTATGGGCCTCCCCCTCCGCCGCGAAGGGAATGGCATCGATATCCCGAAGATCGGCTGGTAATGGGCTTGCCGGCCCCGCTCCGCGCCAGACCTTTGTGGTTGGCAGCAGGTCCCGGACATGTTGGAAGGTCCAGCGATTCCAGGGCGAGCGGTCCCAATCTTGCTTTGGAACGAGAGGATTACCGGGCGCAGTCGGATCACGGAATGGCGAGATACTGGTCATGCATGCTCTCGTTTGCGGTTTGGAATGGATCAATCGTTGCGGCGGAGATAGCTGCCTCCGACGAACTCCCCGAAGAGGGTGCCCATGTCGCTCATCATGGCGAAGTTAGCCTTAGCCTTCGGCCCTAGTTTGATGGCAACGGCGTCGATGAGCAGATTAAGCACGACACTAAGGCTTGCCGTGGAATCCCAGAAGGTTTTCACATGGGTATGCGCCTCAAAGACGAAGCGCGTATACGCAAAAGCCCAGTGGCTGAACTTGTCGGTGACGATGACCAACGGCATGTCCATCGACTTCAGCTTCTCCAGCAGCTTGATGCCGCGCGTCGCGTACGAGGCCGTGTCAACGAGGACGACTGCACTCTGCTTGGGATCTGCATTGATGATCTCGCCAAACGTGCCCGAAGCGTTGTCAATGAAAATCACGTTAGAGCGCGCCCAGAGCAGGCGGCTGGCGAAATCCATGGCCAGCCCCTTGGAGGCCTGGAAGCCGACGACATAGACGGTGCGCGCCTTCACGAGCAGGTATGCGGCCTCGTCCCACGCGTCGGTGGTAGTCAAGGCGTAGGCCTTCACGATAGCCTCGAGTTCCAGCCGCAGGCTTTCCTGCAGCATCTGCTGTCGGCCTTCGCGCATCGGAAAGCGGGCCATGTAGTCGTCGACTTCGCTGTCCTTCTCCGCGACCGCGACGCGCAACCGCTTCTTGAGGTCTCGCAGGTTCTCGAACCCGAGGCCACGAACGAACCGCGTGACGGTCATTTCGCTGACGCCCACCGCCTCAGCTATGCTGCTGCCGGTCTCGAAGGGCAATATCTGGACATTATCCAAGATATAGGCGGCCAGGCTTTGCTCCGAGGGCGACAAATCGGACATGCGGTCGCGCAAGATCGCTTCGATGTCTATCTTCTGCTCAACGTCGCTTGATCCCTTAGCATTTTTGCCGCTTCGTGCTTTCACCACAGTGACATACTCCTAGAAATCGCCGGCGTGAATGGCTGGACGCCCCTGCCCCCAGACGCCGGGAGCTCTGTCCACCTCTTCCTCGATTTGCCGCGCCGCCGCAAGCAGCAGATCCTCCCGTCCGAAACGGGCGACAAGCTGAATCCCGATCGGTAGACCATCCCGGCTGCGTCCAAGTGGCAGGGAAATTGCGGGCTGACCCGTCGCATTGAACAATGCAGTATAGGTCTCCTTCGGCGCAAGATCACTGAATACATCTTCCACATCGATGCCCGCTCGATCGGGATCAAACGTGCCGATTAACTCCGGGAGCATTGCGTTGGTCGGTGTCAGCAGGAGATCATATCCGGCAAGGAAGCGCCCAACCTGCCGCGTCACCCGATCATAGGCGGCAAGCGCGTCGATAAGCTGTGCACCGCTGATGCCAAGCCCCCATCGATAAAGTGTATATACGCTTGTACCAAGCGCTTCCTCGAGCGAGCGGTTCATATGCCGCGCCATCGCTGGCATATGAGCCGCGGCGTCGGCGGCCCAGATGACCTTCTGAGCCTGGAGGAAGCTCGGATAGTCAAAGTCCGGCGACGCCTCCTCGACATGGTGGCCTAGGGACGAAAGCCGCTCCGCCGCCGATCTTGCAGCGGTGACAACCTCCGGGTCGATCTGCACACCGGACCACGAGCGCGTGCACAGAGCGATGCGCAGCCCCTTCGGCCGGCGCTTGGTGGCATCGAGATACGTGCCCATCGGCGGCACGATCTCATAGCCGTCACCGACGTCGGGGCCATGGCACAGGTCGAGCAGGGCTGCTGTATCGCGGACTGAGCGTGTCAGCATAAACGCCGTTGCCAGGCCGAGAAGCGGGGCATTCGCATTCGGTGCGCCCGTAACCCGGCCGCGTGAAGGTTTCAGACCGATCAAGCCGCAGAACGCGGCCGGATTGCGAATTGATCCACCGCCGTCGCTGCCCTGCGCGAAAGGCACGATGCCGGCGGCAACGGCCGCGGCCGCGCCGCCGCTGGAACCGGCAACGCCGCGCTCCGGATTCCAAGGATTGCGCGTTGCGCCGTAGAGGGCGGATTGCGTCACCGCCGGCACGCCGAATTCGGAACTCGTCGTACGGCCGACATTGTTTAAGCCGCCTGCTCTTAACCGCCTCCAGTAGACGGCGTCATGGCCGGCGTGGAAACCTCGTGCGAGTCGGCTGCCGAAGTCGGCCGGGCGGCCCGCCTCGATCGGAAAGTCCTTGGTGAGGGTCGCAATGCCGCCGAAGGGGGTGGCGGACGCCACCTCCGACAGGGTCTCGAGTGCGTCCGGATAGAGTTCGATAACGGCATTCAACGCAGGATTCACGGCCGCGACGGCCCGTTCGACGCACCTGCCGAGCTCCTTCGGTGTGACCTCGCCTTTCGCCAGTAGATGGGCGAGGCCGGTTCCATCATGGGCTGCATATTCATCAAGGCGCATGCGTCACTACCGATTGTGAAGGTGGAACTGTCCCCGCCGCCGGCAGCCGAGCCAGCGAGCCGACCAGCGCCTGTGTATAAGGGTCCTGCGGCGTGGACAGAACCTGCCGTGCCACTCCCTGCTCAACGACGCGACCGGCTTTAAAAACATAGACGCGCTGGCAGATGCTGCTTACTATGGCAAGATCGTGCGAGATATAAAGCAGCGTCAGCGAGCGCTCACGCTGGAGCCGCACGAGCAATTCCAGGATCTGCGCCTGCGTCGTGACATCGAGCGCCGAGGTGATTTCGTCCGCGATGAGAAGCTGCGGTTTCAGCGCCAACGCTCGTGCAAGGCCGACGCGCTGACATTGGCCGCCGGAAAGCTGCTGCGGCTTGCGATCGTGCAGGTTGCCCGGCAATTCAACCATATCCAGTAAGACGGCGGCCTCTTTCCGCGCCGCCTTTCGGTCCGCGATGCCATGCCGCCAGATCGGCTCAGCGACGGCCTCGGAGATGGTAAGACGTGGATTGAGTGAATCGTACGGGTTCTGGAATACCATCTGCACACGGCGACGGAAAGCCGTCAGCGCCTCCCCCGCAAGCGCGCCGACATCCTGCCCGCCCAGACGGATCGCGCCGCCGCTCGGCGTGTTCAGGCGAATGATCGACCGGGCAAGCGTGCTCTTGCCGGAGCCGCTTTCGCCGACGATGCCAACTGTTTCGCCGGTATTGATCTTAAGATCTATGCCGTCGAGAGCGCGGAAGGAATGGCTGCTTCCGAAACTGCCGAGCAAGCTCTTCCCGAAAGGGAACGTCACCGAGAGGTTTTCCACGTGGAGCAGCGGAGTTGCCTGAACTGGATCGGCCGGCATGCCATACTTTTTGCGGCCAGGCTGGGAATCGATCAGTAGCCTTGTATACGGGTGGCGTGGCCGGTTGATAACCTCGTTGATCGGCCCCTGCTCTACCACCTCGCCGTGGCGCATGACCACGACGCGAGAGCACATATCCGCGACGACGCCGAGATCGTGCGAAATCAGGATAATCGCAAGCCCGTTCTTTCGATTGAGCTCCTTGAGCAGTTCAAGGATGCGTGCCTGCACCGTGACGTCGAGAGCGGTCGTCGGTTCGTCGGCGATCAACAGCTTCGGCTGGCAACCGACCGCGGCGGCGATCATCGCCCGTTGTTTCATGCCGCCGGAAAACTCGTGCGGATATGAGCGTGCGCGCTTTTCCGGCTCGCTGATGCCGACGTCCTCCAGCAGCTTGATTGCGCGTTGTAAGCTTTCGCGCTTACCGATCCCGAGGTGCCGGATCATCGGCGCCGCGACCTGCTGACCGATGCGGCGCAATGGATCGAGATGCGATGCCGGGTTCTGGAAGATCATGCCGACGTCGCGCCCGCGAATGGCACACAGATCGTCGTCACCGAGAGTCAGCAGGTTGCGTCCGTCGAGCCTAACCGTGCCGTCGGCGCGTGCCGTAGCCGACAACAGCCGCATCAGGGCGCGGCAGGTTACGGATTTGCCCGAACCGCTTTCGCCAACGATGCCGAGGATTTCTCCCGGCTCGAGCGTGAACGATACGTTCTTCAACGCTGCGAAACCACCGAAGCTGACGCACAGATCCTTAACGTCAAGTAACGGCGGCTTGCCTTTTCCCCGCCCGCTCATGCCGTAACTCCCATCCGCTGTATCTGCCCCAGCCCATCACCGAGCAGAGCAAAACCCAAGCCGAGCGAAATGGCGGCCAATCCTGGAAACAGGCAGATCCACCAGGCCTGCTGCACGAATGCCTGACCGTCAGCGATCATCACGCCCCATTCGGCGAGCGGCGGCTGCGCGCCCATGCCGAGAAAGCCGAAGCTTGCGCCGGCGAGCATGACGAGCACCGCGTCGCTGGCTGCGTAGGCGATGACCGGTCCGATGGCGTTCGGCAGCACATGATGGCTGAGGATGGCGACCGGCGTATAGCCAAGGCATTTCGCTGCCTGAATGTACTCGCTTTCGCGGATCGTCAGTACCTGTGCCCGCACCAACCGCGCATAGCTGACCCAGCCGACAAGGGTCAGCGCCACGATGAAGTTGAGAAGCCCCGGCCCGAGTACGCCGACAATGGCCAGCACCAGAACAAAGAAGGGGAATGCGACAGTCAGGTCATAGATGCGCATGAACACGTTATCGACCATACCGCCGAAATAACCACTCAACAACCCGATCGTCGTGCCTATCAAGAGGGGCGGAAGCACCCCGGCCACGCACAGCAGCAGATCGACCCGACTTGCGAAAAGTATCCGCGAAAAGACGTCGCGACCGACTTGGTCCGTGCCAAACAAATGAGCCGCGCTCGGCGGCGAAAGCATATTCATGATGTCGATGGCATCGGGATCATAAGGCGCGATCGCCGGAGCGGCCAGCGCCGTCAACAGCCATCCGCCCAGAACCACGAGTGCAATCACCATGGTAGGGGTAATGTTGGTGACGGGCGGCGCGGTTTGCACCACAATTGGACTATAATCCATGGCAATCTCCTCAAAGCCGAACGCGCGGATCGATGAACGCGCTGAGCAGGTCCACCATCAGCGTGATCAAGACGGTCGAGACCGCGAAGATAAGCGTCAGGCCCTGCACGACATAGTAGTCGCGACCGAGCAGCGCGTTGACCATCAGCGTGCCGAGGCCAGGCACCGCATAGACGGTTTCGACGATCACGGCGCCGCCGATCATGAAGCCTACCATGACGCCGAGCAGGTTGAGTGTCGGCAGCACAGCATTCGGCAACATGGTCTCCCAGAATATCTGCCGCTCTGTGGCGCCCAGCGCCCGCGCGGCTGTGACGAAGTCGGCCGTTGTCTTTTCGATGAGGGCGGCGCGAAGGCTCTGAGTCAGAACCGGCACCAGCCAGATCGCCGTCGACAAGGCCGGCAGGAACAGGTGATGAAGATGACCGGTGAAACCGGTGCCGTAGCCCGAGACGGGAAACCAGCCGAGGCTGACGCCGAAGACGCGCGACATCATGATGCCCAGCCAGAACACCGGGATTGTGAGACCGGCAATCCCAACCAGACGAATGATCTGGTCGGCCATGCCGCCGGGACGGCGGGCGCCGACAATGGCGAGCACGACTGTCGGTGGGATGGCGAAGCACAGTACATAGCCGGTCAGGAACAGCGTCGGCCACATGAACTGTTCGATAAGCTGGCTCACCGGTCGCTGAAAGCGGAGCGACAGTCCGATATCGCCCGAAGTGAGATTGGCGAGATAGGTCAGGAACTGTCGCCAGAGCGGCAAGTCTAGGCCATATTGCGAGCGAATCGCCGCGATGGTTTCAGCACTCGCCCTCTCCCCGGCAAGAAGCCGCGCGGGATCGCCGGGGGCCATGTGCACCAAGAGGAATGTCACGAGGCTGATACCGGCAAGCACACCGATCAATTGCAGCAGGCGCCGCGTAATGAGTCGCAGAAGGGGCAATCCGGTTCTCCTGTTCGAGCTTCAGGGGGCGAAGGCGGCTCACTGGCCGATGGAGGTTTCTTCCAACGTCCACTGTAGCGAGGGCGTCAGCTTGAGACCCTGGAGACGCTTGGAGTAGGCAACCGGGTTTGGCGCATAGTAGAGGGGGATCTGTGCCACCTCCTCTGTTGTGATCTTCTGAATCTCCTTGTAGATTTCCGCGCGCTTGGCCCGATCAGACTCCTTAGTGCCCTGCTCGACGAGTGCGTCCACCTTCGGGTTCGCATAGAAGGTGTTGTAGGAGTTCGAGCCGCAGGATCCGCACACGGCCCAGCGCACCGCAAGGTCTGGATCGGGGGTCTCGTTGTACCACCAGTTGGCTGCGGCGTCGTAATCGCCTTTACCGGTCGCATCCCACCAAGCACCGCTATCGACATTAACAATCACCGGCTTCAACCCGATCGCTTGCCATTGGGCCTGGATCAGCAGCGCCGTCTGCTGGGACGGCGCATCGGCGGCCGCCAGGATCTTTACCTCGCGCCCCAGCATGCCGGATTGGGCCAATAGTTCCTTTGCCTTGGCGGTATCGTGCGGGATGCCCGGATATTCCTTGTTATGGAAATCGAGGCTGCCCGGCAGCGTGGTGTTAGCCGGTACTGCATAGCCACGCGTGATGGCCACGGCCATCGCCTTGTTATCGATTGCCATGCCCGCCGCCTGCCGCGCCTTCAGATTGGAGAATGGCTCACGCTTGTGATTTAGCAGAGTCATGTAAATTGTGGTCGAAGGCTCGAGCCGCATATCCACCGACTCGGCCGCCTTCAGTTCGTCAATCTGCGCCCACGGCACCGCGCGCACCACGTCAATCTCGCCTGCCTTGAGCATGGCGATGCGAGTTTCCGGAGACGTGATCTCGATCAGTTCCACCGTGGCGTTCGACTTCGGATAGCCCTTGCGCCAGTAGTGCGAATTGGGTTGGAGAATGAGCTTCTCGTTCGGCTTCCACTGCTTGACTTCATAGGGTCCGGAGGTAACCGGGACCGTAGCGAAAGCTGCTTCTTCGCCGCGCTTCTCGACATCGCTCTTCGAGACGATGCCCATGTTCCAGATTTCCGCGTTGCCGAGGAACGGCGCGAAGGCCGACTTGAGCGTGACTACCACGGTTTTCGCATCCGCCACTGTCACCGATTCCACGGCCCCCAACGGCGCGGGATAACTCGATTTCTTGTCGCTCCGGATACGGTCGAGGCTGAAGGCCACGTCGGCAGCCGTGATCGGAGAACCGTCCGAGAACTGGGCATCGCGCAGATGGAACGTGTAGGTTTTGCCGTCCGGTGAAATTTCCCATTCCTCGGCGAGCCCCGGCTCCAGCGCACCCGATTCGGAGTTGCGGCGCAGCAGGCGCGAATAAAGTTGGCCGTAGGTTTCGATGTTGCCGGCCGCCGCAGAGCGCATCGGATCGAGCGTCGTTGTCTGGTAAGGCGAAGCGACGCGAATGACATCGTCGGCAAGGGCCGGAACTGCCCAACATAAACCGATAGCGACGAGGGCAGCCCCGTGCAACACAGCGCCCGCACCCTTTGGGCGGAATCCGCTCAAGGAATTCATCTTGTTATCCTCCCGATATTCCTTTTGTGCCTTTCGGCGTGAGCAGAGGTTATGTGGCATTATTAACTTTTGTCAACATGAAAGTTGGAAAGATAACATAATCTCGTTCGTGGATCGCGAGCCCAGCACCTTAGCCAGCGACGGCGACGAAATGCACGAAGAGGAGGGCGACGCATTCTTTGAGAAGCCGAGCAATCGAAAGTGATTCGAGGGCGGCCTTTTAGGCGGTGGTCATGCAGGCGCCGAGCTAGTAGTTGCGCTATCAGCTCTGCCATCCAGCGTTGAAGAGAAGTTCCAGGTGCGCCGCTTCGAGGTGAGCCCAGCAAGATCAACCGCTGAGCCCTCGTCTATGCGCCACTGATCGAAAAACAGATCCAGTCCGGTCGAGGACATTATTGTCATCCTCGATCTGATTGGGAAACGTCTTTCGCCGACGTGCTGTCGATGACGTCTGCAACGTGGTCGCTCGTCGGGGTGCAAATAGCAACGCGGGAGATTGGCCAACGCGCGACGGAGCTGGAACCGAGTCCGATTGCAAACATGCGCCGATCGGCCGGTTGCAACGAAAAACTTTGCGTGATCACCGGCAAACGGCGTGGCCGGTTAAGCGATGTCGAAATAATCGATCTAAACAATCGTCAACTGCTCACCCCCTTGCCTGAAGGTCGGGACGAGGCCGCCGAACTCCCGTCGTTGAAGCGAATGGTGCGCACGTCCTCCTGGAAGTTGGCGCAGGACTGCCGCCAAACTGACCCCGGCCAGACCAGCTCCACCGAAGCGTCGAACGGCCGGTAGACAGCGGTATATAGCGTGCCGCAGCGACGTCCGTAGTGCGTCTGATAGATGGGAGGGCGCTGGAACCCGGAAAGAACCTCTTTGATACCCCCGTAGGCGGACAGCAATTTTTCCACCGCCGCCTCGCGCTCGACAGAGTTAGTGGTCTCGGCGTACCACGCCCATTCTAAGCCGGGCTGGTGGTTGGTACTGACGCGATGCTCCATCACTTCCGCAGGGCGATCCGGATTTACATAGACGGTCGCGTGGTTTCCCTTACGGTCGATCAGCGCGATGGAATAGGACATGTGCACGGGAATATTCCGGAGCATGGTGACGGCTTCGGCCGTGGTGCTGGCAAACTCCAGCACGTAGCGCAGCACAATCGGCACGCCGAATCCCTCCCCCGCGGCAGTGCGCCCGCCGAAGGCGAGCGAGACCGCCAGCCCATCCTCATTGATGCCATCGAGCACGCCCCACAGGCAATCGACCACCGCAACGACGCGTTTACCGTTGAAGCGCGACGCAAGCCAGGTTCCTTGGAGAAGGCGCGGGCTGTAGTCGTAGTTGCGAATGAGCGACGGCTCCGCACCGGTCAAGATCGCCTGCGAGCATGCGCCCACATAGAAGGGCGGGCACCACATGGAAAGGAAGCGGCCTTCGAGATCCCCGCCGCCGGCCGTCTCCACGATGGCTTCGTAGGAAGGCAGCAGTTTCGGCATATATCTCCGCAATGCCTTGAGGCTCGTGGAATAGGTCGGGCGCGAACGGATACCGTCGCGCACGAACCAGCGGCTGTAGGCAGGCCAATGGCGATGGAACACCCGGCGCCATTTGGAACCGGGCACATCTTCGTTGATGGCTTCGAACTGGAGGTCGATGGCGTCCTGCTGTATCTTCAATGGTTCGGCTCCTGCGCTTCGTCGCACTGGATTTCGGTGACCGGCTCGCTGACGTAGAAGCTCTTCATGCGCTTGATCCAGTTGACGGCGCGCTCATTCAGTCCGTAGTCCGCGTTCATGATCCGGCCGCGCATTAAGAGGGCTCCGAGGTCATGGCCCTTCTTTAGGGGGTCGCCCGGGCCGGTGAAGCGCAGGAAGAGTGCCTCCTCATCGCTCTCTATCGCTTGGCGTCGATAGTCGAAGCGGTCGTAGGACACGCTGCCGTCCAGCGCCATGCGGTAGATACCCGTCGCGGGCGCATGGGTGACGATTTCGTTGGCTTCTTCCGTCGACTTGATGATTAGCTGAGACCAGTGATCGATGGATTCCTCGCGTGCCCAACGATCGTTCAGTTCCTTAACGTCGATTTCGTAGCCGACACCGGAAAATTCCATCATGTGAAACAGGACGAGCGGCGCATCGGCGTAGGCAAAGGCGGCCTGGTTTGTCAGCGGGCTTGCGCCGGATATGCGCGGGTTGAGCTCGCCGAGATAGACTTCGTTGTTCTCATCGATGAGGAAATCGACGTTGAAACAACCGCGATAGCCTCTCTCGTACAACTTGTTGCCGAGGCGCTGAGCCATGTCGCGCGCATCGGCGCGAACCTTTTCGGGAAATGCGCCGGCGAAGATTTCATTGCCAGCCCAGCCGCCCCTCTTGGGAGTCAGCTCCGGCTTTCCGACGACTTCGGTCATAAGTGGGGTGAGGAGTGTGCCGGAGGCCGTGGCGCAGGCCTCCATAGTCGCGCTGCGGCAGTTGATGCGTTTCATGATCTTGACCTCGTTCTCCGCAGCGATTTTTTCGGCCTCCCGGTTGTAGTCATCTTCGCTGGCGATGAAGAAGGTTGTGTCGCCGCTATCACCGTAGGCGGTCTGAACCACGAGGTCGGCGCCGAGGCCGGCCCTTCTCGCCAAAGAAAGAAGTTCCTCATAGGTGCGAGCGGGGCCAAGGGTGTTGGGCACCGAGCGCACGCCTGCCTCATTGCCGATGCGCACGGTCTCTATTTTGTCGTCGCAGTGGTGGCGCAACCTGGCCGGAGGATGCCAGATCTCGATGCCGCGTTCCTCGCAGAGTGCTTCGGTCTTCTCGTCAAACATCAGGAAGAGGACAACTGGGCGGACACCGAGCCTGGTTATATGGTCGATCACCTCCGGGTGCTGGAGCAGGTAGTTGGTGATTTCCTCGAAGCTCTTGGGTTCGATACCGGGGATTTTGGAGGGAACGAAGACGTTCGGATGCCGCCCGTCGAAGGGATCGATGTAGCTGATGAACGTGAAGTTCCCCACCCATCCCTCGATGCCCATCAGATTGAAAGGCGACGCTGAGATGAAACAGATCGGACGTTTGTTGTGGCGCATGAAGTCGCGAAGCTCGGCGATAGTGCGAATCATTTTCACAATTAGGCCTTGTGGTTCGGGTGTTTCTTGCACTTGATTGCGCTTCTTTTCCTCGTTCTTCATCGACATACCTGCTCCTGATTTGCTAGCGAAATCGCGGACGCGCAGATGTAGATTGGCGCGTGACGGATGAGAGACCCATGTTTTTGAAGAAGCACGCTCACGACTCGCCTCCATGCTCGGGAGTGGACTTTCTTGCGCTCAGAACTTTGCTGAGCGTTTCCTCCCTGAAAATCCACAAACCCAGTTCATGTTCGAAGCCGTGTATTTCGCGAACATCGAGCGCGCGCAGGTATTTGAGGCTCGGAATGTCGATCACTTGACCCGGCACGAGAATGGGCGAGCCCGGCGGATAGGGGACGACGAGGCTAGCAGAAACCACCACGCGACCCCCGGAAATGGCGCGTTCGGCGTCGGCGGGCTGGAGATATTCGCAGTTGTCATCTTCCATGGCCAGGTCGTTCGCCTGGCCCATGTCGCCGTCCTCGGTCTCCATATTCGGGCGGAACGCCGGATGGAAACTTGAAAAGGGTGGCAGGGGCTGTTGCAGCGCCAGCGAGCGAACTTTATCATCGTGAATGCTCCGCTCTATTTTGGAGAAATTGCGCGCTCTTTCTTCGCAGTCGAGCGCGATCTTCCGCAGCACCTGAATGAAATTGGCAACGTCGGAGCGCGTGGTGCCGATAGTGGTCATGGCCAATATGGTATTACGCGTGGTTTTGTTGATTTGGACATCGCACTTATCCATCAGGTGCTTCTTGAGCGTGTCGCCACTCCAGCCGGTCGCGCTGGTTTCCAGAGTGATATGCGTCGGGTCGAGGACGAATTCATCCGTCCGCCAGGACTTTTCGAAATTTCTCCAGCCGGACTTGTCGTCGAAATAGGATTCCGCATTCGACTCGCGATATTCCGCTGGTACGAGATCGCCGACGCCGAGGACCCGGAAATACTTCGAAAGCAGCGGATCGCCTGACACTTGCTGGCGCAGGCTCATGGCGCGTTCCCGCTGGTGCTGGACGCGCTTGTAACCTTCCAGCTCCATCTGTGAGCGGCTGAGGTCGAGCGTTGCCAGGATCTGGTAGTTTGGTGAGGTTGTGGTATGCGTTTTATAGGCATCACCGAAGGCTTTCTCGTTAAAATCCTGATCCCTGATGTGGATCATCGAGCCCTGGCGCAGTGCCGTCAGCTTCTTGTGCGTCGACTGGGTCGCATAGACCCGGAGCCGCGCCTTCGACGGATCTGCCAGGAGCCGCGTGTTCAGGATCCTTTCGTCGTCCGCCCAGGCGTCGGCGCCGAATTCGGCGCTGAAGGCCTTATAGCTGGCGGCATAGTCCGGGTCCTGAAACATCGCTTCAAGCTCGGCGGCGGCTCCCATAGCCGTGCGCTGCCGGTAGGTCGGATTAAAGTAAGCAAAGGCGAACCAGGCCTCATCCCACAAGAAGGCGAGATGCGGCGCGATCGCCAGGCATTCCTTCATCACGCGCTTGGGGTCACAGACGATACCATCGAAGGTGGAGTTGGTGAGGATCAGCAGACGAACGCGAGCGAGCGTGCCGGCGTGCTTGTGGTCGAGAAGTTTCCGCTTCAGTTCCTCCACGGGCACTGCGCCATACATGGAATAATCGTTCAGCGGGTAGGCATCCAGATAGTCCACCCGCGCACCCGCCCGCATCAGCCCACGATGAACTGATGTGTGGTTGTTTCGGTCGGCTATTACCACATCGCCTCGCTTGACAAGGGCCTGCAACACGATGTTGTTAGCCCCCGAAGTGCCGTTGGTGCAAAAGAAGGTGCGCTTGGCACCAAAAGCGCGCGCGGCCTTTTCCTGCGCAATCTTCAGCGGGCCGCGTGGCTCGAGCAGGGAATCCAGGCCGCCCGAGGTAGCAGAGGTCTCCGCCTTGAACAGGGTCGGGCCATAGAACTGCGCACGATCACGGATCCAGTTCGAATTCATGATCGATTTGCCGCGGGAAGCCGTCAAGGCGTGGAAGTTGCTTATCGGCCGTTCAGCGTGACCCTTTACGCCATTGAACCAGTCAGCATTGTAGCGCCGTGCGACGCCGCGCATGATGGAGGGATAGAGTTCGTCGCAGTCTGCCTCAGGGTAGAAGGCACGCTCAAAAGTCTCGCCCATGCGCGCGGCGATGTCTTCGACATTCGAACCGGCGACGAGATGGAGGTCGACCTCTGGCCTAAGCTTCGCAATCTCGCGGCCGAGCAGCGGGCCGCGCTCGGACTCCGAAGTGGCCTCGAAAAGGACGTCCAGCTCGTCGAGAACCGAGTGCAGCGTGTCCAGATGACAATCCTGCGAGCGGAAGGCAAAGTCGTCATGGATAACCGCAGCTTGGATCATGGGGTTGACACTCACTGCGTTCAGAGCATCCTCGCAAGTCTGGACGAAGACAGCGTCGAAGGCGAAATCGCCAATCCCGGTGTTGCGCTTCAGCCAGCGGCGTCGGGCCTTCTCCTCGGAGGTCGACATGTTGCCGACGAACAGCACCTCGGAATAGCGCTCACGGTGGGCCAGGCTAGCGACCTTCTTTCTAAATCTCCGAGCCTGGAGATGCGCCCCGACCAGCTCCTTACTCTGTATCAACCCCTTCAGCTTTGCGAAGGCGCGTGCACCGGGACTAGCGAAGTAGGTCTCTAGAGATGACAGGGTCTCAATTGCGCACGTCACCTGCCGATTAGTTGCAGTGAAATCGGCATGGTCGGCGGAAATAGTCGAAAGCCGCCCCAGATTGTCTTCCAATGATTTCCAATTGTCACAGCGGAGTTCCGAAATGCTGAGACAATTATTTAGCGATGTTTCGGGGGTACTCGTTGCCATCGTCTTCTCCAATTCGCTCTCCGCGGGGTGGATGCCGCGACCTAACGCGGCTGGTCCCGTCCCAGCCCGAGAACAATTTTCAAGCGTCGTGCCAATCGAAGTGATTAATGGGGGCAGAACGAAATGAGCTGCTGTTGCAAACACTTAGTGGGATAAAATACCGGACCGAGGAATCATAAAGCGCTGTCACGAATTCGACAAAGGAGACGACAATGTCGCACATCTGTCGTGATGTTCCGGAAGAGGCCGAGGAGTGTAGGCAGCAAGCACTTCTTGCCCGAATGAGCTGCACTCGATGAAAATGCTGCAATGGAAAGTCGCGCGGTGCTCTAGCGAAATCGTTTGCGGTCAAGAATCTTGCAAGCAGTGTTGCACGCCTGCCAAGCGCGAGCAGCCACCCATGTCGCGAGCCTGACAAAGCTGTTGCATTGTGGACCGCTAGCCAAGCCCGCCCGAAACACGCAATTTACACACCGCATAACCGGCCTGGCACGACGAGTGCTAGGACCGACCGAGACACTCGCCCTCAATCGGTCTGTCGAGAAACGCCTTTACCTTAACGTCGATTTCCTCGCACAGCCGCGACACCTGGCTTTTGGAGATGCCCGACATCCCCATGGCTTTGACCAGATCGTCGACAGAACCTATTGAGATCCCGAGGATATACGCTTCTTGTATGGCTGCCGTCATGGCCTTCTCTGCGATACGTCGCTGTTCAAGAAAGCTCGGGAAATGAGCTTCTTTGCGCAGCTTCGGAATGCGGAGTTAACGGTTCCAGCTCGCGTCCCCAATCGCGGTCACGGTAGCCGTTGCGCTGTGCAAGCCGCAGTGGATTCTTTTCGCCGAATTCAGCACCCTGGCCGACCCCACTTCCAGCTCCATCAGCCGTTCCGCTGCAAAGCCGATCATCTCGCGCAACAAATCTGCATCGGCGCTCTTCTCCACAAGTGGCCACACGCTCATCATGTCATTGGCCATCAGTGATCTTTCCCTGAGGTTGTGTCTGAACAACCCGGCCCTATCGAAAAACACTGATAGCCGCCCGCAAAGCCGATCACCCGCTACAGCGCAACGAGAAGCGCGCGGCACTCAGCTTTGCACCACCTGCGAGGACACGATCGTCACGGGGTCGTGCGGCATTGCTGTTCCTCGGCTCCAACTAGAATGTTTTTGTGTCTCGGTTGGTCTTAGCACCCGCCGTGCCAGGCCGATTGTGCGGTGTGTAACGTGCGGGTTTCGGGCGGGTGGACTTCGACAGTTTGTCGGGTTCGCGCCACGGGTGGCTGCATGCGCTTGGCAGGGGTGCAACACTGCTT
>Ga0102590_1001898_pt1 | contig 27727 bp, 31 predicted proteins | sample AraplaMF_Col_mMF_FD_76859 | JGI IMG/M metagenome (GOLD analysis project Ga0102590, IMG submission 76859) | Arabidopsis root microbial communities from the University of North Carolina, USA - plate scrape MF_Col_mMF | ecosystem: Host-associated > Plants > Roots > Endosphere | place: USA... | reverse complement strand
CCTGCTCAAGGAAGCACCATATCTCTCTTAGCTGATGCATCTTGTGGTTTCTCTCCCAGTACCACCGCATTAGCTGTTCCCCTCTGGAGGTTTTTGACCTTCACAATTACAAGGGCCCTGGTTTTCCGGTGGCCCTCTTTTTTTGCCCAAAATTTGCGCACTCACTAAAAACCACGGCCTCACGCCTCCGTGATTTGCATATCGAAGCCTGACGATCAATATATCGATTAAACACGATTTATAGTTCGGCGAATGACGATGGACAAAGACGAAATTATCAAGGCACTCGCCCATCCCACCCGGATGGACATTCTGAGCTGGCTGAAAAACCCCGAGGAACATTTCCCCTTGCAGGAGCATCCTTTCGAAATGGGCGTCTGCGCCAGCCAGTTCGAGCGCTGCGGCCTGTCGCAGTCGACGGTCTCGGCCCATCTCGGCACGCTGCATCGCGCCGGCCTCGTCACCACCAAACGCGTTGGCCAGTGGATCTTTTACAAGCGCAACGAAGAAACGATCGCCGCCTTCCTCAAGCAACTGACGCAGGATCTTTAGAATGCCCCTCGCCCTCCTCGTTCTCGCCTTGAGCTCGTTTGCGATAGGCACCACCGAATTCGTCATCATGGGTCTGTTGCCGGAGGTGGCTGCCGATCTCTCGGTCAGCATCCCGCAGGCCGGGTGGCTGGTCACCGGTTATGCCCTGGCGGTCGCGATCGGCGCCCCTGTGATGGCCATTTCGACTGCGAAGCTGAAGCGCCGTACCGCCCTGATTGCGCTGATGGCATTCTTCATCGCCGGCAACCTGCTTTGCGCTCTGGCGAGCGATTATTGGGTGCTGATGATCGCCCGAGTCGTGACGGCACTCTGCCATGGCGCCTTCTTCGGCATCGGCTCGGTGGTTGCCGCCGGCCTCGTCGCCGAGGACCGCAAGGCCCGCGCCGTCGCGCTGATGTTCACCGGGCTGACGCTCGCCAATGTTCTTGGCGTGCCGCTCGGCACCGCGATCGGCCAGGCCTATGGCTGGCGCGCCACCTTCGGCGTCGTCACCGTCATCGGTATCGTCACCATATCAGGCCTGATCGCCATCCTGCCCAGGGATAAGCAGCAAGAGAACGGCAGCATCCTGCGTGAGATCGCAGCCCTCAGGAATGGCCGCCTGTGGCTGGCACTCTCCACCACCGTCTTCTTCGCCGCCTCTATGTTCGCTCTCTTCACCTATATTGCGCCGCTGCTGCGCGACGTCACCGGCGTTTCGCCGGAAGGCGTCACCTGGACGCTGTTTCTGATCGGCCTCGGACTGACCATCGGCAACCTCGTCGGCGGCAAGCTTGCCGACTGGCGGCTCGGCGCGACGCTTGCCGGCGTCGTCGCCGCGATCGCCATCACCTCGATCGCCTTCAGCTATACGAGCCGCTTCTTCATCCCGGCTGAAATCACCCTCTTCCTCTGGGCGATGGCAAGCTTTGCCGCCGTGCCGGCGCTTCAGGTCGGCGTCGTCGGCTTCGGCAAAGACGCTCCGAATCTCGTCTCGACGATCAACATCGGCGCCTTCAACACCGGCAATGCGCTCGGCGCTTGGGTGGGCGGCTTGGTCATCGACGCCGGCTTCGATCTCACCCGCGTTCCGCTCGCCGCAGCCCTGATGGCCCTGACCGGCCTCGGCGCGACGGCACTCACCTATCTCTCCGCCAGGGGCCGGGCCGCCCTCGCCCCTGCCGAGTGATCCACCCGCAAAAGAAAGGACCATCATGGCCAAGCTTTTCGAACCCACGAAAGTCGGCGACATATCAGTCAAGAACCGCATCGTCATGGCGCCACTCACCCGCAACCGATCGCCGGGCGCAATCCCCAACGACCTCAACGTCGAATATTACCGCCAGCGCGCCACATCAGGCCTGATCATCACCGAAGCAACCGCGATCACCCATCAGGGCCAGGGTTATGCCAACGTGCCTGGTCTCTACACCAAAGAGGCTCTCGACGGCTGGAAGCGCGTCACCGACGCGGTCCATGCATCAGGCGGCAAGATCGTCGTCCAGATGTGGCATGTCGGCCGCATCTCGCACACGACATTGCAGCCGAACGACGGCAAGCCGGTTTCATCGACCAATCGTGTCGCCAAGGCCAAGACCTATCTGGTCAATGCCGACGGCACCGGCAGCTTTGCCGACACGTCCGAACCACGCGCGCTCGAAACCGCCGAAATCCCTGGCATCATCGAGGATTACCGCAAGGCTGCCCGGGCGGCGATCGACGCCGGCTTTGACGGTGTCGAGATCCACGGCGCCAACGGCTACCTGCTCGACCAGTTCATCCGCGACGGCGTCAATGACCGTACTGATGCATATGGCGGCTCGATCGAAAACCGCACCCGTCTGACTTTCGAAGTCGTCGATGCCGTGGTGAAGGAAATCGGCGCCGGCCGCACGGCGATCCGCATCTCACCGGTGACGCCGTCCGGCGAAAGCTACGATTCCAACCCGCAGGCGACCTTCACCCATGTCGTCGAGGGACTGGCCAAACACGACCTGGCCTATATCCATGTCATCGAAGGCCAGACCGGCGGCGAACGGGAGTATAAGCAGGGCGACAATCCCGCCTTCGATTACAAGGGACTGCGCCAGACTTACGAAAAGGCTGGCGGCAAGGCCGACTGGATGGTCAACAATGGCTATGATCGCGATCTGGCGATCGACGCCGTCGCAAGCGGCCGCGCCGATCTCGTCGCCTTCGGCAAGCCTTTCATTGCCAATCCCGATCTCGTCGAGCGCCTGGTACACAATCTGCCGCTCAACACGCCCGACCAGTCGACCTTTTACGGCGGCACCGGCAAGGGCTATATTGACTATCCGGTCCTCGAAAAAGTCGCCTGAACCTTTCACACGCGAATGGGAATCCCGCCGAAAGGCGGGATTCCCATTTTCACGACCTCTCGGTAAGTTGCACCATGTTTAGTCCCCATCTTGATCGCTGGTCGCTGATATCAGACGGTGAACCCATCATCACCCATTCCAGCCGCCTGCTGCCGGTCCGCTGGCAGGGCAGGCCAGCCATGCTGAAAGTGGCGGCCGATATCGACGAACGTTATGGCGCGCTATTGATGCAATGGTGGGACGGCGACGGCGCAGCCTATGTCTACGCCCATGAGGGCGACGCCGTGCTGCTGGAAAGGGCGACGGGAAAACGCTCATTGCTTGCCATGGCGATGAACGGCGAAGACGACGAGGCAAGCCGCATCCTCTGCCGGACAGCGGCACGGCTGCATGCGCCGCGCGAAAAACCGCTTCCCGATCCCATACCCCTCACCCGCTGGTTCCGCGATCTGGAGCCGGCAGCAGGCAAGCATGGCGGCACGCTTACCGATTGCTCGGCGATCGCCAACACCCTCCTTGCCGATCAGCGTGAAGTCACCATCCTCCACGGCGACATCCACCACGACAATATCCTCGATTTCGAGGCACGCGGCTGGCTGGCAATCGATCCGAAGCGGCTCCATGGCGAACGTGGCTTCGATTTCGCCAATATCTTCGCCAACGAGGAACTGCCAACGATCACCGATCCCGCCCGTTTCCGCCGCCAGCTCGCCATCGTCTCAGCAGAGGCGAAACTGGAGCCGAAGCGGCTGCTGCAATGGATCGCCGCCTATTCCGGTCTTTCCGCCGCCTGGTTCCTCGGCGATCCGAATATTCAGCAGGCAGAGACAGCCCTGACGGTCGCCCGGATCGCGCTGGCCGAACTCGAGAGCTAACCCGCGTTCTGCGACGGGTGCCCGATAAGGGCGGCCGCGGCTTGACGGTGCGGTTCGGGCAGGCAGCCAAGCGCCACGAGCGAAGCCCTGACCGCCTCGTCGATCGGCGTCTGCGGCTCCTTGCCGAGTTCGGCCGTAAGCCTGGTATTCCGCATCCGCACCGGCACCTTCCAGAGATAGCGCATCTCCTTGATCTCCCGCATCACGGGAACGAAAGGAGCGGTCAGCGGCACGATCCACCAAGGGAAGTTGCCGATCTTCGCCCTACCGCCGACGACGCGCTTGATCGCTTCGGCCATCTGCATGCCGTCCGCATCCCAGAAGCCCTCCATGTGATAGACGGCGAAAGGCGGCAGTCGATCGGCCCGCTCGACGAGTTGGGCAATGGTTTCTGCCATGTCGGGCAGGTAGGCCCATTGATGGCCGATGCCGCGCCGTGCCGGGTTCCTGATCGTGCCGACCGGCTTGCCTGGGGTCACGAGGCCGGACGAAAACCAGCTATTGGCCGTCGTGCCTGGACCGAAGAAATCCCCTCCCCTGACGATGATGGCGCCGGCGCCGGACTGCGACGCCGCCTTCAGCCGCTTCTCCATTTCGACGCGGATCGCCCCCTTCTTCGTCACCGGATTCTGTGGGCTTTCTTCCGTCGGCGCCGGCAGGGCATCGGGACCAAAATTATAGACGTTGCCCGGCAGCACGACGCGCACGCCGACTACGCGAGCAGCGGCGATGGTATTGTCGAGCATCGGCAGCACCAGCGTTTCCCAGTCGCGATAACCGGGCGGATTGACAGCATGGACGATCAGGCCGACGCCTTCAGCCGCCCTCAGGACGTCGCCGGCATTCATCGCATCGCCCTGCACCCATTCGAAAGCCGGCTCGTTCCTCGACGCTTTGGCGGCGTCACGGTTCAGCGCCCGGATGCGCCAGCCGCGCGCAAGCAGCTTGCGGGCAACCGCGCCGCCGATACCGCCTGTGGCGCCGAGAATGAGGGCCGTCGTCTTCATTTTGCTGCTCATGACAATCATCTCCTTCGATCGGATGAGAGGATCATGCCCCCAGAAGGGAATAAACGAAATTGACGAAATAAATGCACCTGCTATACAAAAATATATGAGCGTCGAACCAAGCTGGGATTTCTACCGCAGTTTCCTGACCGTGCTCCAGCAAGGATCGCTGTCAGCCGCCGCCCGCGAACTGGGGCTGACTCAACCGACCATAGGCCGCCATGTCGACGCCCTGGAACTGGCGATCGGCGCCGAACTCTTCACCCGCTCACCGAACGGCCTGCTGCCGACCGACGCCGCACTGGCGCTCAAGCCCTATGCCGAAACGCTGGCGGCAACCACCGCCGCCCTTTTGCGCACAGCATCCGGCCAGCGCGATCGCGTGACGGGAACGGTCAGGGTCAGCGCCAGCGAGGTCATCGCCGTCGAAGTACTGCCTGCGATTCTCGGACCGCTGCAGGAGACTTATCCGGAACTTCAAATCGAGCTCTCGGCTTCCGATACGATCGAGGACCTGGTGAACCGCGAAGCCGATATTGCCGTGCGCATGGCCGAACCGCAGCAGGACGCACTCGTCGTGCGCCGAATCGGCGATATCCCGCTCGGCTTTCACGCCCATCGCCGCTATCTCGAACGATACGGCATTCCGCAGACCCTGGCTGACCTCGCAAACCACCGGCTCATCGGCTTCGACCGGCAGACGGCCTATGTCCGCATGGTGATGAAACGTTATGCGGTGCCTGGCATCGAGTTCTCCTTCCGCTCCGACAGTAACCTTGCCCAACTTTCGGCGATCCGTGCAGGCGTTGGCATCGGCATCTGCCAGACAGGGCTCGCGCGTGAAAATCCAGACCTTGTTCACATCCTGCCTGATGCCTTCAGCATTCCGCTCGGCACGTGGGTGGCGATGCATGAGAGCCTGAAGTCTTCGCCGCGCTGCCGCGCTACCTTTGATGTATTGGTCAAGGGACTTCAGGACTATCACCGATATTCGACCAGCGCATAATCGCGAAAATCAGAATCGATTTTCGCAAAGAATCATGCGCAAATTTCGAAGCGATAGAGCCTCGTTAACGCGTCGAGCACCCCAGCGGGATGAAAATGATAACGCACAGCCCGGTTGAACTCGTGCCTCACGATCCGCAATGGCCGCAAGCCTTCCAGCGCATCCGCGACAGGCTGCTGACCTTGCTGCCGCAGGCGCTCTCCATCGATCACATCGGCAGCACGTCCATACCGGGCATGACAGCCAAGCCGCTTATCGATATCGACATGGTTCTTCCCGACCTCGGGCATATCGAGGGCGCCACACGCGTGCTCCTGGTAGAAGGCTACGAGCCACGCGGCAACCGCTATGACGACGAGGTTTGGGCTTTTCTATCGAGAGGTTCAGTGCCGGCGGAACGGGTCTACCTTTGCCCTTCCGGCAACGGCACGCATCGAAACAGGCTGGCTTTCCGGGATTATCTCATCGCGCATCCGCAAGCGGCGGCCGATTATGCCGCGCTCAAACGCAGGCTGGCAGCCGAATTCAGGATGGACGGCGACCGCTACACTGCGCATAAGCGCGAATTCGTCGATGCGATCGTCGCGCGGGCATTGACGGGCGATGCTTAGCTTCAAATGCCTTGCGAGGCCTCGGCCGTGCGGTCCTTCCACAGGCCGTCCACCACTTCGGTTTCCGGCCGGTCGCCGCCCTCGGCATATTCCTCATGCCATTTGCCGTTCTCGTCCTGCCAACTGATCTCGGCGGAATCGCCGCCGACCTGCTGTTCGGCCGCGACGATGCGCGCAGCTTCGAGCGCCTCGGCATGGGTCGGGAATGCCTCGGAATAGACACCTCCCAGCCTGTAGGCCCAGCCGCCGTCATGTGGCACGACTTCGTAGACCACCTTGATCATGCATCCGTCTCCTCATCTTCTTGTTGCGCATTCGCACGCTTCCGGACAGGATCCGGATCATCGCGGCCGCTTGACGAGAATTCGAGGACGCCGCGATCTGCTTTCCGGCCCCGATGACGTTCAGTATTCCATTAAACGCCGAAGACTGCAAATGGCCCTCGACCGGAGCTCGCTTGATAGGCGAAATCAGCGACTTAGATAAAATGCGTGAATCTGGACAGGAGCTGAGGCTTGAGGATCGCGTCACGCTTTAAAGAAGAAAAGTTTCTGGTCGCCGCACTTGTCGTTGCAGCGATCGCCTATCTCTTGGAACACGCCGTGATCGGGATGGGGCGCGGCGTCGCGCTGATCGCAGCCGTCGTCCTGGTCGGCACCATCGTGCTCGCCTCGATCCGCGTCGCCCATCATGCCGAACTGCTCGCCGTCAAGGTCGGTGATCCCTATGGCACGATGATCCTGACGCTCTCGGCTGTTGCCGTCGAAGTCATCATCCTCGCCATCATGATGGGCGGCGAGAGTTCGCCGACGCTGGTGCGCGACACGATCTACTCGGCCCTGATGCTCGATATCAACGGCATTCTCGGCCTTGCCGCCCTGCTCGGCGGCCTCAAGCACGGTGAACAGCCCTATAACGACAATTCCGGCAAGACCTACGGCGTGATGATCCTCACCGCCATGGGCATCTCGATGATCGTGCCGGAATTCGTGCCGAGCGACAAATGGCACTATTATTCCGCCTTCACCATCGTCGCGATGATCGCGCTCTACGGCCTCTTCCTGCGCATGCAGGTTGGCCAGCACAGCTATTTCTTCAGCTACAGCTACCCGCGCTCCGAACGGAAGAAAGAAACTCCGGACGAGCATGGCGCCGACGAGTCGACCGCAATCTCGATCGCCACCATTCTCGTCGGCGTCGTCATCATCGGCCTGCTGGCGGAGTTCATGGCGACCTTCATGACCGAAGGCCTGCGCGACAGCGGCGCGCCGATCGCCGTGACCGCCGTCGTCGTCGCAGCGATTTCGGCGGCCCCCGAGATCCTTACCGCATTAAGGGCGGCACTCAGGAACCGCATGCAGGCGACGGTCAACATCGCCATGGGCGCCTCGCTGTCGACGGTCATCCTGACGGTGCCCGTCATGGAGGCGATCGCGCTCTATACCGGCCAGCCCTTCATCATGGCGATGACCCCGGTGCAGACGGTGATGGTGGCGATCACGCTGATTGCCGCCGCGATCAACCTCAACGACGGCGAGACCAACGCCATCGAGGGCATGACGCATTTCATCCTCTTCGCCACCTTCGTCATGCTGACGGCGCTGGGACTTTGAGGGCTTCCCTTCTCCCCGACAGGGGCATGGAGAGCAGTCATCCGCGCGCGGAACGTTAGCTCAAAGAGCAACTTTCTTGACAGCCTCGCCTTTGGGGAGGGCTTTCGACAGTCATTCCCTCGACTTTTCGAGGAAACGCTGCTTGCGGGTTTTCGGCTTGAAGCGCCGGAAGAAACCCTCGATGGCGCGGATCGATTTGGTGACGGACATCAGCCTGTCGATCTGGCCGTTCGCATTGTGGAGCCGTTCCGACAAAACTTCAGCCGCGGTCATCGCGATCTCGATCGGCGGCACCTGTGGGAAGCGTTTGGCGAGTGCCGCATAGGGGCCGGCGTCCACGCCGCCCATCATCGAGATTGTGCCCATCCTGGCAAAGAGACGCAGGAAGATCTGCTCGAACGTCCAGTCGTGCACGTCGAAGACCTTCCACTTCTCGCTCCTCTTGGCCGAAAAGCCGGCAAGCAGGATCTTGCCCGGCAGTTGCAACTCGGCGAGCCAAAGAGCCATCGCAAAGCCGCTCGTCGCGATTTTTCCTGTCGGATAGAGGTCGCCGAGCATTTGCGTCAGATCGAGATGTCGGGTTCTGGCGCCCTTGAAGCCGCTCGCGTCACTGAAGTTCTCCTCCGGGGAGACGCGAATGTTGACGACGCCCAGAAAATCATCGCCGGCAAAGAAACGCAGGACATCCACCACCTCGCGCCGGTGAACGATATTGGCGCCCATCACGCCGCTGCGGGCAACCAGCACCGCATGGCCGGCGAAGGGTTCGTCGAGCACCTTATAAACATTGTTGAAGAAAACGTAGAGCGCTGTCTCCGGCAATTCGCTTCGCAGCCGTCCGAAATCGACCGCCTCGCTGTTTGCCACCAGCACGACGTGGGAATAGGGGGACAGCAACGCCTTCCACGCCTCCGGCATCAGGACGTTGAAGCCGCCATCTGCGGCGGCGGCACTCTGCGTATCACTGGGGATTGCTTCCATACCGGCTCACATGCACTTTCCAAGGACGATGCGCTCTGCCCGCCTTCTAGCTGTTGCTGAAATAGGCGCGCGTTCGTGCCAGCCGCGTCAGCCCGCCGATGCGCTTTCCCAAATGCGAGAAGAAACCCGCAACTCGACCCGCCATTGACGGCTGCCCGCAGAAAGAGGCCCACGGTGTGTTGCTGAGATCCTCGATATAGTGCTTGGCCATCCGCCGGTGCACCCAGGGCACGGTGGCCTGCCACGGCTTTTTCCGGCCGGTGAAATGAAGGATCGCCGGCCGGTCGACGAAGGGCAGCAGGCCCGTCTGCGTGTTCCAGCGCGGACCGAGCACCAGCCAGTCGCCGTCGAAGATGACATTCAGCGCATCCTGGTCGTTATTCTCGAAAAGATGCGACCGCTCCTCGAAGATCTCCCGTGTCCTCGCAAAAAGCTCCCTCTCCCGGCAGGCCGACCAGTCGAACAGCAGCACGCCGGCATTGAAATAGCGGCCGCCCTCGCGCATGCCGATCTTCCGCTGCCGGGCACCGGCCTTTTCAGGAAAGGCCATGACATAATCGTCGACCGCAGCCAGCGCTTTGCCTTGAAAATTTCTCGTGAAGAGTTCGTCGACCGGCGAAACCGCCAGCACATCGGCGTCGAGATAGAGCAGGCGCTCGATATGATCGGGTATATGCAGATCCATGTAGAGTCGCGCCAATGTCGCGCCCGACCAGCGGCCCCGCGCCTGCAGCGCCGTATCCGGCGTATTGTAGGGCAGCACCCTGATCGCCATGTCATGCAGCCGCGCGAAATTTCCCACCTCGGCGATCTCGTTCGGCTTGAGGTCGATGCCGAGAAGCAGGAACTCCACGGCAGGACCTGAGAGATTGCGCTTGACGGAAAGCAGGGTGCAGCAGGCGGCAGGCAGCATGTTGACATCCGAACAGACGATCACGGCACTCTGCTGCAAAATCCCGGCCTCCCGAAGCGGCACTTAAACTTGATGCCGGATATCTAGTTGGTTTGATGGCAACCCGCAACCGCAGATCACCCGCCGGACCGTCACTCTGCCGTCACGTTTTGAATCGGATTTCAACGACTTGAGAGGCAAAGCGGAATCAACTCCGCAGCATGTTGAATCGGGATGTGAGCGATAATCGCAGCGCCAGCCCAACGTCGCCGCAAACAAAAAGGCCCGCCGTCGCCGGCAGGCCTTCGATCGGTGTTTTTGAAAACCCGCTTACTTGCAGGCGCCGCAGAAGCGCTGGATGCGGCGGCAGGCTTCCTCGAGCTGCTCTTCCGAAGTCGCATAGGAGATACGGAAGTTCGGGCCGAGGCCGAAGGCCGAACCGTGAACAACGGCAACGCCTTCCGATTCCAGCAGTTCAGAGACGAAATCCTCGTCCGTCTCGATAACCTTGCCGGAGGGTGCGGTCTTACCAATCAGACCCTTGCACGAGGGATAGACATAGAAGGCGCCTTCCGGCACCGGGCAGACAATACCCTTGGCCTGATTCAGCATCGAAACGACGAGATCACGGCGGCCTTCGAAGATTTTCTTGTTCTCGGGGATGAAGTCCTGTGTGCCGTTCAGCGCTTCGACAGCCGCCCACTGGGCGATTGACGTCGCACCCGAGGTCTGCTGACCCTGGATCATGTCCATGGCCTTGATGAGCTGGATCGGGCCGGCCGCATAGCCGATACGCCAGCCGGTCATCGCATAGGCCTTGGAGACGCCGTTCATCGTCAGCGTGCGGTCGTAAAGCTGCGGCTCGACTTCTACAGGCGTAACGAACTTGAAGTCGCCATAGGTCAGGTGCTCGTACATGTCGTCGGTCAGCACCCAGACCTGCGGATTCTTCATCAGCACATCCGTCAGCGCCTTCAGCTCGTCATGCGTATAGGCGGCCCCCGTCGGGTTGGACGGCGAGTTGAAGATGAACCACTTGGTCTTCGGCGTGATCGCCTTTTCGAGATCGGCCGCCTGAAGCTTGAAGTTATGCTCCTGGGCGGCCGAAACGAAAACCGGCGTGCCGCCGCACAGTGCCACCATCTCAGGATAGGAAACCCAGTAAGGCGCCGGAATGACGACTTCGTCGCCGGGGTTCAGCGTTGCCATGAAGGCGTTGAAAAGGATCTGCTTGCCGCCGGTGCCGACAATCGTCTGCTCCCAGGAATAGTCGAGGCCGTTCTCGCGCTTGAACTTGGCGGCGATCGCCTTGCGCAATTCCGGGATACCGGAAACCGGCGTGTACTTCGTTTCGCCGCGGTTGATCGCGTCGATGGCCGCCTTCTTGATATTATCGGGCGTATCGAAATCCGGCTCACCGGCGCCGAGGCCAATGACGTCACGTCCTTTTGCTTTCAGCTCGCGCGCTTTCTGGGAGACGGCGATGGTGGCTGAAGGCTTCACACGGGAAAGAGCATCGGCAAGGAAAGCCATGATAACGGTCCTAATGGTTGAAACGGGCAGAAAGCCGGGACCGGAGTTCTGCGGTTAGCTCTATGTCCAATGTATGACGGCATTTCAAGCGGAAAGGCGTCATGGTGGCATGATTCTTATTGATCGGTTCGCCGCGCCATCAGCCCGGCATGCCGCCCCCTTTGGAGAGGCTTGCGTCACCTGGTCGAAACGCCATGCGCAGATCTTGAATCAATCTCTGAAGTCATCCGGATTTATCCCCTGAAATCAGAGGCATCGTCGAATTCGGCCATCGCCACGAATAAGCCGCAACAAATGCCGCGCCACGCCGCAATTCGGTCGCGAGCGCGCCGAGATCGAAGCCGCATCATCCGGCATCCGAAATTGGTTATTGAGGGTATGCCAATGTTTCTGGAAGATGAGTTTGCCATAGGGCGCATTCGCGCGCGCCGAATTTCCGTTTCAGTCCTTGTTGCATTCACTATCTTTGCGGCCTGCATCACCGCGGTGCTGGGACTTGCCTCCGCCGTCCGCGCCGCCGAGACGCCGAAGGCATCCGCTGAGCTCGCAGCACTTGTCCGGCCAAACGACGTCCGCAGCGGCTCGCTGCTCTTTCCGTCGAAGGAGCCGGGCTTCTATGTCGAAGCGCCGCGGCTGAAGAGTGATGTCGCCATCGATGTCTCCGGCCCAATCGCCAGGGTGAAGGTGACGCAACGCTTCCAGAATCCGAGCCAGGGTTGGGTCGAGGGCACCTACGTCTTTCCGCTGCCGGATAATTCCGCCGTCGACGCGCTGAAAATGCAGATCGGCGAACGTTTCATCGAAGGCCAGATCAAGCCTCGCCAGGAAGCCCGCGAGATCTACGAGCAGGCCAAGGCCGAGGGCAAGAAAACGGCGTTGCTCGAACAGCAGCGGCCGAACATCTTCACCAACCAGGTCGCCAATATCGGTCCCGGCGAAACCATCGTCGTCCAGATCGAATACCAGCAGATGATCCACCAATCGGGCGGCGAGTTCTCGCTGCGCGTCCCGATGGTCGTCGCCCCGCGCTACAATCCGGCGCCGATCGTCCAGACCGTCGAATTCAACAACGGCGCCGGTTTTGCCACACCGCGCGACCCGGTGGAAAACCGCGACAAGATCGAAGCCCCCGTGCTTGACCCGCGTGAGAACGCCAGGATCAATCCGGTTTCGCTGACCGTCGATCTCAAGGCCGGTTTCCCGCTCGGCGACGTCAAATCGTCCTTCCACGCGGTCGATATCAGCCAGGACGGCGACCAGGCGAGAACGATCAGCCTGAAGGCGGACTCCGTTCCCGCCGACAAGGATTTCGAGCTCACCTGGAAGGCCGCCCCCGGCAAGATGCCGAGTGCCGGCCTCTTCCGTGAAGTGATTGATGGTAAGACCTATCTGCTCGCCTTCGTCACCCCGCCCACTGCCCCGGATGCGGCAACCCCGCCGGCAAGACGCGAGGTGGTCTTCGTCATCGACAATTCCGGCTCGATGTCCGGTCCGTCGATCGAGCAGGCAAGGCAGAGCCTGGCGCTTGCCATCTCCAAGCTGAACCCCGACGACCGCTTCAACGTCATCCGTTTCGACGATACGATGACCGATTATTTCAAGGGTCTCGTCACTGCCACCCCTGACAATCGCGAAAAGGCGATTGCCTATGTCAGAGGCCTGACTGCCGACGGCGGCACGGAAATGCTGCCTGCCTTGCAGGCTGCGCTGCGTAACCAGGGACCGGTCGCAACCGGAGCGCTGCGCCAGGTCGTGTTCCTGACGGATGGCGCGATCGGCAACGAACAGCAGCTTTTCCAGGAGATCACCGCAAACCGCGGCGATGCCCGTGTCTTCACCGTCGGCATCGGCTCGGCGCCGAACACCTATTTCATGACCAAGGCCGCCGAAGTCGGCCGCGGCACCTTTACGGCGATCGGCTCGACCGATCAGGTGGCGAGCCGCATGGGCGAGCTTTTCGCCAAGCTGCAGAACCCAGCCATGACCGATATCGCCGCAACCTTCGAAGGCATCGCAGCCGAGGATATCACGCCAAACCCGATGCCGGACCTCTATAGTGGCGAGCCTGTCGTGCTGACCGCGCAACTGCCTGACGATAAGCCCGCCGGCAAGCTGCAGATCATCGGCAAGACAGGCGACCAGCCCTGGCGCGTCGAGATGGATATCGCCAATGCCGCCAACGGCAACGGCATTTCCAAGCTCTGGGCGCGGCGCAAGATCGACGATTTCGAGGCGCGCGCCTATGAACGTCAGGATCCGGCCGCGCTCGACAAGGATATCGAGACCGTGGCGCTCGCCCATCACCTCGTCTCCCGCGTCACCAGCCTGGTCGCCGTCGACGTCACCCCGTCTCGCCCGGTCGATCAACCGCTCGGCTCGACCACGCTACCGCTCAACCTGCCGGAAGGTTGGGACTTTGATAAGGTCCTCGGCGAAAACCCTGCCCCTCTTGACGACGCGGAGCGCCATGGCTCGGCTACGCCTACGGGAAGCGCCGGACCGGAGCAGGCTGCGGCCGAAACACAGGAGCTCGCCGCGTCGCCTGGGATCGCAAACATGATGGCTGCAGCCCCGACCGCCAAGGCCGCCACCATGATCGCGCAAAAAAGCACGACCGTGAACCTGCCGCAGACGGCGACGCGCGCCGACGAACAGATCATCCGCGGGCTGACCATGTTGCTCCTCGCGCTGATGGCGGCAAGCGGGCTGGCCGTCTGGCGGCGGCGCCTCAAAGGCATTATCGCCGTCGGAGCTAAGCGAAATGGTCTCTAGGCTCTCTGCAAGCCAGAATGAGGAAGCGGCCGAATTCGAGCCGCTTCCGACCTATCTGGAACTCGCCATGGCCGCCGCCACGGCCTATGACCGGCCGAAGATGCGCCAGAAGAAGGGTTTCTTCCTCTGGCGTCTTTCCTCGATCGAAAAAGCAATCGCCTTTGCCATCGCCGGACTTGCCCTCTATGGCTTGGCGCTGATCGGCGACGGCTTCCTCCTGAAGGCGAAGGCGGAGCTTTCCCAGATCCTGCTGAAACGCGCCTTCGCCGCCGAATTGCGGGGCGAAGAAACAAAACCCTGGCCCTGGGCGGATTTCACCACCGAGGCCAAGGTTCGCGCCCCGCGCCTCGGCAAGGAGGCGATCGTGCTCTCCGGCGCCTCCGGCGAAGCTCTCGCCTTCGGTCCGGCCTGGCTCGTCAACACGCCGCAGCCGGGCGAGGAAGGTACGTCCGTGATTGCCGCCCATCGCGACACGCATTTCCGCTGGCTGCAATATATAAGGCCCGGCGATACGATTGAAGTCACGCGCCGCGACGGCAAACTGTTGACCTTCAAGGCCGGCGAGGGCCGCATCGCCCCGTGGGATGCAAACGGCATCGATCCCTCCTCCGATGGCCGCCGTCTGGTGCTGACCACCTGCTGGCCCTTCGACGCGACGGAACGCGGGCCGTTGCGCTACATCCTCGAGGCGGAATTGGTCGATGGCTAGAGCGCCGTGCGTCCTCTTGGACGCACAAAGGACGCTCTACCTCTTTTGAATCTGCGCGACGGGATCGGTTCAACCGGTAAACACAAAGCCGTTATTGCAGGTCGAATGAGGGTTGAAGCCCTCGCCTGCCCGCTCCACGTTCAGCCTGGAGAGACGACGGGGAAGCACGATGAAGAGAATGTCCGCCTTCCATTTCGCCGCAGCGCTGGTCCTGTTCGGCACCGTATCGGCGGATGCAGCTGATACTGTCAACACGCAGGATCTCGCGGTGCGGGTCGACAAGCTCGCCGACGGCCTTCAACATCCCTGGGCGGTCGAGGTCTTGCCCGACGGCGCCTATCTCGTCACCGAGCGGCCGGGCCGCATGCGCATCGTCCGCGACGGCAAGCTCTCCGACCCGATCGGCGGCGTGCCTAAGGTCAGCGCCCGTGGCCAGGGTGGCCTGATGGACGTGGCGCTCGCACCGGATTTTGCGACGAGCCGCAAGCTCTATTTCACCGCCGCCATCGCCAACAGCCGGGGCTCCGGCACCGAAGCCTTCAGCGCCACGCTTTCAAATGACGAAAGGACGCTTCACGCCGTGACGTCTGTTTTCACCATGCAGCGCTTCACGTCAGGCAACATCCAGTACGGCTCGCGCATCGCGATTGCCCGTGACGGCTCGCTGTTCATCAGCGTCGGCGACCGCGGCGACCGCGACCGCTCGCAAGACTGGCAGGACGATGCCGGCTCGATCATCCATATCAATGCCGACGGCAGCATCCCTGCCGACAATCCGTTCAAAGACGGCGGCAAGGCGCTGCCGGAAATCTGGTCGAAAGGCCACCGCAACCCGCAGGGCATCACCTTCGACGCCAAGGATGGCAAGCTCTATACCGTCGAGCACGGCGCGCGCGGCGGCGACGAGATCAACCAGCCCGAGGCCGGCAAGAATTATGGCTGGCCTGTTATCACCTATGGCCGCGATTATTCGGGCGCCGAGATCGGTGAAGGTACCGCCAAGGAGGGGCTGGAACAGCCGCTGCATTATTGGGATCCTTCGATCGCGCCCGGCGCGCTCGTCGTCTATCGCGGCGCCATGTTCCCGGAATGGGACGGCAATTTCATCGTCGCGGCGCTGAAGTTCCAACTGCTCTCGCGCATGCAGCGCGACGACGGCGGCGCCTTCGTCACCGAAGAGCGCCTATTCGAGGGCGAATACGGCCGCATCCGCGACGTCGTCGTCGCACCCGACGGCGCCCTGCTGATGGTGACGGACGAGGACAACGGCGCGCTGCTCAGGATCTCCAGAGCGCAGGCCCGCAACGGCTGAGACGTCACAACGCGCCGCGCAGTTCCTTGCGGATGACGAATTTCAACCCGGACCAGATTTCGTCGACGGCGCAGACCTTGATGTCGACGAGGCCCATCGGAAGCAGAACCTCCCGCAGCACGTCCTCGGTGATATCAGTCGGCACCCTCGAGCTCTTCTTAGGCCAGGAGATCCAGACCATGCCATTCGGCACCAGAACAGGCAGGAGCGCAGGCGCGGTCCGCTCTAGCACGGCCCGTTCGGTCGTAAAGAGATGCACATAGTCGAATACGCGTGCGGGCGTCTCCGGAAGTGCCCGAACGACCGAGGCAAAACCGTCGAAACCATTGATGTCGCCGATCGTTTCGGGAATGCCGAGAAGAGCGGCTGACTGCCCCTGGGCAAGGCCCAGTTTCCTGACGAGCGGCGTGCCGGAATAGCCGACCACCCTGGGCGCGGCCACGTCGCCGGCCGGCTTCCGTTCTTCGCCTCGCATGCCTTCACCTCCGTCAACCGGCACGAAGTCTTCACCCTTGCCGAAAGGAAACGCAACTGCTAACCGCTTGCGCACATCTCCCTTCCCCATCGAGGACGACATGACGCGCGTTCAGGCGAACCTCCTCCTATTGCTTGCAGCCGCCATCTGGGGCGGCGGCTTCGTCGCGCAGTCGACGGCGATGAAGGCGATCGGCCCTTTCTGGTTCATCGGCCTGCGTTTTGCCGTCGCCACGCTGGCCGTGCTGCCCTTCGTCCTTTTCGAAGCGCGCAAGGCAAAGGAGAAGACCAGCGCACGCCATGCGAAGCTCTATATCCTGATCGGCCTTGCCCTTTTCGGCGGCGCGGCCACGCAACAGGTCGGCCTGCAGACGACGACGGTGACGAATTCCAGCTTCATCACCGGCCTCTATGTGGTCTTCGTGCCGCTGATCGCCGTGTTCTTCCTGCGCCGTGCCCCGCATTGGGTCATCTGGCCGGGCGCGCTGATGGCGGTCACCGGCATCTATCTTCTGTCCGGCGGCCATCTCTCGGCACTGACCCCAGGTGATCTGCTGACCGTCGTCTGCGCCGTCTTCTGGGCGATCCAGATCACCCTTGCCGGCACGACCGTTTCGGAGACCGGAAGGCCGCTCGCGCTCTCCGCGGTGCAATTCGCCGTCACTGCAGTCTGTGCGCTGGCCGTTGCCGTAGCTGTCGAACCGGTCAGCCTTTCGGCGATCTGGGCCGCGGCGCCGGAGATCCTTTATGTCGGTATCTTCTCCTCGGGCGTCGCTTTCGTCCTGCAGGTGATCGGCCAGCGCTACACGACGCCCTCGCAGGCCGCGATCTTCCTTTCTTCCGAAGCACTCTTTGGCGCCTCACTCGCTGCCCTGCTGCTCGGCGAGACGATGCCGGTAACAGGCTATGCAGGTTGCGCGCTAATGTTTATCGCTATGCTTGTAGTCGAACTCGTGCCGGGACTGACCCGCCGGCGCTTGCCAGCCGCGTGAACACGCGTCCAAATATGGGTGAGTCACGCATCGGAAAAAAAATTCATTTGCCGCGAGAGACGCGTTCACGTTGCATTTTTGGGAAAATCTGCTCGGAACTTATATTGCAGACGATATAAAACGTTAATCATTCCCTATCAGCGAAGGAAATTTTGCGTTTTTTCGCAAATTGGATGTCGGCAGGGGTGTGCCCGGAGCGACACGTTAAAAAACTTTTGCTTGCCAAAATCCTTTAAACGCAGCACTCTCAGCGCGTTCGGGCATTTTGCGAGCATGGGAAGTCCTTAAGTATTTGCGCGCCGGGAACGCTAATATTCCGGTCAGCCGGTTCCGAAAATGGCGGGCGAAAGTCCTGCCTGGAACAGGCCGAGGTAGAGGGGACCTTTTTCTCACATTTCAAGAATTGCCTGCCAACACCTCCCCGCAAGGAGGCAATGCTATGATGCTGCCCGTGTGGATGGCGGGCAGAGAGAAAAGGACCTGAGGCATGGCAGAGACTGGCACTGTAAAATTCTTCAATACCGACAAAGGCTTCGGCTTCATCAAGCCGGACCGGGGCGGCGCCGATATCTTCGTTCACATTTCTGCCGTTCAGGCCTCCGGCCTGGCCGGTCTGACGGAAAACCAGAAGGTAAGCTTCGACACGGAGCCGGATCGCCGCGGCAAGGGCCCGAAAGCCGTCAATCTGCAGATTGCGGGCTGAACCCTTAACAAGGCTGGCGAGTTCGAGTTGAAGCCCGGCAGCAATGCCGGGTTTTGTCGTTCAGCCTTCGTTCAGCTACAAATCTGTACTTCTCTCATCATCGAGAAAGGGGCCGGCGTTCGGTTCCCGGGATTAGGATTTATGCTTATGAACAGGCTCGCCAAGACCATTCTGCTGACGGCAACCGCTGCCGCACTCACGCTTTCCGCCATCGGTGAAGCGTCGGCCCGCGACCGCCACTGGCGCCACGGCAATCACGGCAACAACGATGCGTGGGTCGGCGGCGCCGTCGGCCTTGCCACCGGCCTGATCGTCGGTTCGGCCATCGCCAACGCCAATAACGGTCCGGTCTACGAAGAACGCCGCTACATCGACCCGGCCTACGAGCCGGATTATTACGAGCCCGCCCCGGTCTATCGCGCGCCCCGCCGCGTCTATGTCGATCAGCCGCAATATTACGCGCCGGTCCGCACGGCGGTGGAGCCCTGGTCGCCGCAATGGGAGCGTTACTGCTCTTACCGCTACCGCTCCTTCGATCCGCGCAGCGGCACCTATGTCGGCAATGACGGCCGCAGCCACTTCTGCACCGCCGGCTGAATCGTCGAATATCCCTGATGCAAAGCGCCGCTTTTTAGCGGCGCTTTTGTTTTGCCTGCGTCAGCCGGTCTTCTTTTCCCAGGGCATGGGCTCGGCCTCAGCATCAAAATCGGTCGAGACACTCACGGTGCGCCACATCCGATCGGCTTCGATACGCGCCGCATCCGCCTTTTCGACATTGCGTACCGCATCGCTGCCAAGCAGCAGCCGGAACGGCGGCTCGTCGAGACCGGCGATGTGGATGACCACTGCCGCCGCTCTGGCAGGATCGCCGGGCTGGCGACCATCGTACTCACGCTGGAAACGCACCGTAGCACCGACCGTCTCCGCATAGTCCTGCCGCCCTTCGGCAAGCACCGTCGAGGAGCCGGCGAAATCGGTCCTGAAGCCGCCGGGCTCGATCACCGTCACCCTGATGCCGAACGGCGCGACCTCTTTCGACAGCACCTCGGAAAAGCCCTCGACACCGAATTTCGCCGCCGAATAAGCGCCGCGCCCGGCGGGTCCGATCCGGCCGCCGACCGATGAGAACTGGATGATGTGCCCCGCCCCCTGCCCGCGCATCAGGGCGATGACCGCCTTGGTCATGATGATGGTGCCGAAGAGGTTGGTCTCGATCTGGGCGCGGAAATCGGCAAGACTGGTATCCTCGATCGAGCCGACATTGCCGTAGCCGGCATTGTTGACGAGCACGTCGATGCGCCCGAACCTCTTCACACCAGCCTCGACTGCTGCCGCTGCCGCCACCTCGTCGGTCACGTCAAGCGCCAGCGTCAGGACCTGATCGCCATACCGCTCGGAAAGATCGGCAAGCTGGCCGGGATCGCGCGCAGTTGCCACCAAATTGTCGCCGGAGGCCAAAACCGCCTCCGCCAGCGCCCGGCCAAGACCGCGCGAACTCCCTGTTATCAACCAGACTCTGAACATCGGAAACCTCCTGCTTTGGTTCCCGGCTCATGTATGGTCTATTGTATCCAATCGAAAGAAGGTACCCGGACGATCTATACACACCTTGAGGTAACTGACTTGACCAGTGACATCTTCGATTTCTGCAGCAGTATGACGGACGAACAGGATGGGCGGGCCCGTGAACTGATCGAGCGGGCGGCGGCGAAATGGCCGCTGCGCATCCTGCACGTACTCTCCGATGCCGGCGCACCCCTGCGCTTCTCACGCCTTATGGAGAGGGTCGAGGGCATCAGCCAGAAAGTGCTGACGCAGACGCTGCGCACCCTCGAAAGAGATGGCCTCATCATCCGCACGCTCTATCCCGAAGTGCCGCCGCGCGTCGAATATGAGTTGACGCCGCTCGGACGCGACCTCCTCATGCAAGTCGTCACGCTCTGGCGCTGGATCGTCGAACACCTGGATGATTTCGATGCGCGCAAAGCCGTAAAGCTGACGGCCGCCGGCGTCTAAAGCCCGTCGCAATCTTTCAGATTCGCTCCTTGCGCTTTATCTCTTTGTTTCTACGCATGTCGTTATCGCAAAACCGCTGCACATTTTTGCGCGAGATGCCTTCAAGCCGGAATGCGGATCGTTGCCCTCAGCCCACCGAGCGGACTGTCGGTGAGCGTGACGTTGCCGCCGTGGCTGCGGGCGATGTCGCGGGCGATCGCAAGGCCGAGGCCGGTGCCCGACGCATCCAGGTTGCGCGCCGTATCCAGCCGGAAGAATGGCTTGAACACGTCCTCGCGGTTCTTCTCAGGAATGCCCGGCCCATCATCGTCGAAGACGACGGTCAGCCATTTGGCGTTGTGCTTGGCTTCGATGTCGAGCCTATTGGCATAACGCCGAGCATTCGAGGCAAGGTTGGTGACGAGCCGCATGAAAGCGTTCGGCCTGACGGATATGTCGTCATCGCCTTCGATGGAATAGCTGAATTTTTTGCCGTGCAGGGCGAAATCGGATTCCAGCTTTGCGAAGATCTCACTGAGTTTCAGCTCGCCGACATCCTCTTCGACCTCGCCGCGTGCAAAGGCCATGTAGGCCTCCAGCATGGTCTGCATGTCGTTGACGTCATCGTTCAGCCCATGCAGGTCGGGATTGTCGCCAGCGAGCGCCAGTTGCAGCTTGAAGCGGGTGAGGATGGTGCGCAGGTCATGGCTGACGCCGGAGAGCATCGCGGTGCGCTGTTCGATCTGCCGTTCGATTCGCTCCCGCATCAGAATGAAGGCAAGACCGGCGCGCCTGACCTCGTCGGCGCCGCGCGGATAGAAATTATCGGGCTTCTGCCCCTTACCGAAGCTTTCGGCCGCGCGCGCCAAGGTCAGGATCGGCCGGATCTGCCCGCGCAGGAAGAGGATCGAGATGCCGATCAGCACCAGCGAGGTGCCGACCATCCAGACGATGAAGATATGGGTGTTCGACGCATAGGTCTGACTGCGTTTGGTCAGCACCCGCAGGATCTTGTTGTCGAGTTTGATGCGGATCTCGACGAGGTTCGAATTTCCGACTGTGTCGATCCAGAAAGGCCGGTGGATCTCGTCGGTGATCTCGTCGCTGAGGATGCCATCGAGAATCGAGAAGAAAGGCTTGACGCGCGGCGGCGGCAGATCGCCGTCCGGCTCGATCGAGATCTGCAGGCTGAGCTGGTCGCGGGCGATGCGGATGATCTCGCTATAGTCCGAGTTCTGCGGATAGGTCTCGATGATTTCGATGATGGCGGCGATGTCACGGGTGACGGCAAGCGACAGCCGCTCCGTCACCATTTGCCAGTGGCGCTCCATGAACACGGCGGCGACGACGGATTGCAAGAGCACCATCGGAATGATGATGATCAGCAGCGAGCGCGCGTAAAGTCCGGTCGGCAGCCGGCGGCGCAGCCACCGGACGATCCAGCGCCAGCCCGGCGCAGAAGTGCGGTCTTCCCGCCGCAAGCTGTCGATCGTCACCATCAGCGCCGGTCCCGAACCTTGAGTTTAGTCGATGCTCAGCCTGTATCCGATGCCGCGCACGGTCTGCAACCAGACGGGATTGGCGGGATCGTCCTCGATCTTACGCCGCAGCCGGTTGATCTGCACGTCGATCGTCCGCTCGCCGACTTCGGTATCGTTGCCGATCAGTTCATGGCGGGGGATCGTGTCGCCGGCGCGCCGTGCAAAGAGCAGCATGATCTCCTGCTCGCGGTCGGTGAGCCGGATCACCTCGCTGGCTTTCTTCAGCTCCTTGCGGGTCAGCGAGAAGGTGTAGGGGCCGAACATCACTTGTTCGATCTTCGGTCCCTCGCCGCCGGCGTTGCGGCGCAGGATGTTGTTGATGCGCAGCACCAGTTCGCGCGGGTCGAAGGGCTTGGAAAGATAGTCGTCGGCGCCCGCCTCCAGGCCTTCAATGCGGTTGCCCGATTCTGCCAGCGCCGTCAGCATGATGATCGGGACGTTCTTGATGGCGCGAAGCCCGCGGGTGACGTCGATGCCGGATTCGCCCGGCATCATCACATCCATGATGATCAGGTCGAAATCGAGACCCGCAAGCTTGCGCTGCGCCTCGGCGCCGTCGGCGGCGACAGTGACGCGGAAGCCGTTCTCGGCGAGATAACGATTGAGCAGCGCGCGGATACGGGAGTCGTCATCGACCACCAGCAAATGCGCCGCATCGTCGGAAATACCTGTCTTGACCGCCATTCAATCCGCCCTCTGTCTGTCCCGCATGCCGCTGAGGAAAGCTTTTACGCCCTCCCGCACCTCCGCAGAAGCCCCTTCGAATGCCCGCTCAATGCGGCGCGATTGCGGCTCGGCAAGGGCAAGCGCCAGCTCTCGTCCCGATTGTGTCGGATAAAGCTTGCGCTGCCGCCGGTCCTCGGGACCTGCCACCTGGCGAATATAGCCTGAATCGATCAGCTGTTTCAGCACCCTTGCGAGGCTCTGCTTGGTGATCTTCAAGGTATCGAGAAGATCAGCCACCGTCATGCCGGGATTGCGGTTGACGAAATGCACGACGCGATGGTGCGCCCGGCCGAAGCCGCTCTTTTCGAGGATGGCATCCGGATCGGAAACGAAGTCGCGATAGGCGAAGAAGAACAGCTCGATGATCTCGAAATCGATGATATCAGTATCTTCCATCGGCGTGCCCAGCGGCTCTGGCTTGCCTACTTTCGGGCCGGTCTGTCGTGACACTCGGCATTCCTTTCTCGTTCCGCGCGCTGCGGGAAACTTTCGCGAAGATATGTCAGCTTTATTGACATAAATTTGGCTGTTAGCTTCCGCGAACTCTGCGGGAGGCCCGCACGGTCTCCTCATTTCCCTGGCACTTCCTGGAAACTAAGGCCCGTCTGGCACTCCGACGCAACACGCGATTTCCCCTTGCGTCTGTGGATAAGACGTAATGGGGACAACAATCAACAGGCATGGCGCGTGAAGCGCCTGAGGAGTTAGGGATGCGCCGGTCGCTTCGGCGACCTGGCCGCGATAATCGAGCACCATAGCATCGGCGTAGCCCTAGGCTGCAAAACGCCGCAGCATCGAGGTGATCGAACGCGCGATCCTGCCGGAGGAACTCCCCGGCTTTAGCGAGTGCTTCTTCACCGGTTCGGCTGCGGAAGTGACCCCGGTTTCCGAAACCGGCCCGTACCGCTTCACGCCGTCGACGATCTCCGAAATGAACGACTACATGAAGGAAGTCTATCCGGCGGTGATCGCCGCCGAATAAGACCCTCAGGAAATCGGCCGGCTACTGCATAATTCCTTAAATCGGAATCGATTGAAGGGTAAAATTATGCAGCAATTTAAAGTGCTACAGCGTTCTTTGCGCGTCTCAAAAGCGCGCGGCGCTGTAGATAAACGCCTGCCGGGCCTTTTTACCTGTGCGCCCGTGCCATGACCAGTCCGGCAAGCGTCGAGAGAATGCCGCCGCCGATCAGGCCGCCGATGCCGTCGGCGATCAGGCCGGTCATAGCCGCTTCCCCACCGACCATGCTGAGCAGCATACCGCCGGCAACGCCGCCGATCGCGCCTGCGATCGTACGGGCGACGACGTTGATCGCCTGCTGCTTCAAAGCGGCGCTCGCGGCGTTGCCGCCGATTGCACCGGCAATCAATTGTGTGATGAGCGGAAGTAGGGCTTCCATGATTTCCTCCTCTGGCGATCTCCCCGATCGCCCGGCTACGCCGATCTTTGGCGTATTAGCATTTTATCATATTTCGGAGGAAAGCGTTAAGAAAAATCAACCGATGCGGGATTAAGGCAGGGAGAAGCGCCCCGAAACGAGGCGGTCCGACGTCCGCCTCGCCTCAGTTTCTGTCGATCACGTCATTGATAGACGTAGACGATCCGGCGCGTACCGGGATCGACCAGCACCGGCCGATCGTTGATCCTCGTATAGCGGTACTCGTAGTCGGGAATCGTCTGGAAGGTAACGTCTGCAGGCACTTCCGCGCCGACGACGACATCGCCGCCAAGCTGCACCGTCTCACCCGGGTTGGTGTCGATATAGGTGCGGACCGTCTCCGGCGGGGTGATAGTCTCGACCGACCCGACGGGGCCGAGCAACTCGTCGCCCGGCGCCGGCTGCGGCTCGGCCGGAACGACACTCGCGGTCGACTCGTAGGTCACGCTGGGAACGCCGATCTCGGAGCGGTGTTGCTCGACGATAACAGAGCTGCCGCCGTGATCGACCTGCAGATAATCGGCATAGACCCAGCCACGCATGCCGTTGACGTCGACACGGCACCAGCGGCTGCCTTCGATGCAGCCGTCGAGGACTGCGGTGGAGCCGCGGGTGGCAAGACCGACCGAGGGATATTGTGGGCCGGGGCCAGCACGGACGTTGAGATCATTGACCGTCGTCGCCATCATCTCCGCCTGCGCAAGACCGGCGCTAGCCATCAGCACCGCGCCTGCCAGCAGAATGTTTCTCTTTAAGGTCATATGAGCGTCTCCTTGGTTTCGATGGGCTGACAACGCACGGGGTTCCACGATGTTCCCCTGTGCTCCGCCGAGCGAAGCACTACTTGCGGGAGATTTCATGCAAATGTTTGGAAGAATTGAGAGAAAAACGATTTTATCACCCTGCGACGATGGCAAAGAGGGGCATAAATTCTTGTTGCGGTCCGTCTTTTTACCGTGAGGCACAGCGCCCATGGCACAAGATTCCGGCTGTCCTTGCCGCGGTTTCGGATTATACCCGAAGCAGCAGAGACACCAAGCGAGGCACTTATGGGCATGCTCCAGGCCGGCATCATTCCGGTGACACCCTTCCAGCAAAACTGCACGATCTTCTTCGATCCCGATACCAAGGAAGGCATCGTCGTCGATCCCGGCGGCGACGTGTCGCTCATCCTGCAGGCGATCGCCCAGAACGGCCTAACCATCAAGGAAATCTGGCTGACACACGGTCATCTCGACCATGCCGGCGGCGCCAGTGAACTGAAGGAAGCTCTCGGCATCGACGTGGTTGGCCCGCATCAGGACGACCTGCCACTGCTGCAGCGGATCGAGACCCAGGCCGCGAAATACGGCATATCAGGATTGCGTAACGTCGTGCCCGACCGCTGGCTGAAAGACGGCGACAAGATCTCTTTCGGCGCCCATGAATTCGAGGTCTATCACACGCCCGGCCATGCCCCCGGCCACGTCATCTATTTCAACCGTGCGCAGAATTTCGCCCATCTCGGCGATGTCCTCTTCAACGGTTCGATCGGCCGCACCGACCTGCCGGGCGGCGATCATCAGCAGCTTCTCGATTCCATCCGCGACAAGGTATTGCCGCTTGGCGACGACGTCGGCTTCATCTGCGGCCACGGCCCGGGCAGCCGCATCGGCGACGAGCGGCGCAGCAATCCATTTCTACGGGAGATCAGACCTCGTGGAGGATCCGATACCGGCACATCAGGCGAAGCCCCGAACATCTAATGCATGTCGCCCAAAAGCGGGCAGCGGTTTTGGGATAACGACCTGCATGAATCCGCTTCGACGCGACGCGCTTTAAGTGTGAGCTTGCGCTCACATCATCTTTCGGCCGTTCGGGACCGGCTGTTCGACGGCAGCAAGCACGATCGCGCCGTTCTCGTCCTCGACTCCCAGCGTCAGCACTTCCGAGCGGAATGGCCCGATCTGGCGCGGCGGAAAGTTGACGACGCCGAGCACCTGCCGGCCCAGCAGGCTTTCCGGCGTATAATGCACAGTAATCTGCGCTGAGGATTTTTTGGTGCCGATATCAGGGCCGAAATCGATCACCAGCTTGATCGCCGGCTTGCGCGCTTCCGGAAAGGGACTGGCCTCGATGATCGTGCCGACGCGAATGTCGACACGCTCGAAATCGGCGTAGGTGATCTCTTCGGCCATATGGTCTCCGTCAGCCGGCCAGTTCCTCGGCCCGCTTGCGCGCCGCCGCGAGTGCTGCGTCGAACAAGGGCTGCATGCCGTCTTCGGCCATCAGTACGGCCAGCGCCGCCGCCGTCGTGCCACCGGGAGAGGTTACATTCTCCCGCAGCCGCGAAGCGTCGTCGGGGGACTGGTGCATGAGTTCACCAGCCCCCGCGACTGTTTCCCGCGCAAGACGCATGGCGAGGTCCGCCTGCAGACCGAGTTTACGGCCTGCCTCCGCCATACATTCGACGAGATAGAATACATAAGCCGGGCCGCTGCCCGAAAGCGCCGTCACGGCATCGATATCGACTTCCGCGGGCACCCATTCGACTGGGCCCGAGACGCGCAGAAGGGAATGGACGCGTTCGCGCTGCCGATCGCTGACCCTTGAATTGGCAAAGGCGCCGGTGACGCCACGCCCGACCATGGCCGGCGTGTTCGGCATGGCCCGCACCATGGCGGCCTTGCCGAGATGTTTCTCGAGGAAACCGAGCGTCTTGCCGGCCGCGACCGAGACGACGACCGTGTCAGGCCCGACGGCGCTCTTCACCGCCGGCAGCACCGTCTCCATCACCTGCGGCTTGACCGCCAGGAACAGCACGCTTGCCTTCAAATCCGTGGGAAGCGCGGTCAGATGGGTGGCGCCAGCCTCGTTGATCGTCGCCAGCATCGCCGGCGACGGACCGGGATCGACGACAATGACGGCCGAGCCCGGAACGCCGCTCTTCAGCCAGCCGGAGAGCATCGCCCCACCCATATTTCCGGCGCCGATCAGTACGACGGGATGTGTCGAGGAGAAAGCCTTCGTCGGCATCTCAAGCCTCGCCGACCGTTTCAAACAGCACGGCTTCCATCGCCTTCGTCGCTTCCATGCCGGACCAGACGACGAACTGGAATGCCTGGAAATAGGCCTCGCAGGTATCAAGCGCACTGGAAAGCAGCACCTCAACCTGGCGATTGGTAGGCTCCGCACCGCCGGCAAGCAGCAGCGATTGGCGGAAAATGACGACATCTTCCTGGCGCCAGAGATCGAAATGACCCATCAGCACCTGCCCGTTGATCGCCGAGAGCAGCTTGACCACCTCGTTGACCCTGATGTCGGGAACTTTGATATCGAAGGCGCAGCCAAGATGCAGCGCCTCGAATTCCTCCATCCAGGAGAAGGAGACGTGGTAGTCCGTCCAGCGCCCCTCGACCGTCATCGCGATCTCGTCCTCGCCGGACCGTTCGAACGACCAGTCGTTGTTGGAGGCAACGTACTCGATCATGTCGACCGGGTTCGACTGACGCTCGACTTCCAATTCCATCAGGTTCATGCAGCACCTTCTTGACCGGAACGAATGCGACCTAACTTGGTGTACGAACACAAGAAAGACACACGCAAATACCGGAAACCACCACTCGGATGATCGTTGAACCGCTGCCAGACTTAACGCAGATAACCTGCCCGGAGCTTACCAAGTCGCTTCGAATCA
>Ga0102590_1001896_pt1 | contig 27731 bp, 32 predicted proteins | sample AraplaMF_Col_mMF_FD_76859 | JGI IMG/M metagenome (GOLD analysis project Ga0102590, IMG submission 76859) | Arabidopsis root microbial communities from the University of North Carolina, USA - plate scrape MF_Col_mMF | ecosystem: Host-associated > Plants > Roots > Endosphere | place: USA... | reverse complement strand
CAGGGCAAGGACGCCGTGCTCGACGTCATCCACCAGCTCGCCGACAATTTCCGTGTCCGCCGCTTCGACCGCGAGAGCATCATGCTCGGCGTCGATTCCGCCGCCTCGATGCTGCGGTATTCGCTGACTGCGCTGGATTCCGACAAGCCGATCAGCTTGCGGGTGGCGCAATTCGCCCAGTTCAGGGCCGGCAAGCTGATCGGCATGCGCGTGCTGGTCGACAGCTTCGACCTGGTCGAGCAGGCACTCGGCCGCGCCATTCATCTGCCAAGGATGACCAGCGTCGGCTGAGGGGACACCAACGGGCCCCGCAGTTCGGGACCGGTGACTTGATGCTCGCCGCGGCGCGTCATGGCCTCCAGCCCCGCCGGACGCCGTCGTGGAGAAGCTCGTCACCGGGCGCGCGCCTTTCGCGCGGCCCGTTGGTTCGTCATTTTTTGGGGAGGCTGCGGCATCCCGTACTTGTGCAGAGCAGCACCACGCCACAATTCTGCAACGATGGTTCCCCATCCTAGGTGAGGATCGGGCTCGCGGGCAGGACGATGGAATTCACGACAGGTTTTGGCTGGACCAGGCTGCCGGTGCTGGCGGCTGTGTTCGTCTTGGGCTCGGTGCTGACGGTCTCCGCGCAGATCATTCCGCCCTTCTCCCCCGCCGCGACCGTGCCCGACGATGAGGCCGAAGCCGCTGAGACCGCCGAGGCAACCCCTGACGTCAACGACCCCGACGTGCTGAAAGGCATCGACGTCGACAAGCTCGACTGGAGCCAGCTCGCGGTCGATGCCGGCACCGCCAACGAAATCGCAGCCGCCAAGAAGCGCGCCCAGGCCGCCGCCAAGGACGGCATGGACTGGTCGTCGAACGCCAATGCCAACGGCTCCTCGGCGGTGACGGTGAAGCAGTCGGTCTCCTCGTTCTGGGACGCCCGCATCGGCGCCGACATGACGGTGACGAGCGAGCCGCGAACGATGTCCGAGTTGCTGGCGCAGAAGGCCACCAATGGCGGCAACCTGCCGCAATCCTCCGGCAGCGCCTGGGCGGCGGCGACCGCGCCGGGGGCGGGCGCGATCTGGGACAAGACCGCGGTGGAAGCCCGCGTCGATCCCGGCGCCGAGCAGAGCAAGATCGGGGCATCGCTGATCAAATCGGTGCCGCTGTCGGGCGACACATCGCTGACGCTGCAGAACGGCTACAGCGTCAATCAGCAGGGCACGACGGCCTTGCCCGGCGTCGGCGGGCACGTCACGCGCAATTACGGGACCGACCAATCCGCCAAGGTCACCATCACCGACACCGGCACCAGCATCACCGCCGGCCAGACGCTGTCGACCACCGACGACAAATGGCTGCGCAAGGTCGGCGCCGAGCAGAAGCTGTTCGACAACGTCACCGTCTCCGGCTCCGTCGGCGAGACCTCGCAAGGCGCGATCAACAAGAGCCTGTCGGCGGGCTTCAAGAAGAGCTGGTAGCTCAACGCGCCATGCGCATGGCGTTCACGCTCTGCTAACCATACGCCACGGCAAAGCCCCCGAATGGACCGGCCTTGCCGCACCTCGGCCAAGTTGCGGCCAAAATCCGGCGCACTGATGCTACGGCCATACAGACGTCGTCGTGCGGGGGACACTCGCGCTGCGCTCAACGCGAACAGGGGAACAACGATGAACGCCATGCGTCCGGAAAAGACCGAGACCACCGAGACCGAGACGGTCGACACCAACCTCGCCGCCGTCACCGAGGTCGAAGCCGGCATCCGCGACTTCGTCCGCAACGACATCGCCTATCTGCGCCGGCCGGCGGCGACCGCCACCACCGACGCGCCGCCGCTCGATCCGAGCGCGGAGGCCACCGTCACCAACGTCAACTCGCTGATCCAGCGCGTCGCCGGCACCTCGCTCGCCGAGATCGAGAATCTGATCTCCGAGCTCGAGAGCCTGCGCGATTTGCTGCACGCCGAAGGCCAGCGCGTCCAGCGCGAGATCTCCGGCTACGCCCAGCTCAGCCAGGCCGCGATGAAGTCGACCCGCATGATCGCCGACAACGTCGCGCAATGGAAGCGCGCCGCCGACGGCCTGCGCAACAGCTGATCGCTTAACGTCACGCATCACGGGCCGCCGCGTTCCGACAGGGGCGCGGCGGTTTTGATTCTGTCGCCATATTCTCGCTGTGGTTGTCCGGCTTGACCGGACGACCGAGTATTCCAGAGACGGCAGTGATTTAACCGAGACGTCGCGGCGTACTGGATGCCCCGCCTGCGCGGGGGCATGACGGCGGAGGGCTTCGCTATTGAACCCTGCCCGCCCTCGCGCCGACTAACGCCAAGCGCCCGCACCTTTGCGGCCGGGCCTGGGGACATTTCAGATGGAAAGCATACGGCCCGACACCACGGACCCGATACCGATGCGGCCGGCGCCGAACCAGTTCGGCACGATCATGCTGCGCTTTGTCGGACTGCTGGCGGTTGCGATCGCGATATTGGCGTTCGTCTATAGCCGCTGAGGGCGGAGACCGCTTTGCGGCCCCGCGCGGACGCCGCGTCGCGGCGCCGCGGAGTTAACGAACCGTTAACGGCTCGCGTCGACGCTCGAGGCTTCCAGGGTGTAGCCGCCATCGGCATAGCCCTTCACCACCATGCCGGCGACCAGCATCACGGCCAGCGTGGCGGTAGCAAATATAAATCCGACCAGCTTGAGTGCGCCGCGATCTGCCATGGTCCTCGTTCCCCTGTACTCTGCCCAGTTCGTTCAAATAGACAGCGACAGGTTCATAATTGGTTAGCAACTCGATGGTTCCGCCAACTCTTCGCGGATCATCATGTTGCGCAGGCTTATGCCAGCCACCCCGAATCGCGTCCATAGCGCGCGGGCAACACTCGCGCGCTGTTTTCAGCCGTTCATCCTGGAACGAATCTAACCGCTCTTTGCGCGCATCGGCACGAAGGCGCTGGCGGTGATGGAATAGACCTCCTCGCCGCGCTGGTTGGTGCCGGTGGTGCGGGCCGTCAGAATGCCCCAGCCGGGACGCGAGGCGGAGGTGCGCTTGTCGACGACGACGTTGACGTAGCTGATCGTGTCGCCGGCGAGCACCGGCCTGATCCAGCGCAGATCGCGAAAGCCCGGCGACGGACCCCACACCGCGATCTCCTCGCCGCGTTCCGCGGCCTCACGCGCCAGACGCTGGCCGTCCGCGACAAGCAAGCTCATGCAGGCCGATCCGACGTGCCAGCCCGAAGCCGCGAGCCCGCCGAACAGCGAGTTCTTGCCTTCCTCCTCGTCGAGGTGAAAGCGCTGCGGATCGAACTTTGCGGCGAAGATCTTGATGGAATCCGCGGTGAAAATGTAGGCGCCGATCTCGCGGCGGTGGCCGATCTCGATGTCGTCGAAGAACCGCATCAGACCGCCCCCTCGCGCCGTTTGATCAGGATCGGCGAGGTCATCTCGCACAGCGCCTGCCCGGTCGCGTTGCGCACGGTGCATTTGAACTTGACGATGCCAAGCTCCGGGCGGCTCTTCGAGGCGCGGGCTTCCACGACGTCGACGTCGAGCATGAGGTTGTCGCCGGGCCGCAAGGGCGACAGCCAGCGCACCTCGTCGACGCCGGGCGAGCCGAGCGATGCGGCACGGGTGATGAAGCCGTCGGCCATCATCCGCATCATCAGCGAGCAGAGGTGCCAGCCGGAGCCGGATAGGCCGCGCAGCATGCTCTTGGCCGCCGCCTCCTCTTCGAGGTGCATCGGCTGCGGATCGAACTCGGCGGCAAAGGCCAGGATCTCGTCGCGGGTGACATGGCGCGGGCCGAACGTTCCGAAGCGGCCGGGCGGAAAATCTTCGAAGGTCAGGGTCATCTTGTGATTGCTTGAGGGAATGACAGATTGTGGCCGCAGTTTGCGGCAATCTCAACCCGCCAGCCCGCATGGCTCGTGCTACATTCGACGCAGCCGCCTAGCCTTGAGTCGGTGGCCAGAGCTGGACCGACCGAGGGCCAAGGCCCGATTTGCCCTGGGGAGAGCAATGTTTTCATTCAGCGACCTGTTTCAGTGGGACCGGTTCATCACGCCGACGATCATCAAGACCTTCTACTGGCTGGTGATCGCGCTGATCTGCCTGTTCGGCCTCTCCGGCATCTTTTCCGGCCTGGCTGCGATGGCGATCAGCCCGTTCGGTGGCTTCCTGCTACTGCTGTCGTCGATCGCCAGTGTCGTGGTCGGCATTGTATTCTCGCGCATCATCGCGGAACTGATCCTGATCATCTTCCGCATCAACGAGCATCTCGGCGCGATCAGGGACCAGGGCGGCAGCGGGATGCGGTGAGGAGCTCGTGTCCCGGACGCGGCGCGGCATGAAATGACGCGACGCAGAGCCGGGACCCATGCATCCACAATTAAGTCTTCTGGGCCCCGGCTCTGCAGCGCACCGCAAGGGCGCTGCGCTGCGTCCGGGGCACGTGATCCAGTCTTACGTGTTGAACCGGAAATGCATCACGTCGCCGTCGGCGACGACGTATTCCTTGCCTTCGAGGCGGAGCTTGCCGGCATCGCGGGCGCCGGCTTCGCCGTTGAATGCCACGTAATCCTCAAATGCGATGGTCTCGGCACGGATGAAGCCCTTCTCGAAGTCGGTGTGGATCACACCGGCTGCGCCCGGCGCCTTGGTGCCGCGATGGATGGTCCAGGCGCGCGCTTCCTTCGGGCCCACCGTGAAATAGGTGATGAGGTCGAGCAGCGTGTAGCCGGCGCGGATCAGGCGATCGAGGCCGGCCTCTTCCAGACCCAGCGTCTCGAGGAAGTCAGCACGCTCTTCGCGTGAAAGGGTGGCGATCTCGGATTCGATCTTGGCGGAGATGACGACGGCAATCGCGCCTTCCTTGGCGGCCTGGTCCTGCACCGCCTTCGAGAACGAATTGCCCGTCGCGGCCGAGCCTTCCTCGACGTTGCAGACATAGAGCACGGGCTTGGACGACAACAGGCCGAGCATCCCGAAGGCGCGCTCCTCCTCCGCCTTGCGTTCGACCAGGCGTGCAGGCTTGCCCTCACGCAGCAGCACCAATGTGCGGTTGACGAGGTCGAGCTGCTCCTTGGCGTCCTTGTCGTTGCCCTTGGCCTTCTTGGTGAGGTTGTCGACGCGCTTCTCGAGGCTGTCGAGATCGGCGAGCATCAGTTCGGTCTCGATGGTCTCGATGTCGGCGAGCGGGGCGATCTTGCCCTCGACATGGGTGATGTCGGAATCTTCAAAGCAGCGCACGACATGCGCGATGGCGTCGACCTCGCGGATGTTGGCGAGAAACTGGTTGCCGAGGCCTTCACCCTTGGAAGCGCCGCGCACGAGGCCCGCGATGTCGACGAAGGTCAGCCGGGTCGGAATGATCTGTCCGGACTTGGCGATCGCCGCGAGCTTGTCGAGCCGCGGATCCGGCACGGCGACCTCACCGACATTCGGCTCGATGGTGCAGAACGGATAGTTCGCGGCCTGCGCCGCGGCCGTCTCGGTCAGCGCGTTGAACAAGGTCGACTTGCCGACATTGGGCAATCCGACGATCCCGCATTTGAATCCCACGAGCGTTATTCCTTGCCGTTGTCGTCCTTGGTCAAAAATCCCTTCGCCTGCATCGCGAGATGCACCCTGTTGGCGAAGGTCGCGTCGGTACCCCTGGCGATCAATCCGGCGTGCTCGGCAACAGCGTCGCAGAGGGTCGCGACCCAGTCGTTGTCGGCCTTGGCGAAGTCCGACAGCACGTGGCCGTGCACCAGTTCCTTGACGCCGGGATGACCGATGCCGAGTCGGACCCGGCGGTAGTCGTTGCCGATATGCGCCGAGATCGAGCGCAGGCCGTTGTGGCCGGCGATGCCGCCGCCGATCTTCACCCGCACCTTGCCCGGGGGTAGCTCGAGCTCGTCGTGGAACACGGTGACGTCGGCGGGCGCGATCTTGAAGAAGCCTGCCGCCTCCTGAACGCTGCGGCCGGAATCGTTCATGTAGGTCGTGGGCTTGAGCAGGATCACGCGCTCAGTGCCGAGCGCACCTTCCGAGGTCTCGCCCTGAAACCTGCGGCGCCACGGTGCGAAACCATGACGCCGCGCGATCTCGTCGACGGCCATGAAGCCGATATTGTGCCGGTTACGTGCGTATTTCGCGCCGGGATTGCCGAGCCCAACAAACAGTCGCATGACGCGGCGCGCCCCTCGCTCGGCGCGCGATCAGAGACCGCGCGCCAGCTTTGAGAGATTACTTCTTCTTGTCGCCGGCGGGAGCCTTGGCAGCCGCCGCCGGAGCCTTCGCGCCAGCCGCCGGCGCAGCAGCGCCAGCCGCCGGAGCAGCACCAGCCGCCGGAGCCGCAGCGGCACCCGGAGCCGTGGCAGCAGCCGCAGCCTTCTGCTCTTCGGCGTAGCCGGAGGGCGGCACGATGGTGACGAGGGTTGCGTCCTCGGCGGTCAGCGCCTTGACGCCGGCCGGAAGCTTGATGTCGGACAGATGCAGCGAGTGGCCGATTTCGAGCGTGCCGACATCAACCTCGATGAACTGCGGGATGTTCTCGACACCGCACTCGAGCTCGATCGCGTGGGCGACGATGTTGACGGCGCCGCCGCGCTTCACGCCCGGAGAGGATTCCGACTTCACGACGTGCAGGGGCACGCTGATGCGGATGGTGGCGCCTTCGCCGAGTCGCATGAAGTCGACGTGGATCGGGAAGTCCTTGACCGGGTCGAGGTGATAGTCGCGCGGAATCACGCGGTGCTTCTTGCCGTCGAGGTCGATGTCGACAAGCGTCGTCAGGAACCGGCCGGCGAGGATGCGCTGGCGCAGTTCACGGTCGTCGACCGAGATCGGAAGCGGGGGCTGTTTGTTGCCATAGATCACTCCGGGCACTTTCCCGGCGCGACGCTCAGCCCGGGCGGCCCCCTTGCCGCTCTTCGGACGTGCGGTCGCCTTCAATTCCTTGACGGTCGTCGCCATAACGTTAAGTCCTTGTTTTTGCAAAAGTTAATGGGCCGCAAGGCGGCCCATCGCGTTCGCCGCAGCAAGCCTCCAGGGGTGCGGGGGCCGCGGACGTGGCGGGCTTTTACCCGGAAGACGCGGAAATGACAAGGAGATTGGGCCGCCGGGCGGGCTTTCCCACCCTCCCCTGGAGAAGGAGGGTCGATCGCGCGCAGCGCGAGCGGGGTGGGGTGACAGTCTCTCCACGGAGGCGCTGCCCGAGTGGAGAGATCACCCCACCCCGCTACGCATTCCGCTTCGCTGCATGCGTAGCGACCCTCCCCCTCCAGGGGAGGGTAAGAAACGTCCTAGACCGCCCCTACCCCCCGAGCTTCGCCTCCAGCGCTGCGATGCGCGCCTTCAGCGTCTCGTTCTCCTCACGCGCCAGGCGGGCCATGTCCTTGACCGCCTCGAACTCCTCACGCTTGACCAGGTCCATGTCGCGCAGGAATTTTTCGGCCTGGGTGCGCAAGACCGTGTCGAACTCACGCTTGACGCCCTGGGCGGCACCAGCGGCGTCGTTCATCAGGCGGCCGATCTCGTCGAAAAACCGGTTGTTGGTCTGGGTCATGTCGGCCTCCGATAAACTTTGCGCGAACTTGCAGGAGACAATGGCAATCCGAGCGGAACGGTTCAAGGGCCGATTGGCCGTATCCTTGTCATGCCCCGGTTTCCTTGCAATCGTATTCAACGTCCCTGCATAAGAAGAATCACAAGGCGCACGAGATGATCGACCAGCAGATCGCGATCCCCACCAAGGACGGCCACACCGCAACCTTCATCAGCCATCCCGAACGGGGCGGACCGTTTCCGGTCATCCTGTTCTACATGGACGCGCCGGCGATCCGCGAGGAGCTTCGCGACATGGCGCGGCGGCTCGCGACCTCGGGCTATTACGTGATGCTGCCGAACCTCTACTACCGCTCCGGCGTGATGGAGCTCGGCGCGCTGCCGGCCGATCCGAACGCGCCGGAGCGCAAGCGCATGTTCGCGCTGATGGGCTCGCTCACGATTCCGATGATCATGGACGACACCAGGGCGCTGCTCACCTATGCCGAGGGCCAGGCGGCCGCGAACACGAAGTTTGTCGGGACCGTCGGCTACTGCATGAGCGGCCGCTACGCCATCAACGCCGCCACGCATTTCCCCGATCGCGTCAAGGCCGCCGCCTCGATCTACGGCACGCATCTCGCGACCGACCAGGACGACAGCCCGCATCTCGCCGGAGGCAAGACCAGGGCCGAGCTCTATTTCGCCTGCGCCGAAACCGACATCTACGCACCCACGGAGATCATCGAGAAGGTCAAGCAGGGTATGAGCGGTGCCAAGGCCGAGGTCGAGATCTATCCCGGCACGCATCACGGCTTCGCCTTTCCCAAGCGCCCGGTCTACGACCGCGACGCCGCCGAGCGACATTGGGAGCGCCTGCTGGCGCTCTATCGCCGCAATCTCGTGTGAGCTGTATGGACCATACGCATCCGCGAACTCGGTGCACCTCTCCTGCTTGCACGAGAGGTCGCGCTGAAGGCGCGGGTGAGGGCTTTCTCCTCTTGGGGGTTCTCGCCTGCGGAAGCACCCTCTCCCAACCCCTCCCCCGCAGGCGGGGGAGGGAGCGCACCTCCGGCGTGGCCGCGAACGACACTCACCACTAAGAAGGCCTGATGCTTTTCCTGCTCATCGACTTTCCCGCCTTCAAGCCGATCGCGATCGAGATCGGCCCGTTCGCGATCCGCTGGTATGCGCTGGCCTATATCAGCGGCATCGTGTTCGGATGGCTCTATGCGCGGTCGCTGCTGAAAAAAGAACGGCTGTGGGGCGGCCCCGCGCCGATGTCGCTTGTGCAGATCGACGATTTCATCCTCTGGGTGACGCTCGGCATCATCCTGGGCGGCCGCACCGGTTACGTGCTGTTCTACAATCTGCCCTTCTTCATCGATCATCCCGCCGCGATCTTCAAATTGTGGGAGGGCGGCATGTCCTTCCATGGCGGTTTCCTCGGCTGCGTCGTCGCGGTGATGTGGTTCGCCTACCGGAGCGGCATCTCGATCCTGTCGCTCGGCGATATCACCACCGCGGTTGCTCCGGTCGGCCTCCTGCTCGGGCGCATCGCCAATTTCATCAATGGCGAATTGTGGGGCCGCGCCACCGACCCCAGCCTGCCCTGGGCGATGATCTTCCCCAACGACCCGACACAGCTCCCGCGCCATCCGAGCCAGCTCTACGAAGCCGGCATGGAAGGCATCCTGCTGTTCACGGTGCTCGCGATCATGATCCGCCTCGGCGCCCTGAAGCGACCTGGCATGATCCTCGGCTCCTTCATCCTGATCTATGGCCTGTCCCGGATCGCCGGCGAGCATTTCCGCGAGCCCGACGCCCAGCTCGGCTTCCTCTGGGGCGGATTAACCATGGGCATGCTGTTGTCGATCCCGATGCTTATTGTCGGCCTCATACTTATTGTATTGGCTGTGAGGCGCGGTGCGCCGAAGCCCGCAGAGGCCATTCGTTAATTTCCTTCGAGAAGACAGACCGTGACCGAACAGCCGCTACTCAACGAGATCAAGGCGCTGATCAAATCCTCAGGCCCCATGCCGGTCTGGCGGTACATGGAACTGTGCCTGATGCACCCGCGCCATGGCTATTACATCTCGCGCGATCCGCTCGGGCGCGAGGGCGACTTCACCACCTCGCCGGAGGTCAGCCAGATGTTCGGCGAGCTCCTGGGGTTGTGGACCGCCTCGGTCTGGAAGCAGATGGGCTCGCCGCAATTCCTGCGGCTGATCGAGCTCGGCCCCGGACGTGGCACCATGATGGCGGATGCGCTGCGCGCGCTCCGCGTGCTGCCGCCGCTCTATCAGGCGCTTCACATCCACATGGTCGAGGTCAATCCCGTCCTGCGCGATCGGCAGAATGCGACGTTGTCGGGTGTGCGCAACATCGCCTGGCACGACAGCATCGATGACGTGCCGGAAGGACCGAGCATCATCCTCGCCAATGAATATTTCGACGTGCTGCCGATCCACCAGATGGTGAAGCGCGAACACGGCTGGCACGAGCGCGTGATCGAGGTCGACCCCAACGGCAAGCTTCAATTCGGCGCGGCGGCCGAGCCGACGCCGCGTTTCGACGTGCTGCTGCCGCCTTTGGTGCGCGCCGCGCCCGTCGGCGCCGTGTTCGAATGGCGGCCCGACAGCGAGATCATGAAGCTCGCCACGCGCGTGCGCGACCAGGACGGCGCGGCGCTGATCATCGACTACGGACATCTGCGCAGCGATGCCGGAGATACCTTCCAGGCCATCGCGCGCCACACCTTCACCGATCCCCTGAAGGCGCCGGGCCAGGCCGACGTCACCGCCCATGTCGACTTCCAGGCGCTGGCGCGCGCGGCCGAGGATGTCGGCGCCCGCGTGCACGGCCCGGTGACGCAGGGCGATTTCCTCAAGCGCGTCGGCATCGAGACGCGCGCAAACGCTCTGATGCAGAAGGCCTCGCCTGAAATCGCCACCGATATCTCGATCGCGCTCAAGCGCCTGACCGACACCGGGCGCAGCGGCATGGGCTCGATGTTCAAGGTGCTCGGCATCTCCGAGCCGCGGCTGACAGGCCTTGCGGGCCTCAGCGATCTCGAACATGCCGGAGACGGTTCATGACACTTGCTTCGTCGCTGCTGTCGGCCGTGCCTGGGCTGCGGCATTCCTTCTTCACGCGCGAGGGCGGCGTCTCCGGCGGCATCTACTCCGCGCTGAACGGCGGGCTCGGCTCCAACGACGATCAGACCCTCGTCGCGGAGAACCGCCGCCGCATGGCCGAGCATGTCGGCGTCGCGCCGGAGCGCTTCCTCAGCCTGCACCAGATCCATTCGCCCGACGTGCTCGTCGCCGATGCGCCATGGCCCAGCGGGCCGCGGCCGAAGGGCGATGCGCTGGTGACGAAGACGCCGGGGATCGCGCTCGGCGTCTCTACCGCCGATTGCGGGCCGGTGCTGTTCGTCGATCCCAACGCCCGCGTGATCGGCGGCGCACATGCCGGCTGGAAGGGCGCGCTGACCGGTGTGCTGGAATCGACGATCCTGGCGATGGAGAAGCTCGGCGCCACGCGCAGCGGCATCATCGCTGCGATCGGGCCCTTGATCCGGCAGGACAGCTACGAGGTCGGCAACGAATTCGTAGCGCGCTTCATCGAGGCTGATGCGGACAACGCCATGTTCTTCATCCCGTCGGTTCGCGAGGGACACGCGATGTTCGATCTCGCCGGCTTCATCCGCAAGCGGCTGGAGGCGGCCGGCATCTTGATGATCGACGATCTTGGCCTGGACACCTACACCGACGAGCGCTTCTTCAGCTATCGCCGCTCGGTGCATCGCAAGGAGCCGGATTACGGCCGCCACGTCCACGCGATCGCGCTGGAAGGGTGAACACAAGAGCAACCTCGTGTCATTCCGGGGCGATGCACACAAATCGCGCCCGTAATGCCCCGGATCTGTGTCGCCCCCGCCCTAGACGTTAATGCGTTTTAACGATATCGCTGCCCTCCATAATGAGGGACGCGTCATCCATCTTGCGCCGCGCGGGTTCGCGCGTGCTGGCGGTCATGCTGCTGGCGGCAGCAACCGCACTGGCCGGCTGTGCCGGCGGTGGCGGTGCCGCCAATTCCTATGCAATGGCGCCGAGCGCCGGCTCCGGAGCGACGGTCGCCTTCGAATCGATCGACGGGCCGCCGCCGCAAGTGTTCGACCGCATGGTCGGTGTGCTCGACAGCGAATCCAAGCTGCGCAGCCTGTCCGTTGTCTCTCGCGAGGGGACGGCTGCCTATCGTGTGCGCAGCTATCTCTCCGCGCAGGTGGTGCGCGGCAAGACCGTGATCGCCTGGGTCTGGGACGTCTACGATGCCAACCAGCAGCGGGCACTGCGGGTCTCGGGCGAGGAACCGACCTCCGCCAAGGGTGGGCGCGATCCCTGGTCGGCCGCCGACGACCTCGTGCTGCGGAAGATCGCCCAGGCCGGATTCAGTGGACTTTCCAACATGATCAACGGGACGCCGGATACCCCGAGCGCTGTTCCCGGCCTGCGCGGACCAGCGGTGGCAAGCGTGACCCCGGACGGGCCGGGCCTGCCGGCCTCCGCGCTCGGCTACGCCGAACGATAACCGCCGCTAAACCACAGGCCCAACTATCGGCCAAACCGTTGGCCCGACTCAGGATTTTCAGAGGGAAAACGTAGCATCCCGGGTTGCCATCGGAGCCCCCGGCCTGATATTTCCTCGCCCGTCGTAACCGTGCTCCGTGGGTATCCGAGATGTTGAACATCGTGTCCAGCAAAGCGCGGGAGGAAGCGTCCATGTCGGCCAAGAACGGCTCCATCAAGCTCGTCGCCGGCAACTCCAATCCGGCTCTCGCGCAGGCCATCGCGCAGGGCCTCGACCTGCCGCTGACCAAGGCGGTGGTCCGGCGCTTCGCCGACATGGAGATCTTCGTCGAGATCCAGGAGAACGTCCGCGGCTCGGATGCCTTCATCATCCAGTCGACCTCGTTCCCGGCGAACGACCATCTGATGGAATTGCTGATCATCACCGATGCGCTGCGCCGCTCCTCGGCGCGCCGGATTACCGCCGTGCTGCCCTATTTCGGCTACGCCCGGCAGGACCGCAAATCGGGTTCGCGCACGCCGATCTCGGCCAAGCTGGTCGCCAACCTGATCACGCAGGCCGGCGTCGACCGCGTCATGACGCTCGACCTGCACGCCGGCCAGATCCAGGGCTTCTTCGACATCCCGACCGACAACCTCTACGCCGCGCCGCTGATGGTGCGCGACATCAAGGACAAGTTCGACCTCTCCAAGACGATGGTGATCTCGCCCGACGTCGGCGGCGTGGCCCGTGCCCGCGGCCTCGCCAAGCGTATCAACACCCCGCTCGCGATCGTCGACAAGCGCCGCGAGCGCGCCGGCGAATCCGAGGTCATGAACGTGATCGGCGACGTCGCCGGCTACACCTGCATCCTGATCGACGACATCGTCGACTCCGGCGGCACGCTGGTGAACGCGGCCGATGCGCTGATCGCCAAGGGTGCCAAGGACGTTTACGCCTACATCACTCACGGCGTGCTCTCCGGCGGCGCGGCCGCCCGTATCACCAACTCCAGGCTGAAGGAGCTCGTGATCACCGACTCGATCCTGCCGACGGACGCGGTGAGCAAGGCGCCGAACATCCGCACGCTGCCGATCGCCAGCCTGATCTCGGACGCCATCGCGCGCACCGCCGCGGAAGAGTCGGTGTCGAGCCTGTTCGACTGATTTTCTTGTTCGCCTCTCCCCGCTTGCTGGGAGAGGCCGGAATGGGTGCAAAGCGCGGATTCCGGGTGAGGGGGACTCTTCACGAGTCCAACTCTCACTTCTCTCGCGGAGACTCCCCCTCACACCACCCTCTCCCCGCAAACGGGGCGAGGGAGCGAGAACTCCTTGCGTCCCTTACGCAGCCCCCACGGGTTGTTGCCTGCCGCCGCCCGTGACATCATCCCCCTACCGAGTCATCTCTGCCCTCTGGATGCCCGATGCCGAGCCGGAAATTTGCGTGGGAGAAGCTGCCGGATGACGAGTTGCTCAAGCAACGTCTCTCCAGCCTGAGGGTTACGGTCGAGGGCACCTGGCTGGAAGATTGTGTCGGCACGCTCCACGAGGAGATGGAAGAGCGCGGCATCCGGCTGCGGCCGCACACCTGGATGTCGAGCGAATGGTTCAGTCCGGGCGGCGTGCCCGGCATCGCCATTCCGTTCTATCTCGCTCATCCGCGCCTGATGAAGCTCGAGAAGAAGATGATGTTCGACGTCGAGGGTGGAACCTGGCGCGAATGCATGGCCATTCTCCGTCACGAGGCAGGGCATGCCGTGCAGCACGGCTACCAGCTGCAACGCCGCCGCCGCTGGCAGCAGCTGTTCGGCCCCTCGTCCAAACACTATCCGCGCTACTACCGGCCCAATCCCGCCAGCAGGCGTTACGTCCAGCACCTCAGGCTATGGTACGCGCAGAGCCATCCGGATGAGGATTTCGCCGAGACCTTTGCGGTGTGGCTGCGGCCGCGCTCGAACTGGCGGACGCGATATGAGGGTTGGCCGGCGCTGAAGAAGCTCGAATATGTCGACGAACTGATGAGCGAGATCGCGGGAAAGCGACCGCTGATCACGACGCGGGAACGTGTCGACCCGCTGGGCCGGCTGAGCCAGACGCTCGAAGAGCACTACAAGAAGAAGCAGGCGTTCTACGCCTTCACGCCTCCGAAGACCTACGACCGCGATCTCTCCCGGCTGTTCTCAGCCGATCCACGGCATCACCGGTCGAAGCCGGCTTCAGCCCTGATCAGGCGGCACCGCGCCCACATCAGGCAACTGGTGGCGCGATGGACGGGCGAGAATCAGTTGACGCTCGATGCCGTGCTCGACGAGATGATCTCCCGCTGCCGTGAGCTCGACCTGCGCGCAGTCGGTCCCGAACAGAAGCTCGTTCTCGATTTCACCGTCCTCGTGACCGCCAAGACGATGCACACGATGTTCGGCCCGTCTCGGCGCAAATGGATCGCGCTATGAGACGACTGCGTATTCTCGTGCTGATGCATCCGGACTTCCTGCCTCCGGACTCCTCCGAGGGTTATACCCCGCAGGAAATCAACAACTGGAAGACGGAATACGACGTCGTCAGCACCCTGCGCGCGGCCGGCCATGAGGTCCGGGTCCTCGGTGCCCAGGAGGAAATCAGACCAGTCCGCGAAGCGATCGAGCAGTTCAAGCCGCACGTCGTCTTCACGCTGCTGGAAGAATTCCACAACAACGTCGCCTACGACCAGCACATCGCCAGCTATCTCGAGCTGATGAAGGTCCCCTATACCGGCTGCAATCCGCGTGGCCTGATTCTGGCGCGCGGCAAGGATCTGTCCAAGACGCTGGTGCACCATCGCCGCATCGCGGTACCCGCTTTCGCCGTCTTCCCGATGCGACGCAAGGTCAAGCGGCCGAAGCATCTTGCGCTGCCGCTGATCGTCAAGGCCCTCAACATGGATGGATCGGCCGGCATTTCTCAGGCCTCCATCGTCGATACCGACGAAAAGCTCGCGGAGCGGGTCGCCTTCATCCACGATCGGAGCGAAACCGCCGCCATCGCAGAGCAATTCATCGAGGGACGCGAGCTTTATGTCGGCGTGCTCGGCAACAATCGCCTGCGCGTTCTGCCGGTGTGGGAGTTGAAGTTCGGCAGCATGGGTGGGCGCAGGTCACGGCACATCGCCACGGAGAAAGCCAAGCACGACACCGACTATCAGGAGAAGCTCGGCATCGTCGACGGGCCGGCAAAAGATCTCCCGCCGGAGGTGACTGCCCGCATCCAGCGGGCCGCGAAACGCATCTACCGGGCGCTTGGCCTGGACGGTTACGCGCGGATCGATTTTCGTCTCGCCGCCGACGGCACGCCGTATTTCATCGAAGCCAATCCCAACCCCGAGATCGCGAAGAGCCAGGAGTTCGCCACGGCGGCTCTCCATGCCGGGCTCAAATATCCGGCTCTCCTGCAGCGCATCCTGACGCTTGGAATCAGCCGGGCGAAGGCAGGGGTGTCGCTAGGCTGAGGCCTTCGCGTTCACCACCTCGGCAAACGATTTGAAGAACTCGCCCGCCAGCTTCGTCGCGGTCGAGTTGATCAGTCGCGCGCCGAGCTGGGCGAGCTTGCCGCCGATCTGCGCGTCGACCTCGTAATGCAGTACCGTGACCTCCGTGCTTTCGGACTCCAGCCGCACGAGAGCACCGCCCTTGGCGAAGCCGGCGACACCGCCGGAGCCCTCGCCCGAGATGCGATAGGCGTTGGGCGGATCGAAATCGGACAGCGTCACCTGGCCGCTGAACGTCGCCTTCACTGGACCGACCTTGAAGACCACCGTCGCCGTCATCTCATTCGGCGCGGTCACCTCGAGCGACTGGCAGCCGGGGATGCACTGCTTCAGCACAGCGGGATCGTTCAGCGCCGCCCAGACCTGCTCGCGTGAGGCGGGGATGCGCTGGCTGTCGTTCATCTGCATGATCGGTGTCTCACTCTCTGCTTGCTGACTGAACGGCAGCGCGCTGGCCGCGGCGCCGTTCCCTGGTGATCTCGGCGAGGATCGACATTGCGATCTCCTCCGGCGTGATGGCGCCGAGATCGAGCCCGGCGGGCGCCTTGAAATCGTCGATCGCAGCGGCGCTGGCGCCTTCCGCGATCAGCTTTGCACGTAGCGACGCCATCTTGCGGCGGCTGCCGACGAAGGCGTGGTAGTCGGCTTTCGTTGCGACCGCCGCGCGCAAGGCGGCTTCGTCGCCCTTGCCTTGCGTCGAGACCACGATGAAGCGCTTGGCGTCGTTGAGCTCACCCAGCTGGTAGCCATCGATGAGGGTGTCGGCATCCGGCTGCGCCGTGAGATCGGCGGCGGGTGCGGCGAGCGTGACGTGATAGCCGAGCACGCGCGACTGCGCCGCCAGCGACAGCGCCACCGGACTTGCGCCGAGAACGACCAGCGAGGGATGCGGCAACACCGGCTCGACGAAAATGTCCATGGTGCCCTTGCTCGGGCACATGTTGCTGGCGAAGCGGATGCCGTCGCGGCTCTCGCCGGCGCTGACGCCGAGCTCGGCCAGAAGAATCTCCGGCTGCACCGAGACCATGCGAGGCTCGCCGTCGGCGAGCGCCTCGCGCGCCGCCCTCAGTACCGCGCCTTTGGCGCAGCCGCCGCCGATCCACCCCGCGACAATGGTGCCGTCGGCGGCAATGATCGCCTTGGCTCCGGCCTTGGCTGCGGTGACCGAAACCGTACGCACGACGGTCGCAAGAACGAAGGCGCGCTCGGCGGCCTTCATCCGCGCCACGAGATCCAGCACTTCGACTTGAGCGGTCACCGGTGCCTCCTCAGAGCTTCATCAGATAGGGTTCGAGCGCGCGCAGGCTTTGCAGCGAGTTCGCGGGCGCGTAGAGATCGACATGCGGCAGTGCCGCTCTTATGCCCCTCGCCTCGGGCGTGTAGCCTTCCCAGGCCATCATCGGATTGAGCCAGACGATGCGGCGGCAGCGCCGAGCCAGTGCGGCCATCTCCCGCCCGAGCAAGGCGGCATCGCCAGTCTCGTAGCCGTCCGACACGATCATCACGCAGCTGCGCGAATGGATCACCCGCCGGGCGTGCCAGCGGTTGAAGGTCTGCAGGCTCTCGCCGATCTTGGTGCCGCCGCCTGCGCCCTGCGCCATGATCGAGAGCCGGTCGAGCGCGCGAGCGGCGTTCTTCTCTTTCATCGCATCGGAGACATAGGCAAGGCGCGTGTGAAACAGGAACGCCTCGGCCTCGCGGAACTGGTCGAGCACGCCGTGGATGAAGCGCAGGAACACGGACGTGTACATGCTCATCGAGCCGGACGCATCGAGCAGCACGATCAGCCGCAGCGGCTTGTCCTTGCGTTGCCGTTTCACCAGGCTGATCGGCACGCCGCCATGGCTGATGTTGCGATGAATCGTCCGCCGGAGATCGAGCCGGTAGCCGCGCCGGCGCGCCAGATCCCGCCGGGTCAGGCGTGTGCGCATCGCCCGCGCGAGCTGCGCTGCGGCCTCATGGGCCTCTGCGACCTGATCGGGATCGCTGAGCTTTCTGAAATCGACCTCGGCGATATTCTCCGCCGGCGAAGCACCTTCCATGCGGCCGTCGCCGGAGCGGCCTTCCGGCGTGTCGCCGGAGGACGGAAGCTGGTCGGTGATGGATTGGCTGCCGCCCTGCTCCGCTGCCGCATCCTGCAAGCTCTTCAGCGAGGGATTGCTGGCGCCGGGCGCAGAACCGATGGTGCGGGAGCGCGAGCGCACGCGCTTGCCCAGCCAGAATGCATCGAACAGACCGTCGAACTTGTCCCAGTCGGATTTGCGCGCCGAGAACAGGTGCTTGAACGCGGCGCGCAAGAGGCCGGGCCGCGCCGCGTAGCCTGACGACATCAGCGTCGCCGCGTCTTGCCCTTCGGCCAGTCCCACGCGAAAGCCGGCATCGCGCAAGGTGCGCAGGAAGGCGGCAAGCCTTGCAGAGACCAGGCGGGAGACCTGGTCGAGGTCGTCATATCCGGGGCTGGAGCCGCAGCAGCTCATGCGACCTTCCCCAACAGGCGCCGCGTTACCTCTAGCGTGACGCGCGCCCGGTCTTCGTGCGTCTTCAAAAGACAGATCAGTGTCTCATGCACGGTCTCGGGCGCGTCGTTGAGATCGCGAATGTCGAGGCCGACAAGCGCTGCCGCCCAATCCAGCGTCTCGGCGACGCCCGGCACCTTGCGCAGTTCCTCCTTGCGTACGCCCTCGACCATGCGGGCGATCTGGAGCGAAAGCGATGGGCTCGCACCGGCGACCCGCGCCAGGATGATGCGGGTCTCGCGGTCGACGTCGGGATAGTCGACATAGTGATAGAGGCAGCGCCGGCGCAGCGCGTCGGACAGCTCGCGCGTGCCGTTCGAGGTCAGCACCACATGCGGGATGGTGATTGCGGGGATGGTGCCAAGTTCGGGGATCGAGACCTGGAAGTCGGACAGCAGCTCCAGCAGGAACGCCTCGAACTCGTCGTCGGCGCGGTCGATCTCGTCGATCAGCAACACCGGCGCCTTTGGGCGGCGGATCGCGGCGAGCAAGGGACGCTCCAGCAGATACTTTTCCGAGAACACCTGGTCCTCGATGCTGTCGACGCCGCGATGCGCCTGGATCGCAAGCAGCTGGCGCTGATAGTTCCACTCATAGAGCGCGGAGGACTGGTCGAGGCCTTCATAGCATTGCAGCCGGATCAGCTCGGTCGCGTGCACTTTGGCCAGCCCCTTCGCCACCTCGGTTTTGCCGACGCCCGCCTCGCCTTCGAGCAGCAGCGGACGCCGCAGCAATTGCATCAGCGAGATCGCGGTCGCGAGATCCGCATCGGCGATATAGCCCGATGCGGCCAAAGCTTGCGCGATCTCGTCACGATTTCTCATGCTCGTCTTTCTCCGTCATTGCGAGCGAAGCGAAGCAATCCAGAACCTCTCCGCGGAAGCAGTCTGGATTGCTTCGTCGCTTCGCTCCTCGCAATGACGACAACATTACGCCACCGCCCCGAGCTCCTTCGCGGCCTTCCAGTTGCGCCAGAAATCGTGCGGCATCTGGATGTGCGTGGACCCTAGGAACGAGAACGCGTCGTTTACGGCGTTGGAGAAGGCCGGCACGCCGCCGACATTCGGGCTCTCGCCGACGCCCTTGGCGCCGATCGGGTGATGCGGCGACGGGGTGACGGTGAAGTCGGTCTCCCAATGCGGCGTCTCCACTGCGGTCGGCATGAAGAAGTCCATGAACGAGCCGGTGACGACGTTGCCGACCTCGTCGTAGCGGATCTCCTGGCCCATCGCGATGGCGAAGGCTTCGGTGAGGCCGCCATGGACCTGGCCCTCGATGATCATCGGGTTGATGCGGGTGCCGCAATCGTCGAGCGCGTAGAAGCGCCGGACCTTGTACACGCCGGTGTCGACGTCGATGTCCATCACACAGAGATAGGCGCCGAACGGATAGGTCATGTTGGGTGGATCGTAGTAGCTCACCGCCTCCAGCCCCGGCTCCATGCCGGGGGGCACCGAGTTGTAGGCAGCCCAGCAGATATCCTTCATCGACATGAATTTCTCTGGCAGGCCCCGCACGCGGAAGCCGTCGATGTCGAACTCGAGGTCATCCTCGTGGACCTCCAGCTTGTAGGCCGCGATCATCTGCGCCTTGGCCTTGATCTTTCGCGCGGCCATGGCGATCGCGGCGCCGGCGACCGGCGTGGAGCGCGAGCCGTAGGTGCCGAGCCCATAGGGTGCGGTGTCGGTATTGCCCTCCTCGACCATGATGTTGTCGGCGGGAATGCCGATTTCGGTCGCGATGATCTGGGCCCAGGTGGTCTCGTGGCCCTGGCCCTGGCTCTTGGAGCCGACCCGCGCGATCCCGGCGCCCGTCGGGTGCATGCGGATCTCGCAGGAGTCGAACATGGCGATGCCGAGGATGTCGCAGTTCTTGGACGGCCCGGCGCCGACGATCTCGGTGAAGAAGGAGATGCCGAGGCCCATGATCTCGCGGGTCTCGCCGCGCGTGAAGGCGGCGCGCTTGTCCGCCTGCTCCTTGCGAAGCGCGGCGTAGCCGGTGGTCTCCATCATCTTGCGCATGGCGGTGTGGTAGTCGCCGGAATCGTATTCCCACCCCAGAGCCGAGTGATACGGGAATTGCTCCGGCTTGATGAAGTTCTTCAACCGCAGCTCGGCAGGATCCATCTTGAGCTTCTGCGCCAGAATATCCATGGCGCGCTCGATGCAATAGGCAGCTTCCGTGACGCGGAACGAGCAGCGGTAGGCGACGCCGCCCGGCGCCTTGTTGGTGTAGACGCCGTCGACAGCCAGATGCGCGGTCGGGAAGTCGTAGGAGCCGGTGACGATGTTGAAGAAGCCGGCCGGCCATTTCGACGGGTCGGCACAGGCGTCGAACGCGCCGTGATCGGCCAGCACATGCACGCGCAGCCCCGTAACCTTGCCGTCCCTGGTCGCGGCGATCTCGGTCGTCATGTGATAGTCGCGCGCGAACGAGGTCGAGGTGAGGTTCTCGATGCGATCCTCGACCCATTTCACCGGCTTGCCGGTGACGATGGAGGCGACCGCCGCACAGATATAGCCGGGATAGGCGCCGACCTTGTTGCCGAAGCCGCCGCCGATGTCGGGCGCGACTACGTGGATCTTGTGCTCCGGAATCTTCGCGATCAGCGCCACCACCGTGCGAATCACATGCGGGGCCTGGAAGGTGCCGTAGATCGTCAGCTCGCCCTTGATCTTGTCGAACGAGCAAACGCACTGGCAGGTCTCGAGCGGCGACGGATGGGTGCGGTGATAGGAGATCATCTCCTTGATAGTGACCTCCGCCTTCCTGAAGGCGGCGTCTGTGAGGTCCTTGTCGCCGACGGTCCACTCAAAGATATGGTTGTCGTGCTTGCGTGGACCATGCGCGCCGGACATCTTGCCGACGAGGTCCTCGCGCAACACCGGGGCGCTGGCATCCATCGCCTTGAACGGATCGACCAGCGGCGGCAGCGGCTCGTATTCGACAATGACCGCGTTGATGCCATCGTCCGCCGCATAGCGGTCGGTGGCGACCACGAAGGCAACCTCCTGGTTCTGGAACAGCACCTTGCCGTCGGCCAGCACCATCTGCACGTCCCCGGCGAGTGTCGGCATCCAGGCGAGATTGACGGTTTTCAGCGTCTCCGCGGTGATCACCGCGAGCACGCCGGGGACCTTCAGTGCCGCGCTGTCGTCGATTGTCTTGACGCGCGCATGCGGATGCGGCGAGCGGACGAAGTCGCCATGCAGCATGCCCGGCAGCTTGACGTCGTCGACGTAATTGCCCCTGCCTTGCGTGAAGCGGATATCCTCGACGCGCTTGCGCTTGCAGCCCATGCCTTCGAGCGCGGCGGTGCGTTGTTCCCGCGTGGGAGTGAGGTCATTCATTCTGCGGCCTCCTGGAATTCCACGCCGTTGATCTTGGCGCTCGCGTACTGGATTGCCTTGACGATGTTCTGGTAGCCGGTGCAGCGGCAGATGTTGCCGGAGATGCCCATGCGGATTTCCGGCTCACTCGGCGAAGGATTCTCCTTCAGCAGCCGATGCGCGCGGACGATCATGCCGGGCGTGCAGAAGCCGCATTGCAGGCCGTGCATCATGCGGAAGCCTTCCTGCAGCGCCGACAGCGTGCCGTCGGCATTGGCGATACCTTCCACCGTGATGATGTCGCTGCCGTCGGCCTGCACCGCGAACATGGTGCAGGATTTCACCGACATGCCGTCGATATCGACGGTGCAGGCACCGCAATGGGTGGTCTCACAGCCGATATGGGTGCCGGTCAACTGCAGATTCTCACGGATGAAATGCACCAGCAGCGTGCGCGGCTCGACGAGGCCTTCGACCTCGGCGCCGTTCACCTTCATGGTCACATGTGTTTTTGCCATCGATCCTCTCCCCTCATTTCGCCCCGGCGGCGGCGCGCTGCAGCGCACGCGTCACCATGATGCCGCCGACATGTTTTCTGTATTCGACGGGGCCGCGGGCATCGGCGGCCGGTGCCATGATCGCTTCCGCGGCTGCGGCCGCCGTCTTCAGCGCGGCCGCGTCGAGGCTGGTGCCGATCACGGCCCTGGCCGCGTCGACTGCGAGCAGCGGTGTCTCATGAACGTTGGTCAACCCGATTGTGCAGGTCGCGACCTTGCCGCCCGCCATGGTCAACACGACGGCGGCGGCCGCGGTCGCGTAGTCGCCAACCTTGCGCTTGAGCTTTTCGTAGGCGTAGCCGTGGCCGGCGGCGAGCGCCGGGAACGAGACGGAGGTCAGGATTTCGCCGGGCTCAAGCGCCGTGAAGTAGGCCCCCTGGTAGAAATCAGCGGCCGGCAGGTCACGGGCGCCGCCGGGACCTTCGAGCCGGTAGCTCGCGCCCAGCGTCATCATCAGCGCCGGCATGTCATTGCCTGGATCGCCATTGGCGACATTGCCGCCGATCGTGCCGCGGTAGCGGACCTGCGGGTCGGCGATGAGAAGCGCGGTCTCGTGCAGGATCGGCGCCGATCTGGCGATCTCGTCGGAGGCCAGCAGATCGTGCTGGGTGGTCATCGCGCCGATCACGACAGTATCGCCGTTGCGGCTGATACCCTTCAACCCGGCGATGCCGTGCAGGTCGATCAGATGGGCGGGGCTGGCGAGCCGAAGCTTCATCATCGGCACCAGACTGTGCCCGCCGGCCAGTGGCCGCGCATCCTCGCCGAGGTCTGCCAAGAGCTTGACGGCGTCGGCGACACTCGCCGGCCGGTGATAGCTGAATGAGCCCGGGATCATCATCTCCTCCTCGTCGTCCTTTGCGCGTGACGGCGCGGACGTTGACGGGAAGGTCACTCCCGGCAGGGCAGCCCGCAATCATTCGGGCACGGAACAGCGGATTTCGCACGAGTTGCAGCGAGGAACGCACGAATTGCGTCAGGTAAGGCGACCTATGATGCGGCGGCCTTCACCCTCCCCTGGAGGGGGAGGGTCGGCACGCGATCGAGCAAAGCGAGATTGCGTGACGGGGTGGGGTGAAGGTCTCTCCTCGTCTAACAGTGCCCGCGTGGAGAGATCACCCCACCCCGCTCGCGCTACGCGCGATCGACCCTCCCCCTCCAGGGGAGGGTAAGGGCAAGCGCTTCCCGTGCACTGAGATCTACGCGTGCCGCCGGTTCGCCAGACCCAGCCGCGCCTTCACTTCGGCGATCTTGGCCCGGCTTACAGGAACCCGGTGCGGCGACGGGCCGTCGAGCTCAAGCACGGCGCCATCGCCCTCCTTCCGGACCAGCGCGACATGGGGGATGGCGACGATATGGCTGCGGTGCACGCGGAGGAACAGCGAGGGATCGAGCTGCGCCTCGGCCTCCGAGATCGACCACGGGCACATCCGCTCGCGGGTGCCGTCATGGACTCGGGTGTAGTGCGCGTCGGCGCGAACGCTGCGGACATTGGCGGTGTCTATGAAGTGCGTGCCATCGGCGCTCTCGACCGGAAGCCGCGGCGCGGGCGCGCGGGGCGGTTGACCAAGGCCACCGAGCGGTTCCAGCGGTCGCGCAAGTGCGGCAGCCGGCTCCGCAGCGGCAGGTTCAGCCGGAGGGAGAGCCGGGTCAGCGGCAATTAAAGCCGGAGCCTGCCGCCGTGAATCGGGAACCAGAGACAACAAAAAGCCGGCCGCAATCACGAAGCACAGCACGGCGACCACGATCGAGAGGATTTGCTGCGACGCGGCAAGGCCGCCGACATGATGGTGCGCCGCGCCCGTCAGCGGCTCGAAATGCATGCCCAGCATCGCCGTGTAGTGCATCCCCGAGACAGCCACGCCGAAAACGACCGAGCTGACGATCAGGCGAACGCCTTCCTGCTGCGCCAGGAAGGCGCGCAGGCCGCCATAGGCGGTGACGATCGCAACCAGAACCGACAGCAGCACCATGGTTCGGTCGTGCACGATGGCAAACGGCCCGGCGAGTCCGTGAATCCCGACATAATGCATGCTGGCGATGCCGACGCCGAGCAGCACGGCCGAGGAGGCTACCCTTCTCAAAGACGGCTCGCCGATGGAGACAAAGAACAGTGAGATGCCGACCACCAATGCGCAGATCAGGAATGAGATGATGGTGGGCAGGACGAGGTAAGCCGTGTCGGGCGGCAGCGGCGCGGCCAGCATGCCGACGAAATGCATGGTCCAGATGCCGACGGCCAGAAACGCGGCCGCACCCGCGAGCAGAACGCGGTTGCTGACGCCGGGCGTGTTGCGGATGCGAGCCGCAAGCGCAAAGCCGGTATAGCCACCCAGACTCGCGATCGCCACAGAGAGCGCGACGAGATAGGGATCGTGTCCTTCGAACATGATCTTATCGGCCGCCCCGTCTCCACGGCACGGCCTCCTCCCGCCGCCGACTTTATAGGGACGGCGGCGGGATTGACAATCAGCGGCGTGTGACTTGGCACGGTGCTAGGTTCTGTACCCATAAACGGTTGAGCCTTTTCGGCGGTCGTGATTCAAGGTCTGGGGAGGACCTTGGTCATGGCTCGTTACGACGTTTCGGAAGCCGAGTGGCGTCTGATTGCGCCGCTTCTGCCCAACAGGCCGCGTGGCGTTGCGCGAGTGGATGATCGGCGCATCATCAACGCGATCTTCTACGTTTTGCGGACCGGCTCGCCCTGGCGAGATCTGCCGAGCCGTTACGGCCCGTATACGACGGCCTACAATCGCTACAACCGCTGGTCCAAGGCCGGGATCTGGCTGCGGATATTCGAGACGCTTGCGGCCCAATCGCCCCAATCCTTACACTTGATCGACTCGTCAATCATTCGCGCTCACCAGCACGCTGCCGGCGGAAAAAAGGGGGCCCGGATCACGCCATCGGCCGTTCTCGTGGAGGACTGAGCACCAAGATCAATGCCGTCGTGGACGAAAAAGGCTTGCCCTTGCGGATCGTGCTCTCGGCCGGCCAAGCCTCCGACAAGGCCGCCGTCGCAGCCCTGCTGGCAGGGTTGCCTCCGGCACAAGCCCTCATCGCCGACCGCGGCTACGACGCCCAAGCCATTGTCGAAATGGTCCGCCAGCGCGGCGGCGAGGCGCACATTCCGACCCAACGCGATCGCAAAACTCAGCGCTCGGTCGATCCGGTCCTCTACCGCCAACGCAACCTGATCGAACGCTTCTTCTGTAAACTCAAACATTTCCGCCGTGTCGCCACGCGCTTCGACAAGCTCGCCAGAAACTTCCTCGCCGCTGTCCTGCTGGCATCAACAAGACTTTGGCTCAGGGCTTATGAGTCCACGACCTAGACCCTCATGGTGAGGAGGCGCGCGAGCGCCGTCTCGAACCATGCAGGCCGAGAAGCAATAGCCGGGCCTTCATCCTTCGAGACGCGCTACGCGCTCCTCAGGATGAGGGATGAGAGCTGTTGCGTCCTCACACAATTCCCGCCGCGACCTGACCGCGCAGGCGCTCGAGGCCGAGCAACGTCTCCGCACAGGCTGCCGCAACTTCGACGCCCTTGATCGCAAAGTGCCTGCGGAAGAAATCGTAATGCACCTCGGTCTCGTGGAATTGCTGCGGCGTCAGCACGGCCGAGAACACCGGCACCTCGGTGCGGAGCTGCACGTCCATCAGCGCCTTGATCACGGTGTCGGCGACGAACTCGTGACGATAGATGCCGCCGTCGACGACGAGGCCGGCGGCGACGATCGCGGTGTAGCGCCGCGTCTTGGCGAGGACCTGCGCATGCAGCGGGATCTCGAACGAGCCCGGCACCTCGAACACGTCGACATGGGTGAGATGGCGCGCCTCGGCCTCCCTGACGAAGGCGATACGGGCTTCCTCGACGACGTCGCGGTGCCAGCAGGCCTGCACGAAGGCCACCCGCTGCGGTTTTGCAAAACGCGGATGCTCGGTCACTGGAACCGGCGGCTGTGTCTGGGACGTTTCGGCTTTGGAGGTTTCAGCTTGGGGGTCTTGCAACATCTGATTCATGGCTTTCCCTTAAAGGACCAGAATCAGGGCACACGGAACGACAAACAGCCGCACCTCGCGATGCGTCTGCCACCGACCGTTCTCTTTCATCCGGACTTTAACCGTCGGCTTCGGAGTCGCACCGAATCTGCTGACCCCTCCCCTTGGCAAGAAACCTTGGGGAAGGCGCTCGCGGGCTTAGGCCTTTCGGCCCTTACCGCCGGTGGGGACTTTCACCCCGCCCTGAGAACATCGGCCGTCCGGAATGAACGGCCTGGATGGAAATATGACGCCGGTTCGGGGCTGCAGCAAGCGTGTTCCGCATGGAAAAACGCATGGTCCCATGCCGGCCTGGGGGTGCTCCTGAAGGTCCGGGCCTCCCGTGGCGGAATTAACGATTGGCGCCTTTGGCGAATCCGATTCCTGTTTGTTCTCTTCGTTAAGAATTGTGGCCGTGAGATGAGCTGTGGACGAACGAGTCCTGACTTGTGGACGGACTCGGCAGCCAGTTGCGCAGATTCCGCAAATCACATCAGTTGATCCGCGACAAGCCGCGCTGATCCCGGGACCGCAACAGCGACTCCGAGGGATCGTCCCAGCGATAACTGGGGGAGCGCGCGCCGGACCAACCGCGTGCGTATCAAAGACAACAAAAAGGCAAGAGGTCGAGACGGCATGTCCCTGCTCGAAGGCACTATCGATTCCAGAAGTCACCCGCTCGCGGTGGTCGAAGATATTGCTGCCAGCAACAACTGGCCGTTTGAACGCTCCGGCGAAGACGAACTCACGATTGTCTCCAAGGGACAATGGACCGACTACCAGATCTCCTTCACCTGGATGGGCGAGATCGAGGCGCTGCATCTGGCCTGCGCCTTCGACATGAAGATTCCGGTCGCGCGCCGGAGCGAGGTGCAGCGGCTCGTCGCCGCGGTCAACGAGCAATTGTGGGTCGGCCATTTCGACCTCTGGACCAACAGCGGCATGATCATGCATCGTCAGGCCCTGGTGCTGCCGGGCGGCCTCACCGCCTCGACCGCGCAATGCGAAGCCATGCTCGCCGGCGCCATCCACGCCTGCGAGCGCTACTTCCCCGCGTTCCAGTTCGTGGTGTGGGCCGGCAAGACCACCGCCCAGGCGATGGACGCCGCGATGTTCGACACGGTGGGAGAGGCGTAACTCACCCCTCTCTCCGTCGTCCCGGACAAGCGAAGCGAAGCGGAGCGCAGATCCGGGACCCAGACCGCGTTATTTCTCCATAGCGCGCGATGCTTGTTGCCAGCACCTCCATCCATTAAGACCACTCGTGGTTATGGGTCCCCGCCTTCGCGGGGACGACACCTTTGTTTGTGGTGACTATCGTGGCAGACAACAGCACTCTCCAAAACATCACCGGCACCATCCTGCTCGCCGGTGCCGGCAAGATGGGCGGCGCGCTGCTGACCGGATGGCTGGCGGGCGGGCTCGACCCGCGCCGCGTCGCGGTGGTCGATCCGCACATCTCGCCCGAGATCACCGCGCTTGCCGGCAGGGGCGTGGCGCTCAATCCCGATGTGAAGGCGGCCGGTGCCGTCGAGACGATGGTCGTCGCTGTGAAGCCGCAGATGTTCCGCGAGGCCGGCGCCAGGCTGAGATCGTTCGTGTCGGAGACAACCTCGGTCGTCTCGATCATGGCGGGAACCACGATCGCCTCGCTTCAGGAGGTCTGCGGCGGCGCCGT
>Ga0102590_1001895_pt1 | contig 27780 bp, 26 predicted proteins | sample AraplaMF_Col_mMF_FD_76859 | JGI IMG/M metagenome (GOLD analysis project Ga0102590, IMG submission 76859) | Arabidopsis root microbial communities from the University of North Carolina, USA - plate scrape MF_Col_mMF | ecosystem: Host-associated > Plants > Roots > Endosphere | place: USA... | reverse complement strand
TCAAGACCGTGCTCGCCGCAGGCCACAGGAACCACGGCCGCAGCCCGCACGCCTGGGACGAGGCGGTACGAGCCTCGACAGGTTGAGCGTCGGCGCGGGGCCGCGCCTGCGGGCCCGCCGGCCCCGGCGGACCCCGTCTCCGGCTCAGGCCGGGCTGCCGGCGCTGCGCAGCCGCGCGAAGGACGCGTTCAGCCCCTTCTTCATCAGGCGGGCCAGTGGCCGCTCCACAAAGCGGTGGACCAGATAGCTGAGCGCCAGGAAGCCGGAGAGGACGACGACGATCAGAAGCCGGGCGTCCATGGTGTCGTGCAGGCGGTTGATCACCGTCGTGCCGGCCGCGTAGTGCATCAGATAGAGCGGATACGTCATCGTTCCGGCCGTGACCAGCCACCGCCAACGAACGCGATCCGTCAGACCGAGCGCGACGGCAACCATGACCAGCAGGAACACGGTGAAGACCAGCACACTGCCCCGCCAACTGGACACGTGCTCGACCTCGTCGATCCGCTGACCCAACTCCAGTTGTCCCATCAGCCAGGCCATGCCGAGGATGCCCCACAGCAGCAGGTCCGGACCGAACCGGTGCATGAGGTAGAGCGCGAGTCCGGCGATGAAGTACCAGGCCCCGTCCGGGTTCGCGACCAGTTCCAGCAGCGGGAATCCGGACACCGGTGCCAGCATCGCGACCGCGCCCCACGCACAGCAGAACAGGACGACCTTCCGATACGTCAGCCCGGTGGCGACGACGGCCAGGAAGAGCAGGTAGAAACGCAGCTCGGACCAGAGTGTCCAGTACACGCCGTCGACATTGGCCACGCCCGAACCCGACTGCAGCATCGTGAAGTTGAGCAGGATCTCGCGAGGCCGCAGATGGCCCCACACACCCGGCAGCGCGATCAGCACACCAGTGGTGAACAGGATGGCGAACCAGTACGCGGGGTAGAGCCGGATCACCCGGGAGACGAAGAACTGCCGCGGACTGCGCCCCCAGCAGGACATGCAGATCACGAACCCGCTGATGACGAAGAAGATCTCGACACCGATCCACCCGTAGGAGGCGAACCGGAAGACGGTGGGCATGATCTCCGACACCGGCCGGCCCCAGTACCGGTTGCCCTCGTGGTTCATCCGGTTCGTGCCCGCGTAGTGGTGCACTGCCACCATCAGCGCCGCTACCAGACGGATCCCGTCGATGGCGTAGAGGCGGCTGCCGGCGCCCGAGGAACGGGCGGCGCGCTTGGGCTCCGATGTGGTCAGCGGCTGCGGTGCGGCTTCCGGTGCGGAGAGCGGAGGCAATGGCTGCTGCAACCCGCTCCCGGTCCTTGGCCTGGGTATGAACGAGCCCCCACGAGCCGTCGACATCTTCTCGTCCCCATCCCGCATCGACACCTACTCATCCTCACAAGCCAGTCTTGGCCGTGCGGCAAGCATGCGGTTTACGGACGACTGCCTGACGGTGAACAGACTTGAACATTCCTCAGGAGGTCGGCATGCATTCACCGTGGCTACCACGGCCCGTCGCATGCCGTTTCCCCTGCGGCGCCGCCTGCCGCGCGGCAGGCGAGCCCGGACCGACCGCCCTCCGCCACCGCGCCGACCGCGACCGCTCCGGTCGAACATCCGGCGGACCGAACCTATCGACGATCAACCACCGGTGACAACATTCAACGTTCAAGGGGCCGGGCCGCAGCCGACGGGTCGAACAAACCGGGCCCCGGCGATTCCGTTGCCCCCGATCGGCACCTGCGGGAGGGCGACACCGCAAGGTAAAGCAATCGCAAAAACAACACGACTGGGCACAAATGGGCATCAAACGGTTAATAATGGACACCACCCGCTGCAGGTGCCCACCACAGGGACCGCTTCACCACCAGGAGAGTCACATGATCCACGGAGCGACCCCCGCTCCCGATCCAACCCCCCGCGCCGACGCTGCATTGGCCGCCGACTGCGCCATGTGCAACGGCTGGGGCAGCGTGATCACCTCTCAGGGCCTGCATGAACTGTGCCCGATCTGCCAGCACACGACCGACGCAGTGCACCGTGACGGAGACCGCGCGCCCCGGGCGGACTGAGCAGGTCAGGTCCGGCCCGTGCGGCGCAGCTCCTCCAGCCGGGCGGCCGCACTGTCGAGCACCATCTCCAGCGCCGTGGGATAGGCACTGGTGACCATGTGGGTGGCGAGGAGCGGGGCGGCCTCGGCGATGCGCGGGTGGGTCGCCGCCGGCAGTCGGGCGTATGTGGAGCCCCACATCTCCTCGTCCGCGCGCAGCGCCGCGCTGGGCAGGGCCAGTGAAGCCGCGTCGAGTGCCGCGAAGGCGAGCGTCTGGTCGATGAAGGCGTGGTAGATCCGCACCGTGTCGGGAACCGGAAAGCCCGCCGTGCGCAATACCTCCAGAACGGCCTCGTCCGCGGCCAGTTCGTGTGCACGGCCGGTGACACGGCCCGCCGTCAGCTGGGCCGCTTGCGGATGGGCGACGTAGGCGGTGTGGATGCGCAGACCGACCGCCCGTAGATCGGCCCGCCACTCCCCCGTCGGCTCCCAGCCCTCCAGCGCCTGGCCGATCAGGGCGTCACCGATCGCAAGGGTGAGGTCGTCCATGCCGCGGAAGTAGCGGTACAGCGTGCTCGGATCGCAGTCGAGCGCCGTACCCAGGCGTCGCGCGGTCAGCCCGGTGCTGCCGTGCTCCCGCAGCATCCGTAGCGCGGTGTGCACGATCAGACTCTCGGACAGCACGGTGCCGCTCTTCGTGGGACGGCGCCGTCGCCGCCGTTCCTCGGGCACCACCTGTTTCGCCATCAGACCTCCCCCGCCCGCCTTACGCCAACACCATTGACCTTACGACGGCACCCGGCGTTGTATCTGCGGTCAAGGGCGCGCCTCGTCTTGTTCCGACAGACCGAGAGACCGACAGGGAGTTCTTGCCATGCGTGTACTGCTCGTGGGTGCCGGCGGAGTGGGTACAGCGATCACCAGGATCGCGGCCCGGCGTGCGTTCTTCGAGGCGATGGTGGTGGCCGACTACGACCCGGCCCGGGCCGAGACCGCGGTGGCGGCCCTCGGCGACGACGGCCGGTTCGTCGCCGAGGCCGTGGACGCGGGCGACGAGGCGGCGGTGACCGCCCTGCTGGCACGACATCGCTGCGACGTGCTGCTGAACGCCACCGATCCGCGGTTCGTCATGCCCTTGTTCCGGGCGGCCCGCGCCGCAGGGGCCACCTACCTCGACATGGCGATGTCGCTGTCCCGCCCGCACCGGGACCGGCCGCACGAGGAATGCGGGGTCAAGCTCGGCGACGAGCAGTTCGCCCAGGCCGGCGCATGGCAGAGCGAGGGCAAGCTGGCGCTCGTCGGCATGGGCGTGGAGCCGGGTCTGTCCGATGTGTTCGCCCGGTACGCGGCGGACGAACTCTTCGACGAGATCGAGGAGATCGGCGTACGCGACGGGGCGAACCTCACCGTGGACGGCTACGACTTCGCACCCTCCTTCAGCATCTGGACGACCATCGAGGAATGCCTCAACCCGCCCGTCGTCTACGAGGCCGGGCGCGGCTGGTTCACCACGGCGCCCTTCAGCGAACCCGAGGTGTTCGACTTCCCGGAGGGCATCGGGGAGGTCGAGTGCGTGAACGTGGAGCACGAGGAGGTGCTGCTCGTTCCGCGCTGGATCGACGCCCGCCGCGTCACCTTCAAGTACGGTCTCGGGCGGGAGTTCGTCGAGACGCTGAAGACGCTCCACCTCCTGGGACTGGACCGCACGGAGCCGGTGACCGTGCCGAGTGCCGTCGGTCCGGTCGCCGTCTCGCCCCGGGACGTCGTCGCCGCCTGCCTGCCGGACCCCGCGACGCTGGGTGAGCGCATGCACGGCAAGACCTGTGCGGGCACATGGGTGCGGGGCAGCAAGGACGGGGCGCCGCGCGAGGTGTACCTCTACCACGTGGTGGACAACCAGTGGTCCATGACGGAGTACGGCTGCCAGGCCGTGGTGTGGCAGACAGCCGTGAACCCTGTTGTGGCCCTCGAACTCCTGGGCGCGGGCACCTGGTCCGGAGCGGGCGTCCTCGGTCCGGAGGCCTTCCCGGCACAGCCCTTCCTGGACCTGCTGACCGCCTACGGCTCCCCCTGGGGCATGCGCGAGCAGTGACCCATGTGCCGTCCCGGCCAAGGGTGCAGGCCGGGATGCGATCCGCCGGTACGGGGACCGAGCGGATCACTGCCTCGGGGAACGGCGTACGGGACAGATGTGTTCGTGCGGCGGAGTCGTGCCGCTCGGGGCCGGTCCTGACACGCGGTTTGCCGGGCCCGGCGTCCCCGGCCCTCGGGCATGAGGGCGCCGATCACGTCCCGGCGCGCCCCTCACCCGTCGCTGTTCCGGAAGTAGTGCCCCTTCTCCAGGTCCTCGATCAGCGCGGGGTGGGTGGGTCGCCATCCCATGAGCTCGCGGGTCAGGGCGCTCGAGGCCGGGCTGTCGGCTGCGATGAAGCCGGCCAGCCAGCCGAAGTGTCCGGCCGCGTCCTCGGGTGCCACCGCGGCGACGGGGAGATCAAGATGGCGGCCGATCACCTCTGCGACGGTGCGGATGGGGACACCTTCGTCGGCGACGGCGTGCAGCACCGATCCGGCCGGAGCCTTCTCGACCGCCAGGCGGAACAGGCGCGCCGCATCGAGTCGGTGTGCGGCGGGCCAGCGGTTGGCCCCGTCACCGACATGGCCGGAGACACCGTGGGCGCGCGCCATGCCGACCAGCGCCGCCATGAAGCCGGGGTCCCCCTCTCCGTGCACCGTCGGGGGAAGGCGGACCACCGAGGACCGGATGTTGTCCGTGGCGAAGGAGAGCGCCAGCTGCGCGGTGGCCAACCGGGTCTGCTCTGCGCCGTTCGGACGCGCCCCGGCCGGGTCCGGCCGGCCGTCCTCCTCGGTGGCGATCCGCCCCGGTGCGATTCCGAGCGTCCCGGAGGCCATGACGAAGGGACGGCCGGAACCGGCGAGTGCCTCGCCCATCGTCTCCACCGCACGCCGGTCCGCGTCGCTGGCGCCCTGGAAATCCCCCGAGAAGGCGATGTCGTGCTTGAACGCGAGGTGGATCACGCCATCCGCCTCGGCAGCCGCACTGCGCAGGATGTCGAGATCGTCGAGGGTGCCGCGATGCGCCTCGGCGCCCGCGGCGGTGAGGGCGGCGGCCGAGACCTCGGAGCGGGCGAGCCCGACGACCTGGTGGCCGGCGCCGATGAGTTCGGGAACGACGGCGGAGCCGATCCAGCCGGATGCGCCGGTGACGAAGACACGCATGAAAGACCTCCGGATACAAATCGACCGCCCCCTCGCCGAGCACGACGGAGGGGCAGGATCGATGTCAGTCACTGTCATCGAAAGTAGCACCGATGTCAGGAACTGTCATCACGTAGGATCACGGCCATGGGTCGATGGGAGCCGAACGCGCGCGAGCGACTCCAGCAGGCAGCACTGGAGCTCTACAGCGAGCGCGGGTTCGAGCAGACGACGGTGGCCGAGATCGCCAAGCGGGCGGGGCTCACCGAGCGCACGTTCTTCAGGCACTTCGCCGACAAGCGGGAGGTGCTGTTCGCGGGGTCCGAGACGTTGCAGGCGCTCTTCGTGAGCACCGCCGCGGCCGCGCCGCAGTCGGCGGCGCCGATCGACGCGATCGCCGCGGCCCTCGATGCCGTGGCTTCGGTGTTCCAGGACCGCCACGCCCACTCCCGCCGGCGCCAGACCGTCATCGTCGCCAACGCGGAACTGCGGGAGCGCGAACTGATCAAGCTTGCGTCGCTGTCCGCGGCGCTCGCCGACACCCTGCGTCAGCGCGGCGTTCCGGAACCGGCCGCCAGCGTGGCCGCCGAGGCGGGGATCGCCGTCTTCAAGGTCGCGTTCGAGCGCTGGGTCGGCGAAACCGATGGACGCGACCTGAGGTTCTTCATTCGGGAGTCGCTCGACGAACTCAAGGGCGTGGCCTCCGGCAACTGATCACCGGCCGCCGGCCACGGGGATCACGCGAGGTTCACGCGGAGTCCCGCCGGCAGTGCAGGAACAGATGGGGCTCGGGGACGGCCTCGGGGTGGGCGGGGGTGAACATCAGTGCCTGCCGAGTGACGACACCCAGTCCTGCCCCGGTGACCATGTCGGCGAACTGCTGGGCGGCGAAACTGGTCACACGCACGGCCTGTCCCATGAAGACGCCTTCGACGCCCTCCAGATCGAGCGGCACCGTGGCCAGGACCACACTCCCACCCGGCTTCACCGCTCCCGCGAGCCGCCGTACGACGACGGTCTGTTCGGCGCGGGACATCTGCAGCAGGGCGAAATAGACGCACACCGCATCGAACGAGGCTTCCTCGAGCGGCGTTTCACGGATGTCCGCGCACCGAAAGGTCGCATCGGGCACCTGACGGGTCGCCAGGTCGACCATCACCGGGGAGACATCAACACCGAGCACGTCGTGGCCCGCCGCGGCGAGGACGGCTGCGGTGGGCCGGCCCGTGCCACTGCCCACGTCCAACACCCGGCTGCGCGGATTGAGTTGCCGCAGCAACCAGGTCAGCGACGCCCGATGGGCCTCGGAGTCGGCGAACGCCTTTTCGTACTCGGCACCCAAGGCGTCGAAGACCGCGGCCGCCGCCGACTCGTCGTACCGGTCACCCACAGCGTCTCTCCCCCTTCGTCGCGGCGAAGTCGTGGAGGCATCGTCGCATCGCTCGCGGCGGCTCACAACGGGGCCGCGGAGTCGCGTGCCCGGGTGCCATGGACCCGTCCCGGCGAGCCGGGAGCCCGGACCGGCCGGGGGAACCCGGATGCCGGGGGGCGCAGTGGACATCACTCGAGCGGAACGCCGCCGGGCCTTCCTCCGCCGCACCCCACCGGACCGGTTCCGCACATGAACGAACTCACAGCGAGGGTAACAAGTAAAAGACGTATAGTTCTGTTGCAATCTGTGTCATTTACGTCAACCAGGGGAAGTGATCCGGATGAGCCGGTCGGCCACGGTTCGCTATGCCGTCGACCCGGCCCCGACGGGCTTGCCTTCGTACAGGACCTCATGAACACGGTCTCCGCCGGCAAGCCGCGCACACGCGACCTCCTCACGGACCCGGGTGAGGCCCGGGCCTGGGTCGATCAGGCGCTGGCGCAGTGGAGCAGGGCCACACGGGAACGCATGCCGCATGTCGAACTCGGCCACCAGGACCTGGAGGAGCTGCGTTCCTTCCGCGACGATCTGCGCCGGACGGCGCATCACCGCCGCGACGACACACTTCCCCCGCGACGCTCCGTCGCCGTCGCGATGCGTCTCGACGGCAGCGGAGAGGTCCGGCCGGAACCGCGCGGCACCGGATGGCGACGTGTGGCGGCGCCGGCCCTGATCGAGGTCTTCCGGGCCCAGCGGGCGGGGACCTGGCAGCGGCTGAAGCTGTGCCGCAACGACAGGTGCGGGACGGCGTTCTTCGACCGGTCCCGCAACAACAGCGGGGGCCGGCACGACGTCAGGGTCTGCGGCAACGCGGCGAACCTGCGGGCCTATCGGGCGAGACGGCGCGCCCAGAACGCGTCATAGACACCGCGGTCCTCGGACGGTGCGGACGGCGGCGATACATTCGGCCCGTATTCACGAAATGTGAGATATGCCCTGCCGTTTTTGTTGTTCGACGTACACAAAATACATACGCTTATTTCGTTCGCCGGGCGGCGAACACCCGGATGTCACGGTGCTCCACCACCGCGGCCCTCATCGACGAGCCGGGACCTGACCCGCGCCCGGCCTCCCCCCACCGCATGCACGCAAGGAACCCACGTGAACGAGTTGCTCACGCAGGCTGTCGAAGCCCACGGCGGTATCGCCCGCTGGCAGGAGCTGACCGAGGGCCGGGCCACGCTCGTCAGCGGCGGCGACCTCTTCTCCGTCAAAGGGCTGCCTCAGGATCCCGCACCCCGCGAGATGAGCGTCCGGCTGCACGAGGAGCACGCTTCGGCCACGCCCTTCGGCGCACCCGACCAGAGGACCGACTTCACGCCCGGACGTGTGAGTATCGAGAAACTCGACGGGCGCGTGGTGGCAGAGCGCGAGAACCCGCGGACGTCGTTCTCCGGACACACTCTTCAGTCCCCGTGGGACCCGCTGGACCGCGCCTACTTCAACGGCTACGCGCTGTGGACCTACCTCACCACCCCCTTCCTGCTCACCATGCCGGGCTTCACGGTCACCGAGATCGAGCCCTGGCGGGAGGGGGACGAGATCTGGCGGGGTCTGCGTGCCACCTTCCCGCCCGAGATCGCCAGCCACAGCACCGAGCAGGACTTCTACTTCGGCTCCGACCACCTTCTGCGCCGGCACGACTACTACGTCGACGTGGCCGGTGGGTTCGCCGCCACGCAGTACGTCCACGACTTCGTGGAAGCGGACGGCATCCTGCTGCCGACCAGACGCCGGGCCTACCGCCGCGACGACGACGACCGCCCACTGGTGCATCAGGTCATGGTCTCGATCGACCTGAGCGACATCCGCTTCCGCTGACCGGAGCACCGTCCGACGCCGACGCCCCCCGCCGGCCGCCTCCTTCCGTCCTGCCCCGCGGACCCGTCCGCCAATGATCATGGAGAGATCCAGAGTGCACCCCCAGCTCCCCCAGGCCTCGCATGCCAGACGCCGGCCGCCCGTCCGCGTCTGGCTGCAGCCGTTTCTCATAGGCCTGGTCATCGTCTCCGCATTCGTCAGCTGCTACATCGGCCTCCAGCGGGACCCCCAACCCCACCGGCTGCCGGTGGCGGTCGCCGGGCCCCGGCTGGCGAGCCAGGTACAGGCGGCCCTGGGGGACGCGATCGACGTACGGCCCACCGGCTCCACCGATCAGGCACGCGACGCCGTGCGTCATCGCGACGTGGTGGCCGCGCTCGGCGCGGAGCATCACGGCAAGGACCTGAGCCTCGATGTCGCGAGCGCCAACGGTGTGTCGACGACGACGGCGGTCAAGGCGATCGTCACGGCCTACGCGCACGGTGCCGGTCGGCATGTCACCGTGTCCGACGTCGTGCCCCTCGACCGCTACGACTCACGTGGACTGGCGGGGTTCTACGTCTCCTTCGGAGTGACGCTCTCCGGGTTCGTCCTCGCACAGAACGTGCTCGGGCTGAGCAAGCTGCTGCATCTGCGGCATCGCTTCACCCTGGTGACCGTCTTCTCCGCCGCGTCGGGCCTGGTCGCCGCCGCGATCGCCGGACCCGTGCTCGGTGCCGTTCCCGCACCGTACCTGCCCCTCGCCTTCGTCCTGGCCCTCCTGGCGGCAGCCGCGGCGTTCACGACGAAGCTGCTCGGCACGTACTTCGGTCCGGTGGGTGTCCCGATGGCCACCCTGCTGCTGTTGACCGTGGGCAACTCCACCAGCGGAGCGACCGTCGGTCCCGACCTGCTCCCCGGTGTCGCACGGTCCGTCTCCGCACTGCTCCCACCCGGCGCCGCCGTCCGTGCCGTCGCCGATGTCAGCTACTTCGACGGCGCACATGTGCTCGCCCCCCTGGCGACACTCACCCTGTGGGCCGTGGGGGCCGCACTTCTCCTGGCGGCCCGTACCCACCGCGCGGCGCAGGACGCCCTGCCGACGGCGGAAGCAGCCGTCTCCTCAGCCTGAGCGAACCCGCAGGACAGCGCCATACGCCGTGGTAGCGTCCGCCTGGAAGCGCTCCCTCCCTGCCCCCGGCACGAGACGTGCGCCGTGGTCCCGCTCCGGGCGGTTCCGCAAGGACGACGCACCGGAGGATTGCCCATGGACGCAGGCGACGCCCTGATCGATTTCGGCGGGGGGACTCCCCGGCCGCGCGCACTCGACGTCCGATGGATCCACGGTTCGACGTCGGCCAAGCACAACACCGATCCGGACATCCAGGTCCACGGCTACGACGAGCACACGTTCATCCTGCGGCAGAACATGGCCGTCAACTACGAAGCGCCGTTCCTTTTCCTGCTGTTCGGCAACGCCCGGGCCGTGTTGATCGACACGGGCGCCACCGCGTCCGAGGAGTTCTTCCCCCTGCGCCGTACGGTCGACGAACTCATGGCGGACTGGCTCGAACGGCATCCCCGCGACCGGTACCGCCTGCTCGTCCTGCACACTCATCCGCACGGCGATCACACCGCGGGCGACGCCCAGTTCGCCGATCGTCCCGACACGACGGTGGTGGGGGCGCAACGAGCCGAAGCCTGGGACCACTTCGGGTTCACGGAGGAGCCCGACGCCGTCGCGCCTGTCGACCTGGGCGGCCGGGTGCTGGAGTGCCTGGCCACTCCCGGCCATCACACGGCGGCAGTCACGTTCTACGACCCCTGGACCGGGATTCTGTTCACCGGCGACACGGTCTATCCCGGCCGTCTCTACATCGAGGACTGGCCGGCCTTCGCCCGTACCGTGGAGCGACTGATCGAGTTCTCCGACCGCCGCCCGGTGACACATGTGCTCGGCTGCCACATCGAGATGACCCGGCAGCCCGGCGTGGACTATCCGATCCGGACCACCTACCAGCCCGACGAGCCCCCGCTGCAGATGACCACGCGCCACCTGCACGACATCCGCGCGGCGATCGAGGAGATCGGCGACCGGCCCGTACGGCGTGCCTTCCCCGACTTCGTCCTCTGGCCGAACGACTGAGCAGCGGCCCGCCGGATCCGCGGACGCGGGGTACCCCCGTCAGGTGAGTGCCTCGTCGGCCACAGAAGGCCGGGAGAAGCACGGATCACCGACCGCGCCCGGGGCACGCCCCCACCGCACTGCCACCATCGCGAGGTCGTCGTCGAGATAACCGCCCGTGCAGGTGTCCAGATCGCGGCTGATGTGCCGCAGGAGGCCATCGGGGCTCTCCCAGGTCCAGGCGGCGGCCCGGTCGAGGATCGGATAGAACCCGCCGTCGGCGTCCCTGGCCTCGATGACGCCGTCGGTGTACAGCAGCAGGGTGTCCCCGGGGGCGAACGGAACGGACTCCAGGTGGTACGCGCCCGGATCGGTGTGGGCCAGACCCAGCGGTGGCGCCGGGCGGAGAGCCTCCAGCACCCGCACACGCCCGTCGTGCCTCAGCAGCGGCGGGGGATGCCCGCAACTGACAACACGCGCGACTCCGCCCCGATCCGGGATCTCGACCACAAGCGCCGTGATGAACCGCTCTCCGGCCTCGGGATCGCAGGCGGCGAGTTCGGCCAGATGCCTGCGCACACTGCGCTCCAGCGCCGCGACCAGTTCCGGGAGGGTGGCGTGCTCGGGTGCGGCCTCGCGAAACGCACCGAGGACGGCTGAGGTGTCCTCGATGGCCGCGAGCCCCTTGCCGCGCACGTCGCCGATGAGGATGCGGGTCGCCGTGCCGGTACGCGCGGCGGCGTAGAGGTCGCCGCCCACCATGGCGTGCTCGGCGGCCGCACGGTACTCGCAGGCGATGGACACCGGGCCCAGTCGGCTCGGGATCGGTCGCAGCAGAACCTGCTGCGCGGCCTGGGACACCGCCCGCACCTGGGTCAGCTCTCTCAGATCGCGGTCGTGCAGGGCCCGTGCGGCGACCACGAAGCTGGAGACCGCCAGCAGGGCGCCGATGTGGACGGCGAGGATCGGTGATCGCAGCAGGGTGTCGTGCGTATCGATGACGACGGTCGCCGCACAGGCCAGCAGTGCGATGCCGACCGTGAATCGGACGCGCGCGAACGCCGCGGTGAACGTGGGGGCCGCCACCAGCAGGGGCGAGAGATGGACGACCATGGGCACGAAGGAGGCGGCCAGCGTGATCGCCGCGATCAGTGAGACCGCCGTTCCCCCTATGTACAGTCGACCGGCTGTCGACGTCGGGCCGCGGCCGCGGAGTCCGCGTCGAAGATGCCGTCCCTGAATACCGGGAATCCCGGCCCGGTGCTGTACGAGTCCGGCGCCTGTGCCGTGCGGCGTCCGGTGAAAGGTCGAGTCGAGGTCCATGGGCGGTCCTGCGGGTCGTACGGGCCCCCGTACATGGTGTGGGGGCAAGACCCGCTGCCGTACGAGGCAACGCGGCTCGGTATACCGCTGCGCGCCGGGCGCAGCCCACCGCCTCTTTACCGAATCGTGGAATTCACCGCCCACTATGCGGTCCACTCTGCGACTCGGATCCGGCTGCGTCAAGAACGGGAACGACCGTTCTCGATCGCCGATCACCGAACGTGAATCCCTGGTCGCCCCGGGCGAGAGCGTGTCCTCGGCGGGGGCACTCACGACCCTTCGGATACGTCACTCCTCGCGCCGCGAGGCGCGGGGTCACGTATCGCACAGCGACGGAGAAGTCCCACCAGAGGGCCGAGGGCGATGAGGATCGCGAGGGCCATGTACCCGTATGTGAGGGTGGCGAGCGTCGCGACCCCGGCAACCAGCAGTGGGCCGCCCGCGTCCCCCAGCTCGCGCCCGAGCTCGGCCGCGCCCATGGTCTGCCCCAGGCGCTCCTCGGGAGTCGACGAGGACAGGGCGGCGAAGCCGAGCGGGGTGATCACACCCGTACCCGCACCGATCAATGCGGCTCCGACGAGTACACCGAAGAGGCCGGGCAGCATGGCGCCGGCCAGTCCGGCGGCGGTGAGCAGCAGACCGGCGGTCATTCCCCCGCCGGTCGTGATCCGGCCTTCGTCCCGGGCGCGGCCGACGAGCGGCTGGACGACGGCGGCGCAGGCGGCCAGTACCGAGACAGCGGCGCCGGTGACGACCGTGCCCAGCCCGACCGTCCGGCCGGAGACCGGCAGGAAGCCCACACCGGCCGAGAGAGCGGCGGTGGCCGCTGCGAGTGCGGCCGTCGGGGCGAGGAAGGCGGGGTCGGTCATCCGGCGCACGAGTGCGAGCACCGTCTGCCGGTCCTTGGGCAGGGGCGGTACGACGGGCAGCGCGACCGCGGCCCAAACGGCGACCGCCGCACCGAGCACGGCCAGCACCGCGAACAGCAGCCGCAGTCCCCCCGCCCAGACCAGTACTCCGCCGAGCAGCGGACCGAGGGTGTAGCCGATCGACTTGTAGAAGCCGTAGCTGCCGAAGGCTCGACCGCGTTTGGAGTCGGGATTGAGCCGGGCGACCAGGGCGGAGGCCGAGGGTGAGAAGGCGGAGGCAGCGGCGCCCTGCCCCAGACGCGCGGCCCAGAGCCAGCCCGGGCTCGGCGCGACGAGGTACAGGGCGGACGCCGCGGCGAACGCGAGGAGACCGCCGAGGAGTACCGGCCGCGCGCCGATCCGGTCGGCGAGTGTGCCGAAGACCGGCTTGAGGACGACCTCGGCGCCGTCGTACAGGGCGAGCAGTCCGCCGAGCACGAGCAGCGAGGTCACACCGTCCTCGGAGAAGCCTCCGAGGTTGGCCGCGATGCCATGGGCTCCGAAGGCCGTGGTGAACCCGGCCGCGTAGAGCGGCCACATCCGGCGGGGCGGTGCCGACCGCGCCACGGCGCCCGGGCTCATGGCCCCTCGTCCATCGCCAGGTGCAGCGCGCGGAACACGCGCTCCGCGTAGTCCTCACAGGCGACCGTGCACTCCTTGAGCCGCTTCGAGGCCGCTGCCGACTCCGGTGCACCGAAGACATCGCGCGCCATGAGGTCCCGGTGCCAGCGGCGCAGTCGTTCCAGCGACTGCTCTTCCTCCTCCAACTCGGCGAGGGTGAACTTGGCGATGCGGATCTCCTTGGCCAGTTCCTCCTCGAACTTGCCGCAGTCGGCCAGGAATTCGCGCCAGTCGTCGGACCGGGCGGCGGTGAACATCGCCTGGAATCGGGCCACGTCCTCGGGACCGCGGCCGGATGCGCTGAGGGTCAGGGCCTGCCCCTCAGCCTGCCCCGTCAGTGCGATCGCGCGAGCGATGCCGTCGGCGAAGACCGGTACATCGGGCACGGCCCACACCCCCTGGCCGAGGGAGAGGGCGCCGATCCGGCGAAGCTCGCGCCACACCGCCACCCGGTGGCGGCTGGGCTCCGCGGGCACCTTGATCACGAGGACGACCCACCGGTTCGCCGGCTCAGTTCTGGTCACGTATTCGAATGTAGCAGCCGTTACATCAGATGACGTGCTCACTGTTCCGTCAGGCGCTGAGCACACCGGTGGCGAGCAGCCCCAGCAGCGCCGCCCCGACGACGATCCGGTAGACCACGAACGCGTTGAAGGAGTGCCGGGCGACGTATTTCAGCAGCCAGGCGATGGAGGCATAGGCGACCGCGAACGAGACGGCGGTGCCCACGGCGAGCGGTCCGACACCGACACCGGCACCCACGGCGTCCTTCAACTCGTACAGGCCGGCACCGGTCAGGGCCGGAATGCCGAGGAAGAACGACAGACGGGTCGCCGCCACCCGGTCCAGGTCCAGGATGAGCGCCGTGGACATCGTGGCGCCGGAGCGGGAGAAACCCGGGAAGAGCAGCGCGAGGATCTGCGAGCCGCCCACCAGCATCGCGTCCTTCAGCGAGGTGTCGTCCTCACCACGCTTGTGCCGGCCCATCTGGTCGGCGCACCACATCACACCACTGCCGACGATCAGCGAGCCCGCCACCACCCACAGCGAACCCAGCCGTCCCTCGACGAGCTTCTTGGCGGCCAGACCGACCACGACGATCGGGATCGTCGCGTAGATGATCCACCAGGCGAACCTGTAGTCGTGGCGGTGGCGCTCCTCGCGATCGACGAGGCCGCGCCCCCAGGCGGAGACGATCCGCACGATGTCCTTGAAGAAGTAGAGCAGTACGGCAGCGATGGCGCCGACCTGGATGACGGCGGTGAAGCCGACCACGGAGGTGTCGTCCACCTGGACGCCCATCAGCCCCTCGGCGATCTTCAGATGACCGGTCGAGGAGACGGGGAGGAACTCGGTCACCCCCTCGATGACACCGAGGACGGCGGCCTGACCGATGCTGATAGCGCTCATGGGCGATCCAATGGCACACTCGGGGGCGGAAGCTTTTACACGCCCGTAGAAGTTTTACACGACTGTAGATGACGGACCGGAGAACGACAAAACCCATGGGAGCCGATACGCACGGGCGGGGCCCGAAGCGGGCGAACGGCGCTCGCGAGACCCAGATCCTCGATCTGCTCCAGCGCGCCGACACCGCGCTGACGCCGGGCGAGGTGACCGACCTCATCGGCGGCGAGCTGACGTACAGCAGCGTGGTGACGATCCTGACCCGGATGCAGACCAAGGGCCTGCTCACACGCAGTCCGCGCGGCAGGGCGTACGCCTACGCCCCGGTCACCGACGACGCCGGCTTCGCCGCCCGCCGCATGCGCACCGTTCTGGAGGAGCGGCCCGATCGCGAGGCGGTCCTCTCACGCTTCGCCGACGAACTGTCCGACACGGACGCCGAACTGCTGAGGCAACTGCTCGGCCCCGAGGCCGACCCCGGCCGGCCGGAAGGACCGGCCTGATGCATGTCGCCGTCTATGTGCCTCTGCTGCTGTCGCTCCTCGCCCCGCTGGGCGCACGACCGTTGGCCGAACGGTGCGAACCCCGCCTGGCCACCTGGCTGCTCACCACCGCGTCCCTGGTACTGGGCGCGGCGAGCACCGTCTCCCTGGGCCTGCTTGCCGTCACGGGGCTGGTCCGTATCCCCGTGCTGGCCGACCTCGGCCATTGGTCGGCCAGCACCGCGCAGCGCGACGACCCCACCGGGCTCCCCATAGCACTCACGGCCGGACTGCTGCTCGGCTGCGCCCTGCTCGCAGCCTGCCGTATGGTCTGGCGCCGCGGACACACCCTGGCGTCCGCCGCCCTGGACGCCGCCTGCATGCCGGCCCGCGACGACCTGGTCGTCGTCGACGACGAGGCGCCGGACGCGTACGCGCTCCCGGGACTCCCCGGGCGCGTCGTGGTCTCCACCGGCATGCTGCGCACCCTGGACGCGGGCGAGCACAACATCCTGCTCGCTCACGAAAGAGCCCATCTGGGCTCCCACCACTACGCCTTCGTCGCGGTCGCGCAACTCGGGGCCGCCGCGAACCCGCTCATGCGGCCGTTGGCCGACGCTGTCACCTACACGATCGAGCGCTGGGCCGACGAGAATGCGGCCGCCGCAACCGGTGACCGGAAACGGGTCGCCCGCACCGTCGGCAAGGCCGCGCTGGCGGCCCGCCGCGCCCCGGCCCTTGCCCGCACCGCAAGCGCCGCCCTGGGCATTCTCGGCCGCCGAAGCCCGCTCGCCACGGCGGGCCCGGTACCGCGCCGCGTCGCCGCGCTCCTGTCACCCCCGAAGGGGCGTCATCCCGCTCTCGCGGTCGCGACCGGGGTCGTCCTGACCGCGGCGGCACTCGCCACGGCCGAGGCGGCTCACGACCTCCACGTCCTGCTTGCGGGCATCGGCGCCTGGTGAATCCGTCGCACGCCCACGGACGTGGACGTCCGCTCGGCCCGTGCACGTATTGCCAGAAGGTCCGCCGTCCTGACCGCCGTTGCGGAAGGGGAGTCCTCGATCGCGACCGCCCCGGTGAGCGGCACGAGTCATGGGCACCGGCCATGAGGGGAGATGATTCGCCCATGCGCATGCGCCGGGACGTCCGTCGGTGGCTGTGGGGGTTGTGGTTCGCCTGCCTGGCCTTCTCCATCTGGTTCCTGGTGGAGGTGGTCATGCTGTTCCTGGAGGCCGAAGCATGGTGACCGGCGTCCGAGCCACCAGACGGTCCCGGACACAGGGAGAACGGCACGGTCGCCTCCTGCCGACGGTGGCCGGCCTTCCGGCGGGGCCACATCACCGATCGTGTCGACGTCCTTGGCCGTTGGCCTCCGGAAGGGACCGGACAACCGGGTGGGCGCGCGGGAGCACCCAGGTCGACCATGTGGTCCCGGCGAAGGCAGCGGCCCGTCGTATCGGGTCAGACCCAGGTGTCCAGCCACATGCGGTCACGCCATGAGTCGGTCGGGATCATGCTCCCCGAATAGATCGGGAAGAAGTAGACGAAGTTCCACAGGATCAGCAGCATGAGCGCGCCGACGCCCGCCACCCCCCACAACCGGCGCCGCTCCGTGGCTCCCGCCGGCCCGAGAAGAGCCCCGGCTGTCATCGCCACGGCCAGGCACAGGTACGGCAGGAAGACGACCGCGTAGAAGGAGAAGATGGTGCGGTCCTGATACATGAACCACGGGAGCCAGCCCGCCGCCACCGCGCACAGGACGGCGCCGGCGCGCCAGTCCCGCCTCAACGCCCACCGGTACAGCAGATAGGCGAGGGCGAAACACGCGGACCACCACAGCAGCGGCGTACCGAGAGCAATGATCTCGCGAGCGCAGCCGCCCGCTTCCTTGCAGCCGTCCTGCCCGTAGGACGAGGACTGGAAGTGGAACGGCACGGGGCGCCCGAGCACCGTCCAACTCCAGGGATTCGACTGATACTTGTGCGGCGTGTGCAGTCCGATGTTGAACTGGTAGACCTGGTACTCGTAGTGCCACAGGCTGCGCAGCGGCGCCGGGACCCACGCCCAGGAGCCGCCCCGGCCGTCGGCCCAGTGCCGGCCGTATCCGTCGGACGACATGAACCAGCCGGACCAGGTCGCCAGATACGTCACCACGGCGACAGGCACCAGGGAGGCGACGGACCGGCCGAGGTCCTTTCCGAGCACCGCGCGGTAGGGCTGACGCGCGCCCGCCACGCGTCGGGCGGCGACGTCCCACAGCAGGGTCATCGCCCCGAAGAACACCAGGAAATACAGGCCGTTCCACTTGGTCGCGGCCGCCAGGCCCAGAAGGACGCCCGCGGCGAGCCGCCAGGGCCGCCACCCCATGCCGCCCCGGGCCCCGACGTCCTCGTCCGGCCGTACCTCACCGGTGTCGCTCCTCGGCAGCAGCCGGACCAGCCGCTCCCTGGAGCGGTCACGGTCGATCAGGAGGCAGCCGAAGGCGCACAGGACGAAGAACATCACGACGAGGTCCAGCAGCGCGCTGCGGCTCAGCACATAGTGCAGTCCGTCCACGGCCATCAGCAGTCCGGCCAGGCACCCCAGGAAGGTCGAGCGGAACAGCCGTCGTCCGATACGGCAGAGCAGCAGAACGGACAGCGTGCCGAGGACGGCGGTCATGAAGCGCCAGCCGAACGGGTCCAGGCCGAACAACCACTCGCCGACGGATATGACCCACTTGCCCATGGGCGGATGGGCCACGAACGCCCCGCGGTCCGAAAGGGGGATGACCTGGGGATCGGCGAGTACCTGAGGGTCGGCGATCTTGCGGTCCGGCCACACGCCTTCGTAGCCGAGGTGAAGTTGGGCCCAGGCGTCCTTGGCGTAGTACGTCTCGTCGAACATGAGGTCGTGCGGCCGGCCGAGGCGCCAGAAGCGGATCACCCCCGCCAGAACGGCCACGAGCACCGGGCCCAGCCACCCGGTCGCCCTGGCGGCGCGGTGGGCAAGACCCGGCGGACAGCCGAGGACACGCCACAGATGGGTGGGCGGCGCGGGGAAGCCGGGGACCAGCCGCTCCGCCGTACCGGTGCGCGCCATCGGCACATAACGGAAGCGGAGTCGCAGACGGTCGAGCCACCGTGCGTCCGCGTCCGCCGGGCCCCGTGCACCCGAACGGCGGCCGTACGTCCGGGCGCTCGGGCCCACCCGGTCGCTGCCGTCCTGCAACGTGGCCGCGAGACCCGTGGCACGGCCCGAGTCGAGCGATCCATCAGGCGCCCCGCGGTCCCCCACCTGCCACACCTCTCATCGACGGCCCCGGAAACGGGACGCCGGATTCATTCGACGGGCCGATGCGAACGCCGTCCCCGATCCGGCGAGATCCTAGCGTCAACCGACGGCGGCTGAAGCGACGGGCCCGCACCGCGCGGACCCCGTCGGCTTCACCGGCGCCGACTCGGCGACCCGAGTACCGCACGGTGCAGGGGCGGCTCAGAAGGCGGCCGTAGCCGGTCCCCGAAGCACCTTTTCGTGCTGCATGCGGGTCAGCCGCAGCACCACGAGGATCGCGAGCACCGCGGCCACGGCGTCGACGACATCCGCGACCAGCACCTGACGCACGGCGCCGCGGATCTCCTCGGCCGTGTCGGAACTGCTGTAGGCGAAGGAACCCGCGCGGTTCGTCAGCACGGAGAGGAGCCACAGCGTCCACCAGGCGTCCACCAGGCCGTGCGACCGCGGCGCGTCCCACGGGCTGCTGGCGTCCCAGATGTCCAGTGCGATGCGGCGCGGGAACCAGAGGTTCACGATCGGCACGAACCATGCCCCGATCGCCCAACCACGCTTCTTGGCGTGCCCGAACGGGCTGAACACCTCGGCGTTGACCCGTACTCGATGGAACCAGCACAGGAACACGACGACGCACGTGAGCAGCACGGACGTCCGGAGGAGACCGACCGAGGAGTACAGCGAGTCCGCGCGTTCCGCCCGCTCGCCCACGCCGCTGACGCCGCCGACGAGGTCGCCCGCCACGTCGTACACGGCCATGGCGGCCCCGATCGCGAACAGGTCGATGACGACGACAAGTCCCAGCACGGCGGCCGCCGTCCGCCCGAGACCCACGGGCGAGCGCACCCAGGCGACCGGCGCGGCGGTGAACTGCGGGGCCTCCGGCTCCGGCGCGACGGCGCACTGGGTGCACAGGGTGCCGCCCGGTGCCGCTTCGAAGTGCTGGCAGCGAGCACAGATCATCGTGCATTCCCCATAGGTGCCGTCGGATCCCGGGACGCCGCTCCGACCAAGACCGACGTGCGGACACGCAACATAGGATCCGCACGGTCCCCGCGTCCACTCGAGCGCGCCTCGCCCGGGCGAGGCCCACTCCGGGTGCCGTCGGCGGCTTGCGCCGCTACCGGCCCGGTCAGGCCGAGGCTGCACGGGGCACTCGCCGTCATGTGTGTACGCGCCGCCACTCCGATGGCCCACGCGCCGTCGGTGCTCGAAGCCGGCTGAGCCGCGTGGTACGACCGTGACCGCGCAAGCCCGGACCGTCGAGGCGGCGGACGGCGGTCCGCACGCGCACGGGACGGTCACCTGTGCCGTCTCCGTGCTCCCGGCGTGGCCTGCAGAGTCACGGGTGTTGAGCGCCGTCGCCGACGGCCGGGACACGGAGAGCGGCCGCCGGGTGAGCCGGCCCTTCGTCCGCGCGCCAGTACCTCCGGCGACGACGACTCACGACGTCCCCGCCGTGTATCGCTCGGCGACGGCCAGGGCGGCCGCCATGATGCTCAGCTGCGGATTGACCTCCGGGCAGCTGGGGAGAACGGAGCCGTCGCCGATCAGCACCCCGTGCACACCGCGCAGGCGACCGTCCGGGTCGGCCGGCGACCGCTCGGGGTCGGCTCCGCCGGCCGCCGTTCCGGTGGGGTGGAACGCGGAGACATGCAGATGCCGCGCGGTCACCGTGTCCAGCACCGCCTCCAGCTGAGCCGGGGTGCGGGCGCGCGGTGCCTGCGGTACTCCGGTGAGCACCTCCTCGGCGCCCGCGGCGAACAGCAGGCGTCCCATGGCCCGTTGGGCACGGAGCAGGCGGCCGGCGTCGCGCGGCGCGAGGTCGTAGCGCAGCAGGGTGCGGTTCCGCCCGAGGACGCGGCCCGAGGGACGGTCGGCGATCATGGCCCCGAGCGTCGCCAGGTGTTCCGTCTCCTCCAGTTCGCGGCGGAGTTCGCGTCCGACGCCCGGCAGCACGAACGAACTCATGCCGGGGGGCGCCGCGGTCGCCTCGATCAGGATGCCGTCCTCGCGCAGATGCTCCACCCCGACGCTCTGCAGGACGCCCTTCCAGCTCGTGACGGGGCGGCTGAACCGGCCCGCCACGCTGGTCGCAGGATGCACGCTGAGGTTGCGGCCCAGCCGCGGGTGTCCGCCGAGGCCGGAGCGGCGCAGCAGTGGCGGGGTCTGAAGGGTCCCGGCGGCGACCACGACCAGCGGGCTGAGGATCTCCAACTCGCTGCCGTCCGGGCGGCGCACCACCACCCCGGCGGCCCGTGGGCCGCCCGGCCGGTCGCTGTCGACAAGGATGCGCCGGACGTGGGCGCCTGTCACGATACGGGCGCCGGCGGCGCAGGCCTCGGGGAGCACGGACAGCTGGACGCTCTGTTTCGCGCCGGTGGGACAGCCGACGACACACTGGCACGAGCCCTTGCAGCCGGGGGCGTTGCGGCGCAGGGGTGCGGCTGTCCAGCCGAGCTCCTTCGCTCCGGAGAGTGCGAGCAGCCCGTTGTCGCCGAGCACCTCCATTGGCTGGGGCGCCACCCGCAGGGAACGTTCGACGTCGTCGAGGTGGGCCTCGAGGTCCTCGGCCGCGGCGAAGCCGTGACGGTCCAGCCAGCGGGTGCGGACGTGGGCCGGAGTGCGGTAGCACGTACCGGAGTTGACGACGGTGGTGCCACCGACGGCGCGGCCCACGGGGAGGACCAGTGGGGGGTTGCCAACGACGATCGTCGCACCGCCGTCGCGGTACAGGTCGGTGAAGCGGTCGAGCGGAGCCCGGCGCCCGAACGACGCGGTGGTGTGGTGCTCGCCCTCCTCGAGGACGACGACACGGAGGCCGGCCCGGGCGAGTGTGCGGGCCGCCATGGCGCCGCCGGCCCCGGATCCCACGACGACGGCGTCGGCACTCGAGCGTGTGGGCCACTCGCGGGAAGGTGTGCAGTCCAGCGGCGGGTCGTCGGGCGCGGGCGCCGCGGGCGCGGGGTTGTGGTGCAGCGTCCGTTCGGTACCGGCCGCCAGCAGCAGCGGTACCTTGACCGCGTCCAGGAGCGGCAGCAGGGCCCGGCGGGAAGCCAGCGACGCCACGACCCGCTCCCGCTCGGCGGGTCCGAGTGCGGACAGCCGCCTGCCCGTCCGGACGACGGCGTAGGCGTCGACGGCGGCCGCCGCACCGCGCACCGCGGTCCGAGCCGGCGCGGGCATGGTGTCGAGCAGCGTCTCCACCCTGCGTGGCACGGACCGGCTCCACGCGGTGGTGCCGTCGTCGGCCAGCAGCGCGGCGACAAGTCCCTTCAGAGCAGCGGTGCTTCGCAAGGTCATCGGTCACCGACCTCCGCATGCGCGGTGCCCGACAGCTGCCATCCGGCCTCCCGCCGCCAGGTGCCCCACCAGCGCTCCAGGGTGACCACCGCGTCCGCTCTCTCGGTGTTGCGGCAGACCGCGGCGGAGCCGTCGGGGTCGGTGTAGTCCAACGTCAGTGTCTGCTCCGGCGGTTGGGTCACCGTCACCGTGATGCGGCTCAGGCCCGCCCTGCCCTCGACCCGCCACTCGGGAAGGCCGATGTCCGCGCGGAACCGGCCGATTCCCGCCCAGCCCACGGCGGAGCGTTCCGCGCGTCGTGGCCAGGTCCGGCCGTTTCGGTACAGACGCAGGAAGACCAGGGGCGGCAGCCTGTCGAGACCGCGCCGCATGGACACCGCTGCGACGATCTCCAGTACGTCGCCGCCGCCCAGGTCGGCGTGGAGCCAGGCCCAGCGGCGGGCGTTGCCGTGGCCGTAGATGCGCGCGCCGGCTCCGGGAGCACCGTCGAGCCGCAGCTCGTCGGTGCCGTGGCGCACGGTCCCGCTGTAGCGGGCGCGGACGGCGGGGAGCATGTGGGAGGCCGGCAGCCAGGGGCGCCGCCAGGACCAGCCGGGGAAGGTGTGGAGCGGTGGACCCTCGGCCTGCTCGGTGAGCGCCCAGGTGAACGATCCGGCGGAACCGGCGAGTCGGCCGGGGCCTGCGCTGACGTCCCCGGTGGAGAAGCCCTCCGGGTGCCCCGCCCAGGGAACGGGGCCGAAGCGTGCGTGTTCGGCCGGGCCGTCCTTGGAGAAGACGGCGGCCCAGCCGTGCGCATAGGCCGGGGAACCGTCGGAGGGCGCCACCACTTCGTGGTGCAGCCAGATCCCGGTGTCCGTCGCGGGATCGGTCAGAGTCGTGTACCAGACCTCGGTCCGCCCCGGAGCGCCGTCCCAGCGCGACGCCAGGTGGCGGCCGGCGCCGGATGCCGCGGCGCGGGGGAACCGGAAACTCGCGAGGAAGGGCAGCAGGCCGGTGGTCAGCGGGAAGCGCAGGGTGCCCTCGCCGACACGGTGGCCGTCCTCGTAGAGGGTGTACGGCAGTACGGTCATCGATGTGAGCGGACGCCTGGGCGACACCGACTTCCAGCCGTCCAGGGTGAGGCTCCGGCCTTCCATGGTGAAAGCGATCCGGTAGTGGATCCTGCGGCGCGCCAGGGGCGAGATCTCCAACTCGCCGACGGCTTCGGCGTCGTCCGCCCGTCCCGCTATCCGTATCCGTCCGGTCACCTGTGCCGTGGTCGTCCGGTGGGGCAGCAGTACGGCGTCGGCGCGGGCCAGCAGATCGAGCCGCACAGGTCGGTCGCCGTCCTCGTCGGCCATGCACACGCGGCCGAGCATCGTCTCCTTGAACACCGTTCCGCGGACGGTCATCGGGCACCGCCCCGATGTCCCCTCGAGCGGGCGAGGCCCTCGAGCATGATGCGTTCGGTGGCGGACAGATAGTCGCCCGCGGCAGAGTGCGCCGCCCGCTGGTCCCCGGTCGCCACTGCCTCGACGACGGGTGCCAGCCGGTCGTGGGCTGCCCGCGGATCCTCGAAAGGCCCGGACAGGCTTGCGCGCACGGGGAGGTACGCGTTGAAGAGGGTGTTGGTCAGCAGTACGTACACCCGGTTGCCGGTGGCCCGGGCGAGCGCCCGGTGCACCTCCACGTCCGCCAGCTGTACGGGCTCTCCGCCCTCGGCGTCCTTGACGGCCGCCAGCAAGTGGCGGAGTTCGGCGATCTGCGCCACCGTGGCACGGGACGCCGCGCGCTCCGCGATCAACGCGCCGACGCTGCGGCGCACTTCGAAGATCTCGCCGATCCATTCGGGGCTGTGACGCACGAGCATCGGCAGCAGGTCCGCGCCGCCCAGCCGCAGGAAATCCCGTACCCGGGTACCCACTCCGTGCCGCGTTTCCAGCAGTCCCGCGTGCACCAGACGGCCGAAAGCGTGCTTGAGGGTGGTGCGGGTCACCCCGAATCCGTCGGCGAGTTCACGCTCGGGAGGCAGATAGCTCCCGGCCGGATGACGCCCGGCGAGGATGTCCTCGCGCAGCCGTTTCTCCAGGACGTCGACGATCGTCTCGCGTGGCAGTGCTTCCACCCCGGCTCCCAACGACTCAGTGGTTCAGTGGATGAGCCACTGAACCACCGTCTTCGACGCGGCGTCAATAGAGCGGCGACTACGAGCAGAAGACGTCCCCATCGGCACGCGACCCGCTCATCCCCCTTGCGCCGACGGGGACTTGGAAATCGACGCGGGGCCGGGCAGGCGGCGCGCGCGACCGGCCCGGTCTGCGGTCACGGTTCGAAGCGGTAGCCCATGCCCGGCTCGGTGAGCAGGTGCCGTGGACTGGCCGGATCGGGCTCCAGCTTCCGGCGCAGACTGGCGAAGTAGATGCGCAGGTAGTGCGTCTTGTTCTCGTTCCCCGGCCCCCAGACGTGCCGGAGGATCTGCTGGCTCGTCACCAGTTCCCCCGGGGGGTGGCGAAGCAGCATTTCGAGGATGCTCCATTCGGTCGGGGTGAGCCGCAGCCGGTCGCCGTCACCGCCCGCGCGGCGCACGGTGGAGCTGTTGAGGTCGATCGTCCACTCGCCGATGTGCGCGACCAGGCGGGAGGGCTCCTCCGTGGACCGCCGACGCAGCACCTCCCGCAGCCGGGCGAGGAGTTCCTTCATCGCGAAGGGCTTGGTGACGTAGTCGTCGGCGCCCGCGTCGAGGACGGCCACCTTGTCGTCGGCGTCGGACCGTGTGGACAGGACGATGATCGGCACCTGACTCCAGGCGCGCAGTGCCTGGATCACCCGGTGACCTTCGATCTGCGGCGTCCCGATGGTGCGCGATGCGGAGGACTGGCGGCGTTCTGGGCTCGCCCGCCCCTGGGGTCGTCAGGGGCTCACCGCCACGCCGTAGGGGCTGTTGCCGACGGGGACCCTGGCAACGACCTTGCGGGTCTTGGGGTCGATGACGGCGAGCGCGTCCGCTCCCGGCTGTGTGACGTACACCGCGTGGTCGGTGACCTCGATATCGAAGGGATCGGTGCCCGCGGTGCCCACGGCGACGGTCGCCTGGACACGGTGGCCTCCGATGTCGACGACGGAGATGCTGCCCGGGCCGATATCGGCCGTGTAGGCGGTCCGGCCGTCCGGGGCGACCGCCACGTCGAAGGGGGCACCGCCCACCCGCACCGCGGTCATCTCCTCCGTCCTGATGTTGATCGCGAGCACCTTCGCCGCCGTCTCGTCGGCGACATAGGCCGACTCACCGTCAGGGGTGAGGGCGACCCCCGCCGGTGTACGGCCCGCGGGGACGTTGCGGGTGACCCGGACCGTACGGGTGTCGATGACGGACAGGTTCCCCGAACCGAGGTTCGCCACATAGGCAGTTGCTCCGTCCCGGCTGAGGGCCACACTCGCCGGGGAACTGCCGACCGGGACGGTCGCCGTCACCTGGTCGGTCCGGGTGTCCAGCACGGAGACGCTGTTCGAACCGCCGTTGGCGACATAGACGAACCTGCCGTCGGGGCTCACGGCGACGTCGGTCGGGTTGTTTCCGACCGGAACGGTGCCGGTCAGTTTGTTGGTACGGGCGTCGAGTATCGAGATCCGCGCCGCACCGTTGTCGGCGATGTACACCCGTGAACCGTCGGGGCTGACCGCGATGCCTTCGGGGGCAACCCCCGCGTCCACGGTGGCGACGACCTTGTTGCTGCGGGCGTCGATCACCGACAGCGTGTTGTCGAAATGGTTGGTGACGTACACGCGGCCGCCTGCCGCCCGGTCCGCGGCCGCGTGCGGCCCGGATTCCGACACCGCACCACCGGATGCGGCCGGTGTGCAGGAGGTGAGCAGGACGGCCGCGCCGACCGCGAGGGCCGGCCGGCGTCTTCCGCGGCCGCGTCCCGGGGCGCGGCGGGCTCCGGTTCGCAGGGCAGGGAACATCGTGCCTCCTGGGCGTGTCGCTGGTGGTTCGGCCGAGCCCTTACCGGTCGGCTCCCGCCGGGACCCTGCCGTGCCGTCCGTCAGGTCAGCAGACCGCTGGCGAAGTAGTCGTGTTCGTCGCGCACGCCCGGTACCGCGAAGAAGTAGCCGCCGCCGCGAGGACTGATGTAGGGCACCAGCGCCTCTGCCTCCAACCGGGTCTGCATGGCGATGTAGGTGTTGAGTTCGCGTTGGAAGGAGACGAAGGCATGACCCAGGTCGAGCTCCCGCGCATCGAGGCCGTGGTCGTAGTCGTAGCCCCGCCGCAGGACGGCGCTCGTGGCCGCGGTCTCGGGCGTCTGCGGATTGGCCAGCCTGATATGGGAGTTGATCGGCGTGAGCAGCCCCTGCGGATCATTGGTGTATACGGGAACCATGCGGTCCGAGGCGTCGTCGGACGTGGCGTACACGGGCGCACCGCTCACCTTGCGCCGGCCGAGGATCCGCTCCTGCTGGGCGACCGGCACCTTCTGCCACGCGTCGATGAAGAAGTGGACGATGCGCACGACGTGGTATGTGCCGCCCGCCGCCCAGTCCGGTTCGGCCGACTTCGGTTGCGTCCAGACCACTTGGTCCATCCGGCCGGTGTCCGCCGTGTCCGGATTGGTGATTCCGTGCTTGAAACCGAACCAGTCCCGGCGGACCCGGTCGTGGCGCGGCGGATTGCGCAGGCCGTCGAGGCGCCAACGCAGCTTCATGGCGCCCTTGGTGCTGTTCAGGATGTCGACCATCGCGTGCACGGTCGTGTCGCGGTGATCGGCGCAGATCTGGATCAGCAGGTCGCCATGGCAGATCGAGGAGTTCAGTTCGTCGTGGATGAAGGGCTGCATGGTGACGAGCTGGACCGGCTTGCGCGAGGCGAGCCCGTAGCGGTCGTCGAAGAGCGAAGCGCCCAGTGACAGGGTGAGGGTGAGGTTGTCCGGCTCGACCGTCGGTCCCACGATTCCGTTGTCCGAGGGCACCGAGTCGGGTGGCACCTTCGGCGGTGTCCCGCCTGCCGTGAGGAAGCGGGCCCGGTCGGTCAGCGTGCGGAACAGGTCGGTGAGTCCGTCGCTGTCGTCGGCGGTCACGTCGCACGAGAGGAATATCGCGTCCTGCTGGGGTGGGGTGGCTATGCCCGCCTGGTGCCGACCCTCGAAGGGAACCGCACCTGCCCGCGCCGCGACCGCGACCGGCGTGTCCGCCTGCGCCTCCCGGTCACCCAGGGCGGTGCCCGCCGTCGCTCCAGCAAGACCTGCCGCGGCGGCGTGGAGGAACGACCGTCGGGCGAAGGGGCCGGCCGGGCACCCGTCGCCGCTCCACTCCCGCTCAAGAGCCGGGGAACTTTCCTCAGTCATGGTTGTCCTCGTGGATAGGGGCAGACGGCGGACCGCGATGATGACCCGATGGATGTCGCGGAGTCGGCCGGACAGCGGCGGCGCAACAGTTCACAGTTGCACCAATGAGGGCCTGACCTGCGGATTCGGTCACGCGGGTGCTCGCTAGTCGAAACATATCCGCGCCGCGCACCTGGGCCACTCGGGAGGCGCCCATGCGGGTGAGGGCGCCGAACTGCCCCGGAGAGCACGCCGGCTCCCCGGCCCGTCCCGATGTCGTCCGCCGTCTGCGTCGTGCCGCGGGCCCTGCCGAGGACGACCCGAGCGGGTGTGCCCGGTGAGCTGCGCGGCGACGGGGACGGGCGGGTCCGGAGTCCGTGGACGATGATGATGCGGGATCGTCTCCCGCGGTGTGTGCGGCGGACATCGTGCACGCCGCGCGCTCGGCACCTCGCGACCCGCGCGCGGGTGTCGTGGGTGCGTCGGCGGTGCGGCCGCCCGGGTGGAGACACCGTGGCACGGGGGTCGCTCTCCGACAGGGTC
>Ga0102590_1001892_pt1 | contig 27824 bp, 28 predicted proteins | sample AraplaMF_Col_mMF_FD_76859 | JGI IMG/M metagenome (GOLD analysis project Ga0102590, IMG submission 76859) | Arabidopsis root microbial communities from the University of North Carolina, USA - plate scrape MF_Col_mMF | ecosystem: Host-associated > Plants > Roots > Endosphere | place: USA... | reverse complement strand
GTCCTCGCTGATGTCCTTGTCCATCGCGATGAACCATTGCGGCGTGTTGCGGAAGATCACCGGCTTCTTCGAGCGCCAGGAATGCGGATATTGGTGCTTGAGGCGGCCGCGCGCGAGCAGCTTGCCGGCCTCGATCAGCGCCTTGATCACGGCCTCGTTGGCATCGCCCTTCTCGCCCTTGTCGGTGAGCACGCGCTTGCCGGTGAAGCCCGGCGCGTGGTCGGTGAGGGCGCCATTTTCGTCGACGGTATAGGGGATGGTGGTGTTGATGCCGCGTGCTTCCAGTTCGCGCGCATTGGCCATCCAGACGTCGAAGTCTTCGCGACCGTGACCGGGCGCGGTGTGGACGAAGCCGGTGCCGGTGTCGTCGGTGACGTGATCGCCGGGAAGCAATGGGACCGTGAATTCGTAGCCGCCGCCGACGCCTTTCAGCGGATGTGCGCATTCCACAGCATCGAGCGTGTCGGCCGGGATGTCGCGCACCTTCTTGTAGGCGGTGACGCGGGCCTGCTTGAACACGCCGTCGGCCAGCGCATCGGCCAGGATCAGCAGGTCGCCGGTCTTCGCCCAATTGTCTGCGGGGGACTCCGTCACCTCATAGAGGCCGTAGGCGATCTTCGGCGAGAACGAGATGGCGCGGTTGCCCGGCAGCGTCCATGGCGTGGTGGTCCAGATCACGACGCTGGCCGAGGCGAGCGCACCGTGGGCCGGAGACGTCACTGGAAATTTCACCCATACCGTGTCGGAGGTGTGGTCCTCGTACTCGACCTCGGCCTCCGCCAGCGCGGTCTTCTCGACCACGCTCCACATCACCGGCTTGGAGCCGCGATAGAGCGTGCCGTTGGCCGCGAACTTCATCAGCTCGCGGGCGATCTGCGCTTCGGCGGGATAGCTCATCGTCTGGTAGGGATGATCCCAGTCGCCGATGATGCCAAGCCGCTTGAACTCCTCGCGCTGGACGTTGATCCAGTGCGTCGCATAGGCGCGGCACTCCTTACGGAAAGCCACCATCGCGGCGGAGTCGCGGAAGTCCGGCTTCTGCTTGCCCTTGGAGCGGTAATTCTCCTCCTCGATCTTCCATTCGATCGGCAGGCCGTGGCAGTCCCAGCCGGGCACGTAATTGGAGTCGTAGCCGAGCATCTGCTGGCTCTTGGTCACGACGTCCTTGAGGATCTTGTTCAGGGCGTGCCCGATATGGATGTTGCCGTTGGCGTAGGGCGGGCCGTCATGCAGCACGAACTTGGCCCGGCCCTCGGCTTCCTTGCGCAGCTTGTCGTAGAGGCCGATGTCGTTCCAGTATTTCAGGATCTCCGGCTCGCGCTGCGGCAGGCCGGCGCGCATCGGGAATTCCGTCTGCGGCAGGAACAGGGTCTTCGAATAGTCTTTGGCGTCGGACTTTTGCGGCTTTTCGGACATGATGCTGACTGGCTCGGAATGGCGCGGAAACGGATGGCGATGCGGAATCGCGGGGCGGAACGACGAAATCCCGGTCTTGCGCCGAGCCGAAAGCTCAGGCGGAAGCCGGGCCGCTAATCCCTATGATGCGCCGCGCAAACATGGCCCTCCATAGCAGCCGGCCGGGGGAAGCGCAAAGGCCCGGCGGGCCGGTCTTTCGGCCTCAATCAACGGCGCCAAGCCGCGGAAAGGCGTCCGGGGCGGCGGCCAGAATGGTGCGGGCGCGGACGGAATCGTCGTCCATCTGGCGGATCAGGGCCTCCAGGCTGTCGAATTTCAGCTCCTCGCGGATGAAGCCGACGAAGGCGCAGTCGAGCGCCTGCCCGTAGAGGTCGCCCTTGAAGTCGAACAGGAAGATTTCCAGCAGGGGCGCGCCATTATCAAAGGTCGGGCGGCGGCCGAAGCTTGCCACCCCGTCCAGCCGCTCGGCGCCGCGCCCGACCCGCACCGCGTAGATGCCGTGCTTGAGGCCGCAATTGGTATCGAGGCGGATGTTGGCGGTGGGATAGCCGAGGTCGCGGCCGCGCTTCTCGCCGTGGATCACTTCGCCGGTGATGAACCAGGGGGCGCCCAGCATGGTGGTGGCCTCGTCGATCTGGCCTTCGGCGAGTGCGATCCGGATGGCGCTGGAGGAGACCGGCCGCTCGTCGATGTCGACATGCGGCTGCACGTCGACCTCGATGCCGAGCCGGGGTGCCTCGTCGGCGAGCAGGCTCGGCGAGCCGACCCGTCCCTTGCCGAAATGGAAGTCGTAGCCGACCGCTATGCCGCTGACACCAAGACGTCCGATCAGGTCATGATGAATGAAATCTTGCGCGCTGGTGCCGGCCCGCGCCTTGTCGAAGGTCATGACCACCGCGCCGGCAAGCCCGGTGCCGGCCAGCAGCCGCAGCTTCGCCGGCTCGTCCGTCAGGCGGAATTGGGGTGTGTTCGGGCTGAAAAACCGGCGCGGATGCGGCTCGAAGGTCAACGCCAGTGCAGGACGGCCATGCGCTCTGCCCATTTCCAGGGCCGCCGCGATCACCGCGCGATGGCCGAGATGAACGCCGTCGAAATTGCCCATCGCGACCACGGCGCCCCTTAAAATCGCGGAATCCGGCGTGGTGTCGCGAATAACGGTAAAATGCTGGGCCATCAGGGGAATTCTCGAAGCGGCAGGACCTTCGCGGACCGTGGCTTGACCGGCTGGATGAAGTCAAGCGGGAGGGGGCGGCCGCATTGAATGCGATTTCAGTACTTCGAGGGCGCCCGCGATTAACGCGCTGTTTAACGCCTTGGTGCTAGTGCTTGAAACGTGGAACCGCGGGGCTAGAGCTGGCGGGTTCTGATTGTAACATTCCTGGTTTGCGTTGGGGGAGTCGAGATGGCGGTTGATTTGTCGATGTCGGTTCTGGTGGTTGACGACTACAGCACCATGATCCGTATCATCAGGAATCTGCTGAAGCAGCTTGGCTTCGAGAATATCGATGATGCCAGCGATGGTTCGGCAGCGCTGAACAAGATGCGCGGCAAGAAGTACGGCCTCGTGATCTCCGACTGGAACATGGAGCCAATGACGGGCTACGATTTGCTGCGCGAAGTGCGCGCGGATCCGAACCTCGCCACCACGCCCTTCATCATGATCACGGCCGAATCGAAGACCGAGAACGTGATCGCGGCCAAGAAGGCCGGCGTGAACAACTACATCGTCAAGCCGTTCAACGCGGCGACGCTGAAGACCAAGATCGAGGCGGTTTTCCCGGACATGGCGAGCGCGTAAGCGCGCTCTTCGCCGGACAATCATTTTCTATTTGGAACGTCATGCCCGGGCTTGTCCCGGGCATCCACGTTCTTGATGCTGGAAGCAAGACGTGGATGGCCGGGTCAGGCCCGGCCATGACGGCGTCTGGAGCTTGGCAATTCGTCTAAGCCTGGGTCGCTGAGAGCTCCACCCTCACCACTTCAGTTCGCGCATCAGCGCCTTCGGCGGGTGGCCGAACAATTCAATCACCGATGCCGGGTCGAGCTGGTCGAGCCCCTCGAACTCCTCGGCATGGATGCCGCGGGTGACGAACAGGCAGTCGATACCGAATTCGCGCGCCCCGGTCAGGTCGGTGCGGACGGAATCGCCGATCGCCAGCACCTTTTTCCGGTCGATCGGGTGGCCCTGGCGCTCGCCGGCGAGCGCCATCGCGCGCTCGTAGATCGGCCGGTGCGGCTTGCCGTAGAAGATCACCTCGCCGCCGATCTCGCGATAGAGTTCGGCAATCGCGCCGGCGCAATAGATCAGCCGGTCGCCGCGCTCGACCACGATATCGGGGTTGGCGCAGACCAGCGTCAGCTTGCGCTCGCGCGCCTGCAGCATCATGCCGCGATAGTCTTCCGCGGTCTCGGTCTCGTCGTCGTAGAGCCCGGTGCAGACGATATAGTCGGCCTCTTCCAGCGGCGCGGTCACCGCATCGAGGCCGCGATAGATCGAGTTGTCGCGTTCGGGCCCGAGCCAGAACATCTTGCGGCCGGGATGCTCGGCGACATAGAGCCGCGTCAGGTCGCCCGACGAGACGATGGCGTCATAGGTCTCGTCCGCGACGCCGAGCTTGCGGAGCTGCCGCTGCACCGAATCCGCCGGGCGCGGCGCATTGGTAATCAGGATCACCGTACCGCCACGGCTGCGATAGGTGTGCAGCGCCTCGCAGGCCTCCGGGAAGGATTCCAGGCCGTTATGGACCACGCCCCAGATGTCGCTGAGCACGACGTCCACACCGCCCACGAGCTCGCGCAGGCTTTCGGCAAAATGCAGCGTCGTCATGATGCGCGCGGCCGATCAGATACGCCGCGCGAGAGCGGCGCTGCCGGTGGTGATGCGTTGGGCTGGAGGTGCTGAAGACGTCGCACCTGGGCTGGGGGGAGCGGAGCCATTGGATCCCTGAGTGTCCTGCACCTGGTTCGGCGCGGCCCCGCCGGTAGCAGATGCCCCTTCCGGCCGCAATGGCCGGGGCGGCGCGAACAGGAAGCCCTGGCCGAACCGCACGTCATAGTCGAGCAAATCGACCACCGCGCGCTCGCCTTCGATGCGCTCGGCGATCAGGTCGATGCCGAAGCGGCCGAGCAGATCGGAGAGGTCGGAGGGGTGGATGTCCGAGGTCGAGGCCTGCCTGGGGTCGAGCAGGAGCGAGGCCGGTACCTTGATGAAGCGCACGCCGCGGTCGGCGAGCTCGCGTGGCTCGATGCGCAGATCCGTGACGTGGTCGATCGAGAAGCGGAAGCCGCGCTGGGCGAGAGCTGCGAGATTCTCGGTTTCCGCCGGGCCGAGATTGCGGAAGGTCGATTGCTTGAACTCCAGCACCAGCGACGGCGCCAGTGCCCGGTTGGCTTCGAGGAAGTCGAGGCACTGCGCGAAGCTGGTCGAATTGCCGAGCGTGGAGGCCGCGACGTTGCAGAATACGCCGACATCCTTGTTGCGCACCATCAGGCGGCGCAGCACCTGCACGCAGCGCAGCATCACCATGTTGTCGATGCGCCCGATCAGCCCCGAGGCCTCGGCGATGCTGATGAACTCCTCGGCGGCAATCAGCTGGTCGCGACCGTCACGTACCCGCGTTACCGCCTCGTAGAACCGCACCTTGCGCTGCGGCAGCGTCACCATCGGCTGCAGGAAGATGTCGATGCGGTTCTCGTCGATCGCGTTGCGCAGCGTCGCCAGCATCTGGGTCTGGTTGCGTCCGTCGACCGCCTGAACCGCGTTGGCGGTCTTGGTCTGAACCGCTGGCGGCGTCGGCCGCGGTGCCGCTGCCGGGAGCGGGGGAGGCGCAAGCGCGCGCTCCTCGGACGTTGCAATCAGGTCGATCGGCGCCTCAGGTTCCGGCATCGGGACCGGAGCGGGAGCAGGAGAGGTGACGGGTGCGTTGCCCGCCAGAAGATCCTCATGGGCCGACACGGTGGTCGCGAGCTGCCTGACGAGCCCGCCGAGCTCGTTAATCTCGCCCGCCACCGACTGGATGCGGTCGGTGTTGGTCGAATTGGACGAGGCGATGCGCCCCTCGATCGCAGCCAGCCGCCGGCCGAACTCGGCGACCTGGCGGGCGAGGTCGGCGGTGCCGCGCGAGAGGTCGGCGATCTGACCGCCGACGTCGTTCCGATCGCGCAGCCGCATCGACACCGCGTTGTACAGGATCAGGAAGGTCAGCGCGGTCAGTGCCACGATCGCGGATTCGGTTCCGCTGATGCCGGCAACCGAGTAGAGGACGAGCCCGAGCGAGGCCGCGACCAGAACCATGCAGATGGCGATGAAGATCGTCGAAATGCGAATCATGCCGCGCGTTACGCCTCAAAGAGCTGACTGCCTCACCCCGGGAAAACACGGGCTGCTGTGCGACCCCGTCACGCCTCATGCTCCCCCAAGCGGCATGACCCTAACATCATTGTTGATTCGAGGGGATAGCTGCCTCTGTAAGGCTTGTGTCAGCAAAGCTTATGTCAGGCCTGCCCGGCGAAAGCCCTCGAGATAGCGCTCGCGGTCGGGGGCGAGTTTGACCGGTATGAACTCGGCGATCCAGGCGAGCGACACGTTCGGCTGGGCGCGGCGGAGCTCCTTCAGGGCCGCGTGGGCGATCTCGGTTTGTCCGGCCATGCCGGCGGCTGCGGTCAGCACCCGATGCGCGCCGACGAAATCGCTGCGTTGGCGCAAGGCCTCCTGGGCCAGCCGGATTGCCTCTGCGTCGTCGCCGCCGAGGAAGCGGGCATAGGCGGCGATGCCGAAATACACCGGGGCATAGGGATCGCGCGGGCTGAGGCGGATCGCCCTGCGCGCGGCCTCGTCGGCATCCTGCCAGCGGCCGCAATAGCCCAGCGTCAGGCCGTAATAGCCTTGCGCCAGCGCGAAGTTCGGATTGAGCCGCAGCGCAGTCTCGAATTCGGCGAGCGAGTCTTCAAAGCGCCGCGCGAACAGGTGGACATGGCCAAGCGCGTTGTGCGCCCAGGCATCCTCGTCGTCGGCCCGGGTCGCCGCGCGCGCGGCGCGCTCGGCGGCGGCTATTGCGCTGGCCATCTCCATCCAGCCCATATGCGCCGTGAACATGTAGCTGGTGCCGAGCAGGCCGAGCGCCTTGCCGTAGTTCGGGTCGAGGGCGATGGCCTTTTCGAGCAGCGCCTGCGCCACGACATGATCCTGCCGCGTCACGCGCCAGTAATGTGATAGCGCGCGCATCACGAGATCCCAGGCGTCCATGCTGTCCGGCGGCTTGCGCTGGGCGCGGAAGTTTTCCGCGGCGTAGAGCTGTGGCTCGATCGCGGCGACGATCGCCTCCGTGATCTCGTCCTGCACGGCGAAGACGTCGGCGAGCTCGCGGTCGTAGCGCTCGGCCCACAGATGGCTGCCGGTGGCGACGTCGTTGAGCTGGGCGGTGATGCGGACGCGGTCGCCGTCCTTGCGGACGCTGCCCTCGACGACATAGCGCACGCCGAGCTCCTCGGCGACCTGCCGCAGATGGACCGTGCGGCCCTTGTAGATGAAGGACGAGTTGCGCGCGATCACGAAGAACCAGCGCAGCTTCGACAGCGCGGTGATGATGTCCTCGCTGATGCCGTCGGAGAAATAGTCCTGCTCGGCCTCGCCGCTCATGTTGGTGAATGGCAGTACCGCGATGGCCGGACGATCCGGCAGCGGCAATCCCGTTGGCGCCGCGCTGGACGCCTTGCCTGGTGCTGCGGGCGTGATCGCCGCGGGAATCTCCGTGACCTCGCCGACGAAACGCATGCCCTTGCGCGCGATGGTGCGGATCAGCCGCTGCTCCTCGCCATTGTCGTTGACGGCACGGCGCGCCGCGTTGATCCGGCTGGTCAGCGTCGATTCCGAGACGACACGGCCGTTCCAAATCGCGTCGAGCAGATTGTCCCGCGTCACGACGCGCTCGCGGTTGCGGACCAGATAGAGCAGGAGGTCGAACACCTGTGGCTCCAGCGCGACATGCGTCTCCATCCGCCGCAATTCGCGGCGTTCGGGATCGAGTACGAAGTCCTCGAAATGGAATGTCACGCTGCGCTCGGCTCCCGCGGGGAAATCAAGGCAGTCTCAGCGTAAAATAACGCCGCTCTCAAGGCCAGCGAGCCGCATGCGCCCTATCGTCCCGGCGTTTTCAACCCCAGGAGAATTGCCATGTCGACATCCGCAGCGCTCAAGCCGGCTCCCGCCCAACCCGATCTCGCCGCCGTCAAGCAGCGCCAGCAAGGCGCCTGGTCGTCCGGCGACTACGCCGTCGTAGGCACCACCTTGCAGATCGTCGGCGAGCAGCTCTGTGAGGCACTCGACTTGCGCGCCGGCAGCAAGGTGCTGGACGTCGCCGCCGGCAACGGCAATGCGACGCTGGCGGCGGCGCGGCGCTGGTGTGATGTAACATCCACGGACTATGTGCCGGCGCTGCTCAGGCGCGGACAGGAGCGCGCGGCGGCGGACCATCTGACGGTCGAATTTCGCGAGGCTGATGCCGAGGCGCTTCCCTTTGCGGATTCGAGCTACGACGTCGTCGTCTCGACCTTCGGCGTGATGTTCACGCCGGATCAGGACAAGGCGGCCTCCGAGCTCGCGCGGGTCTGCAAATCCGGCGGCAAGATCGGGCTCGCCAACTGGACGCCGCAGGGCTTCATCGGCCAGCTCTTCAAGACCATCGGCAAGCATGTGGCGCCACCGGCGGGTGTGAAGTCGCCGGCCTTGTGGGGCACGCAGGCACGGCTCGAGGAGATGTTCATCACCAAGGCCTCGGAGATATCAGCCGAACCGCGCATGTTCGTGTTCCGCTATCGCTCGCCGGAGCACTGGCTCGATGTCTTCAAATCGTACTACGGACCGATGCTGAAGGCCTTCGCCGCGCTCGACGAGACCGGCCAGGCGGCGCTGCGGGGCGATCTCATGACTTTGCTGGGCGAGTTCAACCATGCCGACGACGGCACGGTGGTCGTGCACAGCGAATATCTGGAAGCTGTCATCACCAAGCGCTGAGGGCGGGGTTCGGTCAGGCCGGCGTTCGGCCTGACCATCGCCATCAAGACGGCGCGGCGGCGCCGACCGTGTCGGCGGAGACGGCCTCACGGCTGCCGAGCGGCTTCGGCTGCCCGGTGGTCGTGTCGTGCAGGGTCTGCCGCTCGATCTCCGAGTTCAATTCGGCCCCGAACATGATGACGATGACCGACATCCACATCCACATCATCAGGCCGATCGCAGCGCCGAGCGAACCGTAGGTCGCGTTGTAGTTGGCGAAGGCCGACAGATACCAGGACAGCAGCGCCGAGCCGGCGATCCAGAGCACCGCAGCGGTCACGGCGCCCACACTTATCCACTGCCAGCGCGGCGCGTCCCGGCTTGGCGCAAACCGATACAGCAACGCCAGCGCACCAAGCAGGAACACCAGCAGGACGGGCCAGCGCGCAATCGCGATGATCAGCTTGCTTTCGGGCGCGAGCCGGAGGTGATCAAGCGCGAGCGGGAAGGCGACGACGGCGCCGACCATCAGCAGGAGTGCCATGATGCCACCGACGGTAAACGCCAGCGATACCATGTTGAGTCGGATGAAGCTGCGCTTCTCGCGCTCCTCGTAGGCAACGTTGAGGGCGTCGATGATGGCTTTGACGCCGGCATTGGCGCTCCAGATTGCGAGCACGAGGCCGAACAGGAAGGTCGTGCCCAGCTCGGCGTTGCCGCTGGAGACGACGCGGGCGACCTGGTCGCCGATGATTTGATAGGTGCCTTCCGGCAGCATCACCGCGAGGGTCTGGAGATTGTCGCCGATGGTCACGGGATCGGCGAACAGGCCGTAGAACGACACCAGCGCGGTGACGGCCGGAAAGATCGCGAGCAGGCCGAAGAAGACGACACCGGCCGCTGTGGCGAGCAGTCGATCATCGTCGATCCGGGGATAAGTCCGCCAGAGGATGTCCTTCCAGCCAGTCCAGGGGATCGTGAACGGGTTGTTCGAACGTCGGCCACGGCCCGGCTGCGCAGCCGCATGCGCTGGATTCGTTTCGGGGGAACTGGCTTCAAGGTTGCGGCGGGTCGCAGCCGGCTTTGGCTGTTCGAAGCCCTTGAGATACCGTTCCGCGGTCAGCACGAACACGGTCGTGGCGGCAACCAGGAGCCAACTGTCGAACTGTCCTGATCGCGGCGTGGACATCATGTGTCCAGGCGGTGGTGACGGTACTTCCGCCGCACCACGGTCACGCCCAGCAATCCGGCGGCTGCGACCATCAGGCCAAGCTGCAGTGGCCGGCTGTTGCGAGCCGGCTTCGCTCGGCCGTCATGACGTCCTGCGCCCGGTTCTTCGTCCGGTCCGAGCGGCACCAGGGGAATCGCGGTTGCGACCTCCTTGACCGCCTGCTGGACAGTTCCACGGGGGATCCGCGGCGTGGCGATCGCCACGCGCAGACGGCTGGCGAGGGGGACGATGGGCCTGGTCTTGCGATTCATCTGCGCCACCGCCACGCCGGCACAGACACCTGCCAGCACCAGCAAGACGGAAGCAACGGCGCCAAAACCCCAAAATTGCCCGTAGGCGATGGCGACCCAACGGTACAGGGCGATCAGGCCGACAAAGAAGGTCGCAATCACGAACAGCCCGGCCGCGGCAAACAACCCCGCCGCGACCGCATAGGTGGTCACGTGTCCGGTGGCTTGATTGGTGCGGTCACGCAGATAGGATTGCGTGGCCCGCTTGAGATGGTTGAGTTTCAGCGCCATGCCGGCGCGCAGCAATTCGCCCGATGGCGCGAGCATGCGGATATCCTCCGAAAGCAAGAACTTCGTCGGGGGATGAACGTGGCGGAATTTGACTTGTTCCGCCGGAGCTCGATTGTCGTGACGGATCAGCCGAGATCGGCGGCCGCGATCCAGAACACCTCGCCCTCTGACTCCTCGGTGTCGAGCCAGAGCAGCGGCAGTTCCGGAAACGCCTCGTCGACCAATTCGCGGCCGCGGCCGATCTCGCAGAGCAGCCCGCCATCCGGCGTGAGATGATCGGGCGCGTCGTGCACGATGCGGCGCACCACGTCGAGACCGTCGGCGCCGCCGTCGAAGGCGAGCTTCGGCTCGGCCCGGCATTCCGGCGGCAATGCCGCCATGCCCTCGGCATCGACGTAAGGCGGGTTGGTGATGATCAGATCGTATTTGTTGTCGCCGAGCGGGGCGAACAGATCGCCGCGGTGGAGCGTGATCCGCTCGTCGAGACCATGCTCGCTGACATTGCGCGCGGCAACTTCGAGTGCGCCCTTCGAGATATCGACGGCGTCGATCGTCGCATTGGGGAAATGATGCGCGGCGAGGATCGCCAGGCACCCTGAGCCGGTGCAGAGGTCGAGCACGCGCTCGACGGCCGTGGGATCGTCGATCAGGGACCCCACTTCGCCGTCGCCGCCGAAATGCGACTCCAGCAACTCGCCGATGAAGGAGCGCGGAACGATGACGCGCTCGTCGACATAGAAGGGCAGGCCGCGCATGTAGATCTTGTTGACGAGATAGGCGGCCGGTTTGCGCGTGGTCACGCGTTTATGGATGAGGTCGAGAAGGGTCTTGCCCTCCGCTGTCGTGACGCAAGCATGGGCAAAGATCTCGAACTGGTCGGGGTGCAGGTGCAGGGCCTCGCAGACCAGGAAGACGGCTTCGGCGACCGGATCCGTCGTGCCGTGCGCAAAGGCGAGCTTGGCCTCGGTGAAGCGGCTCACTGCATAGCGGACAAAATCGATCAGCGTGAGCAGCTCGCCGCGGCCGACCTTCGCGAGTTTCGGGGCGGCGCGGCCGCGCACGGTCTTCTTGGATGCTCTTGCCATCAGAATCGGGTCCAGCGTGCGGCGGCCTCGTCGTCACGGGCGTGGGCCTCGACCCAGCCGGTGCCGGTGGCGCTCTCTTCCTTTTTCCAGAACGGCGCGTTGGTCTTGAGATAGTCCATCAGGAACTCGGCGGCCTGAAAGGCTGCCTGGCGGTGCTGCGAGGCGGTGAGCACCAGCACGATGTTCTGGCCGGGCATGAACCGCCCGACGCGATGGATCACCGTAACGCCGTTGAGCGACCAGCGCGAGGTCGCCTCGTCGGCGTGGCGCTTGATCTCTTCCTCCGCCATGCCGGGGTAATGTTCGAGCGTCAGTGCCGCGATCTTCGCGCTGTCCTCGTCGCCGCGGCAGATGCCGGAGAAGCTGACGACGGCACCGATGTCGGTGCGGCTTTTGGTCAGGACCGCGATCTCGCGGGCGATATCGAAATCGTCCTCCTGGATGCGGATGGTGACGGGGCAGGTGGTGGCAGTTGATGTCATGGACTAGCCGCCGGTCATCGGCGGGAAGAACGCGATCTCGCGGGCGCCGGCGATGGCGGCGTCGGACTTGACGTGGGCGTGGTCGATCGCGGTGCGGATCACCTTCGGCTTCTCGAAGGCATAGGCATAAGCCTCGCTCCGGCCGGACAGCCAGGTGATCAGCTCCTCGACGGTGCGCACGGTCGCGGGCGGCTCGATCGTCTCCTCGGCCTTGCCGACGCGCTCGCGCACCCAGGCGAAGTACTTCACCTTCATGCCTCATCCTCCTTGATGAGGTGATGGATGCCGGAGCTGAAATAATCGTAGCCGGTGTACATCGTGAGGATCGCCGAGGCCCATAGCAGCACCAGTCCGATCATCGAGACGATCGGCACCACCTCGTCGCCGGCCGGGCCGGCGATCAGGAAGCCGATGGCGACGAGCTGGACCGTCGTCTTCCACTTGGCAAGCTTGGTCACGGGAACGCTGACGCGCAGCGCGGCGAGGTATTCGCGCAGGCCCGAGACCAGGATCTCGCGGCACAGGATCACGATCGCGGCCCACAGCGACCAGCCATGGATGATGCCGTCGGCGGCCAGCATCAGCAGGCAGGAGGCGACCAGCAGCTTGTCGGCGATCGGATCGAGCATCCGGCCGAACGCCGATTGCTGATTCCAGATCCGGGCGTAATAGCCGTCGAGGTAATCGGTCACTGCTGCGGCGATGAAGATGGCGACCGCCACCCAGCGCAGCCACAGCGGCTGATCCAGAATCGATTGCGCGTAGATGCACCCGACCACGACCGGGATCGCGGCGATCCGGCCATAGGTCAGGATATTCGGGAGGGACATCGCGCGGCTGTTCGTCCCTCGTGTCGTGGCGATGTTCATCCGTCCTACCAATACCGCTGGTGCCTGAAGGTCAACCGTCCCGATCCCAAATGGGGTGCGGGATGCGACGACCATATGACCGCGGCTCCCTTGAGTTCACCCCGGCTGGGGATGGAAAAAGTCGAAAATCCTGCGCGCGCTCTCGGCGCTCACCCCCGGAACCTTGCCGAGATCGGCGATCGAGGCCCGTTCGATCTCCTTCAGGGTTCCGAAATGATGCAGCAAGGCACGTTTGCGTGACGGGCCGATGCCCGGAATCTCCTGCAAGCCGGCCTCGCGAATGTCCTTCTTGCGCAGCTTGCGGTGCGAACCGATGACGAAGCGGTGGGCCTCGTCCCGCAGCCGCTGGATGAAATAGAGCACGGGATCGCGCGGCTCCAGCTTGATCGCCTCGCGCTCCGGCATGAACAGGGTCTCGCGGCCGGCATCCCGGTCCGGTCCCTTGGCGACCGACATCAGCGACACCTGGGTCAGGCCGAGATTCGTGAAGATCTCCCGGACCGCATTGAGCTGGCCGCGGCCGCCGTCGATGATGACGAGGTCGGGCCATTGCGGGAAATCGTCCTCCTTGGTCCTGGCTGCGCCCTCTTCAGGCGGATTGACCAGGCGCTTGAAGCGGCGCTCCAGCACCTCCTTCATCATGCCGTAATCGTCGCCGGGCGTGAGCCCTTCCGACTTGATGTTGAACTTGCGGTACTGATTTTTGACGAAGCCGTCCGGGCCGGCGACGATCATCGCGCCGACCGCGTTGGTGCCCTGGATGTGGCTGTTGTCGTAGACCTCGATGCGCTTGGGCGAATGCGGCAGGCTCAGTGTCGCGGCCATGGCATCCAGCAGCCGGCTCTGCGTCGCGGTATCCGCGAGCTTGCGGCCCAGCGCCTCGCGCGCATTGGTCAGCGCGTGGGTGACCAGCTCCTTCTTCTCGCCGCGCTTGGGCGTCGTGACCTCGATTTTGTGGCCAGCCTTGATCGACAGCGCATTGGCCAGCAACTCGCTCTCCTCGATCTCGTGCGAGAGCAGGATGTGCTTGGGCGGCGGCTTGTCGTCGTAGAACTGTGCGAGGAAGGACCCGAGCACTTCCTCCGGCGTGTAGGTCTTCTCTGCGCGCGGGAAATAGGCGCGGTTGCCCCAGTTCTGGCCGGTGCGGAAGAAGAACACTTCGACGCAGGAGAAGCCGCCTTCCTGGTGGATGGCGAACACGTCGGCTTCTTCCACGGTGCGCGGATTGATGCCCTGTTGCGACTGGATCGCCGACAGCGCGGCGAGGCGATCTCGGTAGAGCGCGGCGCTTTCGAATTCGAGTTCGCCCGAGGCCTTTTCCATTTCGCCCGCGAGCTCCTGCTTGACGGCCTGGCTCTTGCCGGACAGGAAGTCGGTCGCCTCGCGCACCAGCGTCGTGTAGCCGGGGAAGTCGATTTCGCGGGTGCAGGGACCGGCGCAGCGGCGGATCTGGTAGAGCAGGCAGGGCCTGGTGCGGCTCTCGAAGAACGAGTCGGTGCAGGAGCGGATCAGGAACGCGCGCTGCAGGGCCGTGATGGTGCGGTTGACGGCGCCGGCGGAAGCGAATGGGCCGAAATAGCGGCCGGGCCGCGACTGGGCGCCGCGGTGCTTGAGGATTTGCGGCGCCCAATGGTCGCCGGTGATCAGGATATAGGGAAACGACTTGTCGTCGCGCAGTTGCACGTTGAAGCGCGGCCGGAGCTGCTTGATGAGGTTGGCCTCGAGCAGCAGCGCTTCGGTCTCGGTCGTGGTCGAGATGATTTCCACGGTTACGGTGGCGGCGATCATGCGCAGGATGCGCGCCGGCTGCGGCGCACTTTGGCGCGCATAGTTCGACAGGCGCTTTTTGACGTTCTTGGCCTTGCCGACATACAGCACGTCGGCATTCGCACTGAGCATGCGATAGACGCCGGGCGAGGTGGGGGCGAGCCGGACCGCGCGCTCGATCGCCTCATGACCCGTCGCCAGCGGCTCCTCGCCGACCGCGCCGCTCTCCTCCAGGATGTCCGGCAGCCGCGCCTCGTCCTCGTCGTCGCCGCCGGCGGCCGCAGGATCGAGATCCGGCGGCGTCAGCCCCTCGGGCGGCGTGTCGGTCGCAGTGGCCCGCGGCGATTTGCGCGCGCGCGCCTCATCCGGATTGTCGGTGGAATCGTGAACCATGGTGCGAATTTAAGCGCTGGGGATGCCGATTTGAAGTTCCGGCGGTGCGGCACGCACAGGGATGGCGGGCGCGGTTCCCGGTAACGCTTCCTTAAGTCTGTTAACAGCGCGGTAACCCGCCTTAACAGCCCTTTAACTTAAAACTCTCGATAAATCTTACGCGAAAAGTTCTTGGTTCCGTAACCATGCGTTTTTGGCCCGGCGCGGCGGCGCAAGGCAGCATCCGGTGACGGCAGTTGCGTTGGAGAGTGTGTGATGAAGGGGTTCGTCGTGGGCGCAGCCGCGTTGGTTGCTGCCGGCTGGACAGCTTCGGCAGAGGCCGCCGATCTCAGTTACGGGCAGCGTGCGCCCTACACGGTCAATCAGCCGCTCAACGCCTATAGCTGGGCGGGCCCCTATCTCGGCGCCAATCTCGGCTACGAGTGGGGCTCGGTGAGCAACAGTCCCGTGAAGCCCTCCGGCTTCGTCGGTGGCGCGCAGGCCGGCTACAATTTCCAGAACGGTCCGTGGGTGTTCGGTGTCGAGGGCGACATCCAGGCCGCAGGCGCCGACGACACTTTCGCGCCGTGGAAGTTCTCCAATCCCTGGTTCGGTACCCTGCGCGGCCGCGCCGGCTATGCCTTCAGCAACGTGCTGTTCTACGGCACCGCCGGCCTCGCCTTCGGCGAACTGCGCGCGCAGACGTTCGGCTGGACGGAGTCGCACACCAGCGCCGGCTGGACCATCGGTGCCGGCGCAGAGCTCGGCCTTGCGCAGAACTGGAGCGTGAAGCTCGAATATCTCTACATCGACCTGTCGACCAGCCAGTTCGGAATTACGGGCGTGTCAAACGGCTATAGCGCCAGCGTTGTGCGCGCAGGCGTGAACTATCACTTCTGATAGCAACAAGAAAATACCGGACAACAACCTCCCGGCCGCTCGCGGCCGGGATTTTTTTGCGCCAGGTGGTTTGCGCCAGGCCGCTAGGAGAGGATGACCAAATTGACCGCCTTCGGTCCCTTCCCTTTCTTGTCCGGTTCGACTTCGAATGTAATACGCTGTCCTTCGGCAAGGTCCTTCAATCCTGCCCGCTCCACAGCGGTGATGTGAACGAACACATCGCGACCGCCGTCGTCCGGCTTGATGAAACCGTAGCCGCGCTCGCCGTTGAAGAACTTAACCGTTCCCGTCATGGCCATCGGGAAACTCCCCCTCATTGCTCCTCCGTCGCGACGCAGACGCACGCCACGACATGACCGGGCCTTACGGAGCCCGGGAGAGCTGGCCATCCTTGAACGGACCTTGTCGGTCCGGCCGGATCTTTCTTAGGCCTTCACTCCGCCGCAACCATTCGCGGAAGCGGAACGTAAAGCCAGTCACTGAAACAGCATAATACGGTTCTCTGCAGATTGACTACCGCTACTGCATATTTTTCCCAAGAATGCCGGAGCGTTACGGCCGCGGCACTTCTAATCGGAATCTGGCAGCTCCGCCCTGGCCGAGCGGCATTTCCAGCTCGGGCAGGATCGTCTTTAGCTCGCCGTGCAGCGTGTAGGGCGGGTTGACGATCAGCAGGCCGGTGGAGGTGAGGGCGGCGCCGTCGAGCTGCGGCGCGACACTGAATTCGAGGCGCAGACATTTTCCCGGCGGCTTTGCTGCGGCTGCGAGCCGCGCCACGAGCTGCGACAGCGCGTCGGTGGCGCGCCGGCTCTTGGCCGGATACCAGATTACATAGATACCAGTCGGCCATTTCGCGAAGGCCGCTGAGAAGGCCTCGCCGAGCCTTTCGAACTCGTCCTTTGCCTCGAACGGCGGATCGATCAGCACGACGCCGCGCCGCTCCTTCGGCGGCACGAAGGCAGGGAGCGCAACCCAGCCATCGAGATCGACCACGCGGGCCTGTTCGTCGCGGCGCAGCACGCCGATCAGCGCCTTGCGGGCCTTCGGCTCGAGCTCGCAGGCGACCAGACGGTCCTGCGGCCGCATCAGGCCGCGCGCGATCAGCGGCGAGCCCGGATAGGCCTTGAGCTCGGCCTTCGGATTGAAGGCGCGAACGATGTCGAGATAGGGCTTGATCAGCGCGATGGTGTCGTTCGACAGCCGTGCCTGCATCAGCCGCGCAATGCCCGTCAGCCACTCGCCGCTGCGGCGCGCCTCGTCGCTGTCGAGATCGTAGAGCCCGGCGCCGGCATGGGTGTCGATGACGCGGAACGCCCCCGGCTTGTCCTGCAGATAGGTGATGATGCGCGCCAGCACGATGTGCTTGATGACATCGGCGAAGCTGCCGGCGTGGAAGGCGTGACGGTAGTTCATGGAAGGATCTGCGGCTCATGAGAGAAGATGCGCAGCATCTTCTACTCGTCACGGCCGCGCTTGTCCCGGCCATCACGCGAAACCGCACGCAGGAAGGACGTGGATGCCCGGGACAAGCCCGGGCATGACGGAGGCCGTACTGACCTCAACCACCCCTGATCGGCGGCATCGTGACTTGGTCGCGGCGGCAGGCGCGGCGGTCGGTTTCCTCGCAGGCGCGGAACTGCAGATCCTTGCTGAGGCAGATTCGGACTTCGGAGAGCCGTGTCCGGTTGCAGGTGACCGACACGGCCGCATTGCTCAGGCCCGGATTGGCCTTGACGAAGGCCTCTTCCACCTCGCTTGGCGCCACGGTCTTGGCCTGCGACAGGTCGAGATATTCGGCCGGGATCTTCACCACGGCGCGCGCTTTGCGGATCGTCTCGAAATAATTGCGGCCGTCGAGCCCGGAGCAGGTGCCGTGCTTGTCCCACTCGTTGAAGATCAGGCCCGGCGCCGGCATGAGGTCGAGCATCGAGGAGACGATGTTGCGGTTCAGCCGCGGCGACGGCCGCTGGCAATATTCGGGGAAGCCGTTCTCATATTGAGGCCATAGCCCGTGCACCACGAAGGCATAGGGCCGCCCGCCGCACTGCATCTGCGAGCGCCCGCCGCGCTCGACGGCCTCCTCGCAGAACGAGGGCGACCACGACAGCGACAGCACATAGAAATCGAATTCGCCGGGCGCGTTCTGCCGCTTGTCCTGGGCCTTTGCACCGCTCGCGAAGACGACCAGCCCGGCTGCAAGGGGCAGGGCAAGCGTCAGCGAGATCATCAGGCGGGAGAAAGATTGCAATCTGGAATGAAACATGGCGACGCCCCTCAACTAGACTGTGCAATCGAGCCTAGCAGGCGAAAAGAACATTTCAAGAACAAATTTCGAGCGGCGCTGGCTTGGCTCCTGATCGGTCCGAATCAGGGCTGGTCGAATTACGGCTTGGCGGCGCGGCAGGCCGGATTGTAGGCCCAGTTGCGATCGACCCCGACCACGCACCATTCGACACCGTTGCCGTAGCCGGCAAAGCCGCCGTCCTCGATGATCGAGAAATGCACCTTGCGTGCCTTGCCGTCATTGAGCATGGCCTCACCGGTGCAATAGCGGCGCGGAATGTTGTCGGACTGCCAGGGCCGGAAAGCGACCTCGTGAACAGCGGCGAAGCCGGTGATCTTCAACGAGGAATTCCAGAACGAGCTTTCCTTTTCCCAGAACTGGGTGGCGATGGTCGGCAGCGCCTTGTCGCAATCGGCGACGGCGCCGTCATAGCGCGGCCCGCTGAGCCAGAAGTTCAGCTCCAGTGGATTGGCGGCCCTGGCCTCACCGAGCGACAGCGCTCCGAACATGAGGCCGAACACGGCGGCAAAGCGGAGCGATTTCAGGGAGGGGGCGCGCATGGGCAATCCGGACAGCTGGGTCTTGCGAGGGCTGGACGGTGCCGCGAAGGCCCGGGCAGGTCAAGTGCAGCGCGGCAACACTTACCCAAGAGTTGACCATAACGTCGCAGCCGGCGGGGCTTCAGTTCTTTTCACTTCCATTCAGGCACCGTAAACTGGCGCCAACCAATTGGAGTAACGGGAATGCGAATCATTGCGGCCGCGGGCATTCTTGCCTTGGGTATTGTGGCGAGCCAGTCGGCGCGCGCCGATCTCCTTCCGGTGCCGCCTTTCAAGGGCAACGACACCGGCGGCATCATCGCCTATTCGATGGCGACACAGGTCGATGCGCGTCAGGTCGCGGTCGATCACTGCGCGCGCTACGGCAAGGTGGTGAAGTTTCTTGCAGTGCAGGCTTATGAGGGCGGCTACATCTCGTTCTCCTGCCGCTGGGTGCCCTATGGCGCCGCCGAGCAGCCGATCCGCACGCTCTACTAAAGCGCTCTCATCGCGCCGCAATCTCTCAGCCGGGAGCCTCGAAACATGACGCGCAAACTCGCTTTGCTCGGCTCGGCCCTTTGCGTCGTTCTGTCGGCAGGCGCGGCTTGCGCGGATGATCTGCCGGTGCGCAAGGCCGGTCTGTGGGAATTGAAGATGGTCAGGACGGGCACGCCTGTCCCTGAGATGACCATGCAGCACTGCACCGACGAGACCGTCGACAAGGAGATGAACAACAACGTCTCCCCGATGGCCAAGCAGATCTGCGCCAAGCAGGAGATCAAGAAGACCGCGACCGGCTATGTCAGCGATTCCGAGTGCAGCGTCGCCGGCATCAGCACGACCTCGCATGCCGAGATTACTGGCGATTTCAACTCGGCCTATACGGTGAAGACCTCGTCGCATGCGCAAGGCGGCGCTGTCGGTGCCGCGGGGCGCGACACCACCATGACCCTCGAAGCCAAGTGGCTCGGCGCCTGCAAGCCGGAGCAGAAGCCCGGCGACATCGTGATGCCCGGCGGCTTCAAGATGAACGTGCGCGACATCGACAAACTGAAGAATTTGCTGCCGAAGTAGGTGGGATCGTAGCCTACACCGGAATCCTCACACTCGCCCTCAATCCCCCCATCGGGCTGTCGCCGAGAGTGATGTCGCCGCCGTGTGAACGGGCGATGTCGCGGGCGATGGCGAGGCCAAGGCCCGTGCCGCCTTCGTCCTGGTTGCGCGCGTTGTCCAGCCGCAGGAACGGCTTGAACACGTCTTCGCGCAGATGGACGGGAATGCCCGGCCCGTCGTCGTCGACCGTCACGGTCAAATAACGGTGATCGCGCTGGCCGGTGATGGCGATGCTCTTGCCGTAGCGCGCGGCGTTGGTGACGAGGTTGGCGAGGCAGCGCTTGAACGAGGCCGGCTTCACCGTGACCACAGGCAGGCCGTGGAACGCGACGGTGGCGGTGTGGCCGTGGCGTTCGGCGTCGCTGCGCAGCTCTTCGAGCGCCTGCGCCATGTCGGTCGGCTGCGACTGCTCGCCGGAATCGCCGCGGGCGAAAGCGAGATAGTCCTCAAGCATCATCGACATCTCGTCGACGTCCTTGCGCATGCCCTCGAGCTCGGGACTGTCGCCGATCAACTCCAGCTCGAGCTTGAAGCGGGTCAGGATGGTGCGCAGATCGTGGCTGACGCCGGCCAGCATCGCGGTGCGCTGCTCCATCGTGCGCTCGATGCGCGATTTCATTTCCAGGAAGGCGACCGCTGCGCGCCGCACCTCGCGCGCGCCGCGCGGTCTGAAGTTCGGCGCCTCGCGGCCCTTGCCAAAACTCTCCGCGGCATCCGCAAGGCGCAGGATCGGCTTGATCTGGTTGCGCAGGAACAGCACCGCGACGATCAGCAGGATCGACGACGTGCCCACCATCCAGAACAGGAAGATTTCCGAGTTCGACGCATAGGCCGCGCCGCGCTGGGCGAAGATCCGCATCACGGTGTCATCGAGCTGGATGCGGATCTCCACCAGGTTGGAATTGCCGACGGTGTCGATCCAGAACGGTTTGGCGATCTGTCGGCTGATCTGCACCGATAGTGTCTGGTCGAGCAGCGAGAAGAACGGTTTCGGGCCCGGTGGCGGCATGTCGCCGACGGGGAGGAAATCCACCACCAGCCCGAGCCGCTGCTGGGCGATGCGGCGGATCTGGGCGCGGTCCTTGTCCTGCGGATAGGCCTTGTAGACGTCGATCAGGCTGGCGATGTCCTGCACCACCGCCGCCGAGAGCCGCCGCGTCACCGTGTTCCAGTGCCGCTCCATGAACACGAAGGCGACCACCGACTGCAGCACCACCATCGGCACGATCATGATCAGCAGCGCGCGGGCATAGAGCCCCTTCGGCATGAAGTTCTTGAACGCCTGGCCCATCCAGCCGTGGGCCGCGGAGACGCGCCGCGAGGCGGTGCGGATCAGCGTCAGGCCGGTGTCGATGGTGCTCATGGGACAGAACTCATCCGTGGCGGCCTACGGCGCCGCCACCAGCCGGTAGCCGATGCCGCGCACCGCTTGCAGGAACAGCGGATTGGCCGGATCGCGCTCGATCTTGCGCCGCAGCCGGTTGATCTGCACGTCGACGGCGCGCTCGTTGACCGTTCCGCCGCCGCCGGTGAGAGCGCCGCGCGGCACGGTCTCGCCCGGTGCGGTGGCCAGCACCCGCAGCATCTCGCGTTCGCGGTCGGTGAGGTGGATGATCTCCTCGCCCTGGCGCAGTTCGCCGCGGTCGAGATGATAGACGTAAGGCCCGAACGAGATCGATTCCGCGCGCGCCACCGGCACCGGGGCGCTGCGCTTGAGGATGTTGCCGATCCGCAGCACCAGTTCGCGCGGTTCGAACGGTTTCGCGACGTAATCGTCGGCGCCGATCTGCAGGCCCTCGATGCGGCTTTCGGCCTCGTGCCGCGCCGTCAGCATGATGATCGGCACCGCCGAGGAGGTGCGAATGAAGCGGGCGAGGTCGAAGCCGGATTCGCCCGGCATCATCACGTCGAGGATCAGCATGTCGAAATGCAGTCCGAGCAGCTTGGCGCGGGCGTCATTGGCGCTCATCGCGGTGGTGACGCGGTAGCCCTCGTTGGCGAGGAAGCGCGACAGCAGGTCGCGGATGCGGCGATCGTCATCGACCAGCAACAGATGCGGCGCGTCGTCGGCCGGTCGTGATGGCGTTCGTGCCAGGCTTGCGGTTTGCATGACCCTCATTCCTTCGCGGTTGCGCGGTTGGTGGCGGGATCGTTTTCGGAACTCGACTCGAAGATCGTTTGCAGCACCTTGTCGGGATCGTCCCGATCGATCATGGCGCGCAGGAACTGGCGCACGGTCTCCTGTCCGGCCGGGGCGACATTCTGCAGCGCGCGGTTGATGCGGTCGGTCTGCAGGCCGGCCAGCTTCGCCACCAGCGCCTCGCCCTTGGCGGTGGCGAAAAGAAGGCGCTGGCGCCGGTCGTTGTCGCCGGCTTTCTGCACGATATAGCCCTCGTCGAGCAGCTGCTTGAGGACCCGGCCAAGCGATTGCTTGGTGATGCGCAGCACGTCGAGCAGGTCGGCGACCTTCAGCCCGGGATAGCGATGGACGAAATGGATGACGCGGTGATGGGCGCGGCCGAAGCCGAACGCCTCGAGCACGTGGTCGGCGTCGCCGACGAAGTCGCGATAGGCGAAGAACAGCAACTCGATGATGTCCCAGCGCAGGCCGGCGCCCTGGCTGCCAGCGGCGGGCGTTCCCGGGCCTTCGGCGTCGGCGGGAGATCGAGCGGAGAAATTTACGTCAGCCATGTTGACATATCTTGGGTTCAATGTTACAAAACTGACCATCGTGGCGAAATATTAGAACTTTCGATCCCTGCTGTCAGAAACGCTCCGATATCAGGAACATACTGGACTTCGCGCATTCCGCCAAAGTGGAAACCGGTTTTGCGGGCAGTCCGGACTTGACGTAGAAGCTACCGCGCTGCCGCGGCTCGCATTGATCCGGGAGAGAAGTCCATGGGAGTTTCGTTCGACGGGATCGACGGCGTCATCTGGTACGATGGCAAGCTGGTGCCGTGGGCCGACGCCAATGTCCATGTGCTGACCCATGGGCTGCATTACGCCAGCTGCGTGTTCGAAGGCGAGCGCGCATATGGCGGGACTGTTTTCAAGAGCACCGCGCATTCCGAGCGGCTGAAGCAATCGGCGCGGATCCTGGATTTCGAGATCCCGTATTCGGTCGCCGAGATCGACGCCGCCAAGCAACTGGTGATCGACAGGAACCAGCTGCCGGATGCCTACCTCCGTCCGATCGCATGGCGCGGCTCGGAGATGATGGGCGTCGCCGCACAGACCAACACCATTCATCTGGCCATCGCGGCGTGGCAGTGGCCGAGCTATTTCAGCCCCGCTGAAAAGCTGAAGGGCATCCGCCTGGTACTGGCCGAATATCGCCGTCCCGATCCGATGACGATCCCGGCCATGGCCAAGGCATCCGGTCTCTACATGATCTGCACCATCTCCAAGCACAAGGCGGAGCGCGCGGGCTATGCCGACGCCATGATGCTGGATTGGCAGGGGCGCGTCGCCGAATGCACCGGCGCCAACATCTTCTTCGTCAAGGACGGCAGCATCCACACCCCGATCGCCGACTGCTTCCTCGCCGGCATTACCCGGGCGACGGTGATCGATCTCGCAAGGCGCCGCGGCATCGAGGTGGTCGAACGCCGTATCATGCCGGATGAGCTCGACGGCTTCAGCGAATGCTTCATCACCGGCAGCGCTGCGGAAGTCACGCCGGTCTCTGAAATCGCCGGTTGGAAGTTCATCCCGGGCGCCATTTCGGAGCGGCTGATGCAGGACTACACTGCGGAAGTTTTGCCCAAGGTCGTGCCAAAGGCGAAAGCTGCCGCGGCATAGGCGCATCGCCGTCAGATAATTCAGGAGGCCCGCAGAGGCGGGCCGGCGCCGGGCATCACGCCGGCTCCGACAGGGGGGAAGCAAGGGAATGAGTTTGAAATTCGAAATCCAGCCGACGCCTGCTCCGACGTCCGAAAAGGATCGCGCGGCAAAGCTGGTGGACCCGGGCTTCGGCCGGGTTTTCACCGATCACATGTCCATCGTCCGCTACAACCAGGCCAGGGGCTGGCATGACGCGCGCGTCGAATCCCGGGCGAATTTCCCGCTCGATCCGGCCGTGGCGGTGCTGCACTACGCCCAGGAGATTTTCGAGGGCCTCAAGGCCTACAAGCGCGACAATGGCGTGAACCTGTTCCGCCCCGACGCCAATGCGAAGCGCTTCCGCAATTCGGCCGAGCGCATGGCGATGGCGCCGTTGCCGGAAGAGGTCTTCATCGAGGCGTGCGAACAGCTCGTGCACATCGACAGCGCCTGGATCCCTGGCGGCGAGGGCAGCCTGTATTTGCGGCCCTTCATGATCGCGAGCGAGATCTTCCTCGGCGTCAAGCCGTCGGCGGAATACATCTTCGCCGTCATCGCCTCGCCGGTCGGGTCCTATTTCAAGGGCGGGCCCGCGCCGGTGTCGATCTGGGTGTCGGAAAACTACACGCGCGCCGCGGTCGGCGGCACCGGCGCCGTCAAATGCGGCGGCAATTACGCCGCGAGCCTGCGCGCCCAGGCCGAGGGCATCGAGCATGGTTGCGACCAGGTGGTTTTCCTCGACGCGGTCGAGCGCCGCTATGTCGAGGAACTCGGCGGCATGAACGTCTTCTTCGTGTTCGACGACGGTTCGCTGCTGACGCCGCCACTCGGCACCATCCTGCCGGGTATCACCCGCGACTCGATCATTGCGCTGGCCAGGGACTCCGGCGCACAGGTGCGCGAGGAGCTCTACACCATCGATCAGTGGCGCGCCGACGCCGCCAGCGGCAAACTGAAAGAGGCCTTCGCCTGCGGCACGGCGGCGGTCATTTCGCCGATCGGCAAGGTGTGCTCGGCGAGCGGCAACTTCCTCATCAGCGGCGGCGCCGCCGGCCCGTTCGCCATGGGGATGCGCAAGAAGCTGGTCGACATCCAGTACGGTCGCGCGGACGACCCGCACAACTGGATCAGAAAGGTCCTGTGACCGGCGGCGAAGTGCGCGTGCTACTTCGCCAATTCCTTCGATCGAAGCGTCGCGGCGGCCACCGCACGCGTCAGTAGCGGCTGCATGCCGTCCGGCGCCATCAGCACGTCGAGCGCCGCCGCGGTGGTGCCGCCCGGCGAGGTGACGTTCTTGCGCAGCGTCGCGGAGTCGAGATCGGAGCGATGCAGCAACTCTCCGGAGCCGGACACCGTCGCGCGCGCCAGGGTCGTCGCGAGCGCCGGCGGCAGGCCGGCGGCGACGCCGGCGCGGGCCAGTTCCTCGGCCAGCAGGAACACGTAAGCCGGTCCGGAGCCCGACACCGCGGTGACGGCGTCCATCAGCGTCTCGTCGTCGATCCATTCCACCGCGCCGGTGGCATGCAGCAGCGAATCCGCCAGAGCGCGCTGATCGGCGCTGACGTTGCCGGCGGGGACCGCAACCGTGATGCCGCGGCCGATCGCCGCCGGCGTGTTGGGCATGGCGCGCACCACGCTGCCGCCGCAGACGTCGGCAATCGCCGCGATGGTGGTGCCGGCCATGATCGACAGCGTCAGCGTGGCCGGTCCGACGGCCTCGCGGAACGCCGGTCCGGCGTCGCGGAACATCTGCGGCTTCACGGCGAGCACCACCGCGGCGACGGCGCCGAGATCGCCGAGCGGCGGATTGATCCGCACGCCGCGGGCCGTCAAAGCCTTGACCTCGCTCGAGGGCTGCGGATCGACGACGGCCACGTTGCAGGCGTCGAGCTTCTGCGCCAGCCAGCCGGATAACAGCGCACCGCCCATTTTGCCGGCGCCGGCGAGAACGATGGTGCCCGAAATATGCGCCAGCGATGCTGGTGTCGGCGAAGTGGTCATGACGATGTCCCGGAGAATGAACTGTCCGGGATCATATCACCAAACGGGGCGCTGATCTATTCGCGGCGCTACGCTTCGCCTTCGGTGTCGAACATCGCCGCGGCGATGGCTTCGGCGGCAGTCTTGCCGGCCCAGACCACGAACTGGAACGCCGGGTAGTAGCGCTCGCAGGCATGGATCGCAGAGACCAGCATGGTCTCGCATTGCGCCGTCGATGCGGTCATGCCGCCCGGCAGCACCAGCGCCTGCCGGTACATGATCATGCCGGTGTGGGTCCAGATGTCGAAATGTCCGATCCACAATTGCTCGTTGATCGAAGCGATCAGCCGCTGCACCTCTGCGCGGCGCGCCGGCGGAATCTTCATGTCGAAGGCGCAGGCCAGATGCAGCGCCTCGATCTCGTTCATCCAGGTGAAGGACAGCTGGTAGTCGGTCCAGTCGCCCTTGGAGACGATGGTGACTTCGTCCTCGCCGGAGCGCTCGAACGCCCAGTTGTGATCGGCGGCGACGTCCTCGACGACTGCGAGCGGATTGATCCGGGAATCGATGATGCCTTCGAGGAGGGACATGCCGTCTCGACCTTGTTCTTGAATGTGTTGATACGCACGCAGCAGGCCGACACGCGCAAACCTGACCCGTCGCTGCAGTCCGCAATCCTTGGGCGCGCCAAAGCTCGCCCGCATGAAGTGATGTGATTTGCGGAATCGGTGCAACGGCACCATCGGCCCATCCACAACCAATGCGCCGCCCGTCCACAGCTCTTCGTGACGCCGTGAGAACAAACCGGAATCGGATTCTAACGATGCGAGTCCGGCGCCCCGGCTTCGCGCCATGCGAGTCTGATCTGTGGATATCAACGATTTGATTCGGCGAGCGCCAACCTCTCCCCACGGGCGGTGAGAGGGCGCGCGCCGCCTTTGAGTTGACGCCGGCATGCCCGGCATGCGCCCCCGCGCCCCGATCCTGCTTGCCCACCCCACAGCACTTCGGCATAATTCGCCGCAGGCCGGTCATGTCGGGCGGCCGATGTTCTCAGGGCGGGGTGAAACTCCCCACCGGCGGTAAGGGCGAGAGCCCAAGCCCGCGAGCGCCTCCTTCTTGAGCAGCTTTTAAGAAGAAGGGTCAGCAGATTCGGTGCGATTCCGAAGCCGACGGTCATAGTCCGGATGAAAGAGAACGGGTTGCGGCGGCCGCGCTTTTGCGTGGCGCGTCGTTCCGTGTGCCCTGATTCTGGTCCTGAAAGAGGAAAGCCATGAATCAGATCCTGTCAGACGCTCCCCATGCTACCGACTCCCAGTCTTCAGATTTGCAAGCTCACGATCGCCATGCCCGCGATCGCCCTCCCGTCGAACACCGGCGGTTCGCCAGGCCGCAACGCGTCGCCTTCGTGCAATCGTCCTGGCACCGCGAGGTGGTCGAGGAATGCCGCCGCGCCTTCCTCACCGAAATCGAGGCGCGCCACATCGCGCCGGCGCAGGTCGACCTGTTCGAAGTGCCCGGCTCGTTCGAAATTCCGCTGCACGCCCAGATCCTGGCCAAGACCCGGCGCTACACCGCCATCGTCGCGGCGGGTCTGGTGGTCGACGGCGGCATCTACCGACATGAGTTCGTCGCCGACACCGTGATCAAGGCGCTGATGGACGTGCAGTTGCGTACCGAGGTGCCGGTGTTTTCAGCGGTGCTGACACCGCAGCAGTTCCACGAAACCACCGCGCATTTCGATTTCTTCCGCAAGCATTTTGCCACCAAGGGCGTCGAGGTGGCCGAAGCCTGCGCCGACACCCTGCTCAGCCTGGAGCGGCTGCGCGGCCAGGTGGCGGCGGGGATCGTGTAGCGTGGAAACGTAACCTTTCAACGGGTCGTCCCGGCGCAGGCCGGGATCCAGAACCCCTGGCGCGGCTGTTCAAAAAGACGTTGGCCACCGCGCCAAAACGCGACGTCAGGGAGTCTGGGTCCCGGCCTGCGCCGGGACGACACGTGGGGTTGCTGAATGCCTAGTCGAACAGGCTCGACACCGACTCTTCCGAGGCGGTGCGGCCGATCGCCTCTGCGATCAGCGAGGCGATCGACAGCACGCGGATGTTCTTGGCGTTGGTGACGGCCTCGGTCGGCTGGATCGAGTCGGTGATGACCAGTTCCTTGAGCTTGGAATTGGTGATGCGGGCGGCGGCGCCGCCGGACAGTACGCCATGGGTGATGTAGGCGTAGACTTCCTTGGCGCCGTTGGCGAGCAAGGCGTCGGCGGCATTCACCAGCGTGCCGCCGGAGTCGACGATGTCGTCGAGCAGGATGCAGGTAAAGCCGGCGACGTCGCCGATCACGTTCATGACTTCGGATTCGCCCGCGCGTTCGCGGCGCTTGTCGATGATCGCCAGCGGCGCATTGATGCGCTTGGCGAGGCCGCGCGCGCGCGCCACGCCGCCGACAT
>Ga0102590_1001891_pt1 | contig 27826 bp, 29 predicted proteins | sample AraplaMF_Col_mMF_FD_76859 | JGI IMG/M metagenome (GOLD analysis project Ga0102590, IMG submission 76859) | Arabidopsis root microbial communities from the University of North Carolina, USA - plate scrape MF_Col_mMF | ecosystem: Host-associated > Plants > Roots > Endosphere | place: USA... | reverse complement strand
GCCTTATCTGGCGCTTCGTCTATGATGGCGACTATGGCCTGTTTGCCGCCGTTTCCAACTTCTTCGGCTTCGCCAACCCTTACGTGCTCGCCGACAAGGACGTGGCGATCTATGCCGTGCTTGGGGTGATCGTCTGGAAATATTTCGGCTTTCACATGATGCTGTTCATCGCCGGCCTGCAGTCCGTCGACAAGAGCGTGCTGGAGGCAGCCGAAATCGACGGCGCCACCGGCTGGCAGAAGTTCCGTTACGTCACGCTGCCGCTGCTCGGCTCGACCTTGCGTCTTTCGATCTTCTTTGCCGTCGTCGGCTCGCTGCAGCTCTTCGACATGATCATGCCGCTGACGGGCGGCGGCCCGTCCAACTCCACCCAGACGATGGTCACCTTCCTCTACACCTACGGCGTCATGCGTATGCAGGTCGGCCTCGGCAGCGCCGTCGGCGTCGTGCTCTTCATTATCTGCGTGACGCTCGCCTTCGGTTACAAAAGGATATTCATGCGCCATGACTGATATGAGCTCTTCCATCCGCATGAGCACGTCCACGCGTGTCTATCTCTACGTGTCGCTGAGCCTGATTGCCGCAATCGTGCTCGTGCCGTTGCTGACGACGGCGCTCGGCGGCTTCAAGACGCTGGGCGACCTGCGCACCAATCCCTTCGGCCTGCCGACAGAGTGGCAATGGGCAAATTACACCGATATTCTTTTCGGTGAACGCTACTGGCTGCAGATCGGCAATTCGCTAGTGATCGCCTCGCTCACCGTCCTGCTGACGCTGATCGTCTCGTCGATGGCGGCTTTCGCCTTTGCCCATGTCCGGTTTTTCGGATCGTCCTTCCTGCTCAATTATTTCCTGCTCGGCCTGATGTTTCCGGCGGCGACCGCGATCCTGCCGCTCTTCATCCGCATCCGCGATCTCGGCCTGCTCGATACCTATTGGGGTGTGGTGCTGCCGCAGGTGGCCTTCGGCCTTGGCATGAGCATCCTGCTGTTTCGAAACTATTTCCGCAACCTTCCGGAAGAATTGTTTCAGGCGGCCTTCGTCGACGGTTGCGGCTATCTCAGATTCTTCTGGCACATCTCGCTGCCGCTTTCGCGCCCGATCGTCGCTACCGTCAGCATCATTTCCTTCGTCGGCAGTTGGAACAGCTACATCCTGCCGCTGATCATGCTGAACTCGGAATCGAAATATCCCTGGCCGCTCGGCATCATGGTCTATCGCGGCGAGTACGGCACGGAGTGGCAGCTGGTGCTGGCCTTCATCACGCTGACCATCCTTCCCACCATCATCGTCTTTTTCGTCGCCCAGAGACACATCATCGCCGGTCTGACCGCCGGCGCCGTGAAGTCTTGAGCCGAACCGTTGGAGTGCAATCATGGCATCCGTTGAACTCACCGATATCAGCAAGACCTATGGCGCCGTCGACGTCATCCACGGCATTTCGCTTCATATTGAGGATGGGGAATTCGTCGCGCTCGTCGGCCCGTCCGGTTGCGGAAAATCGACGTTGCTGCGGATGATCGCCGGCCTCGAAGAGATCACCGACGGCGAAATCGCCATCGGCGGCAAGGTCGTCAACAGCATGACGCCGCGCGAACGCAACATCGCCATGGTCTTCCAATCCTACGCGCTCTATCCGCACATGACCGTGGCTGAAAACATGGGCTTCAATCTGAAGCTCGCCGGCATTGCCAAACCCCAGATCGAGCTCCGCGTTGCCGAAGCGGCGCGCATGCTGGATCTCGCCGAGCTCCTCGACCGCAAGCCGGCCCAGCTTTCCGGCGGCCAGCGTCAGCGTGTCGCCATGGGTCGCGCCGTCGTGCGCAATCCGGCCGTCTTCCTGTTCGACGAACCGCTGTCCAATCTCGATGCCAAGCTGCGCGTGCAGATGCGCTCGGAAATCAAGACGCTGCACCAGAAGGTCAGGACGACCTCGATCTATGTCACCCACGACCAGATCGAAGCGATGACGCTTGCCGACCGCATCGTCGTGCTCAATCAGGGCAGGGTGGAGCAAGAGGGCACGCCGCTCGAACTCTACAGGAAACCGGCCAATCTCTTCGTCGCCGCCTTCATCGGATCGCCGGCGATGAACATGCTCGACGGCACGGTCGACGGCGAAAACGGTGAGCCGGCCGCTCGCCTCGGTGACGGCACGGCGATCCGCATCGCGCCCGACCGCAAGGTCAAGGCCGGCCAGGCCATCACCATCGGCCTGCGTCCCGAACATCTCGTTCCCGGCATATCAGGCGGCACGCCGCTCGCCGGCCGGACGATGCTGGTGGAACCCACCGGCGCCCAGACCCATGTGGTCTTCGACCTTGCCGGACAGCAGGTGACCGCCATCGTCGACGGCGAATATCCCGCCCGTTACGGCGCCGTCTTCGAGGCAAGCATCACCAGCGATCAGGTCCACGTCTTCGACCGCGGCACCGGCGTGGCGCTGTAGGCGGGGCGGTTTGCCCAACGGCTGTCCGATTTGCGGCGACGATCGGGGAACGGGAGGGTGCGGCATATCCTCTTCTCCCCTCGGGGAGAAGTGCCGGCAGGTGGATGAGGGCTGCACGGCACGCCCTCTCTTCATAACCTATCCCGGCATTCCGCCGCCGGCGTATGACGCGTTGTTTAAAAGCCCAGCTTCGCCCCCTTATCCGCCCTATGGGCGCGTTCTGGCCGAGGGGAGAACGGATGAGCGGCTAAGCCATTTGGTTTCTCAACGATATCCCCCGCCACCGGACGTTGCCAATGCCACAAGTTGCACTATTGTCTGCCCGGCACGCGAAAACCTGATGGTGGTTATGCCGGTAGTAACGCGACATCTCATTGACCGGGGTGACGGAGCCACGGTCGAGCTTTTTCAAGCTCAAGCCGTAAGCGAAACGCCCGCAGGAGCAATCCTGTTTGTCCACGGCAATCAGGGTGGCCGTCTGCTTGGAGGGATAGAGGCGGTCGACAGCGGCGCGTTGCTTCGGTTCTGTTCTGGTTTGAATATTACTGCTGCGGCAGTCTCGCAGCCCGGTTTTGGGGCGTCAGATGGCCCTCCGGATTTCTGCGGTCCCAAAACCCAGCGAGCGATCATAGCTGCTCTCGCCTTCCTGCGGGGCCAGCCTTTCGTCGATGCTAACCGAATTGTTCTCTATGGAAACAGTCGTGGTGCCGTTGCATCGGCCATGGTCGCCACCCAGGTTTCTGATCTGCGAGCAGTCATTCTATCCAGCGGCGTCTACGATCTCGAAGTTGCTTATCACGAGAGTTCAGACGGTTTGCGGTGGGCTATCGAGAAAGAGGCGGGCCTATCGAGAGAGGCCTTTCTGGCTCGCTCTGCTTTGCATTATGCGCCCGAAGTTCGGTCTGAGACGCTCTTGCTGCATGGAAAGCATGACGACCGTGCTCCGGTTGCCCATGCCGAACTCTTCTCAAAAGCTTTGTCCAATGCCGGAGTCCTGGCGACGCTTCACGTCTTTGAGTGTGGACATCGAATTCCAAGGAACGACATGCAGGGAGCTCTCAGGCCCTTCCTGCAAAGGGTGTTCAATCCTGTCGTGACGTACCACTAAGGCAGCATGACAGCTTCGGGCAGCGGGAAAGTGACGAAAACCTAAAAGAGATTAAGCCCAAACCCGCCTCTTGAAGGAGGAGAAAAATGAAACGCATCGAGATGGAGGTGAGCGGCGGCTGCCAGTGCGGTGCCGTGCGCTACCACGCAACCGCTATGTTTGACAATTCGCATCTCTGCCATTGCCGCATGTGCCAGAAAGCCTCGGGCAACATCTTTGCCGCGCTTGTCGCCGCGCCCGATGATGCGCTCAGCTGGACACGCGGCAAGCCGAGCGTCTGGAAGAGCTCGGAGCTTGTCGAGCGCGGCTTTTGCGCCAATTGCGGCACGCCATTGTTCTTCCACCACCTCGAAAACGGCCGCACCAACCTGATGATCGGTTCGCTTGACGATCCGCATGCCTTTTCGCCGCTTGCCAATACCTGCACCGAGAACATGGTGGCCTGGTTCGATACGATCACGGGCATAGAAAATACCGGTGCGACTGAAAACAACGGCGCCGACTGGGCCGCGGCGATCAAGGAGAGCAGCAACCAGCACCCCGATCACGATACCACCTCATGGGCGGTGAGGGGGCGTGATGGCTAAGTCCTATTCCGGCGGTTGCCAGTGCGGCGCTGGTCTGTTGTTGGTGCGAACCGGACAGCCGCCGGGCCACCCCGGCGGCCAACTACAGCGATATATTATTCCGCCGCGATCCGTGTGACGCCGTTGGCCTGGACGATCTTCTCCAGCAGCGCGAGCTCTTCCTGGGAAAGATCCGTCAGCGGCGGGCGCACGGGGCCGGGGTTCTGCCCGAGGACGCGAAGGCCGGCCTTGATGATCGAGACGGCGTATCCCTTCTTGCGGTTGCGCAAGGCGACGAAGGGAAAGAAGAAGCCTTTCAGGATCTCGTCGACAGTCGCCTGATCGCCGGTGCGCAAGGCGCCGTAAAAGCGCTGGGCGAGGGCGGGGACGAAGTTGAAAACGGCCGATGAATAGGTCGTCACGCCTGCGGCAAAATAGGCCTGGGCGTAAACCTCATGGGTCGGCATGCCGCCGACATAGACGAGACGGTCACCAAGCAGGGTGGTAATCTCGATCACCTTGTCGACATCGCCGACGCCGTCCTTGAAGCCGATCAGGTTCGGGCATTCCTCCGCCAGGCGCGCGATGCTGTCGGCCGAAAGAATGGCGTTGTCGCGGTTATAGACGATGACGCCGATGCCGACTGATTGGCAGACCGCCTTGACATGGGCGATGAGACCGGCCTGTTCGGCAAACATCAGATAGGGCGGCAACAGCAGCAGTCCGTCGGCGCCGGCTTTCTCGGCCGCGACGGCGATCTCGATGGCGAGTGACGTACCATAGCCGGTTCCCGAAATGATCGGCGTCTCGCCGGCCGACGCCTTGGCGGCCCGGACAACCTGCGGAATCTCGGCCGGATTGAGAGAGAAGAACTCCCCGGTGCCGCCGGCGGCAAACAGCGCAGCAGCGTCATAACCGGAAAGCCACTCGACATGACGGCGGTACTTGGCTTCGTCAAATTTGAGTTGATCGTCGAAATGGGTCACCGGAAACGACAGGAGACCACTACCGACGGCCTTCTTCAATTCAATCGGGTTCATCATGAAGTCCTATTTCTTAGGTGTTGAAAACCGGGTCACTCGCTGTCGAGCACTTGCAGAAGTGCAGCGATATAGCCGTAGCAGAAGGCAAATGCGGTGGCGGTTGGGTCCTTGCCGCTGACGGTCGGCACATGGTCGGGCATCAGCATGTATTTGAAGCCCACCTCCTTGTAGATCCTGGCCGAACGGACCATGTCCATGTCGCCTTCCTCAGGGAAGGTCTCCATGAAGGACAGCTTGCCGCCGCGAATGTTGCGGAAGTGAACATTGAAGATCTTGCCGCGCTGGCCGAACCAGCGGATGACATCGTCGATCTCCTTGCCGGGATTTTCCAGCATTTCGCCGATCGAGCCCTGGCAGAAATTGAGGCCATGATAGGGGTTTTCGCGCATCAACACGAATTTCTTCAGGCCTTCTACCGTGCCCAGCACCCGCGTGACGCCGCGATAGCCCGGCGGCGTATAGGGATCGTGCGGATGGCAGGCGACCCGGACGCGGTTGCTTGCAGCGACAGGAACGACGCGTTCCAGGAAATAATCGATCCGCTCCCAGTTCTCGTCTTCGGAAAGCACGCCGGCAAGGCCGGGCTCGGCCTGCTGATCCGTCTTGTCCCAGCGGAAGCTGGCATTCAGCGATCCGCCGCGTCCCGGCTCATCCGGCGTGCGGGGAATGCCGATCAGGTTGAGATTGTACTTCACCGCAGGAATGCCGGCCGCCGCAACATTCTCGATCAGCTTGCAGACGGCGTCGATCTGTCTGTCGCGCTCGGGGCCGGCAAGCAGGATATCGGGATAGGAAGCCTTCTCGATCGGCTGCGAGGGCAGCGGCAATTGAATCATGTCGAGGATCAGGCCGAAGCTTTCGACCTTGTCGCGATGGCGCTCGAGGTCGGACAGCGTCCAGCTGCTCGGCTTTCCCGGCGGGTCGGCATTGATATGCTTCACACCCAGTTGCGCGAAGATACGATAATCGTCGTCATCCCGCGCGGCGACCTGTGTTCCCAGATACATTTGAGTCTCTTTCGAAATTACATAATGTCATATGACATAATATGAATTTTGAAGAGTGTCGAGCCCTATTGCTGCTCGGCGAGCATGCGGTAGCGGCGTTGGCTGGCCAGCATGTGGGCGCGCATTGCCTGGCGGGCGCGTTCGGGATCCTGATCGGCGATTGCCGACAGGATTTCGACATGTTCGGCATAAACCTTCTGAAGATAGCTGCGGTCATTGGCCTCGGGGAGTGTCGGAAACTGGCCGCGGGGGATGGCTCTGGGGCCGAAATGGCGCAGGACATCGACATAGAATCGGTTGTTCGTGGCGGCGGCAATCGCCATGTGGAAGGCGTAATCCGCTTCCACGGTTTGCTGTCCGGTTTCAATCAGGTGCGCCATTCTGCGGTTGGCCTCACGAATTGCCGCCTCCTGCTCGGCGGTGCGGCGATAGGCGGCAATTGCCGCCGCTTCACCCTCGGCCGCCATACGAAACTCCAGCAACTCCAGGGTTTCCGGAATGCTTTTGATTTCCACCGGCGTCAGCGGCAGGACCGAATGCGCCTTCGGATCCGCGACAAAAACGCCTTTGCCCTGGATCGGCTTGACGAAGCCTGCCGACCTCAGATCGGCTATCGCCTCACGCACCACGGTGCGGCTGACGCCGAATGTCGCTTCAAGCTGCGGCTCGGTCGGCAGTTGATCGCCGACACGCAGCGTCCCCGTCTCAATTTGCGCCCGCAGCTGATCGATGACCTGTTGCGCCAGTCTTTGCCGGCCACCGCCGAATGTTGTCATTGTCCGTTCCCCCAATCCCTTTGCATCAAGTCTCCCGCTCGGGTCTTGCAAATCATATCAGACTTCGATAAATCATAATACGACATACGGGCGACATAATATGTCTTTTATAGTAGTCTAGGGAGGACTTACAATGAAGCATTTTTCTAAGGGCTTGTTCGTCGGCGCCGTCATCGGCGCCCTGACGATCGCTGCACCGCTCTCGCAGGCTGCCACCCCACAGGACCAGCTGGTTGTCGGCACCTCACTGGCGCAGGTTTTGTCGCTGGATCCGCAGCAGGCGACCGAAGGCAAAGCGGTCGAGATCATGTCGAATCTTTACGATCGGCTCGTCGCCAGCACAGCTGATGGTAAGATTCTTCCGCAGCTGGCGGAAAGCTGGAAGGTTGACGACAAGGGCATCACGTTTACGCTGCGCAAGGCCAATTTCGCCTCCGGTAACCCGGTAACCTCCAAGGATGTCGTCTACTCGCTGGCGCGGCTCCTGAAGATGGATCAGGCCGCCGCCGCCAACCTCAAGCGCGTCGGCTACGACAAGGACAATGTCGAAAAGCTCGTCAAGGCCGTCGACGACCAGACGGTGCGGATCGATCTCTCCGACCAGGTGACGGCGGAGCTTCTGCTCTACCGGCTGACGACGACCACCACCAGCGTGGTCGACAGCGTCGAGGTCGAGAGCCACGCCGTTGATAATGACTACGGAAACGCCTGGATGCGAACCCATTCGGCCGGCTCCGGTCCGTTCACCCTCAATCGCTGGTCTCCGAACGAACTGGTGATTCTCGATGCCAACAAGGACTATATGGCCGGTGCGCCGAAGATGCGTCGTGTCATCGTCCGGCATGTGCCTGAAAGCCAGGTCGAGCGGCTGATGCTCGAACGCGGCGATATCGATATTGCCAGCGCCCTGACCGCCTCGGATCTCGCGACGTTCCAGAGCAAGAAGGGCTTTGCCATCCAGCGTATTCCGACGGGCGGTTTCTATGTGCTGTCGATGAATGCCGGCAACAAATACCTCGCCAACCCGAAGGTTCGCGAAGCCATTGCCTACGGCATCGACTATAAGGGCATCGAAAAGACCATCATGGGTCCTTACGGCCGGGCCAGAAACGTTCCCGTTCCGGAGAATTTCGAATATGCCATCCCGAACCCCGATTGGCATCTCGACGTCGAAAAGTCCAAGCAACTGCTGAGCGAGGCAGGCTTCAAGGACGGCTTCTCGCTTTCGCTGAAGACCATCGCGCAAACGCCGCGCATCGATCTTGCCACCGCCATCCAGGCATCGCTTGCCCAGGTCGGCATCAAGATCGACATCCAGCAGGGCAACGGCTCCGAAATCATCGCCGCCCATCGCGCCAGGGATTTTGATCTGCTGATCCCGCAGACCAGCGCCTATATGCCGAACGTGCTCGGCTCGATGGAGCAGTTTTCCTCCAATCCCGACAACTCGAAGGAAGCCAACAATGCCGGCAATTTCGTCTGGCGCTCGGCCTGGGACATTCCGGAACTCACGGCCCTGACCGCGAAAGCATCGATGGAGCCGGACGCCAAGAAGCGCGGCGAACTCTACGTTCAGATGCAGAAGATGTTTGTCGAACAGAAGCCGGCGGTGCTTCCGCTCTTCGAGCGCTTTGAGCCGATCGTCCTGTCCAGCAAGGTCGAGGGATATGTGGGGCATCCGTCTCAGTTAACGCGTCTCGAGAACGTGACCAAGGTCGAAACCCAGTAATACTTCCCAGGACAGCCGATCATGAAGGAACTCTCCGTAGCCGAATTTGGCCGACGCCTGGCGCATTTGCTGGTCAGCCTGTTCATCCTCTTATGTGTGACCTTCGTGATCGGCCGCGTCTTGCCCACCGATCCGGTCGGCGCGATTGTCGGCGAGCTCGCCGATCCCGCCGCCTATGCGGCGATGCGGGCGCGCCTAGGGCTCGATCTGCCGATCTACCAGCAGTTTTTCCTCTATCTGAACGGCCTGGCGCATGGTGATTTCGGCACGGCCGTCCTCACCGGCAATCCCGTCTCTTCGGACCTTGCCCAGGCGTTTCCGGCGACGTTCGAACTTGCGACGCTGGCGGTGATCATTTCGACCTTCGTCGGTGTCCCGCTCGGGCTCGTCGCGGCGCTGTTTCGCGACAGCTTCATCGACAAGACGGCCCGGGTGGTCGCGCTCGTCGGTCATTCGATCCCGGTTTTCTGGTTCGGCATCGTCGGCCTCGTCATCTTCTATGCCGGCCTCAACTGGGTCGGCGGGCCGGGCAGGATCGATGTGTTTTACGAAGGCCTCGTCACACCGCGCACCGGCTTGTTGTTGGTCGACAGCCTGCTGCAGGGCGAGACCGAAATCTTCTGGAATGCGCTCGGCCATATCATTCTGCCGGCCGTCATCCTCGCCTATGCGGCGATGGCCTACATCACGCGCATGACACGCAGCTTCACCCTGGAGCAGTTGAGTCAGGATTATGTCATTGCGGCCCGAGCCAAGGGTGTGAGCCCGCTCGGCACGATCTGGCACCACGTCCTGCCGAACATTGCGGTGCAGCTGATCACCATCCTTGCCATTTCCTATGGCGGTCTGCTCGAGGGCGCTGTCGTGACCGAGATCGTTTTCTCCTGGCCGGGCATTGGCCAGTACATGACGAACGCGCTGATGATCGGCGACATGAACGCCATCGTCGCCGGCACCATCATTGTGGGATTCATTTTCATGTTGTTGAACTTCCTGGCCGACGTCGCTTACGCCGTCTTTGATCCGCGTATGCGGGAGGCGGCCCGATGAGCGATGTCATCCGCAGCGAGATTCAGATCCGCCCTCCAAGCGTGTTGACCCGTATCGCGGCGTCGTTTGCGCGCGCCGGCCGCAAATTGGCGGCCGAGCCGCTTGGTCTTGGAGGCTTCGTCATCCTCGGTCTGCTTTGCCTGATCGCGATCTTCGCGCCGCTCCTGGCGCCCTACGATCCGGCGATACAGGCGCTTGGCGATGCCTTGCAGCCGCCGAGCCTCGCGCATCTGGCAGGCACGGACGAATTCGGCCGGGATATCCTGAGCCGCCTCATCTTCGGCACGCGCATCACCATCCAGACCGTGCTTTCGATCTCCTTGATCGTCGGCCCGATCGGCCTGTTGATCGGCGTTGTCGCCGGCTTCTTCGGCGGACGCATCGATGCGCTGCTGATGCGCGCCACCGATATCGTTCTGTCTTTCCCGTCGCTGATCCTGGCTCTGGCTTTTGCTGCGGCACTCGGCGCCGGCTTGACCACGGCAATCATCGCGATCTCGCTGACCGCATGGCCGCCGATTGCCCGGCTCGCGCGCGCCGAGGCGCTTGTCGTCAGAAACGCCGACTATGTGGTCGCCGCCCGTCTTTATGGCGCCTCGCCGATCCGCATTCTTCTCCTCTATATCGCGCCGATGTGCGTCCCGTCGGTCATCGTTCGTCTGACGCTCAACATGGCGGGTATCATTCTGACGGCAGCGTCACTTGGCTTCCTCGGCCTTGGCGCCCAGCCGCCGGCGCCGGAATGGGGCGCGATGATCTCCAGCGGCCGCAAGTTCATGCTGGATTATTGGTGGGTTGCCGTGATGCCGGGTATCGCCATCCTCCTCACCAGCCTTGCCTTCAACATCGCCGGAGATGCTCTGCGCGACATTCTGGATCCCCGCCATGCAAGATCGTGATCTGCAGCCCGTTCTTTCCGTCGAAGGATTGAGCGTCCGTTTCGGCCGAGGCGCCGTGCCTGCCGTCTCCAACGTCAGTTTCGACGTCGGGCGCGAACGCGTCGGGATCGTCGGAGAATCCGGTTCCGGCAAATCGACGACCGGTCGCGCCATCATGCGTCTTCTGCCGCCGGCCGCGGTGGTCTCGGCCGAACGCCTGGATCTCGCCGGCAGTTCGTTGCTGTCGAAGTCCGAACGTCAGATGGGCGCGCTGCGCGGCAAGGACATCGCGCTGATCATGCAGGATCCGCGCTATTCGCTGAACCCGGTGCTTTCGATCGGCAAACAGATCGCCGAAGCCGCCCGCCTTCACCTCGGTCTTCACAAGAAACAGGGGCATGAGGCTGCCCGCGCCATGCTGGAGCGCGTGCGCATCAGCGATGCGGAGCGGGTCATGGCGCTTTATCCGCATCAGATATCGGGCGGCATGGGCCAGCGTGTGATGATCGCCATGATGCTGCTGGCGCGGCCGAAGCTTGTCATCGCCGACGAGCCGACCTCGGCGCTTGACGTCAGCGTCCGCAAGGACGTGCTGCTGTTGCTCGATGAGCTGGTGCGCGAGAACAATTCCGGACTGCTGCTGATCAGCCACGACATTCGCATGGTGGCAGCCTTTTGCGAGCGCATCATCGTCATGTATGCCGGCCGGATCGTCGAGACCCTGACTCGTCTCGAAGACGCCCGCCATCCCTATACTCGCGGGCTGATCGCGGCGCTGCCCGACCCCAGGAACCCGGTTCGCCGCCTTGCGGTTCTCGACAGGACGAAACTCGATCTGGAGACGGCGCAATGATCAATGTGCGTGACCTCGATGTCGTCTTTGCCTCCGGCAAATCAAGCAACCATGTCGTCAGGGGCATCAGTTTTCAGGTCAACCAGGGGGAGACCCTTGGCATTGTCGGTGAATCCGGATGCGGCAAGTCGACGGTGCTGCGTTGCCTCGCCGGCATGGAGTCCGGCTGGACCGGTCACATCGAGCTTGGCGGCAAACCGATCGGCAAGAAGCGCTCTCGCGAGGAGCTGAAATTTGCCCAGATGGTGTTTCAGGACCCATACGGATCCCTGCATCCGCGCCATCGTATCGGCACCGCCTTGGCCGAGCCGCTGCGCGCCATGCGCCATTCCGATATCTGGTCGAAGGTCGAGAGGGCGTTGATCCAGGTGGGTTTGCCGGCGAGCTTCGCAAACCGTTTTCCGCATGAGCTTTCCGGCGGCCAGCGGCAGCGGGTGGCAATCGCCCGGGCCCTGATCCTGTCGCCGCCCATCCTGTTGCTCGACGAGCCGACATCGGCGCTCGATGTCTCGGTCCAGGCGGAGATCCTCAACCTGCTTGCCGATCAGCGAGAGGAAAAGGGCCTGACCTATCTGCTTGTCAGTCACGACCTCGCGGTCATCGGCCATATGTGCGACCGGGTGCTGATCATGAAGAATGGTTGCTTCGTCGACGAACTCACCAAAGCGGATCTGCAGGCCGGCACGACGCATGATGCCTATGCGCGAGAACTGTTCGAAGCGAGCTTTATCGAGGCTTGATATCCTCGAACGTGGTGGGGTTCAGCGATGCACTGTTGCGACATGGACGCGGTTGACCGCTGCGACGCTGCCCCTTTCGACGAGATGGCAGGCAAGCTCGACCCGCCGTCGTGGGGCCGCAAGGCCGAGCATCATGTCGCGCAGCAGATCGAGCGCGGTGGCGCCGAGTTCGCGCATGGGAATATGCACCGTCGACAGCGGCGGATTGAGAAAGGCCGACTGCGGCAAGTCGTCTATGCCCATCACCGAGATGTCCTGCGGGACGGCATAACCCATGGCCTGCAATCCGCGCACGGCACCATTGGCCAGACTGTCGCCCGCCGTCAGGATGGCGGTGAAGGTGAGGCCTTTTTCGCGGATAAGACGGGTGACCGCCTCGGCGCCGAGTTCCGGCAGCCAGTCGTCGACCTCGAGCACCAGATCGGCATCGGCCGTCAGCCCATGATGCTGCAGGGCGTCGCGCCAGCCCTCGAGGCGCCGCTCGATCGTCCGCCGCCCCGGCCTCAGCATGAACAGGATACGTTGATGTCCCGCCTTGATCAGCCGCTCGGCGGCGATGAAGGCGGCCGATCGGTTACAGGGCGTAACACTCGAAAGCCGCATATAGGGATCGTCGCTGTTGACGAGCACGACGGGCTTTCCGAGATCGGCGGCCGCCGCCAGCATCTCCTCCTCGTCGACGGTCAGGATCAGCATGCCGCCAAAACTCGGATCGTCACGCATCTCGGCGACGACCCGGGCTTCGTCCCCCTTGTCGGCGATGGGGCGCATCGCTAGTTCGATGCCGAGAGCGGCTGCGCGCGCATTCAATCCTTCGAGCACATAGAGCGTGAACTGGTTGCGGACATAGTCGATCATCGCCGCGCCGGAGGCGACGAGCATGACCTTCTTGCCGGCAACGCTCGCCGGCAGGGCGTAGCTGACCGCACTCGCCGTTTCCAGCACCAGCTTGCGAATCTCCGGCCTGACGCCCTTTTCGCCAGCCAGCGCACGCGACACCGTGCTGATCGAGACACCGCATCTGGCGGCAATGTCGTCGAGGCGCGTGCGCCTGCCTTTTTTCTCTTCCGCCGCCATGTCCTCTCCTCGCTCCCGACTACTATGCAAAAATCTTTCAGATTGCGCAAATGGAATGCCTATGCACAATTGTTGCCTGAGGAGTCCGCGACAAGCGGCAGAGCAGGGAGGCTTTGAAATGTGGCTAGGCGGCCAGTCCATGCGTCGGCGTTTTACCCGGCGTCCCAAGGCTTGAGCATGATGCCGAAAAGTGTGAGCGGTTTTCGTGCGACATCATGCTCCAACTGTTCTGGGGCGGGCTGAAATATGACCATTGAGCAGCAATCCCATTTCCGCCGCGCAACGGCGAAGGATAGCCCGATCGTCTACTGGCAGCTCGCCAACCTGTGGCAGGAGCGCTATGACGTCGCCGACCGTCCGATGGACGGCAACATGGATCCGTTTTTCTTCGTCACCAAGACGAAGAATTTCATCCCGCATGAATATCCCTGCCGCACCGAATTCAAGAAATCCTTCTCCGGCCGGCGGCCGCAGCCGGCTGCCGAGTTCGACGCTGTCCGCTGGTGGCTTCCCTTTGCCTCCCCGCGTGTCGATCTCTCCGGCTTCTGGTTTCGCCCCACGCGCATCGGCTGCTGGGCGCGCACCTTCCTCGATGCCCGCTCAGTGGGACCCGCGACGCTGCGCCTGTCGACCTGCGGCGGTGCGATCCTCTTCGTCAATGGCCGCGAGCAGGGCTTCATGGCGCCTTATCAGCGCAATCTTGAAGCCCAGCAGCTCTTCGAGATCGAACTGGCGGCCGGCCCCAACGAGATCCGCGTCTATTTCGACGATCTCGCCGAGCGCGACGCGCGTTTCTATTTCCAGCTGGATTATGTCGAAGGACCGGAAGTTGAAGCCGCCGTGCCCGTTCCCATCGCCGCCGGCGACGCGGATGCGCTGGAGGTCATCCTCGAGGGCATGCGCTTCGACCGCACCGCCTATCTCGGCGAAGATGTCACGATCCTCTTCCCCGTGCCGCTGCCGGTGGCGCTGAGCTGCCATGTCGAGATCGAAGGCGACTTCATGTCGATCGAGCGCTTCGACTATGATTTCGAGCTGGAAGCGGGAGCAACCAAGCTGGAACTCGGAACCTCGGCTGATATGCCCGCCGATTTCCGCCATTTCCGCATCACCTTCAAAACAGGCGAGCTCTCGCTCGGCCGAACGCTCGGCGTCGAGATCTGTCATCCCCAACGCCAGGGGGAAGCGCCCGCCGCTCTGGAGGACCGCGTCGCCGAGGCGCTGGCCGAGGTCGCCGCCCATTCCGAACCCGATACGGTCTGTGCTTTCGCGCGTCTTGCGCAGGGGCAGGGCGGCGAGGAAACCGAGGCGATGATCTCGGCCATGCTGCCGGTCATCGAGGATTGCCACGACTGCGCCGATTTCGTGCTGGTGCCGCTGCTCTTTGCCTATACGCGCTGGAGCGATCTGCTGTCACCGGAGCTGCGCGACAGGATCGAGCAGGCCGTCCTCCACTACCGCTATTGGATGGACGAACCGGGCAACGACGTTCAGTGGTATTTTTCGGAAAACCACGCGCTTCTCTTTCATACGGCCGCCTATCTCGGCGGCAGGCTTTTCCCCGATGCCCTCTTCGTCCGTTCGGGCCGCACCGGTGCTGAGCAGATGAAGATCGGCGAAGAGCGTGTTCGCGCCTGGCTCGATCATTTCGAGCGCTGGGAAATGGCCGAGTGGAATTCCGTTCCCTATTTCCCGATCGATTTCAAGGGGTTGACGGCGCTGGCCGCCTGTGCGCCGGATGAGACGATCCGCAACCGGGCGAGTGCCAGCATCGTCCGCCTGATGGAGATCGTCGCCCGCTCCGCCCATCACGGCATGCTGACCGGCAGCCAGGGCCGTTCTTACGAACATACGCTGCGCCCCGGCCGCTCGGTCGAACTCTCCGGCATCGCCCGGCTGCTCTGGGGCCGTGGCTGGTACGGCCGGCGTGTCCACGCTTTGCCGCAGCTTGCCGTCTGCATTCGCGATCATGGCCTGCGTTTTCCAGAAGCGCTTGCGGCGATTGCAGCGCACCAGTCCGACGACGCGCAGGAATGGACCTTTTCCCAGGGCGAGAACCGTTTCGCCGCTCTCTACCACTATAAGACCCGCGACACCGCGCTTGGCACCATCGCCCATTATCGTCCCGGCGCCTGGGGCTACCAGGAGACGGTGCTGCATCTGCGCTTGGGCGACCGGCCGGAAGCGCAGATCTGGATCAATCATCCCGGCGAAACCATCCAGTTCGGCTACGGCCGGCCGAGCTTCTGGGGTGGCTGCGGAACGCTGCCGCGCGTCCATCAGTATCGCGATCTGGCGATCCTCGATTTCGAGATCCATGAGGGCCAGCCGGATTTCACCCATGCCTGGTTCCCGCTCGAGGCCTTCGACGACACGGTGGTCGACGGCAATCTGGCGCTCGCCCGCGCAGGCAACGGGATTGCGATGCTGATCGGCAACGGAGCACTGGAGCCGGTAAAGCAAGGGCCGACGACGGATATCGAGCTGCGGCTGGCTGGCCGCAAGGGCCGCTGGATTGTCCGTCTCTCCGATGTCGGGCGCGAGGGTAGCCTTGACGGCATGCAGGCGCGTTTCGCCGCGCTCTCGGCGCGGCGAGACGACGAGGGTGCATTGATCGTTATCGATCCGGATTATGGCCGGGTCGTTTTCGAAGAGGACGGTACCGTGCGCGCCGAAGGCCGCATTCTTCGCCCGACGGACTGGTCGGTGCGGGGAGACGCGGTACATCTGAAGATACCGGGCAGGCAGCCTCGGCGCGCGGCCTCGTAGACGACGTGTCCGGCAGGTGGAGGACCGGCCGGACGCAGGAATTGATCGGTCAAGAGGAGGAGAAAATGACCAGAATGAAATCGATCGGCGCGGCTTTTGCTGCGGTTCTCTTGAGTTCCGTTGCCGCCCATGCCGGTGACGTGCGCATCATGTGGTATTCTGACGGCGGCGAAGGCGAGGTAATCAAGGACCTGCTCTCGCGCTTCTCCAAGGCCAATCCCGACGTCAACGTCATCCTCGACGAGGTCTCCTACGACGTCGTCAAGGAACAGCTGCCGGTGCAGCTCGAAGCCGGGCAGGGGCCGGATATCGCCCGCCTCACCAATCTGAAGGCGCCGGCGCAGCATTGGCTCGATCTTCGGCCCTATCTCACCGACGCGAAATACTGGGACGACAATTTCGGCGCCCAGGCCGACTGGATGCGTCCGGACGGCTCGAATGCCATCACCGGCTTTATGACGCAGCTGACGCTGACCGGCGGCTTCGTCAACAAGACGCTGTTCGAGCAGGCCGGCGTCGAGATCCCCGGCCCGAAAGCCACCTGGGACGACTGGGCGGCGGCCGCCAAGAAGGTCGCCGACAGCCAGAAGGTCTTCGCCATGGCGATCGACCGCTCCGGCCACCGGGTCTCCGGCCCGAACATCTCCTACGGCGCCAATTACATCGCCGCCGACGGCAAGCCGGCGCCGATCGATCAGGGCGCCAAGGACTTCCTCAGCCGCTTCGTCAAGTGGAACGAGGACGGCACCATCAACAAGGATGTCTGGGTCAGTGCTGCCGGCACCACCTACCGCTCCGCCGCCGAGGACTTCATCAATGGCGGCCTTGCCTATCTTTATTCGGGCAGCTGGCAGGTTTCGGGCTTCGCCCAGAAGATTGGCGACAATTTCGACTGGGTGATGGCGGGCAGCCCCTGCGGTTCGGTCGCTTGCTCCGGCATGCAGGGCGGCGCAGGTCTGGTTGCCGTCAAATACACCAAGAACCCGAAGGACGTCGCCAAGGTGATGGATTACCTGGCAGGTGCAGACGTGCAGAAGGAATTTGCCGAACGCAGTCTGTTCATTCCGGCGCATAAGGGCGTTGCCGCCGGCCAGATGGACTTCAAGACCGACAATCCGCATGTGCAGGCGGCGCTGAAGGCCTTCGTCGAAGCGGCTGGCCAGACGGCGCCACCTGCCATGAAGCTGCCGGGCTGGAAGTGGTCGGACGCCTATTACAGCGCCATCGTCGCCCGCATCAGCCAGGTGATCGCCGGCGAAATGAAGCTCGACGACGCCTATGCCCGCATCGACGAGGACATCAAGGCCAAGGTCGCCGGCAACTGACGGAAGAACAGATGACGGCGAAGACGGCTTCTTCTGAACCATCGGCAAGAACCGGTCTGCGGCAGGCGCTGCTTGCGCCTGTCCGGCTTGTCATGGGGCTCGTCGACATTCCCATGCGCGGCTGGCAGAAGCTGACCGGGCTGAACGGCATGGCGGGCGTCTTCCTGGCGCCCAACATGCTGATCTTCACCGTCTTCGTGCTGCTGCCGCTGGTGATCAACTTCATCTATTCGACGACGAGCGGCAGCGCTATCTTCCTGCAGAACAGGACCTATGTCGGCGCCGACCAGTACCGCATCCTCTTCGATTGCGGCAGCTATCTCGACCCTTCGACCTGCGCGGCCGACACCTTCTGGGCGGCCGTGCGCAACACCGCCGTCTTCGTCGTCTTTCAGGTGACCGTGATGCTGGTCGCGGCGCTCGCAACGGCGCTGATCCTCAACCGCGAGCTTTCCAATCGCGGCTTCTGGCGCGCCGTCTTCTTCTTCCCGGTGCTGCTGTCGCCAGTCGTCGTTGGCCTGATCTGGAAATGGATCCTGCAGCGCGAGGGCCTTTTGAACTATGCGCTAAGCCCCTTCGGCTTCGAGCCGTTTTCCTGGCTCAGCGATCGTTTCTGGGCCTTCTTCTTCGCCGTCTTCGTCTCGGTCTGGGCGCATATGGGCTTTTATGCGCTGATCCTGCTCGCCGGCCTGCAGGCGATCCCGCGGGATCTCTACGAGGCGGCGGCGATGGACAGCGCCCGTCCGACCCGCATCTTCCGGCGCATCACCCTGCCGCTTCTGATGCCGAACCTCATCGTCGTGCTGGTCTTGGCGCTGATCCGCGCCGTGCAGATCTTCGACGAGGTCTTCGTTTTGACCGGCGGCGGGCCGGGCACCAGCACCATGTACATCACCCAGTATATCTATGAGACCGGCTTTGCGAGTTCGCTGCGCAATCCGGGGCTGGCTTCCGCTGCCTCGATCCTGATGGGTTTCGTGCTCGTCATCCTCACGCTTGTCCAGCTCGGCGTCAGTAGCCGCAACGAGAAGAAGGGAGCGCGACAATGAGCGCTGTTTCTGCTTTTCTGCTCCGCCGCCGCGGCCGAGGCTGGCACTGGACGGATGTCGTCACCTGGATCTGGCTGATCTCAGGCGTCTTCCTGATGTTCGGCCCGGCCGTCTGGCTGGTCTTCTCCTCGTTCAAGACGCCGGCGGCCCTTGCCGAGTTCCCGCCTTCCTTCCTGCCCTATGTCACCGAACAGGCAGTGGTGCCGGGCTACGACAAGCCGTTGCCGCTCTATAATGTCGCAATGCCGGATGGCAGCACGCGTGTGCTCGCCGAAGTGCGCCGCATCGGCATCATCGGCCAGATGGTCGATCCGAAACAGCCGGGCGAAATCGTCAAGGCGAATATCAAGGACCGCACGCCGGTGCGCCAGGTCGAATTCGCCGGCGGCAACTACACCGAACCCTTCCAGCGCTTCGATTTCTTTCTATTCCTGCGCAACTCCGTCTTCGTCACCGTCGTGGCGACGGCCATTACGCTGCTCGTCAATTCCATGGCCGCTTTCGCGCTGTCGAAATACCAGTTCCCCGGCCGCACCGCCGTCATGCTGATGATCCTGGCAACACTGATGGTGCCGCTTTCGGTCATCGTCGTGCCGCTCTATTCGGTCATCGGCACGCTGAACCTCTTCGACAGCCTCTGGGGCGTCATTCTGCCGACGGTCGCCACCCCGACGGGCGTCTTCCTGCTCAGGCAATACATGCTGACGATCCCCGACGAATTGCTCGACGCTGCGCGCATGGATAAGGCCAGCGAATGGCAGATCTACTGGCGCATCATCCTGCCGCTGTCGGCGCCGGCACTGGCGGTGCTGGCGATCTTCTCGGTCGTCTGGCGCTGGAACGACTTCCTCTGGCCGTTGATCGTGCTCTCGCGCAAGGAACTCTATACGCTGCAGGTCGGCCTCAACGTCTATGCCGGCGAACTCAATGTGCAATGGCACTACATCCTCGCCATGACCGTCGTCTCGATGATCCCGGTCGTGCTGATCTTTGTCTTCCTGCAGCGCTTCATCACCACAGGCATCGCCGGCTCGGGGCTCAAATAGGCCAGCTATAATTTGAACAGGAGAGTGCATGAGCGGGCTCGAGCTCAGGAACATCGTCAAGAATTTCGGCGCCGTCGAGGTCATTCGCGATGTCTCGCTGCATGTCAATGACGGCGAGTTCGTCGCTTTCGTCGGCCCTTCCGGTTGCGGGAAATCGACGCTGCTGCGCCTCATCGCCGGCCTCGATAAGCCCACCGGCGGCAGCATCGCCATCGATGGCAAGGATGTCACCGCTATCAGCGCCGCCGATCGCGGCTTGGCCATGGTCTTCCAGTCCTATGCGCTCTATCCGCATATGAGTGTCAGGGAAAACCTCGCCTTCGGTCTCGAGAACACCAAGGTGGCGAAAGCCGAGATCGAAGCGCGCATCACCGACGCTGCGCGCATGTTGGAGATCGAGCCCTTCCTGCAGCGCCGTCCGGGCCAGCTCTCCGGCGGCCAGCGCCAGCGCGTCGCGATCGGCCGCGCCATCGTGCGGCGGCCGGATGCCTTCTTGCTTGACGAGCCGCTATCCAATCTCGACGCCGAACTCAGGGTCACCATGCGGGCCGAACTGGCGGCCCTTCACGCCCGCCTGAAGGCGACGATGATCTATGTCACCCACGATCAGGTCGAGGCGATGACGCTGGCCGACCGCATCGTCGTCTTGAGAAGCGGCAGGGTCGAGCAGGTGGGAACGCCGCTGGAACTCTATAACAACCCGGCCAATCGTTTCGTCGCCGGCTTCATCGGCGCGCCGCACATGAATTTCCTCGAAGGTGCGATTGTCGGTCACCAGGGCGGTTTCGCTGAGGTCGAAACCGTTGGTGGCCATCGTCTCTCGGTGATTGCCAAGGAGGCACGCCCGACGGGCGAAAGGGTCAGCATCGGCATCCGCCCGCAACACATCACCCTGGCCGATGCGGCCTCAACGAGCAGACTGGACACCCGCGTCACCCTTGTCGAGGAACTGGGCTCGGAGACCGTCGTCCACGCCGACGCAGGCGGGAAGAAGCTGATTGCGGTCTTTGCCGGCCAGCAGCGGATGAAGTCGGGTGACAGCCTGCCGCTGCATCTCGATCCCCATGTGCTGCACCTCTTCGGCGAGGACGGGCGGCGCCTGTCCTGATAGGCCGCGAGAGCTGGTCTCGCGCTCGCGCAGACAAACGACGCCGTCCCCATCATCCTGCGACATCGGCGCAGGCAAGCCAGCCGTCCGACGCTGACGTCGGGACGATGGGGCAAGGTCAGGGATCCATGCCCGGCGGATCCGGCATGATGCCCGACGGAATGATGGGGCGGAGCATGATGATGCCGTCCGGTATGATGGACGGCATGCCGATGATGGCGATGCGCGGACACATGATGAAGATCATGTTCGCGGTCGCCGACGCCGACGGAGACGGCGCGCTGTCCTTCGAGGAGGTGACGGCGATCCACAAGCGCATATTCGACAGCGTGGACGCGAACAAGGACGGCAAGGTCACGACCGACGAATTGCAGGCGTTCATGCGGCCGTAGCGGGGCCTGGGATCCAGCCTCGGCTCTGCGAATAGTCGCGGAGCCGCCGAGGATATGATAGGATCGCAATGCATTGACCACGGGAGGGGTAAATGCGCCGAGTCCTTCTGTGTCTGATCCTTTGCGCGCAATCCGCATCGACGGCGGCGGCGTCCGAGCTCGCCATTTTCCACACCGCTTCGTTCGGCGGCAGCCGGTCGGTCAGCCTCAGTCTGGCAGAGGGCGGTCCCGCGCGCGATCGCGCCTTTGATTTCGATGTCGTCATCACGTTGTCGGAATTCGACGGCGACGGGACGGTGCTCTATCGGGACGGGGGAAGACACCAGGCGAGCGTGCGCTGCGTTGCGCCCGCCATGGTGCGGATCAATTCCGCCGACTATGTGATCGACCTGTCGACGCGGCCGGGAACCGACTGGAAGCACGATCTCTGGGCGGCGCTCTGCACCGCTCCGGTTTCCTGAGCGGCAGCTTAGCGTGGCTTGATTGATCGAGGCGTCAGACCTTCCGGGGACGAACCTCCATAAACACGTATGGGGCGGCGGTTCCCGAGGGGATCGCATAGACGTCATAGACCGCGGCCAGATCGACACCCATTCCCAATGAGCCGGACGGCATCCCCGGCACGGCCAGTCCTCGGACCGGCGGCCGCTCTCGGAGCAGGCGCTGCACGGCCTCGAGCGGAACATGTCCCTCAAGGTAGTATTCCTCGACGACGGCGGTGTGGCACCCCTCCAAGTCGGCAGGTACGCCCAGCCGTGCCTTGACCGCGCCAAGGTCGTCGGTGTCGCGGGCGTCGACGGAAAATCCTGCCGCGGCCATCGCCTTCGACCATTCATGACAGCAGCCGCAGTTCGGATCCTTGTAGACGGTCATCTTCGCCGGGGCGGCGCGGGCTCCTGCGCCAAGGAAAGCCAAGGCTGATGCCGCCAGCGCGATGAAGCTTCTCCTGTGCATCGTCTCCACTCCTCGATGTCCCGCCGCCCAGACCCGTCCGGGCGGCGGGAGGTGGCTATTTTACTTCGGTGACGGTCAACTTGCCATTCACGCGTTCGGCAACGAACTCGATGTTCGAACCTTCCTTCAGTCTTTCGAGCAGAGCCGGGTCTTCGACCCGGAAGACCATCGTCATCGCCGGCATGTCGAGGTTCTTCAGGTCCTCATGCTTGATGGTGACCTTCTTTGCCTTTGTGTCGACCTTGTTGACGATACCCTTGGTGAATTCCTCAGCGAACGCACCGAAGGCCGCACTGGCGGAAAGCAGGGTGGCGAGGCCGATTTTGATTATTGCGGTTTTCATGCTTGTGGCTCCTTTTTGCGGGTTACTTGCCAGCGACGGTGACGTCGCCGTGCATACCGGCCTCGTAGTGGCCGGGGATCAGGCAGGCGAACTTGAACTCGCCGTCGGTGGTGAACTTCCAGACGATCTCGCCGGATTGGCCAGCCGGAAGACGGATGGAGTTGGCGTCGGCATGTTCCATTTCCGGGAACTTCTCCATGACCTTCTTGTGCTCCAGGATCTTGTCTTCCTGATCGAGCACGAATTCGTGGTCGACGGTTCCGGCGTTCTTGATCGCGATCTTGACCGTCTGCCCTTTGCGGACGTTGAAGACGGCGGGGGTGAACAACATTTTCCCGTCGTCGGTTTCCTTCATCGTGACGCGGATGGTCTGTGTCGCCTTGGCCTTGTCGCCGGGTTCTCCGATGGCCATCTTCTCGCCGTGGCCACCGGCGTGGTTGCCTGAGGCAAGTGCTGGTGACGCGATTGCTGCGAAGGCCAGTGCCATGAGATAATTCTTCATCCGTAATTCCCTTTCGATGTTGAGATTGGACCTCAGCCGTTTGTCGGCTTCGGCGTGATTTGCGTTTCCGCGTCTTTGGCCTTGGTCGCGTCCGGAAGTTCTCCGGTCCACTCCCAGGCCTGCGTTCCGGGCGGGTTTTCGTACCAGCCGGGATCTGAGTAATCGTCTGCCGAGATCCCCTCGCGGACCTTGACGACCGAGAACATGCCCCCCATTTCGATCGGACCATGCGGTCCCCAGCCGGTCATCATCGGAACGGTGTTCTCGGGGATGGGCATTTCCATTTCGCCCATGTCGGCCATGCCCTTGGTGCCCATGGGCATGTATTCCGGCTGCAGCTTCCTGATCTTTTCGGCGACCTTCGACTTGTCCGCACCGATGAAGGTTGGAATGTCGTGACCCATGGCGTTCATCGTGTGGTGCGACTTGTGGCAGTGGATCGCCCAGTCGCCGAGATACTTGGCGTCGAACTCGTAGGCACGCATCGCGCCTACGGGGATGTCGATGCTCACCTCCGGCCACCGCGCTTCCGGCCGCACCCAGCCACCGTCGGTGCAGGTCACTTCGAAATCGTAGCCATGCATGTGGACCGGATGGTTGGTCATCGTCAGGTTGCCGACCCGGACGCGCACCCGGTCATTCCTGGACACGACGAGAGGGCTGATGTCCGGGAACACGCGGCTGTTCCAGCACCACATGTTGAAGTCGGTCATCTCCATGATCCGCGGCACGTAGGAGCCGGGGTCGATGTCGTAGGCGTTGAGCAGGAAGACGAAGTCCCGGTTGACGCGCATGAACTTGGGATCTTTCGGATGGATCACGAAGAAACCCATCATGCCCATGGCCATCTGCACCATCTCATCGGAATGCGGGTGGTACATGAAGGTGCCGGATTTCACGAGGTCGAACTCGTAGACATAGGTCTTGCCGACTGGAATATGCGGCTGCGTCAGGCCGCCGACGCCGTCCATGCCCGACGGCAGGATCATGCCGTGCCAGTGGATCGTCGTGTGCTCGGGCAGCTTGTTGGTGACGAAGATGCGGACGCGATCTCCCTCGACAGCCTCGATCGTCGGTCCCGGTGACTGTCCGTTGTAGCCCCACAGATAGGCGGTCATGCCGTCCGCCATCTCGCGTTCGACCGGTTCGGCGACGAGGTGGAATTCCTTGACGCCATTGTTCATCCTGTGCGGCAGGGTCCAGCCGTTCAGGGTGACGACCGGCTGGTATTCAGGGCCGGAGGTAGGGAGGAGCGGCGGCTGCATGTCGGCCGATTCCATCGTCGGGGCCTCGGGCAGACCCATCGCCGAGGTCTTCGTCCAGGCGGCTGTGGTGAGCAGGGCAGCGCTGGCTCCAAAAAGTTGTCGTCTGTTGAACATGGTGTGTCCTTTCTCAATGACCGCCGCCAGCGCTGCTTTCGGAAGCAGCGGCGACCTCGGTCTCTGCCGACGCCTTCGTCGCGCCGCCGCCGTAGATCGCAGGCGCCAGATCGGCTTCGGCCAGCCAGAAATCTCGCTTCGCGTTGACGGAAAGCAGGGTGGAGTTGATCTTGTCGCGGGTGTCTGTCAGCAGCTCGAAGGTGTTCGAGATCATGCCGTTGTAGGTCAGCAGGGATTCCTCCTCGACCTTGGTGCGCAGCGGTACGACGATGTTGCGGTAGTGCCGCGCGATATCGTAGTTCGAGCGGTAAGCCTCGTAGGCGGAGCGTGCTTCCGAGCGGACGTTGACGGCTTTTTCAGCCAAAAGGTTCGCCGCCCGCATGTAGGCCAGCTCGGACTTGCGCATCCGGGCCTTGCCGGTGTCGAAGATCGGGATGGCGAACTCAAGCTCGACCTGCGCAGTGGTCCTCGTTTTCGTCTCGTCGTCCTCGATTTCCCGTTCCGTTTCGAAACCGGTCAGGATCTCGAGGTCGCTGACATAGCGCGTCGCCTCGGTGAGGCCGTAGGATCTGGCCGTGGCCTCAAGGTCGAGCTTAGCGATCTGCAGGTCGATGCGGTTCCTAAGGGCTTCGGCCTCGATGGTGTCGCGTCTGACGACGGATTTGGGGAGCGGCGGCAGGCTGTTCGGGACCCGGTAGTCGAGATCGGAGCCCCAGAGACCCATCAGCCGCGTCAACTCCTCCTTGGCAAGACGGGCCGCCAGCCGGGCCTTAGCCGTTTCTCCGGCGAGTTCGGCGACGAAGACATGTTCACGGGCCTGGGCGCCCTTGGCCATCGCGCCTGTCTCGCCGAGTTTCTCGGCGAGTTCCGAGGCTGCGTCGGCAGCCGCCTGGGCGTGCTGAAGCTGCCCGACATTCTCCCATGACGCGACCGCACCGATCCAGGCGCGCCGGGTGTCAGCGGCGACCTGGAGTGTCTTCACTGCAGCGGTCAACTGCGCCTGGCGGAAGCGGGTGTCGGCGATCGCCACGTCCCGGTTCCTCGTCGCGAGCGCCAGGATGTTCGTCGTGATCATCCCTTCGATCGTTTTGAACGCCCCCAGCTCCGGCGTCCCCATGCCTGTCGTGCCGATAGAGACGGTCGGATTGATGAACATCGTCGACTGCCAGGCGTCGGCGGCGCTGTCGCCCAGATCGGCATAGGCGGCCTGGAGGCCCTTGTTGTTGAGCAGCGCGATCTGGACGGCCGTCTCGACGTCGAGAGGCTTCGTTCGAGCAAGCAGGCCTTTGACCTGCGCGGCCGCCGATCGGGCCTGGTTCTGGTTTTGGATCCAGACGGTCTCTTTCGCCGTGACCGTAGCGGTTTTGTTGGCAACGGAGGTGAAGCCCGCCTCCTTGCGGGAATAGTCGGCGCCTGTAACGCAGCCGCTCAAGGCGAGCGGGAATGCCAGCGCCGCGATCAGTCTTGTGGTGCCGATCATGAGCCATCTCCATTCATGGGAGACTGCAGATCGTTCTGTCTGCGCCAGGGTTTGGGATCGACCGGCTGGCGGGCGACGTAACCTGTGATCGGCGACCTGTATGCCGGCGGAAGCGCGGACGGCTGAATGACCGCGGTGGGAAATGCCACCACGTCGGGAGGAAGCGTGGATGCGCAGCCACCGGCAACAAGCGGCAGCCCCACCACGAAAAGCGAGGGTTTCATTTTGAAATATCCGAATAGGAGATAGCCTACGGCGCGCTCGCCCAGAAACAGGCAAGCGTCCGACTAGACCCGATCAAGCGGGTGCGTCTCTATTCAGATATTCGGGGGACGGTTGAGGGTCGGCAGTTCGCCAAGGGTCGTCCGGTCGTCGATGAACTGCCGGATCGAGGTTACGACAGGTCCGCCGACGTCCTGGCCTTCACAAATAATGCCGAGCCCGCCACAGAAATCCTTGCAGCACTCTTGCTTGACGGGCTTCGATACGCCATCGGCGTCACCGCTGGCCTCGCCTTGGGAGTGGTCATGGACAGCCATCTTCGTCATGTCATGGCCATCGTGATGCTGCATGGCATCGGTTTCTGACACGGCCGCTGCCATTTCGGGGAACGAGGAGCCATGCATGGCGGCGCTGGCGTTCGACAGCGAGTACCCCGCCAGTGATACGATAATCACCAGCCGCATCATCACGAGCAGCCTGCTCATTGCGATTCGGTACATCTTGCCCATGCCCCTCGAACTACATGCAAAGCAGCTCGATTTCAATTGCAACTCACCTGTCGTCAATGTTCGAGTCCTTTATGTGGCACGAACATCATCCCGTTCACGATTCCTGTGTTCGCCGCCAAGACCGGCCGCTATGTCGTGCTGACGCTGGCCACTCTAGAAATTCTCGGCTGACTGCTTCCGGCGCGAGAACACCATGCGGTCGACCGTCTCGTCACGGGCGACCAGCGTGTGCCAGGCCGCCGCGACGAGGTGCAGCGCGACCATCGCCAAGATAATCTTCGACCCGATCACGTGATACGGCGCGATGGCGAACGAGAGATAGCTCGCGACGAACCCCATGCAGGCCTGTCCGATGATTGCGGCGTAGAAGCCGTAGTGAAGCGCCTTCGCGGCTCGCCCGGCCCATGAATCCGGCCCGCTGGTTTCGGGCGATTGAAGGAGACGAAGAACCAGCCGCACGCCCATCAGCAGGCCGATCACCATTCCCGCATAATTGTGAAGCTGGTGCTGGACGACGTCCCAATAGGACGGCGTGAGACCCATGTGGACGGCGTGATGGATTCTCTCGATGCTGCCGCCGGTCAGATACTGGACCGGCACCATGAAGGCGACGAGCCAGTGGAGTCCTATCTGGGCGAGCGAGTAGCCACTCTTCATCGATCCTCTCCGAGCGAGAGGCGCAGACTAACCGGCGACAGTTAATGCTTTCTCATCGCTCGGTTGCGAAAAGATCTACGTGCTGCAGATCAACCGCCGATTGGAAGCTGGGAATGCGCCCGCCGCCTGACGGGCGCGCATCCGCCCTCTTGCTGCCCAGATAAAGACGGATATCCGGTCACGGCATCGGATATCCGTGCAGCATCATGGTCACCAAATCCAGACGGCTTCGTCGATGAGATTAACAGCTGACACCAGCAAATTCGGACTGTTTGCCTTCATGGCGGCGGTCCTGATGACGGCGGCCATGGTTTCCGCCGAGGAGGACATCGTCGCGATTCGGCAGGCGGACATGAAAGCCATGGCCGCAGCGGCAAAGACGATCTCCGGCATGTTCAAGGATTCGACGACCTACAAGGCCAGCGAGTTCCAATGGGCGGCCGACACCATCCGCGACAAGTCTGGAGGCGTTCTCTCTGCACATTTCGCGTCCGCGACCGATAGTCGGCAGTCGAAGGCCGGACCGAACATTCTTAATGAGCGCGACCGGTTCGACCGCATCGCCAACGACCTGCGCGACTACGCCGTCGCGCTGGATGCCGCCGCGCAAAAGAACCCCGGGCCGATGACTGCCAGCATGCGCATGAAGCCCGGAGAGGCTATGGGTGGTGGTCCTTTCGGCACTCACGTCCGCAACGAGCACGAGCTATCGGCGATGCCGGCGGAACACACGTTCCACCTCATGCTGCAGACCTGCGCGACCTGCCACAGCCGGTTCAGGATGGAATGACGGCGGCCACTCGCGGGACGCGTCT